>Ga0228536_1001407_pt1 | contig 23201 bp, 17 predicted proteins | sample SJ1Smetagenome_FD_168611 | JGI IMG/M metagenome (GOLD analysis project Ga0228536, IMG submission 168611) | Enriched culture of PCE-dechlorinating microbial communities from Ithaca, New York, USA - SJ1.S | ecosystem: Engineered > Modeled > Simulated communities (microbial... > Unclassified...
CGCCACGACATTCACCATCATCGCCTCGCTGGCCAGCAGTGCATCGTCGTAGTACTCGCTTGCATAGACGCCTGAGTCGTCGTAGAAGGCCACCGCATACTGTCCCGGAGGCAGCGGGCCAGAGCTGAAGCCGCCCGCCTCATCGATGCCGCCCCAGCCGCCATGGATCCAGTCCACAGGCTCAAGGTGCCAGTCGACACCCTCCTCGCCCACAGGCCGGTAGATGGTCACACCGATGTTCTCGTACGTTCCCGCCGGGTCGAGTGTGACCGTGCCCGTGATGCGTCCGCCCTGCGCGAGGGTGAAATCGATGCCCGACTGCGGGGCGTTCACCGGCGTCGCCTCGGCGAATCCGGGCGCCTCCTGCCACCATTCCTCGAGATGGCTGCCCATGAATTCAGCGGCGAAGACATACAGATCGTCCTCCGGCCTGAGCCCATCGATGCGGTAGTAGCCCGAGCCGTCGGTCATGACCGAACGCTCGATATCTCGCCAGTCGTTCTCGCCGCCGGTCGCCACCGCGGCGCGGACCTCGATCCCCTCGAGCGGTGTGCCGGGATCGCCGTCGTCATACACGTGGCCTTCGATCACGGCGGCCTCGCTCAGCACGGCCGTGTCGACCGATACCTGCTCGCCAAGCGTGGTGACCGTGATCGTCGCGGCCAGGCTGAGAGCCGGCTGGTCGTTGTAGTACTCGCCCGCGTACGGTGACGCCTCCGGTGGAGCAAACGCGATCCGGTAGTCACCCGGATACAGTCCGCCCACGCGGTAGTCGCCGTTCTCGTCCGTGCTGCCCTGCACGCCCTGGAAGCTGCCCCACCAGTCGTCCCATCCCACATCGGTGGGCGCGAACAGCATCACTTCAACACCCTCGAGGGGCTGACCGAGCGCGTTCTCCACATGGCCGGTGATGTAGCCCCCTGTCGACAGATCGAAGTCACAGACTGTCGGCTCCTCCGGAGGTGGCAGGACGAACACGTCGTCACCGGTATGCCAATCACCGGTCCCGGTGCCGTCTGTGGTCCACATCGTCCACGTGTACGTGCCGAAGTAGTCACCTGCCTGCACGAGATATGCCACGCCCGGCCTGAGGCCGGAGATCGTGTAACGACCCTGGTCGTCGGTCTCGGCGTAGAAGTGCTGGTCCCACTGGTCGGTTGCCCCGTTGTATGCACCGGCCGAGACCGGCGCGCCCACAAGCGGGATACCGTCGCCGCTCACGATCCCGGTGATGCTGCCAGCGGGTGAAAGAATCGCGTCGATGCCATTGGCAGGTGTGTCGATCGATGCGGTGACCTCGTCGCCCCACATCCACGACGAGGCATCCATGTACGCCTGCGCGGCCCAGGTGCCGGTCCAGTCACTGAACCACACCCTGCACAGGGAGCCATCGACCAATCCGCCGAAGCGGTACGTGCCGTCTTCCTCGGTCTGCGTCCATCCGCTGTAGTCCCACCACTCACCGTTGTAGGTGTAGAGTTCGACATCGATGCCGGCGAGCTCCTGAGGACCGCTGCCGTCATCACCATAGACGATGCCGCTCAACGTCGCCGCCGGATCGAGGTACACGTCAACGCCGGTCACGGTCCCGCCGTTTCCGGAGAAGTCCACCGGAAGCGACGCCTCCCAATCGGTCGTCCCTTGCGACGTGCCGTCGTAGAACTTCATCCCGTGGTTCCCGGCGTCGTCCCAGAACTGCACGATGTAGGATCCAGGCGGCAGACCGCCGAGGTCGTACGTGCCCTCCGCTCCGGGCTCGGAGCTCGTCATGGTCCATGAGACGTGCTCGTAGTAGCCAGTGTCACGGTCATAGATGCCGGCCGCGACGGTCATACCGCCAAGCGGGCCATCCGCCGAATCGACCGTTCCCTGGATACGGTTCGCGGGGTCGAGCATGACCACGCCGACCGGGTTGTCGCCAGCGGCGAGCGGTCCGACATCGGCTCCCGCGTCCACCGTCAACGCGTTGTCGTAGTACTCATATGCCCATGCACCGGTTTGATCCTGGAACAGTAGCCTGAACGTCTCCCCGGGCTCGAAGACGCCGAGCGTGAATCGGCCGTCCGATTCCGTCCGGACGGAACGGTGCCACTGCGCGTCCCACCATCCGCCGTCTCCGCCGTCACTCTGCCAGAACACCGGGACGACATCGATCTCACCGATTCCCGAGATCCCATCGGACTCGGTCACGGCGCCGCTCACCGTGGCACCGACCATCATCTGTGCGTCGATGCCCGATGTCGTCTCACCCGAGCCGAGGAACTCGACCGGAGTCGCCAGCTGGATGTCGCGCGTGCCGGGTTCAGCAGTCGAGTAGTACTGGTCGAGATAGCCGCCGGAATCGTCCCAGAACTGCACCACGTATGAGCCGGCCGGCAGCCCGCCGAGGTCATACGTCCCTTCGGCACCCGGCTCGGAGCTCGTCATCGCCCAGGCGATGTGCTCGTACTGACCGGTTCCCGGATCGTACGGTCCGGCGGCCACGGTGATCCCGCCGATACCAGTCGTACCGTCTGAGGTCACCGTGCCCGAGATGTGGTTCGCTTGCTCCAGAACCACATCGGGCAGCGCGTTCGGCCCCGGATCAAGCTGCAGACGCAACGCATCGCCGGGTGTTGACGCATCGTCGTAGTACTCCTTGGCATACATGCCCGAGGGATCCTGGAACATGATGACCACGTCAGGCTCCACAGAGGGGGTGAGGCCGGTCAGCGTGAACGTGCCGTCGTCGGCGGTCTGTCGCGCGATGTCCCAGCGCTCCTCCCACCAGCCACCGCCGCCGCCGTCGTCGCGCCAGTACATCGGCACCACATCGATCCCGGCCAGGTCGCCCGCACCGTTCGTGACGTGTCCGGACAGGCTCGCGGCCACACCGAGCTCGATCGTGCCGAGGTCCTGCGACTGGCCTGTGCCGGCGAAGTCCACCGGTGTCGCCAGCGACCAGTCCGTGGTGTCGTCATAGAACTCGCCCACGTACGTGCCGTTGTCGTCCCAGATCTGGACTTTGAACGAGCCGACCGGCAGACCGCGCAGTTCGAAGGTGCCGTCCGGACCGGTGCCCGTCCACGCGATGTGCTGGTAGTAGCCGCTCTCGTTGTATGGCCCCGCGGCGATCGTGATGCCCTCGAGCGGTCCGTCCAGCCCCATGTCCTCCCTGTAGCCGATCACCGTTCCGGTGATGGTGTTGCCCGGCACGAGCTGCTCATCGGCTACCCAGTTGTCCGAGGTCACGCCGACGGTCATCGCATCGAGTGGCGAACTGGCGTCGTGATAGAACTCCGTGGCCCAGTCGCCATTGGGATCCTGGAACACCACCCGGTAGTCGGCGAACTCAAGCCCGCCGATACGGTAGAAGCCGTTCATGTCGGTCGTCGCCCTGAGATCCCAGCGATACTCCCACCGCTCGGCGCCCTCGTTGTACGTGAGCAGCAAGACGTCGATGCCCACGCCGTACTCCTGATCGACACCATCGAACGTGGTGACCTGACCGGTGATGGACGCAGCCGGTTGCAGTGTCGCGTCCACGATCGCGGTCCCGCCTGCCGTGACGGGGACCGGCGTAGCTTGCATCCAGTCACGCGTGTGCGGGAACCCGGTCGAATAGAACTCGCCCTGCCAGTCCGCGCTTCCGAAGAACTCGACGATGTAGCTGCCGGGCATCAACCCGAAGGTATCGTACGCCCCGTCTTCGCCCGTGCTCGCCCAGGCGACCGACTCCAGCCAGTCCCCTCGGTCCACGTTGATGCTCACGCCCATCTGGTCGAGCGGCTCGGGCTCGGGCGCTCCCGTGTCTCCGCGCACGGTCCCGATGATGAAGCCGCCCAGCTCCAGATCCGCATCGTAGCTGTCGGCCTGCAGACCACCCGCGGTGATGTCGAACATGTCGGCCTGAGACTGCAGGGTCTGCTCATGCCAGTACTCGGTGGCATACATGCCGTTCGGGTCGGTGTACATCAACGACCAGGTGCCCGGCGTAAGGCCACCGACGGTGAAGAATCCATCAGAATCGGTCTGAGCAGACAGGTCCCACCGATGGTTCCACCACGTGTTCTGACCGTCGGTCTCGAACTGCATCGGCACGACCTGGATACCTATCAGCTTGGTGGCCCCGGCATCTGTGGTCACGTACCCCGAGACGCTCGCGGCCGCCTCAAGATTCGCATCGAACGGACCTGCGACGGATCCGGGCGTGACGAGGACCGGGTCGGCCTCGCCACGGTCACGCGTTCCGCCCACCGGGTCGGTCGAGTAGTACTCGCCCAACCACTCGGTAGTGCCCTGGAACTCGATGAACACCTCTCCCGGCGCGAGGCCATCGATCTGGTAGGTGCCGTCGGACTCGGTCGTGGCGCTCACTATCCACTCGTAGCCACCGCCGAACGGTATCCAGGCCGCGACCGTCATACCCTCGAGCGGATTGCCTACGTCGTCATACACCGTGCCAGAGATCGATCCACCCAGCCGCATCGTGATCTCCACCGGTGACCAGGAATCACCGGACGCCAGCGCCGTGAACGATGCCGCACTCGGGATGAGTGCACCGTCCTGGAACTGCGCCGCATGCACGCCAGTGGGGTCGTACACGCGCACAGCCCACTCGCCCGGCTCGAGGCCCTCGATCAGGAAGTGCCCGTCGACAGGCGCCGTGCCATCGGTCCACACGGTAAGGTCGTCCCTGAACTCGAACCACTCGTTGCCCATGCCGTCGCTCGCGATGCGGACCGGCGTCACGCCGATATTGCCGAGCGGCGTCGTGCCATCGGGCCCGTAGACGTGACCTTCGATGCTCGCACCCCGAGCAAGGACCGCGTCTGCGAGGGTGGTCGTATCTCCCGCTGTGACGGGGACCGGGGTCGCCATCGGCCAGGCATGCTGATCGTTGTAGATCTCGCCGATCCAACCGTAGCCGCCCATGAATTGCACGTAGTAGGTCATGTCGCCAGCCAGACCGCCGGCCTTGAAGTAGCCGTTGACATTTGTGCTGGCCCAACTCACGGCCTCATACCATCCGCCCTGATTGATGCACACGTTCACCGACGAACCCTCGAGTGGGATGGTCGGCTCACCTTCGCCGAGCACCCAACCCTCGATGTATCCCGCGGGTGCGAGATCGACGTTGATAACCACGTCCATCGGTGCCGCCCCGCCCACGGTGACGTCATCTGCCGCATACGGAATAGGAGGCTTGTCCGAGTAGCATTCACTCGCCCACGACCCATCGGGACCCTCGACCATGAGTCGATAGGTGCCCGCCCGCAGGCCGGAGAGCGTGTAGCGGCCATCCGCCGACCCATCGTTCGCACTCGTCGTCTGCTCGGCCCACATCCAGTACTGGCCCGAGTCGTTCCAGGCGGCAAGCCACACGCGGGCGCCATTGAGCGGCGTCGTGCTGCCGGTGATCGTCCCCGAGATGCTGCAAGCGGCCGAGAGAGCCGCGTCGATGCCCGAGACGGACGTCCCGGGGCCGTCGATGACGAACTGCTCCGCCAGGTCGAGCCGGTACGTGAACTGGTCGTTGTAGCGCTCCGAAGCGTACGCATGGTTCAGATCATCGAAGTGCACCTGATACGTGCCGGGAGGCAAGCCGACGATCGTGTACTCGCCGTTGCTGTCGGTGATGCCCTCCAGGACGCCTGGCCAGCCGCCGCTGAACTGCACGCCGGCAACCGCGTGGATTCCGCTGAGCGGTGCGCCTCCGGCATCGGCCGTCACGGTGCCGCTGATGGTGGCGCCTTCCACGAGGACGGTCTCGTCGAGGGAGTACGATCCGTCGAGCTCCACCACCAGGGTGGTGCCCGCATCCACCCAGTTCGCATGGGGGTAGTACGTGTAGGCGTAGTACCTCTCGCCGAGCGTGGCGGTCACGAGCCCCTGGGTATCGATGAACCTGAAGCGGTAGTCACCGACAGGCAACGCCAGTTCGTAGGAGCCGTCTGCTGCGGTCACGACCTGCAGGCCGTCCCAATGCTCGACCCACCTGCCATCGACCATCGAGAGCGGGACCACAGTGATCCCCCCGATACCCGCGTCGGCACCGTCGACCACGGTGCCGGTCACGGTCCCTCCCACGGCGGCGTGCGCCACCCCCGGATACAGAAACGCGACCGCAAGCGCTGCGATCGCGAGAATGCCGAACCAACCGCGGATGCGATGCTGACTCATGTCGTCCAGCCCCCTAGCTCAGACGCACTGTGATCCCCTCTGTGAGGCGCGGCTGCCCTTTGTGCTCCGATACGTTGAAGCCGCGACCGGTCGCAGCGTCACACGCGCGCCGCGACCTACGACACTTTGTACCCTTTTAGGGGCTGCCTTCACACGCGATGCTCCGAGCCGTGCCGCCGCTCCGCCGCTGGTCAGTCCACCAGCCGCGCATCCCGCAGCATCGGTGCGAGCAGCCCACCCTGCTCCCGGAATCCGAGCACGCCCTGGTAGACGCCCCCCTGCGTGATGTCACCAGCCCCGCTCGACACCGTCACGAGCACGTTGCGCCCACTCATATCGAACGCCCGCGCGCTCTCGTTTTGCGGCACCGCCGTTTCGATGCGGATCACCAGACCGCCGGAGCCCTGCCCGGGACCATACCCGTACGGCCGAAAGGTCACAGCGTAGGCTGCATCCGCAGGCACCGTGGAGGTCTCCAGCATCGCCATGGTCCCCTCCGGCGGACCCGGGAGCGAGGTGAGCCGAGCTCCCTCGGTAGCGACTGCCGACGGAATCTGACCCGGAGACGGCCGGGTGTCTCCATCCGTGACGGCCGACGGTGCCGCGGTGTCCTCACCATCCGATTCCTGGTCGCTGTCGATCGCACCAGTCGCATATACCGCGACCGCACCGACAACGAGGATCCCGAGTGCGACGATCAGCCAGCGAGCAGCCGCATTCCCGCGCGTGGCTTTGGCCTCAGTGTGTTCGTCACGCATGCCGCTCCCCGCCTGCGCACCCATCGAGTCACCCCCGGTCGTCCATTACCCCCACACGAACGTGCCAGCGACCGCGTTTCACGGCCACCGGCACGAATGTACCCACTATCTGGAAGCGCGCATCGGCGCGCCGGACCTACAGGCCCTTGAGCACCTCGGCGGCGGCCGATGTCATCGCATCGATGTCCGCATCGGTGTGCGCCATGCCCACGAAGGTGGCCTCGAACTGGCTCGGCGCGAGCACGATGCCCCGCTCGAGCATGCCGCGGAAGTAGCGCGCGTAGCGGTCGGTGTCGCTGGTGGACGCGGTCGGCCAGTCACGGACCTCCTCGGCGGTGAAGAACATGCACGCCATCACGCCCACACGGGTGAGGAACGCGGCGACCCCGGCGGACTCGACAGCCGCCCGCAGGCCGGCCTCGAGCCGAGCACCCTTACGCTCGAGCTCATCGTACACGCCCGGCTTGGCGAGCTCGGCCATGAGCGCGAGGCCGGCCACCATCGCGATCGGGTTGCCCGACAGCGTGCCCGCCTGGTAGACGGGTCCCACCGGCGCCAAATGCTCCATGATCTCCCTGCGCCCGCCGAAGGCGCCCACCGGGAAGCCGCCGCCGATGATCTTGCCGAGGGTGGTGAGGTCGGGCATCACGCCATAGCGCTCTTGGGCACCACCGCGAGCCACGCGGAAGCCGGTGATGACCTCGTCGAAGATGAGCACGGCGCCGTGCGCGGTGCAGAGCCCGCGCAGCCCCTCGAGGAAGCCCTCGGCGGGTGGGACGACGCCCATGTTGCCGGCCACCGGCTCCACGATGATCGCGGCGATCTGCTCGGGATACGCCTCGAGCGCCTCACGCACGGCATCGATGTCGTTGTACGGGAGCACCATCGTGTCGGCCACGGCGCCCTGGGTCACGCCCGGCGTACCGGGAATGTTGAGCGTGAGCAGACCGCTGCCCGCTGCCGCCAGGAGCGCGTCGGAGTGGCCGTGATAGTTGCCGTCGAACTTGATGAACTTCTCGCGACCAGTGTAACCGCGTGCCAGGCGGATCGCGCTCATCGTGGCCTCGGTGCCGGACGAGACCATGCGCACCATCTCGATCGATGGCACAGCCTCGATGACCGCCTCTGCGGCGCGGATCTCGATCTCGGTGGGCGCGCCGTAGCTGGTGCCCTTGTCCAGCTGCTCGCGCACCGCATCCAACACGACGTCCGGCGCGTGGCCGAGGATCATCGGACCCCACGACGCCACGAAATCGATGTACTCGTTGCCGTCGGCATCCCACACACGCGAGCCCTTGGCGCGCTCGTAGAACAGCGGGTCGATGCCGACGCTCTTGAACGCGCGGACCGGCGAGTTCACGCCACCGGGGATGACGCGCTGCGCGCGGGCGAACAGATCCGATGAGTGTGCGTGATTCATCTGTGCGAGACCCCCTGAGGAGTAGCTGACGGTTGGAACGTGAGTATATCAGCCCGCGAAGCGAACCGAGGCCGAGGTCTCGAGCGAAGCCTCCGCAGGCGCGCTCTATGCGCCGAGGACAGCGAGCGAGGGGCCTACGGCTCGGTTCTGCGAGTCAGTCCCCTTCGGAGAAGTACCTCATCGGCGCTCGCTTGAGTTCGCGGAGCGGGTACGCGATGCGCGGCGCGTCGAGATCGGCGCCGGCGCCGATGCGCTCTATCGTACGATCGAGCGTGGTCCGGTCGGGCGTCTCGATGACCGCAACGATCGCCCTGCCGCCGCCGGGGACACGCCGGTCGAAGCAGTGCAGCACTTCCGGGAACGCCGCGATGAGCGAGCCAGCCTCCGCGGCGTGTCGAGGGTTGACCCACGTCGCGAGCGCGAGGCGCCACGGCTCCGCACGCTCACGGGTGGTGACCCCGAACCGCCGGACCACGCCTCCTGCGACCAGCGCGCGCACCTGCTCGAGGACCTGCTGCTCGTCGGCGTCGTACCCGCACTCGGCAAGCGTCTGCGCCAGCGCGGAGAACGGCCGCTCCTCGAGCGGGAGATCGCCCTGCAGCAACCGCACCAGCGCGCGAGCGTCGTGGTCCAGGTGCATCGCATCCGCCGCGGGCGCGGGAGGCTCGGGTGCCCCATCGGCATCGAAACCGTGCGTCACCCGGTACTCCTCGGCCGGCAAGACCCTGAAGCGGTCGGCCACGCTGAGCCTGCCCGCGATCTCGCTCTCGGCTATCTCCAGACGCGCCATCGAGGGCGTGCCCAGCACGTACCACAGGCGATACCGGTCGTCCATCTCAAAGGCATGCGTGGCGTTCGGCACGCTCGCAAGCACTGACGCCGCATCGTCGAGCGCGTCCTCGGACACCGCCAGGGCGCCGAGGGCGGCGATGTAGCCCAGCGCCGAGGGTGACAGCACGGCGCCGACGCGACGGACTGATCGCGCATCCCGCAGCGCGCGCAGGGTCGAGACGACCTCCGCACCGCTGAGCCCGATGCGGGCGCCGAGGTCGGCATAGGGCCGCACGGACACCGGGAGCCCATCGCCTAAGGCAGCCACGAGCCGCCTGGCCTGATCGTCCATCTCGCGCATGTATCGGTCCTCCAGGGCCGAAGTCCGGCCCCCGGTCCTCAGTCGGTCGTTGCTACGGCCTCATCGCACTCGCCGGTCCATCCGGGAGGCTCGTAGACGCAGTACGGCTCGCTCGCGAGGTAATCGCCGGTGACCTCGAGCGCACGTGCCCGGCAGCCGCCGCACACGGCCTTGTATTCGCACGCGCCGCACTTGCCCTTGAGGAGCGAGTAATCCCTGAGCTCGTTGAACACCTTCGAGTCCGTCCAGATCTCCGAGAACGGGCGCTCCTTCACGTTGCCGAGCTGCATGTCGAAGTAGCCGCATGGCTGCAGATCGCCCACATGCGAGATGAAGCAGAACGTGATGCCGCCGAGGCATCCACGGGTCATCGCGTCGAGACCGTACTCCTCGCGCGTGACCTTCTTGCCCTCGGCTTTCGCGAGCTGCCGGATGATGCGGTAGTAGTGCGGCGAATCGGTGGGCTTGAAGTGCAGCGGGCTCGTCTTCTGGCGGTGGTACGCCCACGTGAGCACGCGCTCGTACTCCTCGGGCGGAAGCTCCTTGTCGAGCATGTCGCTTCCGCGGCCCGTGGGAACCAGCATGAAGATGTGGAACGCGTCGATGCCGAGCTCCTCGGCGAGGTCGTGCACGGCCTCGACCTTGGTGTGGTTGAGCGTGGTGACCGTCATATTGATCTGCACGCCCACACCGTGCGCCTTGGCCATCTTGATGCCGGCGATCGAAGCGTCGAACGCGCCGGGCTCTCCGCGGAACGCGTCGTGCTCCTCGGCCGTGGGGAAGTCGATCGAGACCGAGATGCGCGGGATCTTGTGCTCGGCCATCTTGGCCGCGATCTCCTCGGTGATGAGCGTGGCGTTGGTGCCGATGACCGGCATCGCGCCCTTCTCGTGCGCGTAGTCCACGATCTCCCAGATATCCGGCCGCATGAGCGGCTCGCCACCGGTGAGGATGATGATCGGGTTCGAGATGGTGACGATGTCGTCGATCGTCGTCTTGATCTCGTCGAGCGACAACTCGCCCTCGTAGTGGCCGAACTCGGCCGCCGCACGGCAGTGCGCACAGCTGAGGTTGCAGCTGCGGGTGATCTCCCACGCGATGATGCGCGGCGGCTTGATGCCGGTACGCTTCAGGTACGCCTCGGCCGCCTCGCCGCCGCCGGGCCGGAAGCCCGTTGAGCGTGCGCCGCCATGCCGCTGGCGTTCCATCGTCACGCCCGCCGGATGGCCGCCAGGATGCCCGGCCGGCATCTCCGCGCCCGCCGGTATCTGCGGGTGACCGGCCGGCATGCCGCGGTGACCGCCGGGATGCCCGGCCGACGCCGCCGGGAAGTCCGGCTGCGCCGGAGCCCCCGACGAAGCCTCCGCAGGGCGGGTTGTGCCCGAGGACAGCGAGGAGGAGGCTACCGGCGAGCCGGGGCCACCGGCGCCCTCGACCGATGCCGCCGCGCTGATGGGCACGCCGATGGCGGTCTGCCCGCAGCCGGCCATGGCCTCGGCCATCTCCTGCTCGTCGATCGTCGGCGTGCTTTCGCCGAACTCGGCCTCGAGCTCCAGATCCGGACGCGCGTCGGCGTTGCCTACGTTGTCTGCCATGGTTCGCTTCCTCGCTATCTGTTCACTCGGATACCGGCACGACGACGGCCGCCGTCCCGTACGCGATGATCTCGTTGGTGGACTGCATGATCTCGGTGGAGTCGAAGCGCATGCCGATGACGCAGTTCCCGCCCATCTGCTGCGCGTTGGCCTCCAGGCGCTCGAGGGCCTGTTCTCGCGCGTGCTCGGCCAACTCGGAGAGCTCGTTGATCTCGCCGCCCATGATGGTCCTGAGACCGGCCACCGTGGTGGCGATCATGTCGCGGCTGCGCACCGTGATGCCCCAGCACAGCCCCAGCGTACGCTCGATCCGATAGCCCACGGGAGCGTCGTTCGTGGTGTAGATGGGGAGTCTGCGCTTGGGTGTCACACTCATCGGACCGCTAGCCTTCCTTGAGCCACTTCGCCGCGTCCTTGGCGTGATACGTGATGATCATGTCTGCGCCGGCGCGCTTCATCGAGAGCAGCGTCTCGAGCACCACGCGCTTCTCGTCGATCCATCCGTTGCGCGCGGCCGCCTTGACCATCGCGTACTCGCCGCTCACGTTGTACGCGCATGTGGGGTAGCCGAACTCGTCTTTGACCCGGCGCACGATATCGAGGTACGCGAGCGCCGGCTTGACCATCACGATATCGGCCCCCTCCGCCACATCCAGCGCGGTCTCGCGGATCGCCTCATCGCTGTTGGCGGGGTCCATCTGATACGCGCGACGGTCGCCGAAGGAGGGCGCGCTGTCGGCGGCGTCACGGAACGGTCCGTAGTAGCCGCTCGAGTACTTGGCCGAGTAGGCCATGATCGGCACGTTGCTGTAGCCCTCGGCATCGAGCGCCGAGCGGATCGCGCCGATGCGGCCGTCCATCATGTCGGACGGAGCGACCATGTCGGCGCCCGCCTCGGCATGGCTGACAGCGGCCTGGGCGAGCATCTCGAGCGTCACGTCGTTGATCACGTAGCCATCATCGTCGAGGATGCCGCAGTGCCCGTGGCTCGTGTACTCGCACATGCACACGTCGGTGATCACCGTGAACTCGGGATCGTGGGCCTTGATCGCCCTGATCGCCTGCTGCACGATGCCCTCTTCAGCGTACGCGCCGCTGCCGGCCTCGTCCTTGACCGACGGGATGCCGAAGAGGATGACGGCGGGCACGCCGAGCGCCTTGAGCTCGTCGATCTCGGCGGGCAGCTGGTCGAGCGAGATGTTGAACACGCCCGGCATCGAGGGGACCTCGCGGCGAACACCCGTTCCGAACTCCACGAACAGCGGGTAGATGAGATCGCTCGCGTGAAGCGATGTCTCACGCATGAACGCACGCAGCGTCTCGGTGCGACGCATACGGCGCGGACGGTACACGGGGAACTCCACAGTGGCCTCCTTAATGCGGACGGCGGAGCAGGCAGACACCCGCTCCGGGTCCCAACGATCGAACGACACGTGATCCGGCGGGCGTGTGTGCCCGCACAGCCAGTACTACTCGGCGAACTCCTCGTTGGCCTCGATCACGACATCAGCGGCGTTCTCGACCTTCGTGTCAGCCTTGGGCGCGGCCTTCTTGCCGATCGTGAAGTCAACGTACTGCGCATACTTGATGGCGGCGTAGATGCCGGCGATGCCAAGCACGATCCAGAACGCCATCTGGGTGAAGATGTACACGACCTGGCCGTACGAGCTGAACCACGCCATGAAGCCTGACTGTGCTGCAACCGTCGTACCCATTGCTGTCCTTCCGTCGTGACCGATGCGTGCTGACAAACAGCCGGGGCGACCCGCATACGCGTGGCCGCCCCGGCAGAGTATCCCTGGTGGAGATGAGCGGGCTCGAACCGCCGACCTCTGCGTTGCGAACGCAGCGCTCTCCCAGCTGAGCTACATCCCCATCAACTGCGACCGGACCTCGAAGGGGCCGGGCGCAGATGTATACAATGCCGAGCGAATCTCGCTTTGTCAATCTCACAACCGGCCTCAATCCGGCCGGAGAGTCCCTTACGCGTAGTACGCTTCGAGCGCCGCCACGAGCGCCGGCGCTGTGTACTCCTTCGGCTCCACCGCCACGGCCAAGCCGGCCTCGCGCGCGGCCCTGGCCGCGATAGGTCCGATCACCGCCACCACGAGGCGCCTTACATCAACGTCCGCAGCCAGACGCAGGAAGCCGCGCACCGTCGAGGGCGATGTGAACGTCACCGCGTCAGCCTCGCCGGCACGGAGCCGTTCGAGCACCCACGCATCACCGGGGCCGGTCACCGTCTGATACGCGGGCACCACGTCGACCCGCGCACCGCGCTCGCGCAGTCCGTCGGGCAACACCTCGCGCGCCTCAAGCGCCCGGGGCAACAGCACGCGCGTACCCTCGCCCACGCCGCGCACGCACAACCCCTCCAAGACGCCCTCGCCAACATGCTCGTCGGGCACGAAGTCAGGCACGATACCGTGCGCCTCAAGCGCCCTGGCTGTCGCCGGGCCCACCGCCGCAACGCGCAGTCCGTACAACGCGCGAGCGTCCTTGTCGACCGCCGCAAGATGCGCGAAGAACCGTTCGACCGCGTTCGCCGAGGTGAACACCGCCCAGGCGTACACATCGAGATCGCGGATCGCCGCGTCCAGAGGCCCCGGGTCCGGCGGATCGACGATCTCGATCGTGGGGAACACGAGCGCCTCGGCACCCGCTGCTTCAAGCAGCTCGACGAGCGCGCCAGCCTGCGCGCGCGTCCGCGTCACCACCACCCGCTTGCCCGAGAGTCCGCCCATCCGCCGCCCGTCCGTCAGCTGCCGAGCAGCGTGTCGACCGAGCCGTCCGGCGCGGCCTCGCGGATCTCCGCGAGGATCTCGTCGGCTCCGAGCGAGCGGAGCACCTCCACCATCGCCTCGCCGAGCGCCTCCGGCTCACCGGCGTCTCCGCACATCTGATGGCGGATGATGCGCTCGCCGTCCACCGAGCCCACCATCGCGTCCATCGTGAGCGTGCCGTCCTCGTAGCGCGCGTACGCGCCGATGGGGACCTGGCAGCCACCCTCAAGCTTGCGCATGACCACACGCTCGGCAGTCACGCACTCCATGGTCTCCGGATGGCCGATCTTCTCCATGATGCGCAGCATGTACTCGTCGTCTTCGCGGATCTCGATGCCGATGGCGCCCTGGCCCACCGCCGGCACCATCTGCGTCACAGGCACGTAGCTCGTGATGCGCTCGGCCCAGCCCATGCGCGTGATGCCCGCCGAGGCGAGGATAACCGCGTCGAGCTCGCCGTCCTCGGCCTTGCGCATGCGCGTGTCGAGGTTGCCGCGCACGTCCACGATCTCGAGATCGGGCCTGAGGTGCACCACCTGGGAACGGCGCCTCAGGCTCGAGGTGCCGAGCTTGGCGCCCTGCGGGAGCGTATCGAGGTCATACCCGGCGCCGGAGACAAGCACGTCGCGCGGGTCCACGCGCTCGGGCATCGCCGCGATGATGCAGCCGTCGGGGAGCTCCGTGGGGACGTCTTTCATCGAGTGCACGCACAGGTCGACAGTGCCGGCCAGGAGCTCGACCTCGAGCTCCTTGGTGAACAGGCCCTTGCCGCCGACCTTCGCGAGCGGCACGTCGAGGATCTTGTCACCGGTGGTCTTGATGACCTTGAGGCTCACCGGCAGGCCGGTGATCTCCTCGAGTCTCGCCTTGATGTACTCCGACTGCCACAGCGCGAGCTTGCTGCCCCGCGTGCCGATGACCAGTTCTTCATGCTCCACAGTCGCCGATGCCCTCCCCTGTCTCTGTATGCCTTTCAACGATCTCGCGCGCACGAAGGTTCAGCAGGTTGCGGAATGCGCCCGGACCTTGCTTGTCTTCTGAATCGTCCAGCCCGTAGAGCACGCGGGCAGCATCCACGTACATGTAGCCGTCCTTGGTGGACGACAGCTTCTTGAGGCGAGCCGTGGGACCGTGCAGCATCTTGTTGACGATCGCGCACGTGAGCGCCTCGACGGTCTTACGCTCCTTGTCAGAGAGATCGAGCCGCTTGAGCGCCTTCTCGAGCTCCATCTGGCGGATGACCTCGGCCTTAGCCCTGATCGCGGCCACGGTGGGCACGACCTCCATCGATTCGACCCAGCCGTAGAATGCAGCGACCTCCTCATCGATGATGCCCTCTGCCCGGCGCGCCTCGGCCATGCGCTCCTCGAGGTTCGCCTCCACCACACCGTTGAGGTCGTCGATGTCGTACAGGAAGACATCGGAGAGCTCGTTGGTGCGCGGGTCGATATCGCGCGGGACGGCGATGTCGATCAGGAACAGCGGCCGCGAGCGGTGCTTGGCCGCGGGCGCCAGATCAGCCTTGGTGATCACGTACTCGGTGGCCGCCGTGGATGAGATCACGATATCGGTGTCGCGGATCCGGTCGTAGAAGCTCTCGTAGGGCACCGCCGTGCCGTTGAATCGCGCCGCGATGTCCTGGGCGCGCTCGAAGGTGCGGTTGGCCACCATCACGCCCGAGACACCGTTGGCCACGAGGTGCTTGAGCGTGAGCTCGCTCATCTCGCCCGCGCCGAGCACCAGCACCGTCCGGCCGTCGAGCGTGTCGAACACCTTCTTGGCGAGCTCCACGGCCGCGTAGCTGATCGATACGGCCGACTCGCCGATGGCGGTCTCGGTGCGCACGCGCTTGCCCACCTCGAAGCTCTGACGGAAGAGCTTGTTGAACGCTTTGCCGGTGGTGCCCGCGCTTTGCGCATAGTCGTACGCGGTCTTCGCCTGGCCGAGGATCTGCGCTTCACCGACAACCATCGAGTCGAGCGATGCCACAACCCGGAACAGGTGCCGGACCACCGCCTCGCCGGTGACGATGTACAGGTAGCGCACCAGCTCATGACGGTCGAGCTCGTGGAAGCTGGCGAGGAAGTCGATGACCGCGTTCACGCCGCCGTCGCTGTCGGATGCGACCGCGTAGACCTCGGTACGGTTGCATGTGGAGAGGATGACCGCCTCGGACACTAGATGGCTACAGGTGAGCGAGGCGAGCGCCCGCGGCTGCACGTCGGCTGGGAACGTGAGCTTCTCCCGGATTGCAACAGGCGCCGTCTTGTGGCTGAGACCGATCAGTACGAGGTGCATTGCGAGCGGATCGCCTCCGGGGAGAGATCGTAGGCAGACAGAGACACGCGCAGGCGGCGCGCAGTGAGGCTGGGGCGCCCCCGCCGGAACGGTGCGTTGTTGTTCAGGCAAGCAGGCCCGGCGGGGGCGATGTGGCAGTGCGAGTGCACCGTCTGCGCGCGCCTGAACGTCGTCAGATGCATATGTGCCCGTGCGGAACCGCACCTGTCGCGGAAACGCACAGGCTGCGAGGCGGGATGCGCAGCGATGGCGCTACGAAGCGACACCGGCATGCACCTCCCCGCGGCGGGCGCCGGCGATCTTGCCGTCGAACACCCGGTGGAACAGCTCGGGCCAAAGTCCCTCGACCCGGTAGAGGATCCTGTTGGACGCGCCGTGAACCACGAGGAAGCGGTTGCGCTCGATCGCGCGCACGAACTCGGCAGCGGCGACCGAGGGCGGGATGGTCCGTGCCATGCCGTTGATGGCGGCGGTCTCCTTCGGCTGCGTGGCCACCTCACGGGCGTACCCGGGTGTATCCATGTTCGGGGGACACGCGAGCGTCACGCCCACACCGTGGGGCCGCAGTTCGCTCCGGACGACTTCGGCGAATCCGGTGACGCCGAACTTGGCCGCGCTGTAAGCCGAGTAGCCGTACACGCCCACAAGCCCGCCCATCGAGGACACCAGCCCGATGTGCCCCGAGCCGCGTTCGACCATGGACGGAGCGACAGCGCGGGCGGCGTAGATCGTGCCGAGAAGGTTCACGTCGATATGCCGCACGAGGTCCTCGACCTCGGTCTCGATGAACCGCTGCGGCTCGCAGAAGCCCGCGCAGGTGAGGAGGACGTCAACAGGGCCGGACGCCGCCTCGGCGCCCCCGATCGCCGCCGTGACCTGCGCGGGATCCGCCACGTCACACGGGTGTGCGGTCACGCGCTGGTCCGCTCGCGCACACCGCGCGCTCACAGCCTCCACCGCGGCCTCGAGACGGCCGGGGTCCCGGGCCAGCAGCGACACATGCGCGCCGGCCGCCGCCACGAGCTCGGCCGACGCCAGGCCCATGCCGCTCGATGCGCCGGTGATCACCACATGCTTGTTCGTCCAGAACAACACGCGACTCCCCTTACAGCCCGAACACATGGAAGCCGGCCGGTACCGTGCGCGCAACGATCGCGAGCGCGACCACCATGGCGAATCCGATGAGCAACAGATACGCGCCCCGGCGGCCCTGCCAGCCGTGACGCCAGCGCAGCACCAGGTAGGCCGCGAACACGACCCACACGATACCGGCGAGCACCACGCGCGCGTCGGCCCACCACAGGCTCACGTCGGTCTCGATCGCCCTGAGCACGCCCAGCAGGAGTCCGGCCGAGTACGCCGGGAACGCCCACAGCGCCGAGCGGCCGGCGACCTTGTCGGCCTGCGAGAGTGACGGGAGCCTGCTGAACAGCTTCGTGGTCTTGCGGGCCTTGAGCTGACGCTCAAGCACCACGTAGAGCAACGATGCGGCGGCGCCGATGGCGTACCCCGCGTTCGCGAATGCGATGAGCGCTACATGGATGCCAACGCGCCAGCTGTCCAGAAGCGCAGCCTGCTCCGCCGTCACATCGGCGAGCACGCTGCGGCTCGCTCCAAGCACCTGCGCGATGAGCATCATCACGAGTGCGGCGGGCACGAGCAAGACGCCGTACGTCTTGACCTTGAGCATGTGCTCAAGCAGGAAGTAGACGAGCACGAGCGCCCACGCCATGAGCACGAGCACGTTCGCGCCGGTGAGCTCGGTGCCGTCGGTAGCCGATGAGCGAAAACCGACCGATGCCGTGTGCAACAGGAAACCCGCACCGGTCGCGAACGTGGCGTACCACGTGAGCGCCTGGCGCTTCGTTGCGACCTGATACGCATAGAGCACCGTCGCAGCCGCGTAGAACGCCATTGCGAGCCAGAATGCGACGAACGCTACCTGAAGCACCGTGCCTCCTCAGTCGTTCCGTGTCTTCCTACTCGGCGGCCTGACGGCGAGCAACGGCGGCCTCGAGGACCTCGAGCTGCTTGCCCAGGCCGTTCAGGCGCTTCAGCGCCATGCCCACATAGAGCACCATGCCAGCCCAGAGCAGCGCGTACGCGCCGGCCACGAGCGGCCATTGGGTCAGAACCAGCGAGTAGACCTCTTTCAGCGTCGGGTTCACTCAGATCACCTCTCCAGAAGGGTCTTGGCCTGTTCGATGCGTTCCTGCAGCTGCACTTCACCCATCCGCAGCTGGTAGATGGCGTAGCCGAGTGCGATCATGCCGATCTGGCCGAGGATGAACGAGATGAGCATCGGCCCCTCGAGCCCCCCGCCCTCGATGACGGGGTGGTTCGACGGGATCAGCCGGGTGATGAAGAACGAGATCGGCACGTCGATGAACGCGAGGATCGAGAAGACCGCACCGTACACGGCGCGACGCTCCTCGTCCTCGACCGAGTTGCGCAGGACGAAGTACGCGATCACGAGCAGCGTGAGGATGAAGTACGTGGTGAGCCGCGGCTCCCAGTCCCACCAGACGCCCCACGCCGCTTTCGTCCATAGGATTCCGGTTGCCATCGTGAGACCCACGAACACGAGCGTGACCTCCATGGACACGCGGTTCTTGGTGTCGTAGTCGCGATTTCGTGTCATCAGGAAGCGGATTGCGTAAAACGCCGCGAAGGCGAACACCACGAACGAGATCTCGGCCACGGGCACATGGAAGTAGAAGATCTTCTGGCCCCAGTCGGGACGCCCGTACTCGGAGCCGAAGACCGTGGCCGCCTCGAAGTCTGCTGCGTCGATGGTCACGTTGCCCGAGCCGGTCGCGATCTCCACCGACTCCGCATCGGCCGAGACGAGCTCGCCTCGTACGGACTCGCCGTCGGCCTCGACCTCCACGGTGTACCCCGCGTAGTTGGCGAGGTAGCGCGCCTCGTCGATCGCCTGCTCGAACGGCCCCTTGTAGCGCACCGAATCGACCTGCCCGGCGGTGCGCACGAACCCGAAATCCGGCACGCCCGCCCAGAAGAACGCTCCGATGAACGCGCCCAGGGTGAGCACGCCGCCGAGCACCAGCGCGATCATCGCCCTCGTCGTTATCGATCTCACGTGGCCGTCAGCCTCCTATCGCGGATAGCGGCGCTTAAGCGCCGACGATGAACTCGTAGAGCCCGTACGAAGCGAGCAGCATGATCACGTCGTAGCCGACGACCCAGCCCATGCCGGTCCAGAACACGGACACACCCTGCGCGCCGCCCACGATGGCGCCGCCGGTGGCGGTGACCGCGCCGAGGAGCAGCGGGTACATCAGCGGGATGAACAGCATCGCGAGCACGAAGTCCTTGCCGGAGGTGTTCACCGACATCGTTGCCAGGAGCGTCCCCACGCCTGCCATTCCGATCGAACCCACGATGAGAATGAGTGGCAACAGCGCGATCGAGCCCCAGTCGAGATGGGTCCCCTGCAGGAACAAGAAACCGAAGACCGGCAGGGTGAGCGCCTCGACCGCAAGCAAGAAGATCAGGTTGCCGCCCGCCTTGGCGAAGAAGATGACCGGACGGTCCACCGGCGAAAGCAACAACGCCTCAAGGCATCCCTGGTCCTTCTCGTGGACGAGGGAGCGGTTGAGACCGAGCATCGAGGTGAAGATGAACGCGAGCCACAGGAGTCCCGCGGCGATGTCACGCGGGTCGAAGTTCGAACCCGCCTGCGAGAGTGCGACAAAGTAGACGACCATCGTGAGCAGCGAGTACAGGCCCATCGACATGATCATCTCTTTGGTGCGGAGCTCCATCACGATGTCCTTGCGGAGCATCGCCCTCAACTGCCGTCCCGAGGCGCTTGCCATCTACGACACCCCCATTCCCACGGTGGAGCGGTAGGTCTGGCGGAAGGCCGCGTCGTCGATCGCCTCTCGCGGCTCGTAGAGCACGACCCTTCCCTTGGCGAGGATGAGTGCGTGGCTGCACAGCTCGAGGCCCTTATCGAGGTCGTGGCTGATCATCACGAACGTGTGGGAATCGCGGATCTGCGCGATGAGTCCGTCGAGGATGTCCATGGCGTGCGGGTCGAGGCCCGAGTACGGCTCATCGAGGAAGATCACCTCAGGCCGATGCAGCAACGCCCGGGCGATCGAGAGGCGTTGGAGCATGCCGCGCGAGAACGTCCTTGTGAGGTCGAGCTTGCGGTGGTCGAGCTCCACGGCCTCCAGCAGCTCGGAGACCCGCACGTGCGGTTGCTCCACGCCATACATCTCGGCGAAGAACAGCAGGTTCTCCTCGGCGGTAAGGTCCGGATAGAGCAACGGGTTGTGGCTGATCAGACCGATATGCGTCCTGAGGTCCACCGCATCGCTCACCACGTCACGGCCAAGCACACGCGCCGAGCCGCTCGAGGGGTTGAGCAGCGTGGTCAGGACCTTCACAAGCGTGGTCTTGCCCGCGCCGTTCGGGCCGAAGATCGAGAGGAACGCGCCCACAGGCAGCTCGAGGCTCACACCGTCGAGCGCCTTACGCACGCCGAAGGCCCGGGTCAGGTCCCGGACCTCCAGCGCGAGCGTGTGCTGGTGCTCCTCGGTCACTGTCACGTCCCTAGGCCGCAAGCTGCTTCTTGGGCCACGACGCAAGGCCGCTGCCGATGATGAGCACGATGAAGCCCGTCCATACCCACCACTGGAGCGGGAAGAACTTGATCGTCACCACGGCGGTGTTGCCCTCGCCGGTGCCAGAGAACGAGATGAAGACGTCTTTCAGGAACTCGCTGCGCAGCGACACGTGCTGGTTGCTCTGACGCTGCTGCGCGAGCTGCTGCGGGAAGCGCATCTGCGGGTGCAGCTCGTCGATCTTCTTGCCGTCACGCAGCAGGTCGAGGTTCAGCGTGTAGACCGTGTCGCCCTGGGTCGAGCCGGGGCGCACGTTCTCCATCGTCTGATCGAGCGACACATATGAGAACGTGTAGCCCTCGGCTTCATATGTGGCGCCCGCCTGCTGCGGGATCTGGGCGTTGTAGGTGCGCACGAACATCGTGGAACCCACAAGACCGATGAGGATGATGCCCATTCCCAGGTGGGTGAGGTAGCCGCCCGACTGGGTGCGCGCGCGGGTGATGATCCACAGCAGAGCCTGGCCGAACGACTCGCCGCGGGCGGCCGCGCGCTTGCGGGCCCCGTCGAAGAACAGCCACAGCGGGAGGCCGATGGCGGCGGCGGCCACGAGCACACCACTCAGCGCCAGGAAGTGGTGCCACCACTCGGCGGTCGTCCCGTTAGGAGTGTAGAACGGCAGCATCGCGTAGATGTAGATCGCGATGAACGCGGCCGCGATCGGTGCGCTCACCACGAGCGGACCCTTGGCCTTCTCCCACAGCTTCTTCCAGTCGCCGCCGCCCCACGCGAGGATCGGGCAGAGCGTCATGATGAGGATGTAGAAGATGCCGAGCGGCCGCGCGAGCGCGTCGTACGACGGCGGCTTGATCGACTGGCCACCGAGCGGCATCCACTCGGGGAACGCCGAGGCCATCGTCATGTACGCAACGAGCACGGCCGAGATCAGCATGAGCACGTTGTTGAAGTAGTAGGAGCCTTCCTTGGACATGATCTTCTCGAAGCCATCGGCCTCACTGGAGAGCTGGCCACGGCGCATGTACACGCCGATGCCCATGACCGCCAGCGAACCGACCATCATGATCAGGAACAGCCAGAACGACAGCGGGTCCTCCTGGAACGCGTGCACCGACTGCACGATGCCCGAGCGCGTGATGAACGTGCCGAGCAAGACGAACACGAAGGTGAACGCGGCCATCATGAAGGTCCACATGCGGAAGCCTTCGCGACGACGGTAGACCGTCATGGAGTGCACGAGGCCAACGCCGGTGAGCCAGGGCAGGAGCGATGCGTTCTCGACCGGATCCCACGCCCAGTAGCCGCCGAACGCGAGCTCGTAGTACGCCCAGACCGAACCCAGGCCGATACCGATGCCGAGCAAGAGCCACGAGAACACGGTGATGCGGTCGGTGAGCACGACCCACTTCTTCGAGACATCACCCGTGAACAGCGCCGCCAGGCCGAATGCGAACGGCACCGCGAGACCCGCGTACCCCACGAACAGCGTCGGCGGGTGGAGCACCATGGCCCATGTCTGCAGCAGCGGGTTCATGGCTGCGCTGGTGAGCAGGGCGCCGGTGGCGGGATCGATCATGCCAGCAGGCGTGGGCTTGAAGGGGTTGTTCGTGTCGATGAACAGCGCCGCGAGGAAGAACAGCTGCACGAAGTTGAGCACTGCAAGACCGGCCGCGCCGAGCGTGCTGTCTTCCTTCATGAACTTGCGCGCGATGAACGCCGCGTAGACCGCCAGGACCCATTCCCAGAACAGGAGCGACCCCTCACGTCCGGCCCACACGCCTGAAAGACGGTAGACCCACGCCCAGGGGCCGACAGTGGTCGGGTGGTTGTACACGACGTACTGCAGCGCCCAGTTCTCAGTGAGGAACGAGACCGCGAGCAACACGATCGCCAGCGTGGTGAAGCCGAACACACCGTAGGTCAGCAGGTGGCCCAGCTTGCGAGTATCACCGCTCCCCTGCCGACCGAACGCATACGCGCCGATCGACGCGATCGCCGAGAGGCTGGCGAGGGCGAGCAGGAGGTTGCCGATGGTTCCGATATGCATGCAGGGACTCCGTTCGAGAGTGAGAACCGTGCGGGGCTACTTGGCCGCCTGATCGAGCGCGACCTCGGTGCACTGGAACACGCCATCCGCTTCGAGAGAGCCGGTGATGACCACCTTGGCCCCATCGACGAACTCATCTGAAAGACCGCCGCCCCATGCCACGTCAAGCGCGTTAGCGCCAGCGGCGTCATCGGCGATCTGGAAACGCGGGGTCGTACCGGCGCCCGCGATCGAGCCGTCGACCACGAAGCCGGTGATCTTCAACGTGACACCGGCAAGCTCGCCTCTGCGGGACAGCGCGTCGTTGACGGTGAGCGCGCCGGTGGCCGACTCGTACTTGGAAGGGCACTTGGTGACGAGGTACTTGGCTTCGATGAAGCCGCCCTCCTCGAGCAC
>Ga0228536_1001410_pt1 | contig 23159 bp, 22 predicted proteins | sample SJ1Smetagenome_FD_168611 | JGI IMG/M metagenome (GOLD analysis project Ga0228536, IMG submission 168611) | Enriched culture of PCE-dechlorinating microbial communities from Ithaca, New York, USA - SJ1.S | ecosystem: Engineered > Modeled > Simulated communities (microbial... > Unclassified...
CCGACCGGTGTGATTGGAGCTTGTTTCGGCTCGGTTTGGCGCTCCTTGATCATTTGTTGAATGAAGTTTTGCCCATCCCCGTCTCCTTTAACCTTTTGGAGAAAAATTTTGTCCGGTAATCAATTTATTAATAAACCAAGAAAATAACTGATCCATCACATCTGAATTTTATAAAACCCCGCCATTCAGCATAACCGGCGGGGTTAGTTTTATTGTGGGTGTAATATTTAGAAGAAAATCTTGACCAGCTTGAGCGCTTTTTGTTTCCACGGCAGGCGGTGGCTGACACCTTCGCCGCCGGTGAAGGAATCTTTGTTTTGCAGGTACCAGCGGTAATTGCGCAGCATGGCTTCCTGATTGGAATATTGGGGCTGGTAGTTGAGGATTTTTTGCGCTTTTTCAATGGAGACAAACGAGTCTTTGGATGCGGTCTCGTAAATCCAGGGATAGAGCGGTGAGAGGTTGAGCGCCTCGAGGATTTTTAACACCAGCACCACCGGACCGGCCGGGAAGGGGATGATGCGTTTGCCAAAACCGGCTTCATCCAGCACAGCCTGGTAATCTTGCTTCATGGTGGTATATTCGGCGGCGCCAATGTTGAAGGTGTCGTTGACCTTGTTCTCTTCCAGGGTCATGCAGGAGTGAATCGCCTGGCACAGGTCGTCAACGTCCAAAAGCTGATAACGGTTGTTGCCCATTCCAATCATGGGGAAGTTTTTTCCCTGACTTGCCCATTCGTAGAAGATGGCGAACACGCCCAACCTTTCGGGGCCCACAAAGGACTTTGGGCGCAGGATGGAAACACACAGGCCTTTGTCGCGGAAGCCGCGGCACAATTCTTCAGCCTGCACTTTCGCTTCTCCGTAAGGTCCCACACCCACCATGCGGTCTGTTTCGTACAGGGGGTGATGGTCGGGTACGCCGTAAACGGCGGTGCTGGAAATGTGGATGAATCGTTTGACGCCGAGTTCTTTGGCGGCTTCCAATAAGATGTTGGTGCCTTTGATATCGGTGGTATAAATTTCTTCCGGGGTATACAGGGGAAGGGCAGCGGCGGTGTGAATGACGATGTCGGCGCCCTGCATGCTCTTTTTCACGGCTTCGGGGTCGCGGATGTCGCCCTGCAGGAATTCGATCATGTCCCGCTCGGGATAGGTGAAATCGACCAGGTCAATGCCTGCAATCTGGTCGTAGCCGTGTTCAAGCAGGTAGCGCACCAGGTTTATGCTGAGGAACCCACTGATACCGGTGATGTAAATTTTCATAACGTTTACCTCTTTAAGGCTGGAAAAATCCAGAAATTTAAAATTCATGGCTTTTCGTAGAAGTCATAAAAAGCCTTACGATTATAATGCAATAATTATGAATAGAAAAAGACTAACCAAAAAAGGGGAATTGATGTAGTAAGATAGTTGGACATCCATAATAACGATAAAAAATTTCCATTTTGCATTTTGTGTCAATTTCATTGCGACTGTATAATGTTATCAAGAGAATGATTAATCCGTACGGAAAAGTATTTATTTATAACAGGGTAAAATTTTTTTGTCATCAAAAGGAGGATATTGTCATGAAACTTTCTGCGCCCAAGAAGATAACCTGGTTCATTGCATTGATTTTGATTGTTTTGGGATTCGCTTCTAATTTTGTCGCAATCCCGGTGGTGGGTGTCTATTCATTCTGGCTTTTGTCGATTGGCGGCATTTTACTTTTGATTGCCACAGCAGTGAAAGGTTTATAGCATCAGCGAAACCCTGATTGACTGACAAAGTCTGATTAATCGATTTTCACTTCTGCAACAGGTAATGTAATTTCCACCGGGCGGGTATAGCCGTGTTTTTCGGCTGCCACCAGGCGGGCGCGTGAAGGCTCGGCGCAGCCTGGCTCGTCAATCACCTCAACAGTGGTCTGGTATGAACCCAGGGGAAGGAAGACCATTTCTTTCCCCTGGCATACCCATGCTTCCACAATATACGGCGTTTGCTCCGAATCGTCGCCAGCGCGCAGCACCAGGGGATGCCAGGCGAAGGTGACCGCGTTGCCGTTGCGCAGTGCTGACGCGCCGGTGGGCGGCGCATAGTAGGGCGACATGGGCAGTTTCACCTGGTCGAATCTCACAGGTTCCAGGTCGGCAAAATGGCCTTTCAATTCCAGGTAATCGACTTTCACCCAGCAGGGATTGTTACCGCCGATGGCTTGAATCTCGATGTAATTACCGCCTTCCACCCGGCGCAGCACTTCAAGGTTGCTGCCTTTATAAACTCCATATTTATACAAATAGGGAGCGCCGGGTCCGTAGTGGCAAACCGCCTGGTCGATGATCACTTTGCCGCGCAATTTGACGTAGGTGGGAAGCGGGGTGAACGTTGGTGAAGGAGACGGGGTGGGCGTGTGCGATGGCGAGGGGGTGAAGGTGGGGGGAGGTGTGGTGGTGTTTTCAACCGTTGCGGTGGATGTATTGATTGGGGTTCCCGATGGGGGCAAGGTTTGGATAGCTGTACCGGCAGGTGTTTGCGAAGGCGGCGCGGCATCAAGTGAAGGCAGGCGGCAGGCTGCCAGCATGATGAAGAGACAGATTATCACGAACCAGGGGTGTGTTTTCATGTAACATTTCCACATGCTGCGAAGTCTAATAGATAACAATCATCCATCCCTAATCAAAAGGATCTAATGCAAATGAGTACTTTTCTTAAACAATATTTTCTCACCTTTGCGATATTTTTGGTGCTGGACGCAATCTGGCTGGGAACCATTGCACCCGGTTTTTACCAGTCACAAATTGGATTTTTGATGGCCAAGAATCCGATATGGGCGGCTGCAGGATTTTTTTACCTGTTATTTGTGGTTGGTCTGGTGGTCTTTGTGGTTAGTCCCGCAGTACAGCAATCTTCACTGCGAGTAGCCGTTTTGAAGGGCGCGCTCTTCGGGTTGGTGACCTATGCCACCTACGACCTGACCAACCTGGCAACCATTGAAGGCTGGCCTGTGTTGGTGACCGCGGTTGATCTGGTGTGGGGCTCATTCCTTTCCACAGCCACTGCAACCGTCAGCGCCTGGCTGCTGCTGCGTAAGCGCAAAGCCTGATCAGGGGCGTACGTGATAGTCGCCACGCACCACCCATTTGTAGGTGGTCAGTTCGCGCAGACCTAATGGGCCGCGGGCATGCAAGCGCTGGGTGCTGATGGCCACCTCGGCCCCCAGCCCGAACTGCGAGCCGTCGGTGAAGCGCGTTGATGCGTTGACGTAAACCGCGGCTGAATCGACTTGCGCCACAAAGTGTGCGGCATGGTTGCTGTCGGCGGTGAGGATGCCGTCGGAATGGGCGGTGGAGTGGGCGGCAATGTGCGCCACGGCTTCATCCAGCCCGTCTACTATTTTGATTCCCAGGATTAATGATAACCATTCGGTGTCAAAGTCTTTTTCTCCGGCGGATTGCAACACCGAATCATACTTATTGGCTACCAATTGGCAGGTACGCGCATCGCCGTGGAAGGTTACGCCGTCGGCTGCCAGGCGTTCAATCAACGCCGGGATAAACTGATGCGCCACCGCCTGGTGCACAAGCACGGTGTCGAGGGCGTTGCACACGGTGGGGCGCTGAATTTTGGCGTTGCGGATGACCTCGATGGCGCGCTGCAGGTCGGCGCTGGCGTCGACAAACAGGTGGCAAATGCCAATGCCGCCGGTGATGACCGGGATGCGGCTGTTCTTGCGGCAAAAGTCGTGCAGCCCGGCGCCGCCGCGCGGAATAATGATGCTGAGGTAGTCATCCATCTGCAGCAGTTCCATCACCAGTCGGCGGTCGGTGTCTTCAACCAACTGGATGGCGTCGGGGGGCACGGTGCTGCCCTGCAACCCCCTGTGGATAGCAGCATGCAGGGCGCGGTTGGAACGAATAGTCTCGCTGCCGCCGCGCAGGACGGCCGCATTGCCCGATTGCAAAGCCAGTCCGGCTACATCCACGGTCACGTTGGGGCGCGCCTCGTAGATCACACCCAGCACGCCCAGCGGCACGCGCTGTTTGGATAGCTGCAAACCGTTGGGCAGGGTTTGCTCTTCAAACACCTGACCCACCGGGTCGGGCAGGTCTGCCACCTGGCGCAAATCGGCTACCATGCCTGCCAGACGCTTGTCGTTGAGCATCAGACGGTCGAGCAGGGCGGGGGTGAGGCCTTTTTGTTCACCTTCGTGCAGATCATCGGCATTGGCAGTCAGGATGTCTTCTCGCTCATTCCAAAGGTTGTCAGCCATTGCCAGCAGGGCGCGGCGCTTATCGGCGCTGTTGACTTGCGCCAAAGTTTGTGAAGCCGCTTTTGCAGCGCGGCACATGCTTTCGATGGACATGCTTCCCTCCCTTATAACAAAATCAGGTTGTTGTGGTGGATGACTTCGTCGCCGGCGGTGTAGCCCAGCACAGCTTCAATTTCAGTCGTTTGTTTGCCGATCAATTTTTCCAGGTCGGCGGCGGGATAATTGACAAGTCCCACAGCGATGGCGCGCCCTTCGGGGGTGAGCACGCGCACCGCATCGCCGTGTTCAAAATCCCCCTGCACCCGGGCAACCCCGGCTGGCAGCAGCGAGCCGCCATGCGCCAGGGCGCGGGCAGCGCCGGAATCGACATGAACCTCACCTGCAGCGCGTGAGCCGGAAAGAATGTAGCGCTTGCGGGCTTCAAGTTTATCCACAACAGGTAGCAGGCGGGTGCCCAGGGTTTCGCCACCTGTCAGGCGCGGCAGCACGTTGAGCTCAGAGCCGCGCGCAATGATGACGCTGGTGCCGCCGTGTCGTGCCAGGTCGGCGGCCTGCAGCTTGGTGGTCATACCGCCGGTGCCCAGTCCGCTGACCGCGCCGCCGGCAGCCTGCCACAGTTGATCGGTGAAAGGTTCGGGGCCCACTTCGTGAATGAGTTGCGCATGGGGGTTGCTGCGCGGATCGGCTGTGTAGAGGCCGTCTTGATCGGTAAGCAGGATGAGCAGGTCGGCTTCAATCAGGTTGGCCACCTGCGCCGACAGGTTGTCATTGTCGCCAAAGCGAATTTCTTCAGTGGCCAGGGTGTCGTTTTCATTGATGATGGGGATGATGCGCTGCTGAAGCAGGGCATCGAGCGTGGCGCGCGCGTTGAGGAAACGGCGGCGGTCAGCCAGGTCGGCGCGGGTGAGCAGCACCTGGGCGACCTTAAGTCCATAGATGGCAAAGAATTGCTCATAAATGGCCATCAGGCGCGGCTGCCCCACCGCTGCCAGCATTTGCTTGGCGGGCAGGTGCTTGGGCAGGCGCGGGAAGCCCAGCGCCTCGCGCCCGGCGGCAATGGCGCCGGAAGAGACCAGCACCACACGGGCGCCGCGGCTGTGCAGCTCGTTGATCTGGCGCGCCAGGTCTACCAGGCGCGGTGAGGAGAGGTTCTTGCCTCCGCCGGTGAGAGTGGATGTGCCAATTTTGATGACAATTCGTTCGCTCATGGATTAAACTCGCTGAAGTAGGGTCAGGCGTTATTGTAGCACGAAGGATGGGAGATTTGGAACCACAGAATTTTGATAACCACAGATCAACACAGATGTACACAGAAAATTTTTACCGCAAAGTCGCCAAGAGCGCTATGAAAACCAATTAAGGATCCCTTTGCGAACTTAGCGTCTTCGCGGTGAAGAAATAACCTCGAAGGGGGATTGAACGAAAAAAGGAATGGAACCACAGATGAACACAGAATTAATCGAACCGCCAAGTCGCAAAGAACGCAAAGAGGATTTAAAAAACTTTGCGTCCTTGGCGTCTTCGCGGTAAAAAAAAGAACCGCAAAGGGAAATGAACAAAAAAAGGAACCGCAGGTAAGCACAGAAAATCTCTGCGGCCTCTGCGGATCTGCGTGGAGTAGTCAAAAAATCCAAAAATTTACATTCACAGGGGGTTGATATACAATAGAAATAACAACCGAATTGGGAATGGATCATTATTCAACGGGGAGCCTATGATCACCAGACAGGATTTCAAACTCTTTCGTGATGCCCCGCTGCACCTGTGGGCAAAATTGCATAACCGGTTGCATAAGCCGCCCATCACCACGCATCAACAGCTCATTTTTGACCAAAACCGCGAGGTGAAACGGCTGGGGCACGAATTTTTATTGCAAAGGTTGGCGCGACAGGGCAAAGAACCCGACATTCAGTGGCAGCAGGGCGTTGCCTGCGGCGATTTTTATGCCACCCCCGAAGCCCTGGTGTTTGACCCGGACAGCCAATACCACGATTTGTACGAGCTGACCAGTTCAACCAGCGCCAAGACAGAGGTCTTGCAAGACATGGCCTATCAATGGGAGGTGTGTTCCACCTGCCTGACGTTGCGCGAGGCCTACCTGGTTCATCTCAACAGCTCCTACACACCCGGCGGAGCAGAAGAATTGTTCGTGATCGAGCATATTACTGATAAGTTAAAAAAACAGCGCTCTAAAGCAGTTGATTTCATGCAGACGGTGGAGCGGATTTTTGATTTGCAAGATCCGTATGAGCTTGAAGGCTGCGCCGAACCGCAGGACTGCCCGTGCCCTTCCCTGTGCCATTCGGGACTGCCCGATTATTCAATCTATGAGATCAACCGCTTGACCCGCAAAGATGCGCTGAAACTCAAAGCGCAAGGCGTGCTGGCCATTGCTGACCTGCCGGAAGATTATCCGCTGAACGAATTTCAACGCCGCCAGGTGAACAGCGTGCGCCGCGGCGAGGCGTTGATTGACCGGAACGCGGTGCAGCGCAGGCTGAAAAAACTGCAATTCCCGCTGTGCTTTTTGGATTATGAAACGTACAACCCGGCAATTCCATGGTACGCGGGATACCATCCCTATAACCAGATGGTGTTTCAGTATTCACTGGATGTGCTGGAGCAGCCGCAGGGCGAAGTGCAGCATTTTGAGTTTTTGTGCACACAGCCGGGCGACCCGGCGCCGCAGGTGCTGGAACGGCTTGCGCAGCATTTGCCGCCGCAGGGTTCAGTGGTGGTGTGGTATGAAAAGTTTGAAGGCGAGCGCAACCGTGAAATGTCGCAGCGCTACCCGCTGTTCGCGGCATTTTTAAAGGACATCAACAGCCGCCTGTTTGATTTGATGACGGTTTTCAGCGACGGCTGCTTTGTGCACCCCGATTTTCACGGCAGCAATTCATTGAAAGATGTGCTGCCAGTGATGGCACCGGGCATGAGCTATGCCGGTCTGGCGGTGACCGACGGCAACGACGCCATGGCGCACTGGGCACGCTTGATGCAGCCCGATACGCCGGTCGAAGAGAAGCAGAAGCTGGCTGAGGATTTGCTGGTTTACTGTGGACAGGACACACGTGCCATGCTGGAGATTTACCGGCGGCTGGCGGAAATTTAACCACAAAAAAATATAAACCACCAAGACGCGAAGAACGCAAAGAGGATTTAAAAAAACTTGGCGTCCTTGGCGTCTTCGCGGTGAAAAAACACGAAGGAGGGAAGAATTCAAGAGATAAAAAGGAACCACAGATCAACACAGATGAGCACAGAAAACCTCTACGGTCTCTGCGGCTCGGCGTGAGAGATGCTCATCTTGGGTTAAAAATGCAGATTAAATCACAAAGCGGTCTTTACCGGCGGCTTTGGCGGCGTAGAGCTTGCGGTCAGCTTTGCCGATAAACTCATCAATGGTTTCGTTGGCGTACTGGCTGATGCCGTAACTAAGTGTAACCGTGATGTCTTTCTCAAACGATGCGTTCTGAATAGTGGTTTGAATACGCTGGCACATGGAGCGGGCTTTCGCCAGGTCGGTGTCGGGCATGATTAGCAAGAACTCTTCGCCGCCGTAGCGCCCCACCGTGTCGGTGCTGCGAGCAGTGGTCAACAAAATGTGGGAAATGCCGCGGATCACACTGTCACCCACCAGGTGACCGTGGCAATCGTTGACGGCTTTGAAATTGTCGATATCTGCCAGGATGATGGTGAGCGGATAGCCAATGCGTTTGGAACGCATCACCTCGTTGTAAAGCACCCCCACGGCGGTTTCGTGATTGTACAAGCCGGTCATCGAATCGATCTTGACCAGCTCTTTCAATTCGGCGTTCAGTTCCAGCATGCGTTTCTTGTCCAAAAAGGTTTCCAGCTTCATGCGCAGCAGGCTGCGCCCCAGCATCCAGGCAACCAGGTTGAAAATGAGGGTGTTAATGCGCATGATTTGTACAGCCGGATAATCGGGTTGAAAACTGGGCAACAGCCCGGCAAAAATTACATAGACCACGGCAAGCTGCAAACCCATTTCCAACGGCATGGTATAAATGATGGCGCTGACCCCCAGCACTGCCATGAGGTAAACATGCACAAAATCGATTTTGTTCTGGGCAAACAATGCCAGCAGTGTGCAAAACACCAGCACCAGCATGGTGTAAAAATGCTGAGAGGATTTGATGATACGAAAACTCAACTGGTCGAAACGGAGATGCACGAACCACAGGGCAGGCACCACAATCAGGTTGACCACCACAAAATAATATACCAGTCTGTCTACATTGAAGCGCGCGAGCAGGTTGCGGGAGAAAAGCAGCAGGATGGTTTCAAAAACCAGCAAAATGCTGGCGACAATTGCCGCCCTGAAGCTGTTCTCAAACAGGATTTCGCGGGTAAATTCAGTTTTGTAGGGAACCGGGATGACTGTGCGAATGAGTTTCCACGGGTCATGCAATGGACGTTATCCTTTCAACGATAAAAGGGTTCATTCGCAAGTCTGATGAGAGCTGCATCGAGTATCGAATGCATGGTAAATTATACATCGAATATCGAAATTAGTAAAATTGTATTATTCCAATTGTAAAATGGTTTGAAAATTTCCAAAAAATACTAACAAACGAGAGCACGGTCAATAGGAATATAATCACATCATCCAGCCTGCCACGGAGGATCGCCATGCCAGCCAAGCCCAGCCAACTAGACGCCCTGCCCTACCTGCGCGAAATATCCCTGCTGCGCGAGCAGGTGCCCAACTTTGACGAATATCCCTTCTCGCTGCCGGCGGTGCGCAGCCTGCACAGGCTGACCTTCCATCCCCACGTGACCTTTTTGGTGGGCGAGAACGGCACGGGCAAATCGACCCTGCTGGAGGCTATTGCTCAATTGCTGCGTTTCAACGCCGAGGGCGGCAGCCGCAATGTGCGCTTTGCCACACGCGACACCCACTCCGATCTGCACAATCACCTGAAGATGGTGTGCAGTTTTAAAATGCCCACCGACGGTTACTTCTTGCGTGCCGAATCGTTCTACAATGTGGCCAGCTACATCGATGAGGTGGAAGTGGAGGGTTCGTACGGGGGCAAATCGCTGCATGCCCAGTCACACGGCGAGTCGTTTCTGGCGCTGTTGACGCAGCGCTTCAGGGGAAACGGCATCTACCTGTTGGACGAGCCGGAAGCCGCCCTGTCGCCCTCGCGGCAGCTTTCAGCCATGGCCGTCATTCACCAGCTGGTGCAGGCTGATTCGCAGTTCATCATCGCCACGCACTCGCCCATTTTGCTAGCCTATCCGCAGGCAAAGATTGTGCTGCTGGACGAGGACGGCCTGCACGAGACGGCCTATGAAGATACCGACCACTACCGCGTGACGCGCGATTTCTTGACCCAGCGCGAGCGCATGCTGAAGGTGCTGCTGGAAGAAGAGGCAGAATAACCGCTTGCACGGAAACATTTTTGTCATTGCGAGCCCCGATGTTTTTTCGGGGCGTGGCAATCTTAATTTTTTATATTGAGACTGCCACGTCGGGCTTTCGCCCTCCTCGCAGCGACAAGTATAAGAATTTCTCAAGGTGGCAAGATTGAGTAGTATTACCGATAACAACTCGGTCCCGCCTGCGCCACTTCCGGCGGGGCTGCGTCGCGGTAAGCCTTGAAATTCTCTTCAAACAATGCAGCCAGTTTGCGCGCCTGATCGTCATAGGCGGCGGGGTCGGGCCAGGTGAGGCGCGGGTTCAGTGCGGCGGCGGGCACGCCCGGGCAGGCTTGCGGCACCAAAAAGCCAAACAACGGGTCGGGCTGACAGGGCACATCAGCCAACGCGCCGCTCAACAGCGCATCGATCATGGCGCGCGTGTGGGCAATGTTCATGCGCTGACCCACGCCGTAGGCTCCGCCGGTCCAGCCGGTGTTGACCAGCCAGCAGCGCGAACCGTGGCGGCGCACCTTCTCGCCCAGCAGGCGGGCATAGACCATGGGGTGCTGCACCATGAAGGGACCGCCGAAACAGGCGCTGAAGGTGGCTTGCGGCTCTTTGACCCTTTTCTCCGTTCCGGCAATTTTGGCGGTGTAGCCCGACAGGAAATGGTACATGGCTTGCTCGGGCGTCAGGCGCGCAAGGGGCGGCAGCACGCCGAAGGCGTCGGCGGTCAGAAAGATCACATTTTGGGGGTGACCGCCCATGCCGGTGGGTTCGTAGTTGCTCAACTGGCTGAGCAGGTAGGAAGCTCGCGTATTTTCGGTGATGGTGTCGTCAGCCAGGTCGATCTGGCGGGTTTCAAAATCGATCACCACGTTTTCGAGGATGGTGCCGAAGCGGCGGGTCATGGCGAAGATTTCGGGCTCGTCGGCGGCGCTGAGGCGGATGACCTTGGCATAGCAGCCGCCCTCGAAGTTGAACACCCCCGTGTCGCTCCAGCCGTGCTCGTCGTCGCCGATCAAGCGGCGGCGCGGGTCGGTGGAAAGGGTGGTCTTGCCGGTGCCGCTCAGCCCAAAAAACAGGGCGGTGTCGCCGCCTGCGCCGATGTTGGCGGCGCAGTGCATGGGCAGTATCCCTTGCAGCGGAAACAGGTAGTTGAGCACGGTGAACACGGTCTTTTTGATCTCGCCGCCGTAGCGCGTACCGGCGATGAGGGCCAGTTTTTGCCCCAGGTGAATGGCAATCACCACATCCGAGCGGGTGCCGTCAACGGCGGGGTCGGCTTCGAAGTCGCAGGCGACCATCACGGTGAACTCAGGAGCGAACTCCCCGGCAGACTGCGGCTCGTCGGCGTGGCGGAACATGTTGTAGGCAAACAGGCTTTGCCAGGCGGTATCGGTGATGATGCGCGCCGGGAAGCGGTAAGCCGGGTCGGCGCCGCCGTAGCAATCTTGAATGAACAATTCCTTGCGGCTGAAATAGTCAAGAATGCGGGCTTTGAGGCGCTCAAACTGGTCGGCGTCGAAGGGCTTGTTCACCGGTCCCCAGCACACCTGGTCTTGACTGGAAGGTTCACGCACAAAAAACTTGTCGTTGGGAGAACGCCCGGTGCATTTGCCGGTGTAGATGACCAGCGGGCCGTGATCGGCGGTGAGCGCCTCGCCGCGCCGGATGACCTCTTCATATAACAGCGGCGGGGTGAGGTTGCGATAAATCTTTTTGGCCTGGATTTCCTGCCCGGCGGGCAGTTCAAAATTGGAGTTTGGATGATGGAGCATGGTTTCCTCCTTTTGATCAGCCCGTCAACGCCTGCACAGCGGATGTCATTCGCGACCGGTGAGCAGGGCAATGACCGCCATGCGCACGGGCAGCCCGTTGGCGGTCTGGCGGAAGTAGGCGGCGCCTTCGTAGGAATCGACCTCGCGAAGGATTTCGCCCAGGCGGGGCAGGGGGTGCATGATGGTGATGCCGTGTTTGCATTTGCGGAGGAATTCGGCATCCACCACGTAGGCGTCTTTCAGGCGTTCATATTCTTGAATGTCGGCGAAACGCTCTTTTTGCACGCGGGTCATGTAGAGCACGTCACTTTTGGCGGCGGCTTCGGCAATGTCGGCGGTTTCGAACACCTCAATGCCGTCCTCCAGCAGGCTGGCGGTGATTTCGGCGGGCATTTTCAATTCGGGGGGTGAGACGAAGTAGAAGCGCGGACCATATTTGCCCAGCAGCCACGAAAGCGAGTGCACGGTGCGCCCGTTCTTCAAATCGCCGGCCAGGGTGATGGTGAGGTTGTTCAGCCGCCCGCGCTCCTTCTGAATGGTGTACACGTCCATAAGCGCCTGGGTGGGGTGCTGACCGGCGCCGTCGCCGCCGTTGACCACCGGCACCGTGGCGCCCTCCGCCAGCTCCTGCGCGCTGCCCTCGGCGCGGTGGCGGATGACCGCCAGGCTGGCATAGGCGCTGATCATGCGCCCGGTGTCGTACAGCTTTTCGCCTTTCACATCGAGGTTGGAGGTTTTGGCGTCGGTGACCGAAACCACGTGCCCGCCCATTTTGAGCATGGCGGTTTCAAAGGTGAGGCGGGTCTGGGTGGAGGGTTCGAAGAACAGGGTGGCGAGCACCTGACCGGTCATGTTGGTGAGGCTGCCGCCCTGCGCCAGCACGCTTTCATAGCGCCCGGCGGTCTCCAAAATCAGGCTCACCTGTTCCAGCTTCAGGTCTTTCACATGCAGGATATCTTTCCCGTAGAGCGCGGTGGGCATCAGGGCAATCCTTTCTGTGTGTTTTTATTGTACACGCGGAAAGGGGTTGGGGCAAATGGAGACAGGCAAGAAAAGTGTCGAAGTAAAAAATGTTATTCAATTTTCAAATTTAAACACAGGGTCAAGCCTCATTGACTTGACCCTGCAATTTTCTCAGCACTCGCTATAGCCGCACACATAGCACTTGCGGCAGCCCTCTTCATTGACCAGGGCAGCTTGCCCACATTCGGGGCACAGGTCGCCGGCGCGCTCACCAAAGGGGCTGGCGGCGGCTTTGGGCGGCGCCAGTTCAATCAGCACCGGCTGCAAATCTTCCAGGTCTTCAGCGTCGCGATGATTGCCGCTCAGGCGCACGCCGCGCTGCTGCAAATAGTCTTCCAGCACCTGGGCCACGCCGTCGGGCAGGGAACGCACGCGGTTGGCGCCAAAGCCCAGCGAGCGGCCGCCGCCAATACCGGCCAGCTGGTTTTGTACGGCGGTCAGGCGCTGCACGGGTTCAATTTTGGCAGCCAGGCGCAGCACGTAGGAGATGAGGCGCCCGATGGCTTCGGACACGGCGGCGGTTTCGGAACCCGCCTTGGCGGTGTTGATGAACACCTCGAAGGGCTGGTGGTTACCGTTTTCGTTGATGGTGACAAAGGCTTTGCCCAGGGGCGTCTCGATGGAATAGGTGAAGCCGGGCAGGGCGTGCGGGCGGGGCTTCTTGGCGTCGACCCACAGACCGGGCTGGGCGTGGACGGTTTCTTCTTCGACCACGGGCTCTTCGAGCTTTTTGGCGGTGGAGCGCGTCTCGAGCACCACTTTCTCGCGCGAGCCGGTGATGTAGACCGTGATGCCCTTGCAGCCCAGCTTCCACGCCAGGCGGTAGGCGGTGGCCACGTCTTCTTCCGTGGCACCAGCGGGGAAGTTGACCGTTTTGGACAGGCTGTTATCGACAAAGGCTTGCAGGGCGGCCTGCATGCGCACGTGCTCTTCAGCGGTGATGTCTTGCGACACCACGAACACATTGCGCACCGCCTGCGGCACATCTTCGATGTTCTGGCAGGTGCCGGCTTCCATCACGCGCTCGATGATCTCGTCGCGCTTGTCGGCGTCCAGCCCGATGTGCTCCAGCGCCTGCTCGAAAGCCGGGCTGGCATAGGTGAGCTGCAGGTCGTTGCCGTTGTCATTGACATGACGGATGTAAGCCAGGGCGAACACCGGTTCGCAGCCGTAACCCTCGCAGCCTGCCACGGTGGCAATGGTGCCGGTGGGGGCGATGGTGGTCTGCGCGGCGTTGCGAATGCCGTGCTGGCGAATGCCCTGCACCAGGGCGTCCCAATCGAGGGCGGGGCGTTTCCAGTCGTGGGTGTGTTCCACAATGGGGACGGGGGGTGTCCAGGTGAGGTGGTTGGGGTCGTAGATGCTGCCTTTGATGGCGGGGAAGGCGCCGCGTTCTTTGGCCAGCTCGATGCTGGTGCGCACGGCGTGGTAACGCACGAACTCCATCACCTGCGAGGCAAATTCCTGCCCGTCGGCCGAGCCGTAGCGGATGCGGGCGTGGTACATCAGGTCGGCCAGGCCCATGATGCCCAGGCCGATGCGGCGGGCGCGCAGGGCGGCTTCTTTGAGCTGCGGCACGGAGGGCACGTACTTGTTGGCGTCCACCACGTCATCGAGGAAGCGGGTGGCCAGCACGGTGGCGCGCTCCAGGGCGTCCCAATCCACGCCGCCGGCGGGGTTGAAGAACTGCGCCAGGTTGATGGAACCCAGGCAGCAGTTTTCGTAGGGTCCCAGCCACTGTTCGCCGCACGGGTTGGTCGATTCGAGGGCGTAGAGGTGCGGCACCGGGTTGTGGCGGTTGGCGCTGTCGAGGAACAGCACACCCGGCTCGCCGTTGTGGTGCGCCTGCCTGACAATTTGATAGAACAGGTCGCGCGCTTTGACGGTTTTGTAGGTGCGCAGGGGAATGCCGGCAGCTTCAGCCTGGTCGATGGAGCCGGTGAAGCTGTGATAGTTGGGATGGAAGGTATCGGGGAACTGCAAATCCCAGTCGGCGTCATCTTCCACGGCCTGCATGAAGGCGTCGGTGATGCCCACCGAGATGTTGAAATTGGTGATGGAATTTTCGTTGGTCTTGCAGGCAATGAAATCTTCGATGTCGGGATGCTCGACGCGCAGCACCGCCATGTTGGCGCCGCGGCGCGAACCGCCCTGGGCCACCTCGCCAAAGGCGTGGTCATACACGCGCAGGAAGCCCACCGGCCCGGTGGCTTGCCCGGCGGATGATTTGACCAGGCAGCCCTTGGGGCGCAGGCGGCTGAAGGAGAAGCCGTTGCCGCCGCCGGTTTGCTGGATGAGGGCGGCGTTGCGCAGGGTTTGGAAGATGCCGTCGGGGGCGCGCCCCATGTCGTCGGCAATGGGCAGCACAAAACAGGCTGCCAGCTGCCCCAGGGGGGTGCCCGCGCCGGTGAAGGTGGGCGAGTTGGGGAAGAACTTTTTGGAAGTGAGCAGAATATAGTAATCGCGGGCCAGGGCCAGCACGTCGCCGCCGTACACGCTCTCGACGGCTGCCACGTGATAGGCCACGCGCCAGAACATCTCCTCGACGCTCTCCACGGGGGTGCCGTCCTTGCCGCGGCGCACATAGCGGCGTACCAGCACCTCACGGGCGTTGTCTGTCAATCCCACGGGGGGCAGGTCAGCAGGCAGGGGTGGAGTGGGTAAGATACCGTTATTTTGAGAAGATGTCTCGTTATTCATGAATAATCCCTATCCTTCCAGTAATCGGTTTATTTCATTGCGGATCTGGGTCAGGTCATCCAACTGTAAATAGACAATGGCGAAGCGAATGTAGGCCACCAGATCCAACTCTCTCAATCCGTTGATTGCCATGTCGCCGATGATGCGCGAAGACACTTCGGCCTTGCCCAGGCGCTGCAGGTGTGATTCGATTTCGCCCACCAGGCGTTCAATTTCAGCGGCAGATACCGGGCGCTTGGCGCAGGCAATTTGCAGCCCGCGAGTCAGCTTGTCACGGTCAAACTGCTCGCGCGTGCCGTCGGCTTTAATCACCAGCGGCGTGGCCAAAATGGGGCGCTCATAGGTGCTGAAGCGCTGGCCGCACTTTTCACACTCGCGGCGGCGGCGCACCCCTCCATGCGAATCATGGGTGGTATCGATGACTTTCGATTCGGTATGCTGGCAATATGGACAATGCATAACAGCCCTCCCGGTGTCTTTCTGAACCACAAAAGCGATGAGGGGCGCCTGGTTTTTACGAAAAGCTTACCCCCATATATGGGGGTATATATTTATTACACCCGTGTATTTACTGGTACGCTTTTCATTCTAGCACACCCGTCCCATGATGGCAAGAGACTCATTGTGAAATTTGCCTTAAAATATTGCCCGGCGTTTTGGAAGCAATGTTAAAAAATAAAAAGGGCGTGAAAAGCCGGCGCTCCATTAAACCTGGATAAAAAACTCAACAGAAGGTTTTTTTCAAGTGTATAATCAGAGCAATGAATTGCAAACATACTCCTTTCCAAGGCAATACATCATTATTATTTATCGTGGGTCTGGCCGGGGCATTGCTGCTGACCGGCTGCCAGGGCCTGATGGGGCCGGCAAGCACACCCACACCGCCGCTGCCCACCGAAACGCCGCTGCCGCCCACGCCCACGCCCGAACCCATGGCGGCGCGGGTCAATGGCGAGGTGGTCTTGCTGGAAGATTTTGACGCCGAAATTTTGCGTTATCGCAGTGCGTTGCAAGAACTGGGCAAGGAAATGAGCAATGAAGAAATTCAGCAGGCCGTGCTGACTGACCTGGTGGATAAAACCCTGCTGGCGCAGGCTGCCCGGGAAGGCGGCCACACATTGGACGCCGCAGCCCTGCAGCAGCAACTAGCCGACCTGACGGCTGAAGTGGGCGAGGCGCAGTTTGCCGAATGGAAACAGAAATATGGTTACAACGATGCAGGTCTGCAGCGCGCCCTGAAGCGCGAGGGCGAAGCCGCCTGGCAGCGCGACCAGGTGCTGGCTGCCATGCCCAAAACGGCTGAAATGGTGCGTACGCGCCAGATTCAGCTCTTCACCGAAAAGGCGGCCAATGAAGCCTATGCGCTGCTGGAACGCGGCGACAACTTTGCCGCCCTGGCCAGCCTGTACGATCCGCAGACCAACGGTGAGATGGGCTGGTATCCGCGCGGATACCTGTTTCACAAAGAACTGGAACAGGCTGCGTTTTCGCTGAACGTGGGTGAGTTCAGCAATGTGATCCGCACCGAGGTGGGTTACCACATTCTCTACCTGGTGGAGAAGGGCGAACACGCCCTCCGCGGCGAGGCGCTGCGCCTGTTTCAACAGCAGGCGTTAAAACAATGGCTTGAAGAGCAGCGCAAGACGGCCAGCGTCGAGACTTTTGTAAATTAACTCAAACTGCTGCGCAGGTGTCATTGCGAGCCCCGGCGATTTTTCAGGGCGCGGCAATCTCCCATTTTTGTCATGAGACTGCCACGTCGGGCTTCCGCCCTCCTCGCAGCGACAGTCAAACAGGTTGAACGTGGCACCATGAGGTAAATGAATACAGGTGATGAAAATCGGATGAAAAACTGGTTGAATGTGTTTCTCAATTTGTTAACTGTGTTGGTGCTGGGCGCGACAGTGCTGCTGGTAGGGCTGTTCGCCTTCACCTACTACGCGCCCAATAATATGTTCAACCCCTATCCTCCCTACGAACTGCCGCCCACCCTGGCGCTGCCCACCTCAACCGCCACCCTGCCCAGCCTGCCGGCCACCTGGACGCCCGAACCCCCGCAGGCACCCAGCGCCACCCCGGCGCCCGCCACACCCACGGCCGTGGCAGCCACCCCCTTCAGTGAAGAAGAAGAAATCTACACTCAGCCCACTCCCACCGAGAAAGCCGGCTGGACCTATCCCTTCACCTTGAAGAGTGTGCCTTCGGCCATTGACGCGTCGGTGCTCAACCCCGAGCGCGGGTGCAACTGGATGGGCATTGGCGGCCAGGTGCTCGATTTGCAGGGGCGCCCGCTGACCGGGGTGACCGTGCAACTGGGCGGCACGCTGGAAGGCCGGAGTATCACACTAAACAGCCTCACCGGCACCGCGCGTCAATACGGCGAAGCGGGGTTTGAGTTCACCCTGGGTGATCTGCCCATTGCCAGCAATGGCACGCTGTGGGTGCGCCTGGCCGACCAGGCCAGTCTGCCGCTATCGGGGCGTCAAGCTTTTGACACCTACGCTGAGTGCGAGAAAAACCTGATCATCATCAACTTCAAGCAAATTCGTTAAGGTTTTGCTTTCACCGGCAAAACTTAAAGAAAACAAAAAAAGCCCACTGGATTATTCAGTGGGCGAATTGTATATCTTTAACGCGCCGGCAGGCGGCGGTGGGGGGAAAGGGGGATGCTGGCGGCAGAAGCGATGGGAGCCGCCAGCGGTTTGGCGTTCAGTGCCAGCACGCCGCCGTTTGCAAAGTAGGCAAAATCAAAGGAGGTGGGATCGCCGGCGGCTTTGCCTGGAATGGGCATCAGGCGGGCGGTGAGCGGCTTGCTCAGACGCAAAGACAGCGCAGCCACATCCAGCAGCACGGCGCTCAACTGGTCGGCAGTGGCGCTGCCGGGCAGGGGCACCGTGTCGAGCCCGGTTCCGCACACGGCTGAATATAGCAGCAAATCCTGGATGGAAAGCACACCCTGGCTGGAGCGCTGTGCCAGTACGGCGTCTTCCAGCACAGGCAGCATCATGCCGTTGAAACCGGTTTTCTTCCATTTGCCTTCATCCAAAACCTGGGTCAGCAAGGCGGCGGCAGCCACGGCGCCGCTTTTGCCAATGGACACACCGGCGGCTTCCATGCCGCCCGCCAGCGAACAACCCGGCTGTGGGAAAGGCGCAGGCGAGAAATCGAGCCCAATATAGGAGATGTGCTGATTGGCGGTCAATTCAGCGGCCACACGTTCCAGGGCGGCGGCGTGTTCATTCAAGCTGACGCGCAAATGCTCCAGCGCCGGAAGTAACTCGCCCTCGGCTTTGAAGGCCGCTTCCACCAGGTCGGCGGCTTCCAGCGCCAGGGCAAAGGCAGGGCGCCCGCCTTTGTGATAGGAGGCGGGGAAAAACGGCACCCCGGCGGGCACATTGGCCAGGGCGGTGAAACGCAGGTTGGCAAAACCGTTGGGTTCCAGCGAAGCCGAGTCGGCAATCACCCGGCCGCAGGCATGCACGGCGGGCATGGAAATGCCGCCAAGCGGGGCGGCGATGATGCCGCTGAAGAAGGTGTTTTGGGTGGCCGTCAGCATGGCCGGAATCAGTTCGTAACTGGCAGGCGCAAGCGGCATGGCAGGCCCCAGCGACAGGTAGGTGAAGTTGCAGGCGGCAGCCTGTTCTTCCATCGATTGCGCCAGTTCAACAGCAGCCTGTTTTTGCATGCTTTTCAATTGCAATGGGAAGGGGGTGGTGGCCAGGCGAACGGTTTCCACTTCATATCCGGCCTGTTGAAAGCGGGCAGAAGCGGTCTGCACAAATTCAGCCAGGCGGGCGGGTTGGCGCGCGCCGGCGGGAGAAGAAGGATCAAAAAAACAGGTTATCGAGCGGACTTTCATGCGGTTTTCCTTTGTCTCACAATTTCAAACATTAAGATGGCGGCGGCAATAGCGGCATTTAGTGATTCGCTTTCACCGGGCATGGGAATGGTGATGGTGTGCGGGCAGGCGCTGCGCGCTTCGGAGCTGGCGCCATCGGCTTCACCGCCAATGACCAGCGCCAGGGGGGGCAGCAGGTTGGCCTGCCAGCAGGGGGTTCCCTGGCCGGCTTCAGCCAGCCAGAATTGCAATGCAGGAGAATAGAGCGATTGGATGGCGGCAAAATCCATGCGGTGCACGGGCAGTCGAAACTGGGCGCCCATGCCGGCGCGCAGCACTTTTGGCGAGTAGGCTTCAGCGCTGCCCGGGGTGAGCAGCACGGCTTGCACACCGGCTGCAGCCGCGGTGCGCAGCAGCGTGCCCAGGTTGCCGGGGTCGCGCACCTGGTCGAGCACCAGCAAAAATTGCAAATGAGAGGGAGGCGGCAGGGGGGTGGGTGTGACCGGGAAAACTCCCAGGATGCCCTGCGGATTTTCCGTATCCGCCAGCGATTTCATCAAACGCGGGTCAATCTCTTCAACTTCGGCGCCCTGGGCGGCAAAGGCATGCAGCAGGCTGCGCCCGCGCGGCGAAAGCTGCTGGCTGAACAACATGAAATCGGGCTTCCAGCCGGCTGACAGGGCTTCTTCAATCAGACGCACACCTTCAATGACGCAAAGGGCGCGTTCTTTGCGCTCTTGCCGCTGGTGCAGCAAAGCGCGCACCTGCTTGATGCGCGGGTTTTGCACCGAGGTGATCATACGTCCTCCGCTTGATTTTTGTTGCGCCAGGCTTCAAAGCCGTCCAGGAAGGCTTGCAAGGTTGGGGCATCAAAAAGGGTGATGCGCACCAATTTGACCGTTGAGGCAGGTTGCTGTCGAAAAAATCCATCGATGACATTGAAGAAGATCGCGGCAGAGCGCTCTTTGGGAAATCCAAAGATGCCGGTGGAGATGGCCGGGAAAGCAATGGAGGTGAGCTGCAATTCTTCGGTGCGCTGCAGGCTGCCCAAAATGGCCTGGCGCAGCTTGCGGTCTTCATCTCCTGAACCCCACACCGGCCCCACGGCATGGATGACATAGCGGCAGGGCAGGTTTCCGCCGCTGGTGTAGGCTGGCTGGTGGTGGGGCACTGCGCCGTGGTCGCGCACCCAGGCGTCACTTTCCTGCTGAATGGCAGGCCCGCCGCGCCGAGAAATGATTGCAGCCACGCCGCCGCCGTGCATCAAATGAGCGTTGGCGGCATTCACAATGGCATCGACCTGTTCAGTGGTCAGGTCGCCGCGCGCAATTTCCAGTTTTTGTCCTGATGGAAAGGATTGAGAGACCAGTATTTCGCTCATTGGTATTAATCAAAAAAAGAGTTGATTTATTGTACCTTGATCAGCCGGAAAAACAAAACAGGATGGCTTGTTATGCCATCCTGTTGAGGAGTTTTGCCAAATAAATCAGGCTGATTTTGCCTGGGCAACAACTGCTGCAAAGGCCTGCGGGTCGCGCACAGCGAGATCGGCTAACATTTTGCGGTTAAGGTCAATGTTGGCTGATTTCATCCCGTGGATGAGCTGGCTGTACGTGGTGCCGTTGAGGCGCGCAGCGGCGTTGACGCGAGCAATCCACAGCTTGCGCAGGTCGCGTTTGCGAACGCGGCGATCACGTGTAGCATACCAAAGACCTTTGAGCAAAGACTCATTGGCACGGCGAAATAGAAGGTGCTTTGAACCTCGCTGACCTTTGGTTAATTTCAAAACTTTCTTGTGGCGCAGATGTCCTTGCGGACCGCCTTTAACTCTCATGTTTTACTCCTTTGCGAACCCCTGGGCGCCGGTGTTTTCACCCGTTGCGAACACCCAACAGCCGCACTAAAAAAGAAACCGATTTGAGAACTATTGTTCCTTCATGTTAGGCGCAAGGCGGCGTACACGTTTGATGATGCCTTTGCCTTCCACTTGAACCATCTCAGTGAACAGGGCGGTGGTGCGCTTCGAGGTGCGGCGGCGCAGATGGCTTTTACCGCCTTTGGTGCGCATCAGCACGCCCGACCCGCTCAGGCGGAACCGTTTGGAGGTTGCCTTGTGGGTCTTGAGCTTGAATTTACCTGCTTTTAGCTTACGTGGCACAGCTTAACTCCTGTTAAATAAGTAAGTATACTGCCAGAAAAGACAGCGGGGGCTATTATACCATGAATTGTGCGAGGTGGTTGAAATAGTCAGAAGCCCGGTGAGTCTATTCCTCTTCAACCGGTTCGAGAATCTCAGTATCTTCACCCTCGGTTTTTTTGACGACCTTTTTCTTCGCCTGGCGCTGCGGAGAGAGCAACATGGTCATCACGCGGCCTTCCATGTTTGGGGTTTGTTCAATGATGGCGATGTCGGAAAGCTCTTCTGCAATTTCTTTCAAATCTTCCAGGGCCAGTTCGGGGTAACTGATTTCACGACCGCGAAAACGAACGGTGACTTTAACTTTCATCCCATCCAGCAACCAGCGGCGGGCATCACGGGTTTTGAAAGACCTGTGATGTTCATTGGTTTTAGGACGCAGGCGAATCTCTTTAATTTCAATTTTGACCTGTGCCTTGCGCGCTTCCCGTTCTTTTTTGGTGCGTTCGTAAAGAAATTTGCCAAAATCCATGATTCGACAAACTGGCGGGTCGGAGTTGGGGGCAACTTCTACAAGATCCAGTTCAGATTCCTGTGCAATGCGCAGCGCATCGCGAATGGCCAAATCTCCCAGATTATCGCCTTTGGGTCCAATAACACGAACCTTGGGTGTCCGGATCAATTCATTTACTCGAAAGTCTGTTGTACTGATAGTTCTCTCCTCTTAAGAATGTGCTGGAAAATGGAAATATTAAAATGATTGAAGAAAATATACCATATCTTCAATCACTCCGCAACCAATTGATATTTATAACATTTAAATTATTATAATCGAAAGCCTGTTCCTGTTTAGCCCCGATTAAGGCTTTTTTGATGTTTGAAAAGGAATTATCCGGGTAAAAAGATGGAAACCGGCCGGGAGATTATAAATGCATCTGGATGTTTCCAATCCCAGCCGTTCAAAGCCGGTATGGCTTCATAGTCCGTCAGATCCAATTGGATGGGAGTTACCGAAACATAACCCTCTGCCAGCGCTCCAAAATCGGTGCCGCGTTCTGCCACACCAGTGGGGGCATCACCAACTGTCCAGAAATATGGTTTTCCCCGCGGATCAATGCGGCGTTCAGCCTTGTCATGGTAAACACGCAGGCCCATGCGGGTAATCTGGATACCCTGGATTTCTTCTTCCGGCAGGAATGGAATGTTAACATTCAGAAGCGTGTGAGGGGATATCCCGTTTTGAATGACTGCTTCAGCGATGTTGCGGGCATAATGAGCAGCCGGTATGTAATCAGCGGAAACAAGAGGATGATCGGATGAATCCAGTGAGAATGCAATGGCAGGAACTCCCCAGATGGCGGCTTCCATGGCCGCGGTGACGGTTCCAGAATAGGTAACATCATGACCTAAATTTGCCGATGAATTGATGCCTGACACCAGCAAATCTACTTTCTCTTCAAAAAAGCCGCGCACTGCCAGGGCAACACAATCGGATGGTGCCCCGTCTGACGACCAGGCCTGTGAGCCGTCATCAAGCGTGATCTCTTTGACGCGCAATGGGCGGTCAAGTGTTTTCACGTGCCCTGATGCCGACCAATTGCGATCAGGTGCCAGAATACTGACCTTGCCAATTTTGCGCATTTCCCGGGCAAGATGGAGTAAACCTGGAGCCAATACACCGTCATCATTCGTGACTAATATGTGCATTTCGCCTCTTTATCTCTCATTTATAAATGGATCATAGCGCGTAAAGATTAACAGCGGATCATAGCAAGGTTATGGTTCGGTAAATTAAGATTGACCAGGTCTATGTTAAAACAGGTTAGAATCTTCGTTTTTTAATCAAACGCTTGCATGGATCAAATCAAATGTTAACAAAGCGTTGAAAAGAGCTTAATTAAATTTCCTTATATTGAATTGATTACCGGACACTTTAACAAATGACGACTGCCATATCAGGTAAACTATGTTTTTTCCTGGCAAGGAAGAACAGGAGGATACCTATGGACAATCGTCGCATATATCGTACCATCAGAATGGC
>Ga0228536_1001413_pt1 | contig 23135 bp, 1 predicted proteins | sample SJ1Smetagenome_FD_168611 | JGI IMG/M metagenome (GOLD analysis project Ga0228536, IMG submission 168611) | Enriched culture of PCE-dechlorinating microbial communities from Ithaca, New York, USA - SJ1.S | ecosystem: Engineered > Modeled > Simulated communities (microbial... > Unclassified...
CGAGGCAGCCAGCCTGATCGTCCATGCTTTGTCGTTCCATCTCGACGCTGCAACGTCTGCCAAATCCGGAGCCAGCTATGGTTCGATTGGCCTGGCCGGTGCAATCGCGGTCCAGATCATCGATGCCCTGAACGAAGCCAAACTCTTGTCCACTGCCACTGTCATCTTGAATGGCGGCAGTTTTGAGCTGCTGGCCAAGATCCTGAGTTCTGTGCTGTCGACCACCGCGGAGGTGACGGCGGACAGCGAGGCTGGCAAGTTCGGCCTTGGCGCCGGCATTGCGGTTGCCGTCACCGGGATCACGGCCCAGGCCCTCATTGAAACCGGCGCCACCCTGCGTCATGCGGCTGACACGCAGCTGGCATCCTTCAAAGCAGAGGCTGTCTATTGTGGCAAAGAAACAACGTCGGCCAAGGCGGGTGGATCGGGTGGTATTTCACTGATTCCCGCCCTCGCCCTGACGATTTCCAACATCTCTGCCGAGGCGATCATCGGCCTGGCCCCTGCTGAGGCCATCCCGCTTGCTGTGGCCGGCGATGTCGATATCCATACGGATTTCAGCATGGAGCGCGATTCGAGTGCGGACGCGACCTCCAGTGGCACAACGGCCAATGTCGGCATGTCCTTGTCGATCAATATCCTGCATGACAAATCCACCGCCAGACTCAGTCGCAGCATCCGCGCCCGCAACATCCGGGTCAGCGCTTCCTCGATCAGCCGCGTCCAGGCCCGGGCCAAAGCGTCCGAGCCAGGGGCTGATCCAATGGCCAAGCTCGATACCGACCCGGTGGGCGATGAGGAGCCTCCCCCAGCGGAGCCTCCCCCGGCAGACTCTGAAGCCGCTTATGATGAGATGGATGACATCTTTGCCGATGACACAATCCCTGAACCGGAACCGGAAGAACCCGGTGACGCCGACAAGTTGGCAGACCGTGTGTCTGAAGGGGCAGCAGGCCTCCTGGCCTATATTGGCCAGTCCCAGATCGATCCAACCCAGATCATGAACCGGATCAAGGGCCGCAAACCAGCCGCGACCAGCGAAGGGCGCATCACGGTTTCAGCCGCCTTTGTCCTCAACCTCCTGACTCATCAGTCCCTCGCAGAAATCGACGGCGGGATCAGCCTGCTGGTAACCGAGGCCGTCAGCGTGGTGACCTGGAATGATACCGATGGAAAGGCGATCGCTGACGCCAGTGCCACTGCCTCACAACTTGGCATTGGCGTGGCTGTGTCGATCCAGGATGTCGACTATGACAACCTGGCCCGGATTGGCGATGTGCGGATCACCGCAGGCAGCCTGACACTGGCTGCCAACACCTATGGCGCCGACTGGCGCGGCCGGGTTGAAAACCTGATCACAAGCCTGAAGGCAGCCCTCGATGATCCTTCCGGAATGACCAGCCTGGCCAACTGGGCCGCTGCCCAGCAATCCCCGGACTTGTTCACCGGTCTGACCGCGGCTGTCCAATCAGCCCTGGTCGAAGAGCTTCTCTATCAGGCCTTTGACCTTGAAACCAGCTATGAGATCGAAGATGAGATCCTACTGGCATTGATCGCAGAAAAGCTCGATGCCTTGCTGATGATCCTGACGGACAAGACTCAGCTGGCCAGCTATTTCGCCGCGCAGCTCGCCGCAGAGGCCCTGCCCGAGATCCGCCAGCAAGCCCTCACATTCATCGCCGCCCTGTTCGGCAGCAATGATGAAATGACCGGCCTTGGTCACGATTTCTCCACCCAGAGCATTTCCGGCGCTGGTGGTTCGAAGGTTGGCATCGCCGGTTCGGTCGCGGTCAGTGCGATCAACGGCACGACCCAGGCTGTACTGATGGACCTGGCCACCTTGCCTGCTACAGATATCATCGTGACAGGTGAGACCCTGATTTTCGCGCAGGCTTTGCAAACGGTCTACACAACGGCCGGCTCAACGGCTGACCTCGGTGTGGCTGCCAAGGGCAAAAAGAAGAAAGCCACCAATGCGCCGCCGACCACTCCGCCACCACCACCGCCGCCCCCCACGACGCCCCCCACGCCAGGAACTGGCACAGGCGGCCGTACGGGTATCGGGGCCTCCTTTGCAATGAGCATGGGCGAGGTCACGGTCGAGTCGCTGATTGGCCTGAACCGCCGGATCGCAAGTGGCAGCCTGGCGCTCGAAGCCCTGCTCTGGAACGATGTCGAAACCATCGCAGTCGCAGGTGCTGACCCCATCGCCCGCAAGGATGAAATCCTCACCGGAACGGACCCTGAATCGACCGATCCGGATGTGGTTGAAATTCGCAACGCCTCGACTCAGACGACAACCGCCAATATTTCGGTGGATGCCGCGGTCGCGCTCAATTTGACGCATCATCTTGTCAATGCTCTGGTTGCCAGCACGGCCTGGATCACTACGACTGGGGATGATACCATTCACGTCGGTGACAGCCTGTGGCTGAACTACTATCAGCTGGCCCACTTCACAGGCCGCACGCTGACCGATGCCAAGGGCAATGCCAGCGGCGCAACCGCAGTAGGCGCAGCCGCGGCGATCAACCTGGTCGATTCGGACGTGACCGCCAGCTTCCTGGGCCAGGCCACCGTCAACGGATCTGCCCAGATCGATGCCCTGTCTGACACCGCTGATGAGGCCCATGCCCTGGCCACCGCCATGGGTGCGGACATCCAGCGTTACCTCAATGCCTTCCGCAAGCTGCGCAATGTAGGCGCGGCCCTGAACAGCACGCAAGACCTGCTGCTGGAAAAGCTGGAGACCTTTGCCAATAGTGAGGATGACAGCGGTGAACCGGTGATCGGTTCTTTGCCCGGTGCCCCGGCTTCGACCAATGCCCTGCATACCCAGAACATCAGCCCAACAGACTCCCCCGACCTCGGTGAAGCCCAGGACGGCATTGATGAAAACATCGATCCGCAGGACACGGGAACCAAGGATGGAAACGATGCCCCGGTCTTTAGCATTCCCCAGATCCCGGGCCAACAGCAGACTCAAACTCAAACCAAGAGCAAATTGCATGTAGCCGCTGCGGTGGCTGTCAATGTCACTTCCCATGCGACACTCGTCGTCCTCGGTGGCAGCTTCACGGCTCGCACAGTGTCCGCCCATGCGGGCAATGCCGGCAATTTCCGCACACTGGGCACCGGCGTCGCCGCGACGATGCCAGGCGGTACGACCAGTGAACTGGCCAATATCGGTGTCGGTGTCGCTGTCTCGGTCAATCAAAACAAAGCGCTGACCACCCTCGGTGGAACGATCACCGCTCGCGGTGATCCGCTGACATCTGACAATGATGGCGCAATCACAGCTGATTCGCAACTGACCTTGAACCTGGATGGGATCTATCGCGGCTTGTTCGCTGCCCAGGCTCTGGCCGGCAGCATCTCCGGCAATACCAAAGTCGGTCTGGCTGGCGCCGTCGCAGTCCTTGTTTCCAAGGCAGAGACTGGAACCGATCTTGCTGCTTCGGCCAGCATTTCCGGCGGGGCAGTGACCTTGCAGGCGATCGACCGGAGTAAACTGGCGGTTCGCGCAGGCACCATGACCTTCTCGACCGGTGCCAAAGTCGGTGCCGGGGCCAGCTTCGCCCTGATCTATGCCCATAACCAAGTCCATGTCCGGATCGGTGACCTGGCGACGATCACCGCTTCTTCCCTGATCCTGAATGCCGAGAAAAAAGCCGTCACTGCTGACGACTACGTCCCGGCCAGCAACCTCGGCGCGATTTTGCCTGAAGGCAAAGATCCGCTTGCCATGAGTGACATCCGTGATTCTGAAGCGAAAGTCATCGACTTGGTGATCAATGCTGACACCGATACGATCATCGATGCGATCAATTTGCTCAATTTCCTCAGCTCGGCCAATTACTACGCCGAAGCCATCGCCGGGACCGTGATCACGGGCGCCGGTTCGCAGGTGGCTCTGGCTGGCTCCTTTGCCATGGCCTTTGTTTTCAATACGATCCAGACCATCGTTGGCACAGGCGCTATCATCACGCTGACCGGCAACCTCGATGCCGATGCGACCAGTGCGACGAATGCCCGGATCATTGCCGGTGCCCTGTCGGGCAGCAGTGCCAAGGCCGGAGTCGGCCTGACCGTCGGTTTCCTTTACAGTGCTGAAGAAGTCCAGCTGCAACTGGCAGGAACGGTCCATGCCGGAGGCCAGATCCAAGCTGATGCATGGGCGACCAACCAGACCCAGGTGATCACAATCGCTGCAGCCGTGACCACGACAGGTGTCGGTGTGGGTGGATCGATCAACTTGATCCTCAACGAAACCGATGTTCTTGCCCGGATTGCTGATCACAGCGTCATCACTGCAGGCCATGATTTGCTGGTCAAAGCGTCGAGCGACAATGACCTGCTCCTGATTGCCCTATCAATCAGCGGTGGCGGCAAAGTCGCCGCCGGAGGTACTGCCGCGATCATCATCGACGGCACCAGCACGAAAACCGTGACCGGAACGGCTGTCAACCTGACGAGCACAACGGGCTCGATCGAGCTGTCCAGCGCGAGCCAGGCCAAGCTCCTGACTATTCTCGGCTCCGCTTCCGGTTCGACCGGCAGTGCTGCCGTGGCAGGCACTGTGGCTGTCCTGATCACCCGTGCCACCACCGGAACTTCAGTCGGCAATCTGTCGACATTGAACGCTGGCCAGGATATCCGCATTCTGGCAACCTCTGATGTCTGGATGCTGTCCGTGCTGGCTTCACTCGCTGGCACAACGGGCAGTGTCGGTGTCGGGGCGACCATCCATGTCTTCGTCTTCAACCGCACCCTCACGGCCAAAACCGGAACCGGTGTGATCCTGATCGCCGGCCGGAATGTCCTGATCGAGGCTCTGGCCCAAGACTGGTCCGTGCTCGTTTCCACCGCTGGTGCTGCGGCCTCGACAGCTGGCATCTCCGGCGTGATCACCGTCGTGGTCGGCTCCAGCCAGGTTCTGGCTGAAACCGGAGCGGATAACGTCATCACCGCAGATGGGTCGATCGGCCTGATTGCCCATCAGGACACTGAACTCTACCATGCAGCCGGTGGTTTCGCGGCTGGCAGCACGGCGGGCATTGGCGTGACGCTGGTCACAACGATTCTGCGTAATCTGGTGACCGCCCAGACAGGGGTCAGGAATTCCCTGACAGCCCATGCATTGTTGCCGACGGATACCGGTATCGCCCTGCGCCGGCCCAATCGCACCGAAACGCGCCGTGGCATCGTGATCAGCGCCACAGCGACCGAAATGTATGTCCAGGTCGCCATCAGTGCGGCCGGAGCAGGCACCGCCGCGATTTCCGGGGTCATCGAGACCCTGATTCTGCAAAACAAGACCCGGGCGATTGTCGGCGACGATTCTGATTTGACCGTCGGTGCCCCAGATCCAACCTCCGATCTGGGGGGTGCTGATACCGGTATCCTGGTCGAGGCCGATGACGACTCACACCTATGGGTGGCCGCAGGCGCTTTGTCTGCTGCTGGCACCGCTGGCGTGGGCGCCACCGTTCTTGTCCTGATTTTTGACAAGACAGTCCTCGCCTCGATCGGCAGCGGACGGACTCCAGAAGACACCAGCCCGGCCAATCCTGGCACAGCGGCTGCCAATGGCGATATCCTCGTCCGGGCATCTTCTTCTGACCAGCTGGTCGTTTTAGCGGTCAATCTTGCTGCATCGGGCACCGTTGCAGTCGGGATCGGCGGCAATCTGCTGCTCTTCCAGAACACAGTCCACTCCCGCGCCAGCGGTACACTGCAGGCCCGTCGTGATGTGATCATCGCGGCCGACAGTGACAGCGACCTGTTCAATATCGCGGTCTCTGCCACCGGCTCAGGCGCCGTCGCCGTTGGCGGCGCGGCCGTTGTAACGTGTTTCTCCGGCCAGACCATCGCATCGGTCACCGAGTCGAGCATCATCACAGCCATGGGCGCCGTTCAGATCCTGGCGGATTCGCAAGAATTGGTTTCTGCGGACGCAGCAGGTTTGGCCGTCACCGGCACAGCTGCCGTTTCCGGCGCCGTGGTGGTGATCATCACTGAAGTTGTGACCAAGGCCTATACGGAGGGTCAAGTCACTCTCACCGGCCGCAAGCTGGACGTGCTGGCCACCGATATCTACCGTCTCGTCAGCATCGCCGGGACTCTCGCCGTCAGTGGTGTTGCCGGTGTCGGCGTGACCGCGATTGTCAGCTACAGCGGCAATACGGTTGGCGCTGGCCTGGGCACAAACAACACCGTGACCACGACCGAAACGGCTCTGGCAGAAGAGAATGAAACAACAGGCATCACCTTGCGCGCCCAGTCGGACCGCCAGGTCCGGACCTATGCCCTGACGATCGGTGGCGGCCAGGTCGGCGTCGGCGCGACGCTGATGGTTGTCATTGTCGGCGGCAAGCTGACCCAGGATGCAGCCGATGAACTGAGCCAGGGTTTCCAGCCTGATGATTTCACCAGCCAGATGTTCGCAGCCGCACCCTCGCAGGCGACCGCATATGAAAAAACGGATCTCGGCAGTCAACTGGCAGGGGATGGCACACGCCAGTCCGAGACCAGCATCGGTGACTCCGACGCATTTGACGGTACGAGCGGCTATCGGGGGCCCGAGGAAGATCCAGCTCCGGAAGATCTGGAAGTCGATGACTCGGCCAGCAGCGACTTGAATGATGCCAGCGGCCAGTACAACAGCCGCCCGGCTTTCCTGCCCAAGGACAGTACCTCTGCCACGGTCGGCAGCGGCTCGGCCTTGACCTCCTTGAGCAACATCACCGTCCAGGCCCATGACAATCTGACGGCCGATCTCGTGACCGGCACGATCACCGGCGGCTTGTATGCCGCAGTCGGTGCCGGCATCGCCGTCGCCGTGCTCTTCTCCAATGTCTTCGCGCTAGTTGATGATGGGGCAACTCTGGCGGCCGACGGCACTGTCCTGATCGAGGCCAAAGCAGGCTCCGCTCCGGTGCCGTTTTCTGCTGATCGCAATGACATGAATCGTTCGCTCGAAGGCAGCCTGGACCAGGAGGCCGGTTCGATCACCAGCCTGACCATCCGGGCCATCTCCTTCACCGGTGGGGGCGCCATTGTCGGCGTTTCCATCGCCGTGGCGACCATCGCCCTGAGTTCCAACGTCATTGCCCGCCTCTCAGGTGATGTGACAAAAGCAGGCCAGCTCGAAGTCCACGCGATCACATCCTATCCTGGCATCATGGCCGCGACCTTGACCATTGCCGGCGGTGGTGTCGGTATCGGCGCCTCAATCGCCCTGGTCATTGCCAATAGCCAAATCGAAGCTTCGATCGCCGGGGATGCCTCCATCACTGGCACTGCGACCATCCAGGTCCATTCGGACATTGACGTCACGGCCTTGACCGCGGCGACTGCTGCGGCAGCTGGCGGCGTCAGTGTCAACGGCGGAATTTCCCTCGTCGTCAACCGCCTGCGGGCCGACACGTTCATCGGCCAGGGTGTGACGATCACCGGGACAGAGACCGACATCTCGGTCGAGTCCGTCGCCGATGTCAGCGCCCAGGCCGTCATCGTCAGTCTGGCTTACGGCAGTGTGGCTGTGAACCTTTCAATCGCCCTTGTGGTTTTGCAACCGACAATCCTGACCTACATCGGTTCTACGCCGGGAGCGGGTGCCTTGACAGACCCGGCCCTCAGCCAGGCTGCTGCCTTGAACCCCGGTGGCCGTGCCGCTGGCCAGATCACAGCCCACGACATCACGGTCCAGAACGACTTGACTGATCATGCCAAGGCGACCATCCTTGCCATCGCTGCAGGAAGTACCAGCGTGAACGGCATGGTCCTTTTGGTCTTTGACCACTCGCTGGCCGTCGCCGGAATCAACAATGCCAATGTCGATGCCCACGACATCACGGTCGATGCCTTCCAGGATTCACTCGCTGAATCGCTGGCCGCGTCCCTGGCCGTCGGCGGTGTCGCAATCGGCGCCAATGTCTCCTATGTCCAGCTGCGCTCGGACAACCAGGCGATCCTGGATGCCAGCATAGCTACTGTCTCGGCCAGCGGTGCTGTCGGCATCTATGCAGGCCGCGCAACGGATGTGAACCAGCTTCAGGTCCACACGCTCGCTGTTGCCGGTAATGCCGGTGCGATCGCTGCCGGACTCAATGTCGCGATCGCCGACCAGTATTCACAGAACCGGGCGCTCGTGACCGTTGCGCCGACTGGCACTACAGCGGCAGGGCTGTCCGTCACCGGAAAACTGACTGTCGAAGCGAACAGTGCAGCTACTGCCAACGCAACCGTCTACGGGGTCAATGTCGGTGGCCTTGCCATCCTGGCTTCCTTTGCCATTGCTGTCCTGCGCAATGAACAGGAAGCAGCAGTTACTGGTGCTGGCACGCTCGAGGCTGGCAGGCTGGCGATCACCGCCCGCCTCAATGAAAATGACCAGCCCGCTGCCGCAGCTGAAATCGGCACCGGTGCCGGAGGCCTGGTCAGTGTCAACATGCTGGTTGCTGTCGCCTACGGGCGTTCGTCCAACTTGGCAACCTTAACCGTCCGCCGCTTTGTCGTGACGGGTGCTGTCGAACTTTTAAGCAGCGGCAGTGCGATCGTCACGGTTTATACACAGAATCTTTCGAACATCGGCTACAGCTTCACCGCTGCTGTCATGATCGGCCTTTCGTATGCTCAAAGTCATTTTGAAGCGAGCGTCAGGGTGAGCGACCAACCTGCAGCGACTGTGGATGCCTCCGCCGGCTCGCTGTCCATCAAGACGGACAGCCTGATGCGGGCTGAAACGACACTTACCCCATCTGCGGGTGGCGTTTCAACGGGTATCATCAATCTCAAGATCAATACTGCCACCGCGATTCTGTCAGCCACTAACTCTGCCCAGATCACAGGTGCCGGTACACTGGCTGTCTACGGCGATGTCTTCGTCGAAGCACAAGGTACTGCCCTGGCTAAAGCCGCGACGCTCGATCCAGTCCTGGATGTCGGTATTCTCACCATCGCGGCCAATGTCAGCACCGCGACCCTGAGAGCAGTCCAGACAGCCTCGATCGACACGGTCAGCCTGACAGAAGTCGATCACCTGACGGTTCAATCGCTGTTTAACGTCGGACAAACCGAAGGTGCACTGGCACGGCTCGGTGGCAATGGCACCGCCAGCACCAGCGTGTCCCTGGTCGAGGTGCGCGCCAATGCAGCGACTGCCACAGCTGATGCCAGCAGCACCGCCAGCATCAGCCAGTCGGCAATCACCGCCAGCGGTCTCTTGACTATTGCGTCCCATGGCACATCCCATGCCCTGGCGACCGTCAAGCAAGCCAATGGGACCTTGTCCCTGGCTGGTATCGGCATCACCAACCTGTTTGCCTATGCCAATGGCACCTTCACCGCCAGCCTCGATACGACCGGCGTTACGGTAAGTGCAGATGCCATCTCGATCAGCAATACCTACCTCGCCCGCTCCGAAGCCCTCGCCCTGCCGCCCAATGGCGGCCTCGGCGGGATTGATCTCAGTGGCCTTCAGGTCAAACTGAATGTGGCCACGGCTGTGACCAATTCCTCAGCTGCGGCTGGCATTCTGGGGTCCGGTACTGTTCTAACCACGCATGACCTTGCGATCCGCATCACGGGCGTCGCACACGCAGATGCCCAGATTCCTGCCTCCCTGATCAGCGCTTCCGGCGTATCCATCGTCGCCAACGTTGCGACTGCGACCGTCAGCGCCAGCCAGACAGCTTCCATCGTCGATAGCACGGTCACGACCGGTGGCAACCTCGAAGTCGTCTCAATCCTCAACCGCACCGAAGCATCCAATACATCCACCGGCTGGGCTCGTGCAACGACAGGTTCGACTGGCGGCAACATCAGCTTTGCCGCTTTCAGTGCCAAGGACAATACAGCCACTGCCTGGATGAAGACCTCATCCCTGGCAACCGTCACGGGTGCGACCGTCTACGCCGGCGGCCAGTTCAGCCTTGTCAGCCTCAGCCGCGACCATGCGATCGCTGACGCAGATGCCGGTACTTCTTTCAGCCTGGCTGGTATCGGGGCGGTCATCACGATCGCCTGGATCGACTCGACCAGCACCGCCACCCTCGGTGATGATAATTTCGTCCGCGCTGGCAGCCTGGTCATCCTGGCATCAGCCGATGAGCTGGCAACCGCCACCGCACAAGCGAATAGCGGCGGCCTGGCCAGCGGCTCCGGCAATTTTGCCACGATCGTCATCAAACCGGTCGTGACCGCCTCGACCGGCCTGCGCTCGGACATCCGCACTTCGGGCAGCATCGAAATCAGCGCCGTCCTGACACCCGAAACCTCGGCCCGTGTCGATGGCGTCACGATTGGTGCCCTGACGGTCGGTGTATCCGAATCGTCGATCACCCTGACCCCAACGGTTACTGCTTCGATTGGCGCCGACAGCATCGTCGTCGCCGGCACTCAATTACTGACCAATGATCCGGTCCTGACTTTCAGCAGTGCCGCGATCTTGTCCGGCGATCCGGCCCTCACCTTCGACAACACGAGTGCCCACATGGCAACCGGAACGACTCTGACCCTGACCCCCGGCACTGAAAACGGCGGCACGATCACCCGTGAAAGCGGCAGCTTCATCTCCGACGGTTTCCTGCTCGGCGATTATGTCTATGTCACAGGTACTCCGGGTACCCTGAATGACAATGTGTACCGGATTCTCGATGTGACTGCAAATACCCTGACCCTCGATGCAGCCCATGCCTCGATTGCAGTCGGTCAGACCGGCGTCACCGGCGCGTCTGTCTATACCGACAAACCAGCCCAGATCATCCGCAGCAGCGGCAGCTGGACCACGGATGGCTTTGCCGGTGGCCAGATCATCGAAGTCACAGGTTCGACAGCAAATGACGGGTATTTCCTCGTCTGGGGCATCGATCCCAATGACGCTACAATCCTGTATCTGCTGGCTGGTTCTGAAATAACCGATGAGACCACAGCAGCCGGCCAAGTGACGATCACGGCTGATACACCAGACCGGATCTACCGCTCCAGCGGCAGCTGGGCCAACGATGGCTTTGCCACCGGCCAGGCAATCCAGGTGGCCAATACCAGCCTGAACGACGGCGATTACACCGTTGCGGAGATTTCCGAGGATGGCCGCTATCTGGTCCTGGCCAGTGATGCAAATTTCCAGAACGAATCAGCGGCCGATGCTGCCCTGATGATTCTCGCCAGCACGATCACTCACCTGCTCGAGGATGACCAGACTGAAACCGAGACCCTCTACAACCTGTCCAGCCTTTCTGTCCATGCCTGGCTCCTGAAGCCAGCCGGTCCTGGCTACACAGCCAAAGCCGTTGCCAACGCCAGCAGCGGCAGCCTGATCGGAGACTCTGCCACCACGGTTACGATTAGCAACGCCAGTTCGACCCAGGCGCTGGTTGGTAATGGCAGCACTCTGGTCGCGGCGGCAATAGCAGCCGTCGATGCCTATAGCTATGCCACTTTGTATGGCCTTGGTGATTCACTGAGCTTTGGATTCCTCGCGATCGGTGGCAATTCCGCCAGCGTGACCACGAACGACACGACCCAGGCAACCCTCGGCAGTGGTGCAAAAGTCATCGCCGGCCAGTTTGCCCTGACCGCCTTTGGTGAGCACCAGACCTTTGCCAAATCAATCGCCGGTGGTGGCGGCATTGGCAATTTCCAGGCCGCCCAGGCCAGCACGAGCAACACCAGCCTGACTCAGGCGACGATTGCAGCTGACAGCACCCTGTACGTCGATGAACTCAGGGTTATCGCCGAACACCAGGCCCTGTTCAATACCCAGGTCGACAGCACCAGTGCCGCGCTGTTGGGCGTTTCCGGCGCCAATGGCAGCAATAGCCAGACCGCGACCGTCCAAGCCAGCCTGGGCGATCAGGTGGCCGTAGAGGCGAAAAATCTGGTTGTGAGGGCTCTGAACACATCTTTCAAGGACGCCTTGCCGGGCAATGCCTACCATGCCCAGTCGGGCTCCGGTGGGGCCATTGATGCCCCGGCCGCACAGAGCATCAGCACCATCAGCCACATCACGACCATCAGCATCGGCGCGGGTGCCCATCTTTCGGTCATCGGCGATCCTTATGCCCCAGGTGCGATCAGTCTTAATGCGCTGAACACGGTCTATGCCCGTGACCGGGTCAAACTGGAAAGCTATGGCGCGATTTCAGTCGCCAAAGCCCAGTCGATCATCCAGGCAACATCGCTCCAGGCAGCTGTGACCGTCGCCCACGATGCCAATCTGGCCAGTGTCGGAGCAATCGACTTGTCTGCCCGCACGGTCTCCGACATTGACACGAACGTGTATGTCCTGACGGGTGGCCTTGCCGGTGCAGCCCAGGGTCGCAGTGCGGCTACGGCTAACGCCTGGAACACCATCACGATCGGGGCAAACAGCAAGCTGTTCGCTCAGGGCAGCATCCATTTGCTGGCTGGACGCAACAGCAGCGACCAAGTCAATGTCTTCAGCCTGAAGGCCAAGACCAACCTCTACAACTATACGGGCTTCCCGGTTAGCACCCGTCCGGAGGCCGATGCCATCCTCAACCAGACGAATACCATCCATATCCTGACTGGTGCCCTGCTGGAAACAGTCCGCGATGCCAACCTATTGACCGAATCTGGCATCACGATCCTGATGGGCGACGGCTACGGCAAAGATTTCTACCGCGACGCCATCGGCGCCGAAATCCGCTATGAAAAATCCGACATTTTCAACCATTCGACCGTTCAGATCGATGGCACCGTCCGGGTCGGTATCCGCAACAAACAGCGCCTGATCATCGGTATGGATGGTTCCGTGGAAGAACAGTCTCCAGGCATCACGTTCAGCCGCTCGGTTGAACGGCTTGGCAACCTGCTGCTCCAGGAGATCACCCGCCTGCAAAGCCTGATCCGCCAGTATGCCGGCACGACGGCCGGAGCGGCTTTCAAGGCTGAGCTGGAATTCAGGCTCGCCGACATCCAGAGCCAGGGCTATACGATTGTCCGTGATGGCCAGGGCAATGTGATCTACATCGATGGCGAAGTCTATGTTGAAGTGATCACCGTCGATGATATCTGGGCCCAGTCCGGCACCATCAACGTCAGCGGCGACAACCTGGTCGGCAGTGGCAGCCTCCGTGCGCCTGGTGACGCCGAAATCGTGATCGAAAACAAGAGCCCGGCCTTCCTGACGCTCCAACGCCTGACCATCCCGTCGCGCGAAGGTGGCGGCCTGGTGTTTAACCACATCGTGGTCACCGGTGCCAGCCTAGCCGAAATCCTCGCCGCGATCAATGACCTCAACCTGGATGAATCCGCATCCTTCAGCCTGGTGGAGCTGAGCGCGACCTCGACAGCTCCCAAGGTTGATGTCCGGAATACTTACAGCAGCGAAGGCCGCGACCCGGACATCACCCTGATGGGCAGCATCAGCAATGTCGGCGTCGTTGGTCGACCGGGCACGGTATACATCGCCAGTACGGGCGGCGTCAATAGCCGCGCCGACATCAATGCGGGCACCCTGGATATCCATGCTTCAGGCAACTTTGTCCAGAGCTATGTCGACACATTCTACAATGTAGGCGGTGAACCTCTGATCCAGTGGGGCGGCGTCAGCCGGCCACGGGAAAATGACACCAAGTGGCGACTGGCCAATCAGCTGCCAGTCCGGACCTATCCAGGTGGCTACATTGCTTCTGAAGTGACCACCATCGAAGCCTTTATCGATTCGCTTCTGGCCAGAAGCGCCACGACTGACCCGAGCCTGAGCGAGCTGCGCGCGGCCAATATTTTCATCGCCGCCCGCTACCTGAACATCAACGGCTTGATCGAAGCTGGCCATGCCAACCAGAGTATCATCCTTGGCGATGCCATTGCCAGCAAAATCGCTGCTTACAAGGCCCGGGGCACCCTGACCCGCAACTACCTCGACTACCCGCTGGTCCAGCAAGCCAACCTCAAGTTCTATTATGATCCAGTCAATGACCGAATCCTGCTCGACGACGTTGATGTCTATGGCGGTTATGTCGAGTTGTTCGGCCAGATCCTCAACACCGGCACCGGCAAAATCGTCGCCCTCGACGGCTTTGGCACGATCAATGTTGACAACCAGACTGGCTATAGCCTGGCCTTGCAGTCTATGAACACCGGCGTCGGCAGCCGTGGTACAGTCAAGATCACGGATACCTCGAAAAAGACAACCATCGGCGGCGTCGACTATTTCCTGGCGACCAAGTATCAGCGTGTCTATGATCCGTCTTCTGGCAGCTATCACATTGAAACAACTGAATGGTATACCAACATCGACCAACCGGCTGCGCCGAATACAAGTCCGGTCAGCGGCAGCACAACCCAGTACTGGCCAACATCCGGTTATCGCTATGTCTTTGTCACTGGTCAGAACGCCGTCTCCCGTGAGACCTATGTCTATGCCCGGTCGACCTGGGCTGGCATTGACTGGCTGGCCAAGGACCCCGGTTCCCTCTACAGCTATAACCGCATCACCTATGGCAACCCCGTCCCGCTCGATAATGGTGAGTACCTGGCCTATCAGCCCGAGAACGTCGTTTTCGATTACCTGTATTGGTATCAGTCGATCGCGACAGCAGGCAAAGAACTCGTTTACTACAATACTTGGGTTGAGCGTGGGGGGTTCCTGAACCTGAAAAAGACCTATTGGACAACCCTGATCTACGAGACTGGCAGCCGCGATGTCCACTACCACAGCGTGCGTGCCGACTACCCGATCCGGATTGAATTCGCTGGCGGTCTGGAGGGCTTCATCAACATCCAGACGACGGGTGACTTGATCCTGGAAGGCGCGATCAAGAATGAAAAAGGCCAGACCAGCCTCACCGCTGCTGGCTCAATCGAGCAGGTCTCCGATTCCCGGATCCTGACCCGTTCCCTGACCCTTTCTGCCGGTACGGGCATTGGCAACAGCTTGCCGATCCTGATCGAGCTCAAGGGCGGCCGGCTGATCACCTCGACCAACAGCGGCACAATCCAAGTGCGTGATGTAGCGGGCTCGCTCGTCATCGACCAGATCTACAGCAGCGGCACCATCATCCTGACCTCCCAGTCCTCTATCCAGGCTTATTCTCCGGACTCTATCATTTCAGGTGGCACCGTCATCCTGTCAGCTCCGCACGGCTCGATCGGCACCAATGGGGGACTGAGGATTGATACAGGCGCAGCCAGCATCCAAGCGTATGCTTACGGCGATATTCACCTGATCGAAGTGGAGGGCGACCTGGCGGTGATCAGTGTTGTCTCCGAAACCGGCAATGTCCGCCTCGACGTTCTGACTGGCGGCCTGACCGATGGCAACCCTTCAACCGAAACTGATGCAACGGGCCTGGAAATCCGCGACCAGGTCACAGAAGGCGAACTGCTCCAGATCTGGACCGACCAGCAAATCACGGGTTCCGGCGAGAACAGCAATCTGTACACGGCCAGCCAAGTCAGCCAGCTGATCGCTGCCAGCCAAATCAAGCAACTCACGGACACCAAGACCCGTCTGGAGATCGTCAACATCTCGGGTCGCCAAGTCCAGCTCATGACTGCTGGCGGTATTGGCCAGACCACCGTTTATCAGTTCGAATTTGTCGATGGACTGGTTCAACTGAATGACCAGGCACGGATCCTGCTGGCAGCTGCTGAGCGCGGCACCATCGCATTCACCGATGCCAACGGCCAGGCGGTCGACCCCGCGAGCGGAGACTTGAAGTATCTGGTCATCCGCTTTGGTGAAGATGTCGACCTCATCGCAACCGAAACGCTTGCTGTCTCGGCCGGCGGTTCCGTCGATCTCTATGCGCCGTCAGGCATCAACCTGCGCTCCTTCAGCGGCGGCGACAGCCGGATCCGCAGCGATGGCGCCATTTTGAACAGCCAAACCGGTACCGGTCCTGTCCTAACGGTCAACAGCCTGATCCTTGAGGCTGCCACCGGCACGATCGGCACAACAGCCAAGCCGTTGACCCTCGCCATGCAAGATCCGGACCAGGATATCCTGACTGTGCGCAGCAACGGCCGGATCGAATTGAACAGCCTGGTCAGTGGCACCTCGAGCGGCGCCCTGAATCTTGACTACATCTATACGCCCGATGTGATCCGTTTGCAGGCCGCAGGCTCCATCCGCGATGCCAGAAACGATCTGCTCGTCAACCTGACAACCACAGCCCTGACTGTCCTGGCGGCTTCCTTCGGCACGGCAGCCAACCCTGTTGAAATTGAACTGCCCAACACCGGACTGACCGACATCGCAACCAGTGATGGCGGAATTTTCCTCGCAGAATTGACTGGCAACCTGAATCTTGTCAAGATCAGCACCAGCTCCGGGGATGTCGACATCAGGACACCGGGTTCAATTCTGGATGGCCGTGCAGAAGCATCCAACGCGCTGACGCTCATCGCCGGCCGCTCGATCCGCCTGATCGCGGTCAGCGGTACGCTCGGCACATTTACCAACCACCTGGAAATTGACACCGCCAATGGCGGTTCCGGGCTGCTCCGCACCACCAGCACCGGCGACCAGTTCCTCGATGAAAAGAGCGGCGGTCTGACCCTTGGTCTGCTGACCAGCTCAACTGGCAGGATCTTCCTCGTGTCGCCAGATACAATCAGCAATGGTTTGGCCAGTGGATTCAACGTCATTGCCCAGTGGCTGCAATTCGAAAGCGGTGGCTCTGCCGGCAGCGCCAGCAGTCCGCTGCAGACTCAGGTCACACGCCTGGCCGGAACCGCTGCTGGCTCCGTCTGGCTGACCAATACCGGTGCTCTGACAGTCGGGCAGATTCCGGATGGCCTCAATACCCTGGCCGCCACAACTGGCTCGGTCATGCTGATCATCCAGAGTCCGTTCACCCTTGAAGGCCATCTGGCTGCCCAAGGTGACATCACCCTCTGGAACAAAGATCACTCCGGAACCAACGACTCGATCCTGATCCAAAGCACGGCAACCCTGACATCGGGCGCGGCAATCCTGCTCCTGTCCGGTGATACGATCGAACTGCAACCTGGCAGCCAGATCACGGCCACAACCAGCCTGACCCTGTTCGGCGACTTCAGCGGCCTGGCCCCTGCAGTGTCTGCCTTCGATCCGATCCTCGATGCCGATCCCGGCACAGGTGCGTCGATCCTGGTCCGAAACACGATCGCTACTCCATTGATCAGCATCTTCGGCGGCCGTGACAACGACACCTTTGAAATCACCGTCCTGACCCTTGCCAGTGACGTCACGCTCCAAGGCGGAAACGGTGACGATGACATCACGATCAACCAGCTGCCGTCACTGACATCTATGTACAGTGGCCAGCAAGACCAGGTGACCCTCGATGGTGAAAATGGCGCCGACACGTATACCATCAACATCAATGGCGACTCCAGCATCCACCATATCATCACCATCGCCGACTCCGGCACAGATGCGGTTCCCGAAACCATCACATCCGGCACTGGCTACGACCAGATCTTCATCAACGGCACAGGCCAGGCCGACACCTTCCTGCTGCGCCAGACCTTTGTCGCAGTCCTCCATGCCACGGTGCCAGGCGGGACAACCTTTACCGATGATTTCGAGCGCATCAACTACAACGATCAAATCGAATGGCTGACGATCACGGCAAACGCTGGCAATGACCGCTTCTACAGCGATGATAACAGCGCTCTCACCACAATCTACGGCAATGCAGGCGACGACTTCTTCCAGATCGGCCAGATGTTTGGTTCGCTGCGCGACGATGGGGCTTATGTCGCGGCAGGTGACGAATTCGCCACCGTCCACACAACAAAAGGCTTCTTGAGTGCCGGCAACACCTACGAAATGGTCCTCTATGGCGGCGAGGACAATGACCTCTTCTCGGTTTATTCCAACCTCGCCGAACTGCGCCTCGAAGGCAACGATGGCAATGACAAGTTCATTCTCCGCGCCTTTGCCCTGGCTGATCCGGACGACCCGTCACAAGCCTGGATGAATGTCGACGCCGGGACCGGCGAAGACTACATCGAATACAACATCAATGCCAAAGTCACGATCAACGGCGGCGACGGCTATGACACAGTCATCGCGGTCGGTTCGGAGTTTGCGGATGTCTTTATTGTGACCCGCAATGGCATCACGGGTGCCGGACTGAACATCGTCATTGAAGGGGCCGAAGAAGCCTTTGAAGCCTACAGTATGGAAGGGGATGACACCTTCTATGTCCAGAGTACGCGCGAAAACATGGTGACCCGCCTCGTCGGCGGCCTTGGCAGTGACACCTTCATCCTGATGGGGGATGTCACGAAGAAAGTCGTTACCTCGGCGATCGTCGGCGCAGTCGTCGACCATCTCCTGAGCGCCATCCAGGGCCCGCTCTACATCGAAGGGTATGACTACGACGGTGCCCCGGACTTCACGGTCCAGCCCGGTATCGGCCTGCCCTATGAACAAAGCCCAGCTTTGCCCATCACCAACCTGACCGTCGATGAAAGCCAGATGGACGACCAGCTGTACGCCTTCAATGAGGACGACAGCGCTGGTCAAACCGGTGAACTCAATGTTTTCGGCACAGACAGCACAGCAGTCTCCAACCTGTCGGGTCTCGGCATGGGCGACGACTGGACAGCCAACGAAGGGACAGAAGCAGAGCCCATTTACGTCACCTACTACGGCGGTGTGACTTTCACGAACCTCGAAGTCGCGGAGCTGCTGCTCGGCTATGGCAACGACACCTTCACCATCCACCAGACTGTCGCAGCGACGATGATCGCTGTCCATGGCGGTGGGGGAGATGACCAGATCACAATCCTGGCCTCCAGCGGCCCGCTGGTGGTCTACGGTGACACCAGTGATGACGGCATCCGCTACAGCGAGCCCGTCGACACCGAGCCACACGTGCCACATCTCAACGGCCATCTCTTCGCCAATCCCGGCCATGACACGATCAATGCCAGCGCGTCAGCCGGCAGCCTGACCGTTTATGGTGGCGCAGGTCATGACACCATCACGGGTAGCCAGGCGGGCGACCATCTCGCCGGAGGCACGGGCGATGATATCATTTACGGCGAAGCCGGCAACGACATTCTCTACGGCGACTCGTCCTTCAACGTCGACCTGCTGACCCGGATCTTGACTGTGATCACGACCGCCACGGCTGGCCAGGACACGCTCTACGGCGGTTCGGGGGAGGACATCATCCTGGGCGACCATGGCCAGCTGACCCAAACCGGCCTGGCCGCTGGGACCCAGCAGGTCACCGTCACTGCCCAGATTATCGCCATCACCTCGACCGAACCCGCCAACGGCGCCAATGACACGTTCTACGGTGATGCTGGCGACGACATCCTGATCGGCGGCACCGGTGCAGACACGATCCATGGCAACGACGGCCACGATCTCCTGCTGGGCGACCACGGCCAATTGGCTACACTCGACCTTGCCCCGTCAGCCCACACCGCCAATACCCGATACCGGCTGCTCAGCGGCACAACCCTGTACGATGCTGACGGCAAGCCGCGCATCACTAACGTTGAACAATCCAATCCCGACGCCACGATCTTCTGGGCCAACCTGACGATCAGCCTGAATCATGACGGGGACGCTTCCGGCGACGCCCTGGAAGGCAATGATGGCCATGACATGATTTTTGGCCAGGATGGCGAGGATACGATCGATGGTGGTGACGGTGATGACTACATCGAAGGCGGCGCCAGCGATGACACCATTTATGGCGGCTTGGGCCAGGATGACCTCATCGGCGGCAACTCCAGCCTCTTTGGTTATGACGACCGCAGTGCACGCGCCGACGGCAGTGACACGATCTACGGCGGTGAAGGGACTGATACGGCTCGCAATACCTATGGCTACAGCACGCCAGTAGCGCCTGCTGACATTTATTCCACCGACGCCGACTTCATCCTCGGCGACAACGGCAACATTTTCCGCATCATTGATGATCTGGGCAACTACCTGACCTTCAACTACGATGCCAGCGGTTATCCTGGTGACTTGCGCATCCGGATCCGGGTCGTCCAGTTCCTCGACTACACACTCGGCGGACCAGATTACAATCCAGCCGCGTCGAGCGATCTGGGTGCTGCGGACAAGATCCATGGCGAATCTGGCAATGACGTGATCTATGGCATGACCGGCAATGACATCCTCTATGGTGAAGGCCAGGATGACGACCTGATCGGTGGCTGGGGCCACGACTGGATCTCCGGTGGCACCGGCGACGACGGCATTCTCGGCGATGACGGCCATCTCTACACCAGCCGCCATGGCACTGCTGAACCGCTCTATGGCATCATCGCCACTCAGGAAACCTACATCGAAGGCACCAAGACCCTGACCGCCACGATCAATGTCACCGGCTCCCTGAACAAGACCGCCCTGCTGGCGCCGTTCAATCTCTCGCCCAATGGAGGCGCTGATGTCTTCTTCGTTCCTTCCCATGCAGACGACATCCTCTATGGCGGCCTTGGCAATGATTTCATCCATGGTGGTGCTGGTGACGATGCGATTTCTGGCACAGAAGCTCTTGAACTGTATTACACCAATCCCGTTAATCCCGGTCATGTCCTTGGCTATGATCCAAATACAACACTGTTTGCCGCCTACAATCCCAAAGCCCCGATGACCCGCGTCTTTGTTGATGCAAATGGCGCATACACAACCAGCAATGGTGCGGAATTCCTCCTGAACTTTGCATCCGGGGAAGGCGAATGGGATGGCAATGACCGGATCTTCGGCGATCTCGGCAACGACTGGCTCGTGGGTGGATCTGGCCAGGACCAGCTCTTTGGCGGTCTGGGCAATGATTTGCTCAATGCTGACGACTACCATGATCCGTTGACGGCAAACACGGAAGTCGATGTGCCGCCGACAGACCAGCCTGCCAGCTACTATGATGACATTGCCTTTGGCGGCGGTGGCAGGGATATCCTGATCGCCAGCTCGACCGGCGATGCCCTGGTCGACTGGACCGGCGAATTCAACACCTATGTTGTTCCGACCTCCAAGTTCGGACCCGGAACCATCATTCGATTCTCTAATGACAGCATTGTCCAGTTCCTGGTCGATTTGGCGCTCAGCAGTGGCCTGGACAAAACCGCTGGCCGCATGGTCCCCACGGCTGATCCAGCCCGCTATTTCGAGCCTTACGGCGAACTCGGCATCGTCCTGAACGGTGACCCATTCTCGTCTGACCAGAATGGCGCGCCGCGTGATCCGCAGCCCGGCAACAAGGGCGGCGTCAAGAAGTGAACGCCAGATCCTATGGCTAGATGTGATAACCAAACGTTACAGGAAAAAGAGGGTTGGGCCAGTGATGCACCCAACCTTCTTCAATTTGGGCACGATTGTCTCAGGCAGGATCGATGCAGACTTTGTTCTTTCCGGTGTGTTTGGCTTCATATAAGTTCATGTCTGCCACTGCTTTCAGTGTCTTGATGTCTTGGACTGTGTCCGGATAAATGGCAATACCGATGGAGACTGTGATTTTTTGCGGAGGTCCCTTGGGTATTTGGATTGTATGCAAGTCAACAGAATTCCGGATGCGCTCTGCAATTTGAATCGTTTCGGCTCTGGACGTCTTTTCGAGGATCACGGCAAATTCTTCGCCGCCAATCCGGGAGACAAAATCGGTCGTTCTGGAATGAGCCAGTAAGAGCTGCCCCAGCTCTTTCAAGACGTAATCCCCGGTCGCATGGCCGTAATTGTCATTGATCTGTTTAAAGTTGTCCACATCGATCATGAGCAAGGCTACCTTGTGATTGTTTTCAAGCGCTTGCGAAAGCACCTGGTTGTAGGTGTGATCAAATTGCCTGGTGTTCTTCAAGCCTGTTAAAAAATCATGGGCCGATTCCCGCCTGAACTGGTTGAATAACCGATGGGCGGTTACAAGATAGTGGATGAAATAGTAGACCCCGGCCCCGATGACAGATGAAAACAGATACAAGATCAGCAAGAGGGTTAAAATACCTGTTTTGTTGTCCATGATCAGGTAGAGGGCAATGCTTCTGATCGTAAGCGAATAGGACAGCATGAGGATGCTTTTGGTTTGTACAGACAGGTGTGCCAGGGCGATCAGACCGCAACCCACACTGACCAGCAGGACTCCGATGGATGAAACAAAGGACGCCTGGGTGATTCCGTTGAAGGTGAGTCGGAAGAGCGCTGCCATGATCCCGGAAATGACCGCTGAGACCGGGCCGCCAAAATAGGCGATCGCAATCAGGATCAGGTGGTAGAAATCCGTCACGACTTGGTTCGTGATTCTAAAACCAGTCGCGATCAGGAGGCTCGAAGAAACACCTCCCGCCAGACCCAACAGGAGTTTGATGCGAATGGGAGACTTAAGGCTGATGTCCGTGTTCTTGAACAATTGGCTGGTGATGAACAAGACTGTCACAAGGATCGCTGAATTATTTAACAGTTGCTGAAGCATCGACCCTATCCTCTATCGCTGACTCGATAAACCTTTACCGATCTGTTGGGGCTTTTGTTCTGGGTGGGATTTGATAATATTCTTATTATACTATTTTAAAATTTAAATTGCCCATGGATCGTAACACACGCTTCAGCGTATTTCCAGAATGTCTGCAATTGGTTTGAAGACCTTGCTTCTTGGTACATAGGCCGGTTTGCCAAACGGGATCACACTCAGTAGCTGGCTTTCATCGGCCACCCCGAGCGCCGCCGCAGCCGCCTCGAGCACTTCCCTGATTAAAATCGTGAAGCTCTCATGATTTGCTCAGATTATACCGTTCGACAGGCACATCGAATCATTCTGTTGTGATAAACTTAATCTAAATGATTTCGTGATAAATCTCACGTTGATCTGAGATCTGCCTGGAATCAATCATTCCAGTGCATGACTTGAAAAACAAAAACCGCCAAGGCTTACAGCCTCAACGGTCTTTTGTGGTGAGACTGTCCGAAAAGTCAAAATATTAATTAGAGATCTAATGACAATCTAGCTGCAAAGCGGTATTAAGTAGCTGTAAGTGCTGGTATCAGGACGTTTGCGAGGTTTCCCATGGCATATGTCGAAGGTCAGGGCCGGAATCAGATCATGCTTCTACCCGAAAGCATAGAAGATTTCATCACGGAAGACAATCCGGTCCGCGCCATTGACGCCTTTGTCGACGGCCTCGATCTGAACAAGCTCGGTTTTGCCCAAGCAGAA
>Ga0228536_1001414_pt1 | contig 23119 bp, 22 predicted proteins | sample SJ1Smetagenome_FD_168611 | JGI IMG/M metagenome (GOLD analysis project Ga0228536, IMG submission 168611) | Enriched culture of PCE-dechlorinating microbial communities from Ithaca, New York, USA - SJ1.S | ecosystem: Engineered > Modeled > Simulated communities (microbial... > Unclassified...
AAACTCGGACAGGAGCTTCCCCATGGTTTCGTCCGCCGGATCGAATGCCTCCCGCACTCTTACGGGCAGCCGTGCGGGATCTCCTTTGTCCCTGTCGGGACCAAGGAGCATTTCCGCCCTCTTCAGCGCCCTGTCAGCCTCCATCAGATACCTGCCGGCAGTTGCGGGGAGGCGTTTCGGCTTCTCCCCCGAAGTTCCCTGGGCCGGCTTTGTGGACGGGGAACCGCTTCCTGAAGATCCCCCCCTTCTTTTTTCTATTTTCTCAGCGAGCTGGTCGATCCTTTTCTCCAGCGACGTCACCCGGGTGTTGCCGGGGTCAGCGGTCTTTGCCTCCCCTAGTATTTCCTTTGCCTTTTGAAGGGTGTCCCATGCGCTGTCCAGTTTTCCCGACATGAAGTCCTTGTCTGCGCTCCGGAAAAGGGTGTTCGCCTCTCCCACCAGATCTTTCACGTCTGCGGCATCACAGGGTGAGCAGACAGCAAAAAAGAGTCCGCAAAGCACAAGCAGGGGGATGAGATATTTCATCGATCATTCAGCCTCCTTTTCAGTGTGTAGTCTTCTTTTTCAACAACAGGCCCGCAGCAGTCAGAACCAGCGCTGCCCCTCCGGGAAGAGAGAAAAGGGCGGCTCCGAAACCCTGCAGCCAGATCAGTAAACCTGATTCCGGAAAGACGTGTTCCCCTGCAAGCCAGGCGAGCAGAAAATATTCCGCGGCCATCCACGCGAAAAGGCCGATTCCCGCAGTCAGGCAGATAATTCCTGCTATCCGTTTCATGGGCAGGTGGTATAGGGGTTGTCGCACTGTTTTTCAGGCTCCAGCCACCCTGTGAGCACGTGTCCCCTTGGGTGTGTATATTGAACCAGCGCCCATTTCCCCTCTCCGCCCAGAACAGTCACTTCTTCGTCGCCGAATATGTCTCCAACTGCGGGGGCATTCTCATCCGGCAGGGTCCTCAATACAGCCACCGCGCCGGGAGCGTAGTTTCGCAGGCTCATTCCCACGAGCCCGCTGAAGATCCATCCCTTCGCCCCGTCGTGAAGGACGACTGAAAGCCACTTTCCCTTGAAACCGGTGACCGTAACCATGATGAGAGCCGGGTCGTCCGGCTGCCAGGGCAGTGTCCGCACAAGTTTCCCGTTCGGGGCATCCCGCACGTTCGTCCCCTTCGGATCAGGATCTATGATATACGCGCCGAAATCGCACGCGCCCTCCCCGGGACTGTAGAGGGTGCGGTCTCCGGCGAAAGGTTCCTTTCCCGCAGCTGCATCTTTTCCCTTTTTGGGGACATTGTCCTCTTTCAGCCCTCCCGTGCGAAGATCCTCGTACAGTCCCTGAAGCTTCTTTACCCTTTCAACGTTCATGAGCATCCGCGCATGAAGGGGAAACCCCCTGTCGCCTTTCTTTCCGTAAAACACAGTCAGAAATGCAGCTTCCCTGTTCCGGAAATCCTCCCAGCTGTCCAGGGCCTCTTTGGCAATCACTTCGCCGTTTGCCCCGAAAGCCTTCCCAAGCCGTGCGCTTTCGCTTTTTACTTTCAATGCGGCATCGAGCTGGTCTTTTGTCTGTGCGTCCGGATAGGTTCCTTCGCAGGAAGGCTTTCCCTTCTTCATTTCACTGATATATCCCAGAAGTTCGAGGCTCCTTCCCCGAATCACCTCCATCTCGGCGATGGCGTTTGACACAAGCCACATGGTGCCTCCGTCGAGATTGTTGTAAATGGTCAGGTAGACCGCCCCAAGGAGCTTGAACTCGCTCTCCCTCCAGGGGATCCAGGCTCGCTGGGCTGTCCGCAGCGCGTCCTGTCCTTCCTTCGGCAGCAGCTTCATCAGCTCGTTGTAAGCCCTGTTGAGTTCACCGTCCCATTTCTTTCTGCCCATATTTGCGCACTGGATCGTCCCCTGCGTAGAGGGATCCTTGTTCATGCATTCCTCTATCTCCGCGTCGATCGGATGGACCTCGCACCACGCAGTTCCGAAGAGCAATAACAGAATAAGAGCAACTGCCGCGGCAAGCCTCATAATCATTCCCCCCTCAGTCATACACCACCCGGCGGTAATGGAGACCGGTAACGATATTTCCCTTTCCCTCCGGGTTCTTGTCCATCTCGATCTGGATCTCGTCCCGTTCATGGATAAAGAGCCACCCGTACTTCTCCTTTTCAAAGGGTTCTCCGAGCCGGGAAGCGGCCTCTTCACCATCCATGCCCATAATGATATCCCCGAATCCCATGGATCCTCCCGGCAGTTCCACCGCCTGAAGTACCCCGTCCCAGTAGGTCGCCTCGTGACCGTGGAAGGAAAGGGTTTCAATCCAGACAGTAACTTTGAAATCAGGGATCTTCATCTTTCTCTCGCTTTTTTTCATTGGCTCGCCGTACATCTTCACCGCCAGGTCCGGGGAGAGGCCGAAATCTTCGCGGACCTTCATGGCATACCGTCGGACCGGGTTATCCGTCTCCTCGACAAAAAGATACTTTCCGTAAATCCACCCCTCACCGAATTCCGCCGATATGATCCGATACCATGGATATTCCTCCCCGGTTTCGGCCTTTCCGGTCACCACGAGCTCTGCCGATTCATAGTCGTGGATGAACCTGCCAACGGGCTTCGCAGATGTGCCGGGGCCGCTTCGGAGATTCACGTTCGATCCTTTCACAAGTCCCGCCTTCGGCCATTCAAAACTTTCCACGGTGGGATTGGCGAAGAGCGGTACAGTTGCGGCAAAGAGAAAAATAATTGCCGCGAGAATCCCTATCCGCTTCATATCCTTCTCCTCCTTTCCCCTAGTATTGTTTCGGAGGCCGGACCTCCACCTTCACGGTGCTTGAGTCGGTGACGAACCACAAACCGTTGATCTGCCGCAGGTAGATCACCCTCGGATAGTCCGCCCCCCCGCTCCTCAGGTATACCTGCAGCCCCTTCGGATGATCAGGGTTCGTCCGCTCGATCACCAGTTCGTAGTCGTTCACGTCCATGGCGTAGCCGTTTTCCGGCGTGGCTCCCCGTGCATAGCTCCTGAAAATATGGGCCGTTTTGCCGTTTTTCATCCTGTCCACGAAGATCTTCATGGTATGACGGCGGTCCCAGCCCGGCTTTTCATTCATGGCCAGGGTGAGCATTTTTGTCCCTTCCGCCCTGGTGTTCCTGTCCATATAGGCAAAAACGGCATCGAAGAAAAGTTTCGCCGCACCTTCCGGGGTACTTCCCTCCACCCTGTATCTCTTCTCAAACTCCAGTGCCGACCTGGGGAGGGCTCCCTCGCACGGAGGCGAAAAAAACAGGTATCCCGACAGCGCCAGGAAGAAGACCCAAAGCATTCTCTTCATCGCAATTCCTCCTTCGGAAAACGATTCACCATCCCCGGCCGCCGCCTCCGCCGCCTCTCCGCCCCGACGAGCTCCTGCTGCTGAATCCGCTGCCTCCCCTGTAGGATGGATCCCCGGAAGAAGGCGGACTGCAGCTTGCTGCGGAGGTTTTGACAGTGCCTGAAATGGACCGTGCAAACCCGGAGGCGAAAGCGGATCTTCCGGAACTGCCGGAAGCAGTGCGATACGATGCGCCCGTCCACTCAGGCTCATACCCCGCGTTCTCCAGAACCGAACTGAACCTGTCCGCCCAGGTCTCCACAACATCAAGAGCAAAAGCATAGGGAAGCATCATCTCGAAAAGCCGGGGCGTCTCCTCCGGCGGGTCAAGCATTGCAAGGCGGTGTTTTTCAGCTGTGCCCGGGAACATTGCCAATCCTTCGATTTCCTCTGAAAGCCTGGCCCCCTTCTCAGTCTTCGCCGGCATGATCCTCCCGAAGAAGAGCACGATCAGCGCGGCGGCACAATAGCCGCCTGTTATTACCGGATCCTGCGGGAACATTACCCACAGCATGCAAACTCCGCCTGCGGCAAGGATGAGCAGAAGAGCAAGCCCGATTGCGTATGGGCCGGAAAACTTCCTTTTTCCGGTCCCCGCCTTCCACAGCTCTCCGGCAGCACCCAGGCAGATCCAGGTCGAAAACAGGATCAGCAGGGGCACAAGAATGCTGTCCGGAACGTCCGCAAAGAGAGGACTCTCGATGTACAGAGTGATGAAAATCATCGGGACGAAAAGGAGCAGGCCCCGGAAGATGACCCCGAGGTTTCCGGAATAATAGTCCTTCAACCTGGAAAAATAGCTTCCTGCAAGATGCTTTTCCGCCGCATAAAAGGTGCCAGGAGGAAAGGCACGGAGGATCCCCCTCCTGATCTCTCCGCCGGGGGCCTTCACAAGGATCCGTTCCCTCACGGTAAGCGAGGCGTCTTCATGCACCGTTGCCGTGGCGTCAAACAGGAGAATTCTCTCATCCTCCCCCCGGGCCGGGCAGCCCTGAAAGAGTACAGGAAGGATGATAAGCAGCAGAACGGCTGTCTTTCGGACGATTGAAGGGGCCGCGGCATACAGAAGCCGCATCACCAGCCCCGGCCTCCTCCGCCGCCTCCCCCGCCGCCTGAGGATCCGCTTCCTCCGCTTCCCGAGGACCTCGTGCCCGATGAAACCGCTCCGGAGAAGCCCGATGTAAATGCCGCGACACCGGCCGCGGTCGTGAAGGCGTTCAGATCACCCTGGTACCAGGAGGGCGAATAACCCGCCGCTGAAAGAACGTTCTGGAAGCGGTCCGCCCATGTATCCGCCGCGTCAAGGGCAAAAGCGTAGGGCAGAAGCTTCTCGAAAAGCCGGGGGGTCTCCTCCGGCGGGTTCAACATCTCAAGTCTGTGCTTCTCTGCCGCCGTGATGAACATTCTCAGCCCTTCAATGCTCTCGCTGAGTCGTGCTCCCTCTTCTGTCCGCACCTTCATAAGCGGCTTGAATACCAGCAGTACCGCCACGCACAGAAGCGGGCCGGGAACGGACAAAAGATCAACGTCCAGCCCGCTCGAGGCGCCTGCGAGACAGGCCCCTGCAGCGACGAAGAGAAAGATTGCAGGAAAAAAAAACCGGACGAAAAATTTCGTGACCAGGGTTCCTTTGCCGGAAGGCAGGGGCAGGGCAAGGGGAAGAAGAAGGAACGGGCCCGAAATAAGCGCAAGGATCGGCTCGAAACGGGGTTGCCCGGATACGGCCATGAGAATGATCATTGCGACGGCGTACAGTTCAAAAAGAACGACGCCGCCCAGCCACTTCCCGAGGTTCGTCCTCAAAAGCGGTCTGCCCCGTTCCCGGAAACTCTTTCCCAGCAGCCTGAAGGCATCCTGGATAACGGGCCTGTCGGCGCTCGAGAGATGGACTTCCTCTCTCGTGGTCCCGAAGAGGGTGTCTGAGAGCATCCGCTCATCGGTGGTCAGCCCGGCACCGTCAAGTTTTTCCCGGTTCAGCCTGAGGCGGTATGACTTTCCTGCAAGTTTTGAGAGGAACTTCATGGCCGCACCCGCCGCTGACGGCACATTTCCTCCCCTCGCCGCCATTTCTCCCGCAAGGGTGGATTCATGGATGGAGAGGACTCCTTTCACAGCCATTCCGAGGATCATGGCCGCAAAGGCCCTGTCGTCAGCCGTCATGGTGCGGACGTACCGTGCGAATCCCGCTTCTACCCCTGCCGGGGGCTCAAAGAGAGGGATCACTGGGCGGGACGCCGGATCCTTCCCCCAGACAAGCCAGATCAGGAGCATAACGGCGAGGAGAAGTACCGGCATTCCAAGGTGGATCATTCTGTACGGCGACGAAGCCCACCGTTCAATGACAGGCGCAGGCTCCGCAGGTAGTGCAATGATGCCTCTTGGCCAGGAGAAGACCACAGTGAGCCCCTCTCCTGGAAAATACGGCGTGGTGGACTCGACAGTGCCGTCGGGGAGTACCCGTGCGTCCTGTCCCTTGGCTCCCCTTTTTCCCGTGTAGAATTCTATTGCCGAAAAGCCCTCGCCGAAATTCTTTCCGGGGAGCTTCGCCCGAAACGACGCCCTGTCGATGGGGAAGGCCCAGTCGTTGCCCGTGACATTCCAGTACAGTTCGTCGTGGGTTTCAAAAAATCCAAGCTGGCCCGTGGTCATGTAGGTTATGGTGAAGACATGTTCGCCGAAGGAAAGCAGAACATCGGGATCGCCGAGGCGGAACTCGAGCGATTCGCCGGCCCTGCTGACCCGGGCTTCAGTCGGGCTGCCGTCCAGCAGGGCCGACAGCAGTTCGAGGCTGGCCCTCCGTTTCTTTCCCTCGCTGTCCGTGAAATCCGTAGGTATGGACCGGATGATGCCCCTCCGGATGTCCTTCCCCTCCGCCACGACGCCGATATGCTCCGTCACCGTCAGGGACGCGTCCGGTCCTATGGCTGCCTCCACGTCGAAACGGAACACCCGCTCCTGTGCTGAAAGGGGTGACGTCCCCCACAGGAGGCTCAACGCAAGAAAAACGGAAACCAGAAGTGCCGCAGTTTTCCTCATAGCCGTCACACCCTTTCAGGGTCTTTGTGACAAGACTCCGGAGTCTTCGATCCATGGCTTTTCAATTACGGCTGTTTCTGCCCTTCCTGTGCCTTTGCGCTCCATTGCGCCGCCAGGGCCGATAGGGCGTCGATCTCGGACTGCTGTGCTGGTTCGGTCATGACCATGAAATCGGCACGCTCCAGATCAGAGGCGAGGATATCCAGCGATTTGAACTCGACGGACGCCTTCAGTCCCTCGAGGATGTAGGGAATTCCCTCGAGGAAATCATCTTCCCCTGCCAGAAGGGGAGCCCATGGACCTTCCGGGTTCAGCAGGGAAAGAATGACCTCCCTGACCACTTTCGCATCAAAGTGGAGGAATCCGTTCAGGCTTTCGTTGCCGTAGAGCGTCTCCATGCGCGGAGAGAGCTCCGGGGCGGCGTCCAGCGCTTCAGGACTCAGAAATCCGGCCAGGATGATCCCGTCCTTGATCCCCATCACGAAATCAACCGGTTCCCTGAGGGCATAAAAAGCAGTCCAGCCTTCCCTGGCAAGAGGTGCGAATGGCATTCCGCTCTCCCGTGCCGCCATCTCCATAAGAGGAAGAAGAAGCTGGACTCCGTCCTTTTCGCCGGAGAGATAGGCGTATCCTCCGGGAAGAGCATTTCCCATGACCTTTGTCTGCCCGCCGAGAACTATTCCGACGTTCTTCAGTATCTTCAGGATGGCATCCTCGTCGAGTCCGAACTGTTTCAGGTCCTCAAAGAGCCTGGCAAACTCGGCGGCATAGCTGTCCCCGGCTGCAGCGGCATCTCTGACCGTCTGAAAATGCTTCTTGTCGAGGAATGCTTTTCCCATAAGGGCGAACCAGGGCTTGCCGCCGCCCATAAGAATTTTGTCATCCCGGGACAGGGGTTCGGACTTTATATCGCCCACCAGGGAAAACACCTTGGCAAAATTAGTGAACAGCGAGAAATCATACCCCTTGTCGGAAGCGTTGAGCCCGAACTCCGCGAGGAGCGTTCCAACAGGCGCCTTCAGGACGCCGTCAGATCCGGCCTGGAGCTCTGATGCGGCCATTCCGTTGTCGTGGAAATAAAAGAAGCTGCCCTGGGGAAGCTTCCTGTCGAGCCTGATCCTCTTCCCCTCATCGGCAAGGGCTCCACGGGCGGCCGCGATATCTTCAGGAGTGAACCCGATAAGCACCATATCCTTTTCCACCGATGCCAGGACAATGGCCATGCCGTCGCTGATGACCGCATAGGTGGATCCCTCAAAGGGCGCAAGCATCAGCGCGCCGGGCATCGGGCTGTTGATGAGGGCATCCACATCTCCCTCTTCCCCTTTGCCTTCCGCCATCCTGGCCAGGATCTCCTTCCTGGCGTCAGAGAACTGTATCGCTCCCTGAAGGGAAAACCCCTTTTCCCCGTAGCCGAAAACAACGGAAGCCGACGTTACGGGAAACTGCCTCAGCCAACTGTCCGCCATTGCGGCTTCAGGTACCAGAGAAACAATCGTCCTGAAAAGATGGGAATCTACAAACCTCTGAACCATTTCATGAGGTTTCTCCAGATTCACAACCCCGTAAAGATCGGAATCAGGCCGCTGCGGGAGGGCATCAAACGTGCCCGTCCAGCCCGGGGCAGCAATAAACACGGCCAGGAACAGCGAAAGGAACAGTGCTGCGAGTTTCTTTTTCATGCGTATCTCCTCCTTCGAACGCCGGGGGGCTTCGGTACCCTTTTCCCGGTCATTTTCCCCACGTTGCTTCGGGTCTGTCCAGATTACACAATGTTCGCGTCTTTGTCACACCAGTCCTATTTTCCCCGGGATCTCCGCTCTGGCGGTAACATGCAGTTTTTTGTAGATCTGCCGGATATGTGTCTTGAGCGTATTGTTGGTTATGTCGCAGCTCTCGAGGATCTCCTCCCTTTTCAGGCCTTCAACAAGAAGCAGCGTTATCTCCGTCTCTTTTTTTGTCAGGCTGTATGGTACAAGCTGCAGACGGATCCTTATCTCCGCCCTGGAGGGGCCTTTTCTTCCTGAACTTCTCCCGACAGCACTCTTTCCCGGAGGCTCCGGAAGACGTCCTGCCATGGCTATCAATACCCCCTCTCAAGAGGGATCCGGGGGAAGACAGATCACCCTCCCCTAATTCCTCCTACTTCTGAATAATAGCCTTCTTCCCGTAGGGAGCGATCTGCTCGTCAGGGAACTGCCCTACCTTGGCGTAAATGTACTGCAGCTTCGGCAGGTCCTTGAAGATGGAGAAATCAGCGACCCCTTCCGTCTTCTGAAGATCCAGCCTCTGAAGGCGGGGCAGCGCCGTGATCGCCTCGGGGTTCAGCACCTTGCAGCCTTCCACGTCGAGGGCCTCCAGCTTCTTGAGTCCCTCGAAGACGGCAAGGTCCACCGGACCGGTTATGGATTCCAGGACCACTTCCTTCAAATTCGGACACTGTGCAAGGGGGGACACGTCAATGATGTCTTCCCGCAGCATCTTCACCGTCTTGAGCTTCGGCATGAACTCCACGTACTCAAGCGTATCCAGCTTTGAAAGGCCTCCGTGGAATTCCTCGAGCTTCGTCAGCTTCTCCAGGGGCGAATAGTCCTCGAATTTCGTGGCGTAGATCCAGATATAGCGGAGTTCAGTAAGGTTTTCCACCGGCGTCATGTCCGTTGCAGGGACAGCGTACAGGCTCAGCCTCTTCAGTTTCGTCAGCCCTCCGATAGGCGAAAGGTCATCCGCCTTGATCATATAGAGGCTGAGGTCCTCGAGTTCAGCCAGCTCTTCGAGAACGGAGATGTCGCTTATGGGAGCGGAATAGAGGTGCAGCTTTTTCAGCTTCGCCTTTCCTTTCAGGGGAGAGATGTCCTCGATAGTCTTGGGCTGCATGAAGAACACCAGGGATTCGAGGTCGTTCATTCCCGTAAGGAAGTCAAGATCGGGGTACTCCACCTGCCGGATCTCAAGATCTTTCAACTTCACAAGAGCTCCCAGGGGAGCCAGGGTGGTGATCCCCTTGAGGCTGTCGAGCTTCAGGTACGTCAGGCCGGAAAGGGCGGAAAGGGCGGAAAGATCGGTCACCTTGTCGGTGCGCTCAAGAAGCAGCCCCGTGAGCACGTCGGCAAGAGATGCCACCTTTTTCAGGTCCTCATCGGAAATGGCTCCGCCGAGGCGAAGCGGCTTTCCCTTCTTGATATCAGGGTCGTCCCGCACCATCTGCAGGAACTCGTCAGTCACCCCGTCGGTGATCTTCGGGCCGAAGGTGGAGCTCTTCGCGTATTTCGGGTCGGCAGCAAAGGAAACCGCCGCCATTGCAAAAAGAACGAACACTGCCAGCAGAACTGTTGTGCATCGCTTCATCATTGTCCCCGCCCCTTTCGTCACTTCACAAAAATCGCGATTGCCGCGCCGATGACCATGAGCGCAATGCCCAGGTACAGCTGCATCCTGGCCTTGCCTGCCTCTCCGGCAGCAACTTCCTCGGCTGATTTCACCGATATGATGAACGGCCTGCCTTTCTCACCGGGCTTTCCGATACGGAGCATCCCTCCCGACTGCCGTACCTCCCCCGTCACGTAGAGAGGGTGTCCCAGCGGAATGATCTTCTCCCTGTACTTGAAGCCGAGCGTCCGGACTCCCGACGGCGCAGAAAAGCGGACTCCGAAGAAGGTGTAGGTCCTGGTGCTCTCGTAGGGTTCGAATTTTTCAGGCCCGTCCTTGAGATGGAGCGACGCCCCGTCGAGATCAAGCCCTATCCGGACGTCCCCTTCAGAGACATAAAGGGGCGACGGGCTTTTCTGGGAAGAGACCGTCTCCGATCCCCTGGTCGTCTTCCGCTGTATTTTTCCGTCCTTGTCCGTTAATGTCTCTTCTTTCTCGTATTCCCTCAGGACAGTGGCCTCGAAGTATGCGCAGGAAGTTCCGCTGTATGGTGACTTCAGATCGCCGTCGGTGGCTGCCGTCCCGGTGGTGGCCACCACGTCGCGGTAACTGTCGCCGAACCCCTCGGCTGAAAGGTTCTGCCACGTGGTTGCAAGCTCCGGCAGAGGGATGGGCTTCATAAATTTCAGTTCCGTGACCCTGCCCTCAGTTTTTTTCTTCTGCACAAAAGCCAGGTAGGCTCCTGCTGCAGCAATCAAACCGCCTGCCCCGAGCGCAAAAACATTCATAAAATGCCCCTCCTTTAGTCAGGAAAAAACTACCGGTACATCTCCCTGATAATGTCGTCGTACTGGTCGGCATAGGCAGCGACCGTCTGAAGCGCGCCGATCAGCTCGCTCTTGTCAAGGTTCGCTCCCGGGAGGGAGCATGAGAACATGACCGTATTGTCGAACGCCAGCGAAAAAGCCCCGAGGGGAGCATCCGAATTCAGCCGTAAAAATTCAACGGCCGCTTTCTTTGTCTTCACGCTGTCGGCCAGGTACGAGAACACCTTCACCAGGACGTCCTTCGAATGCCAGGGGACAACGGTAACGTGGATCGTCGCGCTTCCGAAGGAAAATGATGTCATGCCGTCCACCCGTATAAGATCATCCTCGTCGAAGAGGCCTGAAAGGCAGGAATCGACGTTTTTGCGTACCTTCTCCAAGAGCTTTTCGTTGACACCGTCCTTGAGCACAGGGAATTTATGCACCTGCCCCACCTCCGGAATTCATTTTTTCCATGAGCTTTGCCATTTCCGCCTCGAGCTGCATATCCTTCTCCAGGTCTTTAAAGGGATCGTCAGCCGCCGCCTCACCCGAAAGCTCCGAGAAAGCCTCGGCCTCCGCCTCCATTCCCTCGATCTTCTTCTCCATCTTTTCAAACTTGGCGAAGGCACCCTGGCCGACGTTGGTCCCCAGGACGGTGGAGAACTCTTTCCGGGTCTTCGCCGCATGGGCCCGTGCGGTAAGCGTGACCTGCTTCATCCTGGCTTCGTCGAGCTTCGTCCTGAGCATGTCCAGCTGCGACCTGAGCTGGGTCGTGGTGCCTGACGCCTGCGCCACCATGGCGTCATACTGCTTCGCCTGGCCGTCGTAGATCATCTTCTTGGAGAGGGCCTGCTTCGCCAGGTCCGCGTTGCCCGCCTTGAGGGCCATGGCGGCCTTGTCCTCCCACTGTTTTGCCTGGGTCATGGCCAGGGTCTGCTGCTTCCTGAGGTTCTGCTCGTTGGCCATGGCCTTCGCCAGTGCGGAAGTGGATTTGACAAGCGCCTCCTCCATCTCGATGATCATCTGCTTCACCATCTTTTCCGGATCTTCCATCCGGTCCAGCATATCGTTCACATTTGCCTTGAAGATGTCTGAAACACGCGCGAACATGCTCACCATATCTCCTCCCTTTCGTTGGTGTGATGAACGGCGGGCTTTTCACGGATAACCCGCTCCTGATCCCTTCTCCTGTTTACCATTCGGGAGCCAGGCCGAGCTTTTTCCTCCGGTTCCGGTGCTCGCTGATGATCGTCTCCCTCTCCTGAGAAACCTTTTTACTCAGTTCTTCAAAATCCCGGATTTTCCTCTCCGCAGCAAGCTGCTCCGGATGTTTGAAATCCTGGATCAGAGCAGATTCTTCAGAAAGTTTTCTGTACTCCGGCGAATTGACCTGGTCCAGGGGGAAACGGCTCATGAGGAGCTGCAGCTCACGGACCCTGGTGACGCCTCCTGCCGCCCTGGAGTGTGCCAGGGAAAGTTCCCGGTATTTCTGAGGGGAAACCGAATCGTCAAGCTTCCGTATCCGCTCCCGCTCCTTTCGGGTCAGTTCTTCGTCCAGTTCGATCGCCCTGCGGAGCTCCGCTTCGCTCTTTCCCTTCTGCACGGCCGCAGCCAGGGCCGTTTTCAGCTCGATCTCGAGAGTGACGGCGGGCCTGGAAAGATCCTTGTACTCGTATTCCCTGAACACGGGAATATCCTTGAAGATTTTTCCCTCCAGGAAGGGACCGTAGGCCTTGTCGAACTCTTCCCGTGCCTTCTCCAGGTTTTCCCAGTGTTTCTTCACAAGGGGGACCCAGTTCAAAGGGGTATCGCTCAATTCAGGAGCCACGTTGGGGTGGCGGTCCTTCATTTGAGTCCAGTCCTCAATGATTTTTGCGATCCGCTTGTCCATTTCCTTCCCCAGGGTGACATCCTCTTCGAGATACCCGATAGTGCGTCCGATGCTTCCTTGTAGATTCTCCGCAGTGATCCTGACTGACTGCACCTCGTTCAGGCACTTTTGGATCGCTTCACTCGAAAGCCGTCCATTCTTCAGATCCCGTGCGATCGCCTCAAGCCTGGGTCCGTCGTCTTTCAGCCTTTCCGTATAACCCGCGAGCCGGTTCGGCGCTTTTTCGATATCGAATTCCCTCTGAAAAATGTCCCTGTTCACCTGTCTCTGCCATGCCACCACCTCACCAACTGCCTGGAGATCATGGATGAGAAGGATCATGCTGTTGGACCACTCAGAGGCTTTTTTCGCCGCCGACTCGCTCCTTTCTTTTTTCAGAAGACTGTCGAACTCGAAATGACCGATTTTCGAAAACACGGAAATAAACCGCTCGTTGAGGTCGTCCCATACGGCCTCAACCTCGGACTTCTCCCGCTTTGTGGATTTGAGAAGATTCCCTACGCCGTCCATTCCCTGCTTCACAAGAGAGTCATAGGAGTCCATGATGGTCCCGAGGGACCGTTCCTGTTCCTGCGCAGCGGCGGGAAGAACGGCAGCACGGAACAGGAGTGCCGCTGAAGCCGCAAATAAGAGAAATCTCATCCCCTTGCCCCATCCGGACATGGCGCCGAACCTCCTTCCCTCGGTTCTCACCACTGGCTCCTCGGCTTGAGCGTATCGAACTGTTTTTCTTTGGCCAGCCTCGCTTCTTTCAGCATCGGCTGCAGGCCGAGGTCCTTCTTCCGTTTTCCGTGATCCGCTATTATGGCATCCACCCGCTTCCGGGCTTCCGGAAGCTGCTTGTAGAAGGTCTGCAGGGCTGAATCCGCCGCCCTTTGTTCCGGATGCCTCCGTTTCAGAAGAGTCTCCAGCTCCTCCTTCACTTTTGCATAGGCGCCGTCCTTCACTGCCGAGTTCTCGAGAAAACGCTCCAGTTCCACGACCTTGGCATACCCTCCGGCGGCCTTGTACATGGCGTTCTGGAGAGATTTCTCCCTCTCTGGGCCGTACGCGGCCTCAAGCTTCCGGATCTCATCCTGCTCCTTCCTGGTGAGGACGTTGTCCTGCACCAGCGCGCTCCGCCTGATCTCCACGTTCTTTTCCTCGCCGGCGATGGCCGCGAGAACGGTGCGGAGAGTCATTTCCGTGTCAAGAACCACGACGGGCAGCTCCGTATATTTTTTCCCTTCGAAGAGGGGGATCCCCTGGAAGAGGTTTCCCTGCAGCAGGGGGGCATAGACCCTGTTGAACTCCTTTTTCGACTCCAGGTAGTTCGCCCACTTCGCCTTCGGGTGAGGTGCCCACCGGGCGACCCCGTCCGCGATATCCTGCCTGAGCAGGGGATAGAGATTCTTTCCGTCCTTCCAGTATTCCGCCAGGACCTCCATCCTCTTGAGTTCCGTCTCGGGGATGACGTACCCGGCCTCCGGCTCGAGATACTTCGACGTGTTCACGAGACTGACGGCCGCGTTCTGGGTCTTGAACTTTATGGTCATGGTCATGTACAGGTACCGGGTCATTTCGCCCTTCAGTTCCGCAAGGGATCCCCGGGTTTTCGAATAGTTCTCAAGGGCCTGGTTCGCCTTCCCGCGGATATCAACCAGGGAAGCGCTCATGAACTTCATGTCGTTCACGTAGGCGCCGACACGGACAGGGGCATTGCCGATGTCGAACTCGAGAGACTCGATATGCCGGTTCACCTTCAGCGTCCAGGCCACCGCCTCTCCCACGGACTGGATCTCCTGGGCGAAGCCGAGCAGTTCCTCGGCCTCCCGGTGGATATCCCTGGCGATCGAGAGGGTGATTCCTGACTGCCCGGAAGAAGCGGGTGCCGCAGCAGGAGGAGTACTCTTGCCCACGTTCTCCCGTGCTATCCGTATACCTTCATTAATCTTCCTGTCAATTGCGAGTTTCAGCAGGGGGCGGAGCTGGGCCAGTTCCTTCATAACGGGAGAGGCTAAGGACTGCTCCCGGATCTCGTTCCACTTCCCCGTCATCTGCCCTGCCTCGGTCTTTGAAGACTTCAGAAGCTGCTCTACCGCGGCCACGCCCGCCAGAAGTTTCTCTTCCGCGTCAGCCAGCCTCTTTTCCACCTCAGCGGCGACTTCCTCATAAGTGGGCATTCTTGCTTCCTGCTCCTGGGCCCCTGCCATCATTCCGGGGCAGGTGGCGAAAAATACCGCCATGAGGAGCAGTACCGCGATTTTCCTGGGAAATATGCTGCTTTTCATTGATTTCACCGACCTTCAACCGCTAGAAGGGCTGCTCGTAGTTGTTGATGAACCAGCGTCCCTTGTTTTTCCGGATAAGGTAATGGGGCTTGGGCGACCCGTACTGCCTGCCCCGCTCATCCCATGCCCGGGTAGTCACAAGGGCCTGCTCCACCACTTCTCCGGAAATTTCCCGGATCTTCTCCTTCTGTTCTTCGTCGAGGAAGAAATCCTCCACTCCCGTTCCGGTGTCGAACCCCCTGATCACGTCGATCTTCGCCTCGTCGGTGGTGACATGTACGTAGAGGGAGGCGAACCGTTCCAGGTGCAGATCCCAGTGGTAGCGTATGAGGGACTGGGCGGTACGGGTCTTTTTCCTGTCGGGGTCGATGCAGTCGAGGAAGAGTTCGAAATTCTTTTCCTTCACGGAAGCGGCGAATATCTCCACCAGCCGCTCGGGTTCCACGTCGTGGGGGACATAGCGCACGGTGTAGAGGGGATCCTTGATCTCCTCCATCCGTTCTTCCCCGGCAAAACTGCCGCCCAGTTCATTTGCTGAATCGAAAAAGGCGAAGGTAACTCCGGGGATGTAGATGGCAACAGGCGTCACCACCCATCCCCACTGGGGGGCCACCGTCTTGACCTTTTCGGCCTGGGGGATCACCATTTCGATGCCGGTAATACGGCCGAGAAGTGTCCACTTTCCCTCCTCGGGCAAGTCCCTGTTGATGAGCCGGCGGTACCGTTTGACCGCCTCGTAGGGCCCCAGCCAGTTCCGGTTCGAGATTTCCACGAAATAGTACCCCCTGGCGCCGGATCCCACGGAGACGAACTCCCGCCCCAGGTCGATGAACTGGTTCGCCGGGTATTCAAACTCATCCAGGATGACATAGCTTTCCTTAATATCCTCTATTGAGACCTGGGTCCGGTCGGGGGCGGGAAAGGCTTTCGGCAGGGCGGTGGGCCCGGCGAGAATATCCTCGGTGAACTGCTTCCACTCCCTGTCGGCGATATCCCCGAAGAGCTGTTTGAGTTTCTTCTCGTTTTCCCTGTAAACGAGCATCTCCGGGGTGATCTCCATGAAATCCCCCTTGCTCTTCATGAGGGCAAGACGCCCTCTCTGGAAGAGCTCTTCCACGGCGGGATCATCGGGATATTTTTCCTTAAGATCCTTGATTCTTTTCAGGGCCTCGTTGTCCTCGTATCCGAGGCGGAAGGCCTGTCCCCGGAAACGGTTCACCCGGTCCTCGAACTTCTTCAGGAAAAATTCCGCTCTCGTTACATCGTTTTTCGGGGCCTGTTCGGCACATTCCGCCGCCATGCTGAAAAGAGGTACAAGGAGCAAAAAGGAAAGGAACAGTGCGGCCGCCGGCTTCTTCCATCCTGAAAGGGGCATTGCGGGTCATCTCCTCCCGGTTCTGAGTGTTTCACCTGAAACTGGAAAAAGACTACTCCAAATTCTGAACGGCGTCCTCACCCTCAAAAGAAAAAAAGGGGTGGGATTTCCCACCCCTTTTCGAGGGTGATATTCCACACCCTTCATCAAATCCTTGGGGTGAGGACTTTCACCCCTCTTTGCATTCATGCATTCAATCGAAGATGCTCTTCAACTGCCTCCGGTTGCTGGACCCGGTTTTGCGATATATATTCCGCAGGTGATATTTCAGCGTGTTCCGGGATATGTACAGGAGCGAACAGATGTTCAGATCTTTCGCTCCCTTGAGGAGAAGGAGTGCGATCTCCGTTTCCTGCCGTGTGAGGTTGAACTCCATGAGCTTCATTCGGAGTGCCATATCCTGTTCCTTTTCAATTTCTTCCGCTGACCGTTCGGTCTCTCCACCGGCAATCTCTCCCCGCAGTCCTTCAGGATCTTTTTCCGAAGAAGCATCCGGTCCGAGCTTGATCGGGCCCTCCCTTCCATCCCAGATCGCCAGCACGAGAAGAAGCAGGAAGATGCCCAGCAGCGCGAAGGATGCGATATTCGATTCATTCGGGTAGAAGACGTCTGCCCCGTGCGGAAAAACATGATAATTGGCTGCCGTGCCGGCAAAAACGATGATGAATATGCCGAAATTGATCACAGCTCCCCTTCCGGCCCCTGCCCTGGATGCGAAATACACAAGGAGAAGCCAGGCGTACAGGTCCAGAAACGCAAGCCCGCCTTCAAGGGTGAACCGTGCCGGTGTCCGGTACGGCGAGAAGGTGAGCAGGAAGAGGGCCGCGGCAATGAAGGGGAAGGCTCCTCTGTAAAAATTCCGGAGATTCGCATGGGGATAGAACCGGAATACCAAGGCGGCACCAAGGGCCGAGAGAGACCGCACCCAGTCGGAGATCTGGTCCGCCCTCGGAAAGGATGGCGGAAAAAGAACGGGGATAAGGCTCAGAAGAAAGCCGTTGGCTGCATAAAAACAGAAGAGAAACACTGCCAGGCGCCAGATGGGAAAATTGGGGAGAGGGGGAAGCGGTTCGTTTCCCGGAGCCTCCCAACCGCCGGTACCATACAGGAGCGCCGCCGTGAAAAGGGGGGCGGCAAAAAGAAGAGCAGGCACACTGAAAAAAACAAAAAAATGGATAAAAAAAGTGGCCGCAAGGGGAGCAAGGCCGAAAACGAGGGCGACATCTTCGGGAAGAAGTGTGCTGAGAAGCACTCCCCATCTGCCGATGAAAAGAGCCGCACCGGCAGCGGAGAAAAAGAGGCCGGAAACGGCTGCCGCAGTCCCCGGGCCGGAAGGAAGGGAATCGGAAAAAAAAAGAAAAACAGGAAGAAAAAGCATGAAGAGACATCCGGCAACCGGGACGCCATCCCAGTACCTGACGGAAAATCTCCTCATTGAAAGAAAACCGGTTACAAGATACGTCAGGGAATGGACTGCCAGAAAAAGAAGAACAGGGCTGACTCCGCTGTATCCCTTTATCGCAAGACGCCCCGCGAGGCCGTAGTGAAGAAAAAGCGACTCCATCCACGCGAAGATCAGTCCCAGGCCGCATGCAACAGCTATGGATTTAGCAGCACTCACTGGCAGCACCTCCTGCTGTCTCAGTATTCAATTCTCTTTGATTATTTTTACTTTACTGATAGTATACCATCCGTGGTCCCATTTCGCCAAGTGGAAGAATATGATATTCTTTACAAAAATACACCACCATTTATTTCTTGTAAGGAGGATGTTTTCATGTCGGTTAAGAATGCTATGACTGCGGAGTTTCTTCGGTCCGCTTACGGCGGGGAGAGCATGGCCCATATGCGGTACCTCGGATGGGCCGATAGGGCCGAGAAAGAGGGCTTCCCGAAGATCGCACGGCTCCTCCGTGCGGTCGCCTACGCCGAGCGGGTCCACGCCACGAACCATTTCGTCGTGCTCAACGGGGACGTTGCGGATACTTCCCTGACAGCCGGGGCTTTCTTCGGAATGAAGGACACGGCAGAGAACCTCATCGGGGCCATCGGCGGCGAAGAACACGAAGTGGACCAGATGTACCCGGTCTACTTCGAGGCCGCGAAGTTCCAGGGCGAAAAGGACGCAATGCGGACCTTCCACTTCGCCCTCGAGGCAGAGAAGCTGCATGCCGGGTTCTTCCGCCAGGCACGAGAAAAGGCCCTCGAGAAGAAGGACATGGAGTTCGAAGCCATGTACATCTGCCCGGTATGCGGACACACCGTCGCCGATGAAGCCCCCGGCAAATGCCCGGTGTGCGGTGTCGCAAAGGAGAAATACGTCCGTTTTTAGGCTTCCGGCAAGGGGGAGGGACACACGGTTCCTCCCCTTTTTTCTTTTCGGGGGGTGGTGATCCCATGGGATTCCTGGATATTATCGGACCGGTGATGATCGGTCCTTCGTCAAGCCATACAGCAGGCGCCGCCCGACTGGGCAGCCTGGCACGAGCATGCTGGGGGGATGCCCCCCTTGAAAACGTCGTCATTTCCCTGCGGGGAAGCTTTGCCTTTACCTCAAAGGGGCACGGAACCGACAAGGCACTGGTTGCGGGACTTATGGGAATGAGCCCGGAGGACGGAGGCATCCGCACCGCCCTGGAAACGGCCAGGGAAAAAGGGTTTCCGTTCCGTTTCGAAATTGAACAGATCGACGGCGCCCATCCGAACTCGGCCCGTTTTTCCTTCACGGGCAGGGACGGGGCCACAATGGATGTCATCGGCGCTTCTTTAGGAGGAGGGGCCGTGGAGCTCCAGGAGATCGACGGGTTCTCGGTGAAAATATCAGGCGAAATGCCGACGCTGATCACGTTCCACAGAGACGTCCACGGGGTGGTGGCCGCTGTTGCCGCCCTTTTTGCCGAGCGGAAGATCAACATCGCCTCAATGACGCTCCACCGGAGGGCACGGGGAGGCCTGGCCTCCCTCGTGGCGGAGCTGGACATGGAGAAGACTCCTGAGAGTGAACTGCAACGGGCGGTTGAAAGGGCCCACCCCGCAATTATCAGGGTCGTTCCCCTGTATAGAGGAGGAAGGACGCAGTGAGATCGCTCAACGAAATTCTCGAGGGATGCATGACTTCAGGGCGCTCCTTTTCCGCCCAGGCTCTCGCCGCAGAGTCCGCAGAGTCGGGGAGTTCCCCGGAATCCATACGGGCGGGACTGTCCAGCAGACTGAAGGACATGGAGTTTTCCGTCAGGGAGGCGGCGTCGGGAGGCTGGCATGGGCTGCTCGTGCCTGAAGAAGCGTTTCTGCTTGAAGGATACGGTAAGAATGGAACGGCCTTCTCCAGCCTCTTCGTCCTCACTGCGGCAAGGATATCCATATCCGTCGCCACGTACAATTCCGCCATGGGGCGAATCGTCGCCGCACCCACGGCAGGGAGCTGCGGAATTCTTCCCGGCATGCTTTTCGCCTGCAGGGAACACCTGCACACTGATGATGAAGCGCTGATCGACGGGCTGATCACCGCTGCTGCCGTAGGCGAGGTTACAGAAGCGCGGGCGACCCTGGCCGGCGCATCCGGGGGATGCCAGGCCGAATGCGGCGCCGCAGTTGCCATGGGGTCAGCGGCGCTGGTGACAATTCGGGGAGGAGCCCCTGAAGAAGTCTGCCATGCGGTCGCCCTTGCATTCAAGTCGGTTCTGGGCCTTGTGTGCGACCCCGTCGGCGGCCTTGTGGAATCCCCCTGCATCAAGCGGAACGGGCTGCTTGTCTCCCTTGGGGCACTCGCTGCGGACTTCGCACTCGCAGGCATGAAATCCCTCATCCCTGCGGACGAGGTCATCGATGCAATGGGGCAGGTAGGCCGTGCCCTGCCGGAAACCCTCCGTGAGACCGGTGGGGGAGGCCTGGCGGCATCCCCCACCGGCAGGGAGCTTGCACGAAAGCTTCTCGACTGAAAAAAAGAAGGAAGGGCCTGTGCCCTTCCTTCTTTTTTTCTGCTTATTCCATCACGAGCCCCCGGATGGTGCGTATCCCCAGTCCGGGCCCTTCCGAGGGGATCACGGAGGATCCCGTATAGACCGCTCCCCCCTCCACCGGGTCGGAGGCGCAGAGGATGGGCGGATCGAGGTCCGCCCTGGTAATGACCGGAAGAGCTGATGCCAGGTGAGCCGCTGCGGTCACGCTGATCTTCGTCTCCATCATGGCCCCGATCATGCACTCAACGCCGCAGGAGCGGGCCATGGCGCATACGGCCAGGGCATTCCGGATGCCTCCGGTCTTCATGAGCTTGATGTTGATCAGGTCCGCCGCTCTCATGGAGAGGATGGTAAACGCATCCCGCGCCGAGAAAACGGATTCGTCGGCCAGTATCAGCGTCTCAACGCTGTCGGTGACGTATTTCAGGCCTTCGAAATCATGGGCCTTCACAGGCTGCTCCACGAGTTCGATGTCGAGCCCCTCATCCTCGAAGAACCGGATGGTCCTGACTGCCTGCTTCGGCGTCCAGCCCTGGTTGGCGTCCACCCGCAGAAGTATGTCTTTTCCCACCGCCGAACGGATCTCCCGAAGCCGGATCATATCCTTTGCCGAATCGGTCCCGACCTTGATCTTCAGGGCCGAATAGCCGTCCGCCACCGCTTCCAGGCTGTCTTCCACCATAACGTCAGGATCGTTGACGCTGATGGTGTAATCGGTCTCAACGCTTTTTGCCGTTCCCCCGAGAAGGGCGTACAGGGGCTTTCCCAGGATCTTCCCCCACAGGTCGTGGAGGGCGATGTCCACCGCCGCCTTTGCAGATGGATTGTGCACCAGCGCCGAGTCGACGATGTCAAGGAGTTCGTTGAGGTTACCGGTGTCCCTTCCGGTGAGGAGCGGACGAAGCCGCTCCTCCACCGCACCCCGGATCGCCCCGTTGGTGTCTCCGGTGATGACCGCCGTGGGAGGAGCCTCACCGTATCCGCATACCCCTTCGTCCGTCTCCACAGCCACCACGTTCGTGGTCACTTCAGTGACGGTTCGGAGCGCGGTCTTGAACGGCTTCTTCAGCGGGACGGAAAGACGCCCGAGACGGAGTGTGCGTATTTTCATTCTAGGCTCCCGCCATCATGGACAGGATCTTGGCGACGAAAAGACCTCCGCCGGTGCCGACGACATACCCCATGAGGGCCATCAGCACGCCGATCGGAACAAGGGTTTCCTTGTAGGCTGCGGCGATGATGGGAGCGGCCGCCACGGCGCCGATGTTCGCAAGGCTTGCCACGGCGCAGGTGAAGAGGTCGATCTTGAGGATCTTTGCGATGATCGCCATAAGCAGAGCGTGGATGCCCAGGACGACGAAGCCTGCGGCAAGATAGTAGGGGGCGCCCGTCAGCTCTTTGAAAGAGGCTCTCGACGCGATGAGGCAGATCATGATGTAGAGCATGGTCATGGAAACGGGCGAAGAACCGGGAATGCTGTTCATGGGCGTCATGGCGCAGAGGATGCCGAAGATGGTGGCCAGGACGATGGTGACGGTGCTCACCGAGAGGAAATCACTCTTGCCGAAGACCTCCATGAGAATGGGAGAGAGAAAGGAGGCCAGCCAGGAGGAGAGGGCTGACACGAGAAGTCCGGCGCCTATCAGCAGGGCGAGGTCCGACGTCTCCATCTTCGTTCGGGCGTTTTCATCCAGTTCCGAGAGGGAAAGTCCCACTGAATCGATGGTGGAGGTGTCGGTCTTGGTCCACTTGTTGAAGTACTTCGCGTACGGAACCGAGGCGAGGAGGAGAATGACCCAGATGGAATAGTTCACGTTGTCCACGAGAAGAGTATACCCCATGGCGGATTCTTCGATCCCCAGGGCTCCCTGAATGGCCACCATGTTGGCCGTGCCGCCGATCCAGCTGCCGGCAAGGGCTCCCCAGGTCTTCCACGACTCGGGAGGAAACCCGTTCTTCATGAGTGCGAACATGACCACGAATCCGATCATGATGGTGAGCGTCGCGGAGAAGAAACCGATAAGCATCCGGGGCCCGAGTTTGAGGATCTTCCTGATGTCGCAGCGAAGGAGCATAACGAAGATCATGGCCGGGATGATATTCCCCCGGACCACCCTGTACGCCGCGTTGACGCTGTCGGTCTTCTGCCAGAGATCGAAGGTGGCGAAAACCATGCACATGAAGTACAAAATTACGGGAGTAGGAACGTACTTGAAAAACGTTGTGTCCTTGTACTTCCTCTCCAGCGTGGAGACAACCCCTGCAAAAAAGAAAAGAAACGCGACATAGGCAAAACCGTTCGTGATCACAGCAAAAAACCTCCTGAATGAAAGAATAAGAAAATTATCAGACTACTGCTGATCATGGAACGCATCAAAAATGATCCGTCCGATCCCTCTCCTCCTTCCATCGTATCCCGATGCAGTACAGCATTATCCCTGTTTTCTATGGCCGCATAAAAAAATCCAGCAGCCTCCGGCGATTGTTTTCGCCGGTGACCGCTGGATTTCACTCTCTAGTGTCCGTGAGGAAAAACTCAAACGGACCGAAGAACGAAGCAGCTCGTTATTTCATTATTTTTTCGGAGCCGTTACTTCCCTGTATTTCTTGATGGCATCCCGGTATGCAGCGATAATCGCTTTCTGGGACGATGCAAAATACCGTGACTGCACCTGGGGTACAATGAAGCCTTCATCCTGAACAAGGTTCCTTCCCATAAAGAACCCGCGAATGAATCGTGCCGTGGTCTCCAAGGTGACCGATACGGCGCAGTCGATAATTTCCGCTGTCTCCTTCACCAGTACGAAGGTGATGAAAAAAGCCCCGAACTGCTGATTGATGGGATTAAAGCCTGTCGTCTGTGAGTTTCCCACCACGAGAATAGAATTCTCAGGATATTCAGCCATAGAGTTCATAATTTTATTCTAGGAGCCTGTCGGACTGGCCTCCAAAACTCCGTCTCATGAGCGCCATCGGTTCCGGAGTTCACATCTTCCGGATACGAAAGCGTCATTTTCAACGTTCCGAGGGGTGAATTCACACCTT
>Ga0228536_1001416_pt1 | contig 23106 bp, 16 predicted proteins | sample SJ1Smetagenome_FD_168611 | JGI IMG/M metagenome (GOLD analysis project Ga0228536, IMG submission 168611) | Enriched culture of PCE-dechlorinating microbial communities from Ithaca, New York, USA - SJ1.S | ecosystem: Engineered > Modeled > Simulated communities (microbial... > Unclassified...
CAGATCGTGGATAGCGTTCATAGTGTAGCCAATGTCAATACCGCTAAAGATGCGCAGCGACAGACCAAAGGCAAAGCGCCCCATGACCCGGATGCCCGCTGGGGTGTCAAGCACAAACGCAAGGTCAGAAATGAAGCAGGCAAAGAGGTCGAACAGACCGAGTACTTTATAAGTGAATTATGAACAGCCCTGAGGCATGATTACCCCTGTTTTCGAAGAAATCCCAGCTTATGAGCAGGCATTTTCACATAATCTCCTCTTTTTTCAATACCCTCATGGAGTACAAGTCGATAAACAGTACCAACCACAAACATGTTCCTAAAATTACTCAAAAAAAACTTTGATTGCTAATCAGTATGAATGTACAATAAAAATATGTCAGAACCCTTTGATATTGAACGAAAAATTTCTGAGATCGAAGCAGAGTTAGCCAATCTGGATCATCACCGTAACCAGTTACTGGATGAGTTGACACAATTACGCCGGCAACCCCTTCAAAAAGACTCCCCAGCACAACTATTACTAAACATTCAGGGAATTAAAGTCAATAACCAATCCTCTCAAGAGGAAAAAATCCGGTTATTCCGTTCTTTATTCAAAGGGCGGGAGGATGTTTTCCCGCGCAGGTTTGAAAACTCCAAAACCGGAAAGTCAGGCTACGCCCCTGTCTGTCGTAATGAATGGAAAGCAGGTATCTGTCAGAAGCCAAAGATCGCCTGCCAGAAATGCAATTTTCGCGCGTTTGTTCAAGTGAACGATGAGATCATCCGGGATCATCTCATGGGAATTGATCCCAATGACCGTTCAGGCAGAGACTTTACAATAGGGGTTTATCCTTTGTTGGTGGACGAATCATGCTGGTTTCTGGCAGCTGATTTTGATAAGTCCACCTGGACTGAAGACGCCAAAACCTTTCTGGAAACGTGCGTCAGTTTTCAGGTCCCTGCCGTCTTAGAACGATCACGATCCGGAAATGGTGGGCACGTCTGGATTTTTTTTGAAACACCAGTTCCTGCAGTATTAGCGCGAAAACTTGGGTCATTGCTGCTTACCAGTACAATGAACCGGCGACCGGAAATCGGAATGGATTCTTATGACAGGCTTTTCCCCAGTCAGGATACCTTGCCCAGAGGCGGATTTGGTAATCTGATTGCACTACCGCTGCAGAAAAAACCACGTGAACAAAATAACAGCGTCTTTTTGGACAATGATCTCAACCCCTATTCCGATCAGTGGGCTTTTTTGTCATCAATTCAGAAGATGGCTCATCAAGACCTCGAAAGAATTGTGAAGAATGTTCAAGACGAAAGTGAAATCACCGGCGCCCGGGCGGTAGTTTTGGATGAAACCGAGAACGAACCCTGGAAACTGACCCCATCACGGAAATATAAGGAACCCCCAATAACTGGTCCTTTGCCAGATCAACTCACTCTGATCATCAGCAACCAAATATATATCGAAAAAGAAGGGCTGCCCGCGCCCTTGCGAAATCGCCTCATCCGGTTGGCCGCCTTTCAAAACCCGGAATTTTACAAAGCACAAGCCATGCGTCTCTCTACGTTCGGGAAACCCAGGATTATCAGCTGCTGTGAGGAATATCCGAAACACCTTGGCTTACCCAGAGGGTGCCAGGAAGAACTGCTCCAGACACTGGCTGAGCTAAAAATCAAAACAAAGATGATTGACGAACGTGCGGCTGGTGATCCTCTATTATTAAACTTCCAGGGAATGCTTCGTCCTGAGCAGCAGCTTGCTGCAGATCAGCTGATTAAGCATGATATTGGCGTTCTTTCTGCTTCTACTGCTTTCGGCAAAACGGTCATTGGCGCATGGTTAATTGCTCAAAGGAAAGTAAATACTCTGGTAATTGTTCATCGAAGACAATTGATGGACCAGTGGGTAGAAAGCCTCCAATCGTTTTTAGGACTGGGGAAAAAGGAAATCGGACAGATCGGGGGTGGAAAACATAAAATCACCGGAACGGTAGATGTAGCGATGATCCAGAGCCTGATCAACAAGGGCATAGTCAATGATTTGGTCGGGAATTATGGTCATATCATTGTTGATGAATGCCACCACATTTCCGCAGCCAGTTTTGAGCAGGTGATTCGGCAAGCAAAAGCCAGGTTCATTACTGGCCTGTCTGCAACCGTCACCCGGCAGGACGGTCACCACCCGATCATTTTTATGCAATGTGGGCCTGTCCGATACCGGGTAGATGATCGCCAACAAGCTGCTGCACGCTCATTTACCCACAAGGTGATTGTCCGTAGAACCAATTTTGTTTTGCCAATCCGGGCGGATAATACTCCAGAACCAGGCATTCAGGAAGTATATGCGCTGCTAGCAGCGGACTTGCACCGGAATCAAATGATTATTGAAGATGTTGTTGAAGCCATTCATACCGGCCGGTCGCCTGTATTGCTGACAGAGCGGCGAGAACACCTCACATATTTTGCAGATACCCTGGCTGATAAAGTGAAAAATATCATCGTTTTATCCGGCGGGATGGGCCGCAAACAAAGATTTTTATTGATGGACGAGTTGAAGCGTATTCCAGAGGATGAAGAACGTTTGATTATTGCTACAGGGCGCTATCTGGGAGAAGGGTTTGATGATGCTCGCCTTGACACTTTATTTTTGGCATTGCCGATTGCCTGGCGCGGAACGGTAGCGCAGTATGCAGGTCGACTTCACCGCAATTATGACCGGAAAAGTGAGGTGATCATCTATGATTATGTCGATGAACAGGTGCCAGTTTTGGCTGGGATGTTTGGAAAGAGGAAAAAGGGGTATAAGGCCATCGGCTATGAAGTGTAAGTTAGTAAAATATTTTAGGATATTCTACAATTGACATGACGTTGGTAGAAAGATTTGTTAGACCTTACAAACACTTTTCAACCTTGAAAAATCTAAAATTGTTAGTTTTTCCACCAGGAGCAGATGTTTGGAATGATGTGAGCGGGAGAAGCGAGGCAAAGGCGTTTAAACAAAAAAAGAAACCTTTTTTCGAAAACACTCTTTCGCACATCGAGATCTTATGATCTCCAGGCACCGCTGCTGTTTCCAAGCCGGTTGCCAGTCCGCGTTTGGCGGACGTTCCTGATGTTGAAATTATTATACACCCGACTCGCAATTTTGTTGGAAAAGGGATGCTTTTAACCTTCTGTTTCCATATCCTCAGTTTGGTTTAAATTCTCCTCGCTCAGTTTTCCAAGTGCATCTACTAGAGGTATGATAATTGGCGCGAAAGACCTAGAAGATTTTAATATTAATTCTTCAATGGGTATTTTTGTTTCATTATCGTTTTGCTCGTCTTTAGTATCTCCCTCTAAATAATCTTTATCTTTTAGCAGTGCCATGCCAAATAGAACTAAACCATTCCTAAACTTCATTTTTAACAGAGGCGCAGTCTCTAAATCCCTTTTCTGTTTCATTTCTGTTTTCAACCAAACATTATCCACATTTACATAGAAATCATAACCACCAGATGATGTTGCCATTACTTTTAGTGCACTAAATCTATCAAATTCATTTTCCTGCCATTCCTCCTCAGTTATTTCGAAGACCTGGGGTAATGATAGACCGCTAGGGATTTGCCGATTTCCTTCACCATTTCCCGCGGGGGGTTTTCTACCGTTTCCACCCCCACTGGTATCAATAGCTCCTATCACTTTTCGGGTAAACTGCTCACAGAACGGGTCTATTAATGTATCATCTGAGATGCAAGCTATTCCATTGAGGATATCCCCTTCATGTACGGTCGCTGGTAAAGTAACGGTCAGGGTAAAAATTCCGTTTTGTAAGTTAGATACATATTCTGCATCACTATTGTCAAGGACAAATTCAAATTTTCCTGGATGTCTATCACGAATAAAGTACTCGTTTTCAACATCTGTTTCGAATTGGACTCTGAAACGTTGATTTATATGACAGACTGATTCTTTTTGTCCTTCCATCAATCTAAAATATGTTGGGGATTTTTTTCCGATAAACACTTTAGTTTCCCCAACTAATTTACTTTTAAAGGGATTGCTAAGGTCATTACCCTTCATAAATAAAGTCTGGAGAGTCGGTGAATTTTTTAATAAGTCATCTAAGACATCTTTCAATGGCTTCGCATCAGATAATTTCTCAGCTATCGCTTCACGCCTTCTCTTATCATTTAATGCTTTCAACTGTGAATGATTCTTCAATATCTCAATTAATTTCTCCTCAATTTCAGAAGTAAGCTCACCTGAACTTAGTCGGTCTCTACTATTCATAAAAAGCTTTTCTCGAGTGCGAACATCAATGCCATTACAATCAATTATAATTAATAGAGAATCGGCGATATACGAGAGCCAATTCATTCCTCTAAAGAAATTAAGATTTATGCTCCCATGAGTTTGTCCGCTTATGGTGAATATCACCCCTTCATTTTTCCTATAATTCTTTGCGTTACCTTTTTTGAAAACATAAATAGAGGCAGGGTATTTCTGACCATTAATTCGAAATTCAGCCGAAGTGGGGAAGCCATCTTCTATATTGTCACTTCTATCATCCTCAAGCCGAACATGTAACCCAGACATAGTACTCTCTAACGCCTTACCTTTGTATGAAGCCCTCCTCTCATAAAATCTAATTGGCAATCCAATTTTTGGAGTTAAAAGAGAGATATAGTTATATAGGTCAAACAAGATGTTGGTTTTTAATGCTGCTGGTGTAATTCCATACTCATACAGTTTAATTATCGACCCCCATTCAAGGATAGGAATTTCCTGCGTTCCTTTTGTCTTTACAGGAATTGTGATTTCTGGTTGACTGAACATCAGAATCTTCCTATCTGGCGCAAGATATGTATACATTGAGCTTTTTCTACCTTCTGATGGATTTTGCCTTCTAACTATCGTAAATCCCCAATTTGCAGAAGAATCATCAGTAGTATCAATGATCTTAGGATGTTTCTTTGAGACAACTAATTGAAGATGTTCCTCTCCACAGAATCGCAATACTCCCGTTCCCCCCATGTTGTATTTTCCTTGCACAAATGGAATGCGCAGTTTATTCGATTTATTGAGCGATAAAAACGTGGAGGGCATCTCATTTGGGGTCTGCCCTTCTCCTTTATCAAAGATTACATATGATGGTTTGGAGGGTTGACCAGTTGCAATGAAACCGATATTCTCCGCAAGCTTTGTTCGTTGAGGTGGCGTAATTAGAGCGAGATTGCCATTTTTTACATTGAAATACTTTTCAAGTGCTTCTTCCATTGTTTTGGGTGCTTGAGTTGATTCAGGATTAATCCCTCGAATTTTACATTCTCTCAGTAATACAGCATCAATAGAATTAATAATTTTTTCTACTAAAGCCGCTACAGGGTTTGCTTGTTGAGCTCCAATCGTTGAGTAATTGTTCTCATTGTCATCAAAAACTTTCCATTTAGTGTTGTCATCCCAATAACCATGATTTTGCAGTATTGTGATAACCTCTTTTTCAGAGTCTGCGTTTAGTAAATCCATACAGAGTTGGTAATTCTTTTGGTTCATATTAGTCATTATTTCGCCACCTTTCTTCGAACAGTTTTTCGTGCTTTCGGTTTTGGAGCTTCTAAACCCCATTCACTTAAGCCGTAAGTACCTGGTGAAACTCGAGTGAATCGTTTGTCTCTACTGATATGAGTTAATAAATTTGCTGATGGGTTCTTTCCTGGTATTGGTTTACCAGCTGCCAATAATCCATTGAATATATCCATGTAATGCAGTGGCTTTTTTTCTGTTGAAGCATGCAAGTAGTCATAGGCAATGTCAGAAATCGAAACTCGTCTTACGTCTTTTAAGAACTGCTCGTTAAAACCAACTCCTTCAATTTCCAGTAATTGAACAATACTATCAATGCTTTTCTGGATTATTCCGATATTATTCAGTAAATCTTTAATATCGCGTGCCTTCTGGTCTTTCTCTGCCTTTAATATCTCTAGCTTTTTTTGTAGCACATCAACATATTCAGAGTCCATGATATCATACTCCTTTATCTACATGTATTATACACTAATTTATACATTTGTCAATAGATTGTTATACCCGTAGCTTGAGATAGTCAAACACAAAAGCGCCCTCCATCTCTGGAGAGCGCTTCTCATAGCTCAAACAATCATCCTACCCCTGCATCACCGGGCGGAATTTGTAGCCGTAAACAATAATTCCGTGTTCGCTGCCGTCGTTGCGGATCTTGCGGGTGACCATCTCCACCGGCATGCCGATGCGCACGGGCTCAGCACCCAGATCAGTTAGTTGGGCTGTCACAACCGGACCTTCATTCAATTTGACCATGGCGATGGTGTAGGGAGCCTGCTCTTCAAACCCAGTGGGGGCATTGCTGTAGCTTGTGAAGGAATAAACCTCACCCTGACCGCTGAAGCTAAAGGGGGTTTTGGCTTCGCCGCCGCATTCAGGGCAGACATCGCGGGGTGGGAAAATCTTGGCATCACAGTGCGGGCAAACCTCGCCCTGCAGTGCGTATCGTTGTTTTTTTAATCTCCAATGTCGTGGTACTTCCATAGTTAATCTCCTAAATATGAGCTATCGGTTATCAGTTTAGTCAATAGAAACTATCAGGAACTCTCAAAAACTGGGATTCAGGTGAATTTGAGATGTTTTTTACTTCAGATCAGGTGAGCAAAGGCTGCACAACCCTCCCCAATGGGTTGGGCTTTGGTCCAGACGCTAACCCCGATCCTTCCGGAATCATTTTATTCAGGCTTAGGGCGAAGCATTCTGTGTGCGGACGGGTTGTGAGTTGCTGGATATTTTTCTAAATGCTTCGCCCCTACCGGGAAAATATCAATCAACCCAATCAATCAATACCTGGCGTGCTATAATCCATCCTTGCAGGAGACGCACATGAACGATCGAGTTATCTTTCCTTTCACAGCAGTAGTCGGCCAGGAGCGCATGCTGCGCTCGCTGATCCTTAATGCAGTCGATCCCCGTATTGGAGGCGTGCTCATTCGCGGCGAACGCGGCACTGCCAAGTCTACCGCGGCGCGAGCTCTGGCGGCTCTGTTGCCGCCGATGCGGGTAGTCAGCGACTGCCGCTTTGGCTGTGACCCTGCCAAGCCCACCACCTGGTGCACGGAATGCCGTGAGCGCTTTGTGGGGGGTGAGGATCCGATGCCGACTGAAATTCGTGAAACGCCTTTCATCAACCTGCCGGTTTCGGCCACCGAAGATCGCGTGGTGGGCACGCTCGACATCGAACGCGCGATTCAAAAAGGCGAACGCCATTTTGAACCTGGTGTGCTAGCAGCCGCCAACCGCGGTCTGCTCTACATCGACGAAGTCAACCTTCTGGATGACCACGTGGTGGATATCCTGCTTGACTCGGCGGCGATGGGCGTGAATATGGTGGAACGCGAGGGCATCTCCTTCAGCCATCCGGCGCGTTTTATCCTGGTTGGCACGATGAACCCCGAAGAGGGCGACCTGCGCCCACAGCTTTTGGACCGCTTTGCCTTTTCGGTTGAGATCCGCGGCATTCTGGATAAAGCCCAGCGCGTGGAAATTATGCGCCGCAACATCGCTTTTGAAGCTGACCCTGAAGCCTTTCGCGAAGTCTGGCTCTCAAAGGAGCTGGAACTCTCAGAGCAAATTGAGATGGCACGCGAATTGGTGGATGAGGTGCGCTACACCCAGCGCGATCTTTTGATCATTGCCGACCTGACCTCCGAGATGGAAGTGGATGGGCACCGCTCAGACCTGGTGATCCTCAAAGCCGCCCGCGCCCAGGCCGCCTTTGAAGGGCGCACGCGCATTACCCCGCGGGATATCGCCATGGCTGCTGAGCTGGCACTGCCGCACAGGGTGAAGGCGGGACCTTTCCGCAAGAGCGCTGTTGGAGTGCAGGCTTTGGAGGCGAAGCTGGCTGATCTGAAAATGCAGACCACAATCGTCGGCGGCGAAGAGGAAGAAAAACCCGAGACCGCAGAAGAATCTAAAAAAAAAATGACGGACCCTCAGAACCCGACTCCTTAGAAAACCAATCGGAAGAAGAACTTCCTGTCGTTGGAGAGGGACAGCAGCATATCTTCACCGAAATAAACGCCCAATGGTGGGAGGGCGGTAAGGTAGTGAAGCCCGGCGAGACCTTTGAGCCGCGCCAGTTGGATACTCCCCTGGACGAGATGGTCCGCAAGCAGGGCGGCAGACGCTCCCAAACCCGATCGAAAACCAAACGAGGACGCTACATCCAGGCGCAAGCTGCGCCGGATGACACCTCTGATGTAGCGTTTGACGCCACCATCCGCGCGGCCGCGCCTTTCCAGAACCAACGTGAAGGCTTACGCGCCGAACGTGACGTGGCGTTTGCGGTACGCTCATCAGATTTTCAGAAAAAAGTAAGGGTCAGGAAAACCGCCAATCTGATCTTATTTTTGGTGGATGGCTCGTGGTCGATGGCAGTCTCAGAGCGCATGCAGGCTACCAAGGGGGCGATCTTATCCCTCGTGACAGACGCTTATCAGCGCCGCGATCGTGTGGGATTGGTGGTGTTCCAGAAGGATCGCGCCACGCTGGTGCTGGCGCCGACCAACTCAGTGCTGTTGGCACAACGCGCGCTTGAGAACATTCCGGTAGGCGGAAAAACGCCCCTCTCGGCAGGGCTGCAAATGGCCTACGAGGTGATCAAACGCGAAAAGATTCTCCACCCGGATGTGCAGCCGCTGCTGATCGTTCTGACGGATGGAGCGGGAAATGTGCCGCTTGTTCCCGGGAGACTGGTAGCGGAAGAGATCGCGGAACTGGCTGGTATGTTTGCCAATGAGAAAATCCACAGCGTGGTGATCAATATGGAGCAAAAGGTGTTTGATAGCGGTCTGGCGCAGGACCTGGCAGACAAGATGGATGCGGTCTGTTATACGGTGGAAGACCTGAAGGGTGAGACTTTGCTGGAGACCGTTCAGCGCGAAATCTTCGCCCCAAGCGCACCAACTTACCGGGAGCTGGGCTGAGATCGATCTGATTGCAGGGTTTAAAAGCTCTCAAGCTTTTGGGGTGTAAAAAAGGGAAACCCGCGTCTATTCAGCCGCGATAACGATTGCGTCAGGGAAGAACTGGCGGATAGTGCCGGCGACCCAACCTTGCAAGGTTTGGGTGGATAGATTGCACTCCGAGCAGGCACCTCCAAGGCGCACTTTGATTATTTCGCCCTCAATGCTGACCAGCTCAACCGAACCGTGATGAAATTGCTCGATATAAGCGCTGATCTGCTCAATCAAGGCGCGGATGTGTTCTTCGCGGGAATAATTAGGGGCAACGTGTTCAGTCATGATGAGCTCCTTAGGGCTGATGGGTTTATTTTATCATGCCTCCCCAGGAACTTGTTTGCCGAAAGAATCTTATCGCTTACTTACAAAAAACCGATTTCAATCAAACAGCCTGCCCTGTAGCAGGTGCTCGCAAAAGCTCCTGCGATGATGGGGACTGAGCCCATACTTCTCTATCGCCTGCACGTGCTCCTGGGTGCCGTAGCCTTTGTTTTGCCCGAAGCCATAGCGGGACTCCACCTCTTCCAGCGAGAGCATTAGCGCATCCCGGGCGGTTTTTGCTAAGACAGAGGCGCAGGCAATCGACAGCGAGCGTTGATCGCCCTTGACCAGCGAGGTTTGGGGCAGCCTGACCGCCGGCAGCTTGAAGTAGTCTAGAAGGAGATGCCCGGGTCGGCTCTTCAGCCCCGTGATAGCACGCTCAAAAACCAGCCGCCCGGCTTTTCCCATGCCAAGCGCGTCAATTTCCGCAGCTTCCACCCAGGAAACTGACCAATCAAGCGCAATCTTCCTGATCTCCTCTGCTCCGAGCTCGCGTTCGATGGCGCTCATTTGCTTCGAGTCGCTCACTCCCAGCAAGGCTTCCGCAAGCCCTTCCTTGTCCACGGGCAGGATGATTGCCGCAGCGCAAAGCGGTCCTGCCAATGCGCCGCGCCCAGCTTCATCAAGCCCGGCAATCAGGGTGCAGCCGTTTTCAAAGATACTTTTTTCGTATGCAAGGGTTGGGAAAGGCGGGATCAGGCTGGGGTCAAACTTTGGGGGCATGATACAAGCCTTTTTTTCTCTGTTGCCGGATGGTGAACAGGTCTTTTGCCATCTGCAGGCTGTCCTGGATTAAATGCATGCGCGAACCAGGTTGGTAATGCCAGGTGATGGGGACTTCCGCAATCTCGAAGCCCAACTGGCGCGCGATGGTGAGGATTTCGACGTCAAAACTCCAACCCTCCAGCCTTTGGAGAGGGAAAATCGCCTGGGCAGCTTCGGCACTGAAGCACTTGAAGCCACATTGTGTGTCCTGCAAGCCGGGCAGGACGAGCAGGCGCACGAGGAGGTTATAGACACGTCCGATGAGGTGGCGGTAGAAGGGTTCTCCGATGCGTTTTGAGCCGGGTGCCTCGCGCGATGCGATGACTACACTTGCCAGGGGCTTGTCATCAGGCAGAAACTTTCCGATCTCCTCAACCGGCATCGAGAAATCCGCGTCTGCCATGAAGCGAAAAGCTCCTTGAGCAGCGAGCATACCCGTGCGGATGGCGTTGCCCTTGCCGGGCTGCGCCAGGTTGATCAGGCGCAGCTGGGGCATGGTGTTCATCCACTCCCGCACGATTTCCGCGGTGGCATCGCTGCTGTTATTCTCGACGACGATCACTTCTGTTTCAAAGGGCAGGGATGAGATGTAGCGGTTCACCGCCTCCAGGGAGGCAGGCAGGCGTTCGGCTTCATTATGGGCGGGGATGATGAGGGAGAGAAAGGGCGTACTCACAAGTTGGTCGCTTTGCAGAGTCTGAAGAAAAAGGTCGGGGTGGGCGGACTCGAACCGTCGACCTCTGCGTCCCAAACGCAGCGCGCTAGCCGACTGCGCTACACCCCGGCGAGGGTGAAGTATATCCTGATTTGTAGATTTGCGTCAAGCAAAAACGCAAAACGCAAAATGTAAGAGCAAAAAGCAATTGCAAAGTGATAATGTCCAAAAGTAGCAAATTAGAAATGTCCTAAAGTGGGGGTAAACTTCTGTACTTACCATGGGCAGATACAGCCCCCAGAATGGTGGTGCCCAAGGGTCTGCCCCCACTCCGTTGCTTATTGAAGGCAGTCTCTTCTGTTTAATGGATTTGGGGAAACATTTAGTTTTACAAAACATTTAGTTTTAACGACAGGCTATCGTGCATTTTCTGCCAGTAAACTAGCAGAAGCAAGGGCAGGGTCTCGCCGAAAAGGGAAAAGAAAGTTGACTAAGAACCGGGAGCTGGCTGTCTATGTGGAAGATAAACTAAGACAGAAGTGGTCTCCACGCGAGATCTCGCAACGATTGAAAATCGAGTATGCTATGGATATGAGCATGCAAATCTCTCACGAATCGATTTATCAATACCTCTATATATTACCTCGAGGAGAACTGAAACGCACGCTGACCGAAGCACTCCGCCAAGAGTACAAATACCGTCACCAACGAAAAAAAGGAATAAACGCAGAGGAAACACGTGGCAAGATAGCAAATATGCTCTCAATTGAAGAACGCCCAGCAGAAATTGCAGATCGGACTGTACCCGGACACTGGGAAGGTGATTTGATTTTAGGAAAATATCAACGTAGCGCACTTGGAACGCTGGTGGAACGCACAACCCGATATACGATCCTGGTTCCATTAGGAGCTCAAAAAGATGCGGTTTCTGTCCGTCATGCGTATGCAGCGGCTTTTCAATCAATTCCAGCAGAACTAAAGAAATCTCTAACCTACGATCAGGGCAAAGAAATGAGCGAACATCAGCAGTTCACAATTGACACGGATATAAAAGTTTATTTCGCTCATCCAGGCTCTCCCTGGGAGAGAGGAACGAACAAAAATACATATGGGTTGATCCGCCAATATTTTCCTAAAGACACGGATTTCTCAACCGTCTCCCTTGAGCAAATCAAGGAAGCTCAACGTAGTTTGAATGATCGTCCCAGGGCTGTGTTAGACTATTTGAAACCAGATGAAGTGTTTAATTATCTTGTTGCACTAAAAGTCTGAAACCACATTTATAAAAAAGGAGATTAATTATGTATTCCAAACAAACCGTATTAAAGAACCGGACAGGTCTGCACGCTCGCCCAGCTTCAGAATTCGTCGCCTGTGCCAAAGCTTTTGAGTCGAAAGTGACTGTGAGGAGGCTCGATGTTGAAGACGCTCCAGAAGCCAATGCCAAATCTATTATCAAGATCCTTGCGCAGGGTCTTTCGGTGAATACGCCAATTGAAATCAGCGCTGATGGCCCGGACGAGCAAGCAGCCGTTGATAAGCTGGTGGAATTAGTCGACTCAAAATTTGGCGAAGACTAAAAGCAAAGCCTTAGTTAACTGAAAGGACGCAGATGAGGATTCTAAAAGGTAATCCAGTTTCGAGGGGTATTGCCCTTGCGAAAGTATATATCTATAAGGCTTTTAAAGCCGATGTGCACGAGTCTTATTTTGAAGCTGGACAAGAAGCGCTGAAATTCAAGCAGTTCACTGACGCGCTTGCCGCGGCTGAGACTGAACTGGATGCGATTGTGGCATCTCTGTCTGTAGAGTCTCCTGAAAAAGCCAAAATTTTCACCGCGCATATTGAAATTCTGAACGATGAAGAAGTGGCTGAAGAAGTGAAAGACATGATCTTCTCCAGTCGCGCAATGCCAGACTATGCGGTGGACATGGTTTTTACTGAATTTGCCATTCTGCTCGAAAAAGCCAGGGATCCGTTGATTGCGGCCCGCGCCGCAGACCTGCGCGACGTGCGCAACCGGGTTTTGCGCATTCTGAAGGGTGAAAAAGAGCACAACCTGTCTAATTTGCGCGAAAAAGTGATTGTTGTGGCGCACGACCTGCTTCCCAGTGATACTGCCACACTTGACCGGGCGCACGTGATGGGCATTGTGACGGAAGTTGGCGGAGCCACCTCCCACACCGCAATTATCGCCCGCAGTTATAAGATTCCAGCGGTACTCGGCGTGTCGGATGCCACTGAAATAATGAAAAACGGCGAAATGGTTATTTTGGACGCGCTCAAGGGGCAGGTGATGCTGGAACCCGAGCGCGCGACTATCTCGGATTACGAAGTCAAACTGGAAGAATTCCTAAAGAGTGAAAAACTGACGGCTGAATACCTGGATCGCATCCCACTGGTCGCCAGCGGCGAAAGATTCAGCGTTGGTTTAAATATCGGCACGACCGAGCCTGATGACGGCTTTAAGTACGTCGACTTTATTGGCCTTTTCCGCACTGAATTCCTTTACATGGAAAGCGAACACATGCCAACCGAAGATGAGCAGTTCGCGGCATATAGGAAAGTACTTGCTAACGCCATGGGCAACCCCGTGACTCTGCGAACACTGGATATCGGCGGGGACAAGTCTCTGCGATACCTGGTGCTTCCGAAAGAAGATAACCCCTTCCTGGGCAATCGCGCGCTGCGTTTATGCCTGGACATGCCAGAGCTGTTCAAAACTCAGCTGCGCGCGGCACTGCGGGCTTCAGCCTTTGGCCCCATGCAGATCATGTTCCCGATGGTGGGCACAATTGATGACATCAGAGCGGCAAAAGCAGCGGTTCAGGAAGCCAAAGCCGAGCTGCTGGCAGAAGGCATTCCCTTCGACGAGAAGATTAACATTGGCATTATGATCGAGATTCCCTCGATTGCCATGATTGCTGATTTCGCTGCGGAGGAAACTGACTTTGCCAGCGTTGGGACAAACGATCTGACGCAGTACCTGCATGCGGTTGACCGTATGAACCAAAAAATCGCTGACTATTACCAGAGTTCTTCCCCGGCCATGTTCCGCATCCTTGGCAAAATTTTCGAGGAGTATAACGACGCTGGAAAACCGGTCTCGGTCTGTGGGGAGTTGGCGGGTGAACCGCTGGCAGCCATTGTCCTGTTTGGGCTTGGTCTGCGCAAGTTCAGCATGAACGCTTCCAACATAGCGCATGTCAAGCGCGTGCTCTCCCTGTTTACACTTGCCGAGACTGAGGAGATCGCGGAAAACGTGATGAACATGAAAACTCAGGATGAGGTAGAGGCTTATCTCAAAGCTGAAGTAGCAAAACGCGAAGAGAAGCTCACGCTGGCTTCTAAAAAGTAATATACCTTGCGCCTGCCCAATTCCGGGCAGGCGCATTTGATTAAGAGAGACTGAGATGACTGAGATCAAGTTTACAAAGCATGCAATCGCGGAGATAGAAAAATGTTATTCAGTTTGCCCAACCACGCTTCGCGGCAAAAAGGGCTTCCTGATCGCAACCGAGAAGGCTGGTGGATGCTTCTTCTTTGATTTGGAAGGGAAATTGGTAGAGCAAATTTGGCAGGATCCAGGCGGGGTGATGTCTTTGGTGCCCGTTCCTGGGAAGGAGAATCAGTTCCTTGCCACCCAGGAGTTTTACGGACCAAATGATTCGTTAAAAGCACGCATCGTGCTGGCATACCTTGCGGATGGAAACTGGCAGGTGAAGACCGTGGTTGAACTGCCCTTCGTGCACCGTTTTGACGTTCTGGTCACCCCTGAGAAGAACTACCTGATTGCCTGCACGCTGAAATCCGGGCATGAATTCAAGGAAGATTGGACCCATCCGGGCAAGATTTTTGTTGCCGAATTGCCCGAAGACTTATTGGCTGAGGACACCAGGCTCGAACTGACCGTGCTGGCAGAGGGGCTCACCCGAAACCACGGCTACTATCGTTGCTATGAGAACGGAAGACCTTTTTCGCTGGTGAGCTCGGAAAATGGCGTGTTCAAAGTCACTCCGCCAAGCCCCGAACAGCCAGCCTGGAAGCTGGAAAAACTGCTCGATGAAGCCAGCAGCGATGGTACGCTAATTGACCTGGACGGCGATGGTCTGCTGGAATTGCTGACTTTTGCGCCCTTCCACGGCGACATCCTGCGCATCTGGCGCCTGGTGGATGGCAAGTATGAACTTGACTACACTCACCCCGAACCGGTGGAATTCCTGCACGCGATCTGGTCAGGGCAGATCAACGGCAAGCCAACTATCCTTTTAGGCAATCGCAAGGGCAAAAAGGAATTGCTCGCCCTCACCTGGGATCACGACGCAAAAAAATACCATTTTCAGCTTTTGGATAGCGGCCGTGGTCCGGCGAATGTGACTTATTTTGAACAGGATGGCAAGCGCCTGATCGTGGCTACCAACCGCGAAACCAACGAACTGGCAATGTACGTTCTGCAAGATTAACCATCTTCTAATCTTATGACAACGACCTTGGAGTTTCTCATTTTAGTGCCCTGAAAAAAGCTTCCCAACAAATAAATATTCAAGAAATATCGGAAAATGCAATCGTACGATGGGCCGTCGTCATGGAATCCATACCAACCTGCGCCTCGCGATAGCCAACCCACCGAATGTAGTAATTGACATTCTGAGTCTCTTTTGCGAAGAATCTTAATGGTAGACAATGCAAGATCCTTCACTGCGTTCAGGATGACAAGCCTACAGTCCCTGTCATTCTGAGCCTCTTTTGCGAAGAATCTTAAGGGTAAACAAAGCAAGATCCTTCACTGCGTTCAGGATGACAAGCCTACAGTCCCTGTCATTCTGAGCCTCTTTTGCGAAGAATCTGATTATTAATGATCAGGATATTCACCGCATTCAGGATAACAAGACCCACCCCCTTTATCCTCCTTCCTCGACGAAGTGCCCGTCAGGGTAGGGGATCAGGAAAAGCCCTGCCTCAGGGTCATTCGTTATCTGTCATTGCGAGGCACGAAGCAATCTAAACAGTTTGCACATCAGCAGAGTGAGGGGTTCACATGAATCTTTTTCATCTGTCATTGCGAGGCACGAAGCAATCTAAACTGTTTGCACATCAGCAGCGTGAGAGGTTCCCAAACACCTAACCCCTTCCGCTTCGCGAGGACGAGAATTAGTCCTATTACCTCCAGCTTTTATTGCATTCCAGCTGTTTAGATTGCTTCACAAAAGAAGTTCGCAATGACAGATTAACAGACGTTCGCAATGACAGCTCTTGATCGTGCCGGTCTCGCCTGCCCGGGTTTTTAATCCAGGGCGACCATGCACGGGAATTGACCGAAGGTCTCCATACGACCTTTCCCGTCATAGCGAGGTACGAAGCAATCTAAACTGTTTGCACACCGAAGTTTCTCATTTTAGTGCTCTGAAAACAGCTTCCCAGCGAGAGAATATTCAAAAAATATCGAAAACTGAGAAACTCAGGGAACAGGAAGGCAAGCGCCCGATCGTGGCTATTAACCGCGAGACCAACGAATTGGCAATGTACGTTTTGGAAGATTAACCATTGTCTGCTCTTATGAAAACGGCCGGCAAAAACTGCCGGTCGTTGTTCTTTTCTTTGGGAGCAGGGCTGTCGGAGACTATCAGTCCCTTTCACCTGTTTCCACGTAATGGGTCAGCTCGCCGATGCTAAGTTCTTTGACTCCCAGCTTTTCTACGGTTCTACCCTTGCGCCAAAAATCAGTATTATGCAGGAAGCAACCCAGTCTGATTATGCTGCGGATGCCGTTGACCGAGACGCCATAGCGTTCACCAAACGAAGCGATTGGCACGAGGCTCATGGGTACTTCTTCAAAGATATAGCGGTGATTTAGCGTCGCCGGTGCCTTGATACCGTAGTATCCGGTCTGGTTATGCATGGCTTCGTACAGGTTTTCTCCGGTCGCGTTATATGCCAGCTCGAGCCATTCCAAGCCGGTGCGCGCCCGTAAGCCCATCGCTGACGCTACTGTGACCCTTTCGCGATCGATCACTTCCAACACCCGCGCCACCGAGGGTGTGACGCCGTCCACATAGAATTCAAAATTGCCGTGGGTGGCTTCGATCCAACCTGCGTTGAGCATGGCAAGCGCGGGGTGGAAGACCGCCCCCATGTTGTTTAAGCCGGTCATCAAAACATTCCCGCCGTTTATGTATTGTGGGAATACGGTATGGATGGCTTCCAAGACCTCATTAGTGCGGTTTGCAGGCAGTGCGGCCAGGGGAACAGATTCCTTGATGCGGAAAATCCGTGCGAGGCTGGGTCCTTCGGACCTGCTGGCAAAAATGAAAGTCTCTGCTTCAGAAATGATCGGAGTGGCCGTGCAGCCATTTTGCCGCAGAGTCTCCGCAAATTCCAGGGCGCCGCCTGTTCGGCCTGGATGCAGGATAACGATGTGATCATCCCTTAGGTAAGGTGTGGCAGCCGTGGCGATATCCTTGTGTGCTGTGGAAGGGGTGACCACCATGATGACCTGTGATCCTTCCAGCAGCTCTGCAATATTGTCTGTCACCAATTCCATTTTTCCAAAACCCTCCAAGCCCCCAGGGTTTATCAGGTCAATGCCCTGCCTTTGCGCAATGACTTCCACATGCAAAAAGGTGCGGTTATAAAGCAGCACTTTCTTGCCCAATAATGCCAGGTAAGCTGCCATGGCTTTTCCGCCATTGCCAGCACCAATCACACCAAAAGCGTATTCCTTGCTCATTCTTACTCCTTATTGATAGTTTTGCAGTCGTGTCTGTTCGTCGATGATGTTTCCGATTTCATCCACAGTTTCACAGGCTCCGTCCAGAATGCGGGTGCGGACGGCGCCGGGGGCGAAGAGGTTATTTTTGAGTTGAGGCGCGTCCAGGATGCCCACGCGCACCGCTTCGGCCAGTGTGTGTGGATCTGTCAGGGCAGCATCGCTGCCATCACCCAGATTGCGAATTGCCTTGAGGGTAATTTTTACCTCTGCTACCAGGTGATCCTTCCTTTTAAGAATTATTGGATCGCTTAGCATGTCTGGCTGCCCGCGCAAGGCGTTTTCGATTGCCTGCCTGGCCATGCGGCTGGCAGCGATGACATCTTCCCCGGTAGCGGCATGATCTGCTTCCGTGTGCCCAACGATGTGAACGATGTGCGGTTTGAGCGCCATTTGGACGTAAATACTCGCCGCAAGGTGCGCGCGGGCGGCATCATCATCCAGGGGGTAACTCAGCAAGCCGGTTCTGGTTTGCCGCCAAACGTGGAAGGTCTCATTCTCCAGAGATTCGCTCAGTTCCAGGATAGCCAGCATCCTGGCAAGGTCCATCGCGTCTGACAGCCCGGCGGGGCTGTTGAACATCATCTGCGCGATGTAGTCCTGAACACCCATTTTTTTGGCGTTGAGGGCAGAGAGATATCCGGAGGTCACGTAAACCACATCTGATGCGTCGCGCATGCCCCAATGGTGAGGTTCGTTCAGCTCCACCGGGATTCCCCGGTTGCCGTACCATGCCATCACCTCCTGATGCTCCCGGATGGACTCCTCCAAGGGGATTGGTCCGCGTCCATCCATCTGGTTGAACCAGAATAAGGGAATGGCGCACCAGGCGATGTTGATGGTCTCAACATACATCTCCGCCAGGCGGATGAAGTCGTCCGTGCCGGAATAGGTGCGCATGAGGGGGAAGTTCCCGCGGCGCGAAGCGGCGAAAAGGTCCTGGTAATCCTGTTCAGAACGAACCGGCACGCCGCCCGCGCCTCTTGCGCGGGGGTTCTGGCGCTCAGGGTGGAAGAAATTCGCCTGTGCGTCCTGGTCTATCCCCAGGGAGATCACATCCAGGGCTTTCGCCTCAGCGATCTTCGCGATCCCATCCAGGCTGGCCTCCATAGTAGGCAAACCAAAGTGGTGCCGCAAGAGTGGGTACGGGGTTTTCCAGTTGATCCGGCTGATAAGATCCTGGGGATAATTCAGGGCTTCACCATCCGCGTGACTTTCACCGCGCAGGAAAGCCAGAACTTCGTCCATCGGCTGGCTGCCGTCAAAGAACTTCTCAAAAAATTTCCCCAGGGCTTCGGCGCGCTGGGCTACCGGAGGGGTGCCGCCGAAGACAAAGCGGACGCCGGATTCATGCAGGTCAGACGCTGCTTCCGCGAATTCGCCCAACAGGCGCTCGCCTGTCTCGGGCGTCAGGCGATAAGATACGCCGACCAGGTCAGCTTTTTCCTCTTTGATTGCCTGCACGAAACGTTCAACCGAAACAGCCGGACCCAAAAACACGGTCCGCCAGCCCGCAATTTCTGCAAGGCGTAAAAAACTGGTCACGCCAGCCACGTGGACGCATTCCCCCAAAGCCCCCGCAACTACAGTTTTCATGGTAACCTCCTGTGGTCGAACCAGAGAGACAGTTGGTGCGCTGTCTTGTTTTTGCCTTGATTTACTCCGATCCGAAAGATGCCAATCCCAATACTGGGAGAATAAAGTTTTCAGTGCGCTCCAGATGCATATTTGAGCTAACTTATTTTATCCTGCAATTTCAAATCTCGTTTAAGAGCTTGGACAAATATCGCTTGATGAGCGCGGTCAGGCTGCTTGATTATAATCTGGAAGGATAAGAAGACACGCCGGTTCCGCATAGAACCGGCGTGTCGGCGTTTGAGGAAAGGATTTGTTACACGACGATATTGACCAACCTGCCCGGTACCACGATCACCTTGCGGATGGGGCGACCTTCCAGGGTTTGCTGGACGGCTTCGCTCGCCAAGGCGAGTTGCTTGGCCTCATCATCACTGATGCCCGGTTCCACCAAAATGCGGTCGCGTAGTTTGCCATTGACCTGCACGATCAGCGTGATCATCTCGTCTTTGGCAGCTTCCTCGTCCACCTGCGGCCAGGATTGGGTGTGGACGGAATAGGGCTTGCCCAGGCGCTGCCACAGTTCTTCCGCGATGTGCGGGCAGACTGGCGCCAGCATGCGCAGGTAGATATCCACGGCTTCGTTCCATTCTTTCGAGCCAAAGGCTCCAGCATTCTTGGCGCGGCCCATCTCGTTCAGCATTTCCATCAGGCTTGAGACGATAGTGTTGAATTCGAAATTCTCAAAGTCATAGGTCACACGCTTAAGTGTTTGGTGGGTCTTTCGGCGCAGAGCACGCAAGACTTCAGATTCGACACTACCTTCAGCGGGTTCCAGCAGCATATACCACACCCGCCGCAGCCAGCGGCTGTTGCCCTCAATGCCAGTGCTGGACCACGGTCCGCCCAGTTCCCAGCGGCAGAAGAAAATGATATAAGCCCGCACGGTATCGGCGCCATATCGGGCAACCAAATCATCCGGGTTGATCACATTTCCACGGCTCTTGCTCATCTTTTCGCCGTCTTCGCCCAACACCATCCCCTGGTTGCGCAGTTGCAGCATGGGCTCGTTGCCCCTGGTGATGCCGCAATCGCGGGCGGCTTTATGGAAGAAGCGGGTGTAGATCAGGTGCATGGTGGCATGCTCGGAGCCGCCGGTGTAGGTGTCCACTGGCATCCAGTAATTGTACTGGGCAGGGTCAAAGGGACCTTCGCTGAAATCGGGGCTGAGGTAGCGCAGGTGATACCAGCTGGAGCACATGAAGGTGTCCATGGTGTCAGTTTCGCGCTCCGCAGCACCGCCGCAGACCGGGCAGGTGGTGAAGCGCCAGGTGGGGTGCAACTTGAGCGGGCTTTCGCCGGTGGGCAGCCATTCCACGTCATCCGGCAGCAGGACGGGAAGCTGATCCTCTGGTACAGGCACCGTGCCACAGGTTGGGCAGTAGATCATGGGGATCGGCGCGCCCCAGTAGCGCTGGCGGCTGATCAGCCAGTCGTGCAGGCGGTAACTGGTGGTGCCATAACCGAAGTTATTTTCCTCGGCAAAGCGAATAGCCGCAGCCATGGATTCTGATTCGGGGGTGCCGGTGAGTGGACCAGAATTGACCATCGAGCCGTGGGCTTCAACCGCGGCGGTCATTTCGTCGGGGTCGATCAGATTGTCCCCGTTGGGATGGATTACAACCTTGATAGGCAGGTTAAACTGACGCGCAAAATCAAAATCGCGCTGATCATGAGCAGGCACTCCCATCACAGCTCCGGTGCCGTAGCCCATCAGAACATAATCGGCAATCCAGATCGGAATGTGCTCACCGGAGGCAGGGTTGATGGCATAGCCGCCCGTGAAGACGCCGGTTTTCTCACGTGTGACAGATTCGCGTTGGATGTCGGATTGGCGCTTGGCTTGATCCTGGTAGGCACGCACCTCGTCCAATTGGGCAGATGTTGTGACGTTCTCAACCAATGGGTGTTCTGGGGAGAGTACCATGAAAGTCGCGCCCCAAAGCGTGTCGGGGCGGGTGGTGAAGACCTCGACCGGATCGCCAGCCTCAGTTTTGAAGGTGATAGAAGCGCCTTGCGACTTGCCAATCCAATTTTGCTGCAGGGTCTTGATGAATTCCGGCCAGTCGAGCCCTTCGTAGTTGAGCAGCTCCTCGGCATAATCGGAGGTCTTGAAAAACCACTGTTTCAGGTCTTTTCGGATCACTGGTGTGCCGCAGCGTTCGCAGTGGCGGTCTTCACCGTGGACTTGCTCGCGCGCCAGGGTAGTGTTGCAGTTGGGGCAAAAGTCCACCGGGGACATCTTTTGGTATGCCAACCCGTGCTTGTAGAACTGCTCAAAGAACCACTGCGTCCAGCGGTAATATTTCGGATCAGAAGAAATGATCTCAGAGCGCCAGTCGAAGGAATTGCCCATGGAGCGCAGCTGCCCGCGCATGCGTTCGATATTGGCATAGGTCCACTCTTTGGGGTGGATGTTGTGCTTGATGGCGGCATTTTCAGCCGGCAGACCAAAGGCGTCAAATCCGATTGGGAAGAAGACACTATAACCCTGCATGCGCTTGAAGCGGGCGCGGGCATCGGAAGGCGTCATGGCATACCAGTGACCGATGTGAAGGTCGCCGGAAGGGTAGGGCAGCATGGTGAGGGCGTAAAACTTGCTTTTGTTTGGGTCGCGCTCAGGCTGGTAGAGTTTGTCTGCCTCCCAGCGTGCCTGCCATTTGGGCTCGATATCCTCGGGTCGGTAAGTTGGTATTGCGGTTGGGTCCATCATGTTTTGCTCCTGTTTTATTTACTGTTCAAACACCCACCCCCTTTATCCCCCTCCCTTCGCCCCAAAAGAAGGGGCTGGAGGGGGTTTGAACATCCTCGCTTTGTCATAACCTTTGCTGGAGAAAGGCGAGAGAGTCTTTTTGGTCCTTCCCCCTCCAGGGAGGGGGGTAGGGGGGTGGAAACATCTCGTCTTCTCAGATCCTTTGCTGAGGTACAGCGAGGACGTTTGTTCGGTCCTTGACTCGCTCCTGAGAGGGGCAAGTGGGTGGGACAATCTCGTCTTGTCAGATCCTTCGCTGAGGATCGGCGAGAACGTACATTCGGTCCTTGACTCGCTCCTGAGAGGGGCAAGTGGGTGGAACGATCTCGTCTTGTCGGACCCTTCGCTGAGGATCGGCGAGGACGTACATTCGGTCCTTCACCCCCTCCTGGGAGGAGGATAAAGGGGGTGGGTATTTGGTTGTTAAACAGCATTACTTAAATAAAAAATCCCTGCCTGCAGGGACGAAATTGCTTTCGCGGTACCACCCTGCTTCCCATCACGAAGACGAGCAGCTCATGGAGGCTATAACGGGTCTGACCGTCTGCGGCTAAAGGGCATCACCGCAGCCACGCTCTGGGAGGAGGGGCAGTTGAGTGGGGTCTGAGGCGCTCCGCGGGCGCTTGCAGCCTTTCAGCCAGGCGGCTGCTCTCTGGCGGATGACCTATGCTCTGCCATCGTGTTTGCGATGAGAGTATATCATAATTTAGGTGAAAGATGCGACGGAAAGTACTGCCCACCCAGGGCAATTGCATCTTATTTCGTGCATCACTAATCAAAGCGTAATCATCTTAGGTAAGTAGCCATCATTGCTGTCTTCTATCACGATCCAATCGAATTCTGATGAATTCAACTTGAAATGCGTCTACTGCAGACACAATAATCCCTTGGTTGGCAGGGTTATCACTACTTTAGGAACTCTTAAGCCTGGCTCAAGATGTTAAATAGGTAGTTATCGTCCCAACCACAGCGCAGTCGCTTCCCTTTGACCCCGATCCTGCTGATTTTGTCTTGCCTGAGCAGGTTCAAACTCATCTTGCGAATGATGCTGAAGTTGCTGGCAGCATTATCTTTCCTCATCCGAGCTCTGTCTTCGTTGAACGCAATGTCCAAAACCCAGTGCAACTTGTTTTCGATCCCCCAGTGACTGCGTTGATATTCCAGGATCTGGGTGGCATTGCTGCGCAAAC
>Ga0228536_1001420_pt1 | contig 22941 bp, 20 predicted proteins | sample SJ1Smetagenome_FD_168611 | JGI IMG/M metagenome (GOLD analysis project Ga0228536, IMG submission 168611) | Enriched culture of PCE-dechlorinating microbial communities from Ithaca, New York, USA - SJ1.S | ecosystem: Engineered > Modeled > Simulated communities (microbial... > Unclassified...
AGGGGACCAAGGTTTTCGCTCTCACCGGAAAAGTGAAACACACCGGTCTGGTCGAGGTGCCCATGGGGATCAGCATTCGTGAAATCGTCTTCGAGCTCGGCGGCGGCATCATCAACGACAAGAAGTTCAAAGCCGTCCAGATCGGAGGTCCCTCCGGCGGCTGTCTCACCGAGGAACACCTCGACCTCCCCGTGGACTACGAGTCCCTTACGGCGGCGGGGGCCATCATGGGGTCGGGCGGGCTCGTCGTCATGGACGAGGAAACCTGCATGGTGGACGTGGCCAAGTTCTTCCTGGAATTCACCCAGCGGGAATCCTGCGGCAAGTGCGTGCCCTGCAGAGAGGGTACGAAACAGATGCTCCTCCTCCTCGAAAAGATCACCGCCGGTGAGGGCACCATGGAGGACTTGACGACCCTGGAGGAACTCGCTCACATGGTGAAGGACATGTCCCTCTGCGGACTCGGCCAGACCGCGCCGAATCCGGTGCTCACCACGCTGCGCTACTTCCGGCACGAGTACGAGGCGCACATCCGGGACAGGAAATGCCCTGCCTTGGCCTGTACCAAACTCATCACCTACGCCATCGACAGGGAAAAATGTCGCAAATGCGGATTGTGCGCGAAAAAGTGCCCTGTGGATTGCATTGCCGGAGATCGACAGACACCCTACGTGATCGATCAGGACCGCTGCATCAAGTGCGGTTCCTGCTTCGAGGTCTGTCCCTTCTCCGCGGTGACGAAGAGCTGACGGACCGTTGCCGAAGACGGAACGGCACTCGTGACGGAGGGAGACGCAATGAAGGAGATCATCCTCACCATAGACGGAAAACAGTGTAGCGGCGTCGCGGGCGAGACCATCCTGGAGGTGGCTCAGAAGAACGAGGTGACCATTCCCACCATGTGCTATCTCAAGGGCCTCACCCCCATCGGTGCGTGCCGTATGTGCGTGGTGGAGGTGGAGAAAAACCCCAAACTCCTCACGTCCTGCACCACGCCCGCCCAGGATGGCATGGTGGTGCACACGACAACGGAGAAACTGTTCAACTACCGAAAGCAGGTGTTGGAACTTCTCTTCGCCGGTCGGAATCATTTCTGCATGTACTGCTCCCAGAGTGGCGACTGCGAGTTGCAGCGCCAGGCCATCGAACACGGTATGGATTCGGTGCGCTACCCCTATCTCTACGCGGACTTCTCCAACGACGCGACGCACCCGGAGATTCAGTTGGATCACAACCGTTGTATTCTTTGTCTTCGCTGCATCCGCATCTGCGCGGAGAAGGTAGGCGCCCACACCCTGGATCTTCAGAAGCGGGGCTGGAACGCCACGGTGGTGGCCGATCTGGGAAAGAAGCTCGGCGAGAGCGATACCTGTGTGAGCTGTGGTGCCTGTGCTCAGGTCTGTCCTACGGGAACCATCACGCTCCGCGAGTTCGCCTATCGAGGCAAGCGGAGCCAGTGCGACGACGCGGTGGAGAGTGTCTGCCCGCTCTGTTCCGTTGGGTGCCGGTTCAAAGCCTATGTCCGGACCGGCAGCATCACCCGCGTGGAAGGGCTCGGCACGGAAGAGCCCGACGGAGGGCAGCTCTGCCACAAGGGACGCTGGTGGCTTCCGCAGTCCACGGAACGGGATCGCGTGACGGTCCCCATGATCCGGGACGGTGCGGGTTATCGCGAGGCCTCCTGGGACGAAGCGTTGAGTTTCGTGGCGGCGAAGTTCAAGCCTGCCTATGAACGGGGCAAGGCGGGAGCGTTGCTGTCCAGCCTGTGCACGGACGAGGAGTTGTCCCTGTTCTCCGGCCTCTTCCGGAGTGGGCTCAAGATGGAAAAAGTGGATACCTTCGACGGCGACGTGCTCCGCGGGTTCATCAAGGGGCTTGATCCCTTCCGCGTTCAGGGTGTCCGCCCCTTCACGGCGGCGCATCACATTCTGGACAGCGATTGCATCGTCACGGTGTGCGCCGATCCCCAGGAGGAAGCTCCCGTCGTGGCCAGTTACGTCCGAGTGGCGGTCCTTCGGGATGGCGCGAAACTGCTGAACATCTCCTGTGGTGAGGATCCGTTCAAAGGGATCACGGACGTGCATGTGACCATGCCTGGGAAGGCCATCAGACCCGAGTTTCTCAACGCCCTGGCGAAGACCATCGCTTCACTGCACCTTTCCGAGAGCGATACAGGAACAGCCCGAGAGGCCCTTGAGCCCTACCGGGAATCCCTGGCGCAGTGTGCGACCATCGCAGGAACGGATCCGAAAGTTGTGGAGGAGATCGCGGCCTGCCTCATACAGGCGAAAAAGCCTGTTTTCGTTCTCGGCGGTTGCGCAGCGAAGAACCCCGATACGGTTACGGCGGCGGTAAACGTAGCCATCGCGAGCAGGGCTTTCTTCGACGACGGCCTCGGTGTGGTTCCCCTTGTGACAAGTGGCAACAGTCTTGGCGCGGCAAACACAGTGTGCGCCTCCGAGAGCTGGCTTGGCGAGGAGGACCTGGAGTTTCTCTATGTCTTCTCCACGGGACTCATTCCCGAGGACGAGACGATGCTCGCGTCGATCTTCCGGACGCGCTTCGTGGTGGTGCAGACCCCCTATCTCGTCCATCCCCTGGTGAACATGGCGGATGTGCTCCTTCCTGCTCCCGCGTGGTACGAGCGAAGCGGTCACTACTGTACCATCGAAGGCGAGCGGCGCCGGCTCAATGTGATCGTTCCGCCCAAGGGAGAGGTCCGGGGGCTGTCCACCGTTCTCGACGATCTCGCCAAGGATCTGGGCATCTCCATCGAGCGCCCCGCCGTCCCCCCCTGCGAAGCGGTGTTCGCATCCCGGGTGGCTCCGTCGGCGGCACAGATGGTTCTGAGGTAGGAGGTGTCGGCAATGGCGAAGGCAAAAATCGCAACGGTATGGCTTGAGGCGTGTGCGGGGTGTCACATGTCCTTCCTCGACATCGACGAGCGCCTCGCCGATCTGGTCGAGAAAGTGGATATCCTCTACTCGCCCGTGGTGGACGGCAAGGACATTCCCCAGGTGGACGTGGGCGTCATCGACGGTGCTCTGGGCAACGAGGAAGAAGTCCATCTCGCCAAGGAAATGCGGGAACGTTGCAAGATCCTCGTCGGATGGGGTGATTGCGCCGTTTTCGGGGGCATCAACTGCATGCGGAATTTCCTCCCCCCCGAGAAGGTCCTGGAAGAAGCCTATACGGACACGAAAAGCACCGTGAACCCGGAAAAGGTCATCCCCGGGGAAGATCTTCCGGCGCTGTTGCCCAAGGCCATCCCCATCGATCATGTGGTGAAATGCGACGTCTACATTCCGGGATGCCCTCCCGACGCGGACACTATCCTCTGGGTCTTCCAGGAGATCCTCGAAGGGCGAGTGCCCAAGGTTCCCGCGAACATGATGCGGTACGACTAGGAGGAGGGCGAAGAGCATGACCACGGCGCGCAAGATCGAAATCAATCCGGTGACCCGGATCGAGGGACACGGAAAGATCACCGTCCACCTCGACGAAGCGGGGCATGTCCAGGACGCGCGATTCCACGTCACCCAGTTCCGGGGCTTCGAGGTTTTTTCCAAGGGTCGGGATTTCCGGGAAATGCCGGTCATCACGCCCCGCATCTGCGGCATCTGCCCCGTAAGCCACCACCTCGCGGCGGCCAAGGCCTGCGACGCCATTCTGGGGGTGGAGATCACGCCGAGCGCCCACAAGCTTCGGGAGCTCATGCACATGGGACAGTTCGTCCAGTCCCACGCGCTTTCCTTTTTCCACCTGTCCAGCCCGGATCTGCTCTTCGGGTTCGATGCGGATCCGGCCATCCGCAACGTTGTTGGCCTGGCCAGGCAGTTTCCCGAGCTGGCCGTCAAGGGGATTTCGCTGCGCAAGTTCGGTCAGGAAATCATCAAGACCCTTGGCGGCAAGAAAGTACACCCCTGGCACAGCATTCCCGGCGGAGTGAACAGGAGTCTCCGGCAGGACGAGCGCGACGAGATCGTCAGAGATCTTCCCGCGATGAAGGCCATTGTCCGTGAAGCCCTGGACCTGATCAAGAACTATCTCGCCGAAAAGGGGGAGGAGGCGAAACGGTTCGCCACCCTCGAAACGGCCTTTCTGGGACTGGTGAACGGAGGCTTTCTTGAACTCTACGACGGGGACATTCGTTTCCGCGGTCCCAGAGGGCGCATCATCGACGAGTTTCCGGACTGGGAGTACCTCGATCACATCGGTGAACACGTGGAGGCCTGGAGCTATCTCAAATTTCCCTTCTACCGCGGGTTGGGCTATCCCAACGGCAGCTACCGCGTCGGTCCTCTGGGTCGTGTCAACGCCTGCGACGACGTTGCCACCCCCGAGGCATCGGCGGAGCTGGCGGCTTTCCGGAAGCTCACCGAGGATGGCGTGGTGCACTACACCATGTATTACCACTATGCCCGGCTCATCGAAACCTTCTACGGGCTGGAGCGGATAGAGGAACTCCTCGACGACGAGGACATCATGGGAAGCGATCTTCGTGTACATTCCCGGGAACTCTATCCCGAGGGAATCGGCGTCATCGAGGCACCCCGGGGAACGCTCATCCACCATTACGAGGTGGACGAGCGGGGGGCCATCACGAGGGTAAACCTCATCGTCGCCACGGGGCACAACAATTTCGCCATGAACAAGGGCGTGGAACTTGTGGCCAGGGACTACATCAAGGATGGCAAGGTCACGGAAGGAATTATGAATCGTCTGGAGCACGTGATCCGTTGCTATGATCCGTGCCTTTCCTGCTCCACCCATGCGGTGGGGAAGATGCCCCTGCGCCTCCAGGTGTTCGACGCCAAGGGCGTTCTGCTCTCAGATCAGGAAAGATCCTGATCCACGGGACCGGAGAAGAACACCGCGTTCCGTCCGTGATCTGTTCGGAAGCGAAGGGGCCGTTCGGCCCCTTCGCTTCTTCCGGGTGGCATGTGTTCGTGAGGCGTGTGTGCCGCGGACGAACGCGCCTGTTCTTTTCCGAAGAATGTCCGTGGCGTGGTGGCAAAGCGAGGTGTTTTGCGGTGCGCGTGCATGTCATAGGTTACGGAAATCCCTTTCGCCAGGACGATGGAGTGGGGCATGTCCTGGCGCCACAGGTCGCGGCCTGGCTGGAGGGACGGGGCGAAACGGTGACGCTTCACCTGGATCACCAGCTTCTTCCCGAGGTTGCGGCAGATCTGGCCGATGCGGAGATGGTACTCTTCGTCGATGCCTCCGTCTCCGTGGTGTCCTCCGAGGTGGGATACATGTTCGTTCCTGTCGTTCCGGACGGGGGCTCGGAATCGCTGAATATCCATTCCTTTGGCCCGGGATGGATTCTTCGCCTTGCGGAGGAACTCGGGCATCCTCTTCGCGAGGCATGGATGCTTTCCGTAAGCGGCGTCTCCTTCGATTTCGACGATGCACTCACACCGGAGTGCGTGGAGAGGGTCGTCGCAGCGTTCGCGGCATTCCGGAAATGGTGGGAGGAGCGAAGCGCCGTCGAGCCGCCGTGGAAGTGAACGACGGGACGGATGGAACCTGACGGAAAAGCACATCCTTTTATCGAAAAGAGACGTGTTACAAGAAAATATGTTTCCCTGGAATGACAAGGCGGGGGCGATTTCATTGATGAGATCGTCCCCGCCTTGTCATTCCACGAAAAACAGAGACTAAGTGTAATATATTTAGGAAAAGAGGGTCTTAATAGGCGTTTTATTTCATTATAAAATTGTTTTGTATTTTATTTCGAGAAAATGCACCTCTTTGTACATCGAATACATTGCGCAACATTCTGCGTGACAAGGACAAGGGGGCATGATAGAATTCTTGAGGCATTTTGTGAAAACAGTGTCTTTTTGTGTGGGATGTTTATCCGTGTGAACGCAATATCAGTACGGGAGGGGGTGTGGGCAGCGAAAGCTGTCCGAAAGGATGGAAACACAGGCTGTGGTGGTTGGAGGAATGGGGGCTGTCGATGAGGGGGTTCGACAGATCGTCGCCTCATTCAAGGGAAGGAAGGGGTTTCTGATTCCCTTGCTTCAGGCCATCCAGCATCACTGCGGGTATCTTCCCGCGGATGTGCTGGAATACATCTCGCAAGAGTTGCTGGTCCCCTTGGCGGAGATCTATGGTGTGTGCACGTTTTACGCGCAGTTTCACCTGAAGCCCAGAGGAAGGCACATCGTTCGCGTCTGTCGCGGTACGGCCTGTCACGTGCGGGGGAGTCTGGCCATCATGGAGAAGCTCAAGGGCATTCTCAAGGTGGAGGAAAACGGCACCACGGAGGATCTCCGGTTCACACTGGAGCCCGTGGCCTGCCTGGGGGCGTGCGGCCTTGCTCCGGTGCTCATGGTTGACGACGAGACCCACGGTCGCCTGACGCCCGAGGATGCGGTGCGCATTCTCGACAACTACGCCTAGATCTGGGGGAGAGACCATGCCCAAGATTACAAGCCTGGACGATTTGAGGAAGATCAAGGAGAACGCGAGCGATCTCACTGCGGCGCGTTCCCAGGGAAAGACCCGCATCATCATCGGCATGGGGACCTGCGGAATCGCCGCAGGAGCGCGGGAGATCATGCAGAATGTGCTTGTCGAGCTTGAAAAGAGGGGACTCAAGGGTGTTTCCGTGGAGACCACGGGATGCATTGGCATGTGCCAGCAGGAGCCTCTTCTCGACGTGATCCGCCCCGGAGAACCTCGTATCACCTACGGTCGGCTCACCGTTGCGGACGTTCCCCGCATTGTTGCGGAACATGTGGTGAACGGTAACATCGTGGAGGATCGCGTTATCGGGCGTACGGAATAACTTCAGAGGGGGGAGAGCGGTGGCGGAGTACCGCGCAAGAGGTCACGTGTTGCTTTGCGGTGGCACTGGCTGTAGTGCCAGTGGTGCCGGTGCGGTTCGGGCTCGTTTCGAGGAAGAACTTGCCGCACGGAATATGGACAGGGAAATCAAGCTCGTGGAGACGGGTTGCCATGGCATGTGCGAGATGGGGCCCATCGTGGTGGTGTATCCCGAAGGGACGTTCTACTGCCGGGTGGAACCGAAAGATGTGGCGGAGATCGTGGAGGAGCACCTCTACAAGGGGCGTCTCGTGCAGCGGCTCCTCTACAAGACACCTGTCACGCCCGAGGGTGTACCCCACTACAAGGAAATACCCTTCTATAGCAAACAAGTCCGCATCGCCCTGGCGAACTGCGGCTACATCAATCCGAATAACATCGAGGAGTACATTGCTCGGGATGGGTACGTAGCTCTGGCGAAAGCCCTCAAGGAAATGTCTCCCGAGGACGTGCTCCAGGAAGTGAAGACCTCGGGCCTTCGCGGACGGGGTGGCGGCGGATTCCCCACGGGACTCAAGTGGGAGTTCTGTCGCAAGGCGGCGGGGACGAAGAAATATGCCATCTGTAACGCCGACGAAGGAGATCCCGGCGCCTTCATGGATCGTTCCATCCTCGAGGGAGATCCTCACGCGATCATCGAGGGAATGATGCTCGGCGCCTACGCCATGGGAGCCGACGAGGGATACATCTATTGCCGGGCCGAATATCCCCTGGCAATCAAGCATTTGAACGAGGCCATCCGGCAGGCCGAGGAGTTGGGCCTTCTCGGGGACAATGTGCTCGGCACGTCCTTCTCTTTTCATCTCCATGTGAAGGAAGGCGCGGGCGCTTTCGTCTGCGGCGAGGAGACGGCGCTCATGGCCTCCATCGAAGGAGAGCGCGGCATGCCCCGTCCCCGTCCCCCCTTTCCGGCAAACAAGGGACTCTGGGGGAAACCATCGAACATTAACAACGTGGAGACCTGGGCCAACGTTCCGGCCATCATCCGCAACGGCGGCGCCTGGTACGCCGCCATCGGCACGGAAAAATCCAAGGGGACCAAAGTCTTCGCCCTCACCGGAAAGGTGAAGAACACGGGACTCATCGAAGTTCCCATGGGCATCACCATCCGCGAGGTGGTCTTCGAACTCGGCGGTGGCATCATCAACGACAAGAAGTTCAAGGCCGTCCAGATCGGCGGTCCCTCCGGTGGCTGTCTCACCGAGGCGCATCTCGACACGCCCGTGGATTACGAGTCGCTCACGGCGGCGGGGGCCATCATGGGGTCGGGCGGGCTCGTCGTCATGGACGAGGAAACCTGCATGGTGGACGTGGCCAAGTTCTTCCTGGAGTTCACCCAGCGGGAATCCTGCGGCAAGTGCGTGCCCTGCAGAGAGGGCACGAAGAAGATGCTCGACATTCTCACCCGTATCACCGAGGGGAAGGGAAAGCCCGAGGACATGGACAATCTCGCCTACCTCGGAAACCAGATCAAGAACGCATCCCTCTGCGGACTGGGACAGACTGCGCCGAATCCGGTGCTCACCACGCTGCGTTATTTCCGGCACGAGTACGAGGCTCATATTCTCGACAAGAAGTGCCCTGCCGGAGCGTGTCAGAGTCTTCTTCAGTACGTCATCGACGGAGCGAAGTGCATCGGCTGCACCAAGTGCGCCCGGGTGTGCCCCGTCGGAGCCATCGCCGGTGAGGTGAAGAAGCCTCACGTGATCGATCCCGCAAAATGCATCAAGTGCGGGGCCTGTGAGGCGGCCTGTCCCGTGAAGGCCATCTCCAAGCGATAGAAACAGGGAGGATGCGAGTCATGCAGACCATAAAAGCCATTCTCGACAACCGGGAGATCACGGCCCGCCCTGGACAGACCATTCTTCAGGCTGCCCGGGACAACGACCTTCACATCCCGGCGCTCTGCGATCATCCCGCCATCACCCCCTTCGGTGCGTGCCGGGTCTGTCTCGTGGAGGTGGAAAAGAATCCCAAGCTCCTGCCCGCCTGTACCACGCCCCTCGTGGAGGGAATGGTCATTCATTCCCGCAGTCCCAAGGTGCAGGAGGCCCGAAGAGCGGTGGTGGAGCTTATTCTCGTCCGGCACCCTCTGGACTGCTTCTCCTGTCCCAGCAATGGCAAGTGCGAACTTCAGGACATCGCCTACGAGCTGGGCATTTCCGAGTCCCGGTTCCGGGAGGAGACGGATGTCCAAAAGGGAGAACATTGCCTCGAAGACGCCAACCCCTTCTACGTGCGGGACATGGACAAATGCATTCTCTGCGGTCGCTGCGTCCGTGCCTGCGATGAGCTTGCCCGCTATCATGCCATCGATTTCCAGCAGCGCGGCGTGAAGACCATGGTGCATCCCCCCATCGGAAAGGATCTGGAGCACTCGGACTGTGTTTTCTGTGGCCAGTGTGTGCAGCTCTGCCCAGTGGGTGCCCTCTACGAAAAAGCCTCGGTCGGACAGGGGCGCCCCTGGGAACTGAAGAAGGTCACGACCACCTGCTCCTATTGCGGTGTGGGGTGCGAGCTGACCATTTCCGTGAACGAGCGCACGGGTCGCATTGCCAACATCACCACCGACTACTCCAGCAAATCCGCTCTCAATGAAGGGCGCTGCTGCGTGAAGGGGCGTTTTGCCTGGCAGTTCGTCCACAGCGATGACCGTCTCACCAAGCCCCTTATCCGCGAGAACGGAAGCTTCCGCGAGGCCTCCTGGGATGAGGCGCTCGGCCTTGTCGCCTACAAGTTCGCCCAGATTAAAGAGCATAACGGTCCCGACGCGATGGGCTTCTTCTCCTCTGCCCGGTGCACAAACGAAGAGAACTATCTCTTCCAACGATTGGCAAGGGAGGTGGTGGGCACACACAATGTCGATCACTGTGCCCATCTCTGACACAGCGCCACAGTTGCGGGTCTCGGCGAGACCCTCGGAAGTGGTGCAATGACCAACGACTTCGCCTCCATCAAAGAGGCGGATGTGATGCTTGTCATCGGTTCGAACACGACGGAGGCGCATCCCGTCATCGGCTCCTGGATCAAAGAAAACAGACAAAACGGGAAGAAACTCATCGTTTGCGATCCCAGGAAGATCGAGCTTGCGAAATATGCCGATGTCTACCTTCGTCAGCGCAGTGGCAGCGACGTTGCCCTGCTCAACGGGCTCATGCACGTGATCATCGCAGAAGGGCTCTACGACAAAACGTTCGTCGAGGAACGGACCGAGAATTTCGAGGCCCTCAAAACGCTAGTCGCAGCCTACAATCCGGAACGTGTAAGCGAGATCACCGGCATAGCACCGGAAGATATCGTCAATGCGGCCCGAATCTACGCGAAGGGACCCAACTCGGCGATCTTCTACACCATGGGCATTACCCAGCACACCACAGGAACGGACAACGTCCGCTCCGTGGCGAACCTTGCCATGCTCTGCGGCCATCTGGGGCGCCCCGGCACGGGTGTGAACCCCCTCAGGGGTCAGAACAACGTTCAGGGTGCTTGCGACATGGGCTGTCTTCCCAATGTGCTTCCGGGATACGCCAAAGTAGCCGACCCTGCGGTGCGTGAGAAGGCCAAGAGTCTATGGGGAGTCGAACTCCCGCTCAGCCCGGGCAAGAGTCTCGTAAAGATGCTCGAAGCCGCCGGAGAAGGAGAACTGAAAGGCCTCTTCGTGATGGGCGAGAACCCTATGGTGAGTGACGCGGACACCAACCACGTCCGACATGCGTTGGAGGCCCTCGATTTTCTCGTTGTGCAGGACATTTTCCTCACCGAGACGGCACAGCTCGCGGATGTGGTGTTCCCCGCCGCCTGCTGGGCCGAGAAGGACGGTACCTTTACCAACACCATGCGGGCTGTCCAGAGGGTACGGAAGGCCGTGAACGCACCGGGAGAAGCCAAGGCCGACTGGGAGATTCTTGTTGCCCTGGCGAAGAAATGCGGTACGGACTGGAATTTCTCGTCCGCCTCGGAGATCTTCGATGATCTTGCCCGTTTCGTTCCGAGTTACGCGGGGATGAGCTACACGCGCCTTGAAGCGGGTGCCCTCTGCTGGCCCTGCCCGAATGCGGAGCATCCCGGAACCCCCATTCTCCATTCGGCAAAATTTGCCCGTCCCAACGGCAAGGGATTCTTCTCCCCCTGCGAGTGGAAGGCCCCCCATGAATGGCCCGACGAGGAGTATCCCTTCCTCGCAAGCACGGGACGTCTGCTCTATCACTACCACACGAGGAGCATGACCGGACGGAGTGCCACGGAAAAATTCGTGGATGAACTCCACATCGAGATCAATCCCGTCGATGCGGAACAGATCGCCGTTCAGGAAGGAGAGCTGCTGTGCGTCTCCTCCCGCCGGGGTGAGGTGCGTGGCAAGGCGAAAATCACCGAGAAAGTGCCGCCAAAAATGGTCTTCGTTCCGTTCCACTTCGGGGAAACGCCGGCAAATGCGCTCACCGCGGCGGCTATAGACCCCACTTCGGAGACACCTGCGTTCAAGATCAGTGCGGTACGGGTGCAAAAAGGGTAAAAATCCGTGCTCCGTAGGTCAGAGGTCATCGAAGAATACGGTGTCACCCGAACCGAAGGGCAAGAGAAATCGAGCGATTTGTGACGATGCGGAAGGATCGGAACGGAGGATCGTGCGTTCCGGTCCTTCCGGGACTTGCGAAACATTCTTTTCAAGATTCGAGGAGCGCCCCGCGAAACATGGAATAATGCCGGATCCGTCTTCGTGCCGGATCGACAACTCAAGGAGGTATGGAGGGACATGAACTTCAAGACTCCCGTGCAGCTTGCTCAGGCGGCATGCACCACCGCAAAGGCCAAAGCCGCCTGGTCCGTTCCCCAGATGCTGGTTCTCGGAATTCTCGCAGGAGCGTACATCGCCTTCGGGGGATGGATGATGACCGTCGTTACGCACGATCTCGCCGATCATATAGGTTTGGGTGGATCCCGCTTCATCGGCGGCGCCGTGTTCGCCGTCGGACTCATCCTCGTCGTCATCGCGGGGGCGGAACTCTTTACGGGGAACTGCCTCATGCCTCTCGGAGCCCTCTCCGGATGTGCCACGATGAGCCAGATCGCCCGGAACTGGTTCTGGGTCTACGTGGCCAATCTGCTCGGGTCGATTCTCGTAGCCTATCTTATTTTTCTCAGCGGGCTCTGGAAGGGCCCCATCGGTGCCTACGCGCTCAAAATCGCCGCGAACAAGATGAGCCTTCCCGTGGGCGAAGCCTTTTTTCGGGGAATCCTCTGCAACTGGATCGTCGTCCTCGCGGTGTGGATCAGCATGGCCGCTCTCGACGTGGTGGGAAAAATCTTCGCCATCGTCTTCCCCATCATGACCTTTGTCGCTTCCGGGTTCGAACACTCCATCGCCAACATGTACTTCATGTTCCTGGGTATCCTGCTCAAGGGGAATCCCGATGTCGTCGCCGCGGCGGCGCTCCCCGAGGCGAAGCTCGCCGCCGTGAGTGCCGGGGGATACCTGCACAATCTCGTTCCCGTGACGCTCGGCAACATGGTCGGGGGTATCCTCTTCGTCGCCGTCTTCTATTTCCTCGTCTTCAAGACCAATCTTCAGAGCATCGACTGAGTTCGAAACGAGGCGTCACCGGCTCCTCTTTTTCGAACACGCCGGACGGAGAGGTCACAGGCGCTCTTCTCGGGCAAACCCCATCCCCTTTCGCACGAAAGGGGATGGGGTTTGCGCTATGATATGGATGTGTGAGCGACGTATTCTTGAAAGGAGATGGGCATGAAATCCGATGATCCGTTTCCTTCCGTGTCCGCCCTCATCCTCGGAGGCGGTCGGGGGCGACGCATGGGAGGGAACAAACTTTATCTGCAACTGCCGGAAGGACCCCTTCTGGAACGTGTTCTCCTCCGCCTCTCCGGGTGGACCGAGGAGCGGCTTCTCGTGGTTTCTCCCGGTGAGATGGACCGGGTGAAATCCCTTTTCGGAGGACTGCTCCGCCGCACGGGAACCCGCCTGTTCTGCGACACGGAGGAAGGCGGAGGTCCCCTCTGCGGCATGGCCGTCGGGCTTGAGCGCATGTGCACTTCCTGGGCCTTCGTGGTCGGTTGTGACATGCCCGACGTGAACGAGGCCGTGGTGCGTCTTCTTTGGAAAACGGGGATGACATTGGAGAAGGAGATCCCTTCTCGTGCAGCCGATGTGTCTGCTCTCTCGGGAGAAGCCATCGTTGCTCGCCTGGACGGCTATCTTGAACCTCTTCATGCCTTCTATTCCCGCTCCGCCCTGTCGGCGGTGCAAAATGCCCTGTTCCGGGGGGAACGAAAGATCACCTCCTTTTACGAGAGCCTTTTTCTGCGGATTGTGGAGGAAAGCTTCCTTGCGCTTCTTCCCGGATACCGAAACTCTTTCCGCAACGTGAACACGCTTTCGGAACTCCATGCCTGGTGGTGGAGAGCCGCCTCGGAAAGGTGAGTGTTCCGACCTCCATCTCGGCTGCGATAGGGAGCGATATATCCAGGGAAGACGTTCTCTGTGCGGTTATGGAGATTCTTCATGATCTCCCGGAGGAGGCTCATTCCGGATTCTTTGTGGCGTTTTGCGTGGAGCACATCTTCGGAAAAAGTGAGAGGAGAAGGGAAGACATTTATCGGAGGGATTTCTTTTCTATTGCCATCATGTCTGTGTGTCTCTTTGCTTGAATAAGAGGATGCCAGTTTTAAGGATGTTCTCAAAGAGCTTCCCCTCGGGGTGGCTTCCCGTGAATCCTTGCGACGGCGAAATTCGCCTTGTTGCGGAGATGTAAAAGTGCTATACTGGGTCTAGGAAGAGCATTCCTGCGGTGTTCGTGAATACAGCGTAGTGCCTTGAGCCAACACTCGAGCCTTCGGAGGCGGACATCCCCGCCGGCGGCGGAGATGCGCGAGCATTGACAAAGCTGAGGCAGGGTACGTCTCCACTTTGATAGGATCGGGTCAAGGCCTAGCTATCACGGCACTGCGGGGCTTTTCGAATGCGGGTGGGGAGAACGGTTATTCGTTCTCCCCACCCGCCGTTTTGCGAAGGGGCGAATAAAGGGGTACCATGGAGGAAAGAAGCGTTTCCGCAACGGTTTTCCACAAAAGACGGAGACGACGGGGAGGACGATCCATGGACGGCTTTGCTGCTTCCGCGCCTTTCTGGCACCCTGCCTGGGCGCAGGGGATTCTCTTCGATTGGGATGGCGTTCTCGCGGAGACGCGTCTCAGTTTTGCCCCCATCTACGAGCGATTTTTCGGCGGGAAACGGGTTATGCTGCTCGAAGTTCTTCCTCAGTTGGAGGAAGGCGTCCGAAAGGACCTGGAGCAGGCACTTTTCGACGTGGAGATGGACGGGGCGGAAAACGCCGAACCTGTTCCCGGTGCGATGGACGTGTTGCGATGGCTCGAAGGGCGCAACATGCCCTGGTGTGTTGTCTCCCGGAACTGTCGGGAGTCTGTGGAGCGCGCCGCGTCGGTCTGTGGCATTCCTCTGCCTCCCTTCGTGTTCACCCGGGATGTGGCGCCGGTGAAACCGGAACCGGGCGCGTTCTGGAACGCCGCACGGGCGCTGGGGCTTCCGCCGCGGGAGTGCGTCGTCGTGGGCGATTTCCTTTACGATCTCATCGGTGCGCGGAGGGCCGGCATGCGAGCACTTCTCGTGCAGCGCTACGATGAAGGTTGGCGCCAGTGGACGGATCTTTCCCTTCCCCGCATGATCGATCTCGTAGACGTTCTTGAGACTCCCCACTCTCTCCTGCCTTGGGAATATGCGCATCTCGACCCGGTATGGCTTGAGAGAGCATGGACAATCCGTGGGATTCTTCCCGGGGCGTCGCCTTGTGTGGGTCAGGTTGCTGAGCGGGCTGCCGCTCTTGGTGCCGGTACCCTGGTTGTTCCTGGGAATCTTCTGCTGCAGGCGTCCCAGTGGCAAAACTGGTCGGGGCTCTCCTGCGAATGGCTGGGGCAGCCACTGGTTCGGGTTTGCCGTGGGGTGTTTGGAGCGCGCTACCCCTTTCTTGAAATCCTCGAAGGGGAGGAGGGGACGGTGTTCCTTCCGTCCGATCCCGATGAGGTGGCCGCCGTTTTTGACACACATGTGTCCCGCCTTGAGGGGAGGGGGCATGCGTGAGTGAGGGACAGCTTCTCCTGGGAGATTCGGCCACCCCGTTCCGGGACGATACGGCTTCGAGGGGCGAACGACCCCTGGCGGACCGCATGCGTCCGACGAGTCTGGACGACTATGTCGGCCAGGAGCATCTCGTGGGCGCCGAAACACCCCTCGGAAGACTGCTCCGGAGCGGAAACGTACCCAGTTGCATTCTCTACGGACCTCCGGGGGTGGGCAAGACCACGCTGGTGCGTCTCATGGCGACTGCGACGGAGCGGGATCTTCTGGAGATCAACGCCGTGACCGCCAAGGTGGCGGAACTCCGTGATCTGGTGGCGGAAGCCCGCCGACGCAAGCACGCCCGCAAGGGGCGAATGCCCCTTGTCTTCGTGGATGAGATCTACCATTTCAACAAACAGCAGCAGAACGCCCTGCTTCCCTCCGTGGAGTCGGGAGATCTGATTCTCGTAGGAACCACCACGGAAAACCCTTTTTTCGAGATCAACAAGACTCTTCTCTCGCGCATGCTTGTCTTTGAATTGCGCCCCTTGGGGCAGGAGTCGCTCGAGGCTCTTCTCGGGCGCGCTCTGCGGGACCGGAAACGTGGGCTGGGCATGCTGGAACTTACCCCGGAGGAGGATGTCCTCGGGATGATCGCTCAAGGAGCCGGGGGTGATGCGAGACAGGCGTTGATGCGTCTTGAGGCCGTGGCGAACGCCGTGGCCGCCGGAGGAGGATCTCGGATCACCGCCCAGGCGGTGGAAGCGCTCCTGCCCAAAGCGCTACAGCGGTTCGACCGCAAGGGAGACGACCATTACATGGTCATCTCCGCCCTCATCAAGAGCATGCGCGGCTCCGATCCCGACGCGGCGATCTATTGGCTGGCACGTCTCATTGCTGCGGGCGAGGATCCCCGCTTCGTCGCCAGGCGTCTTCTCATCTTCGCTGCGGAGGACGTGGGACTTGCCGATCCTCAGGCACTTCTGCTCGCAGCCGCTGCATCCTACGCGGCGGACATGACGGGGTTTCCCGAGGCCCGGATCATTCTCGCCGAGGCGGTGGTCTATCTGGCCTCGGCGCCCAAGAGCAACAGCGCCTATCTGGCGGTGAACACCGCCTTGGCATCCCTGGAGAAGGGGAATGTCCAGGAAGTGCCCGAACACCTCCGTCCGCACGGGTCGGGCTACGTCTATCCCCACGATGATCCGCGGCACTGGGTTCCCCAGAACTATATGGATCGTCTCCTCCGAAGCTATTTTCCGGGAGCGTTGGGAGCGGAGCGGGAGATGGGGGCCCGCCTCCGGGGTTTCTGGCGCCGTTTTCGGGACGAGGAGCCCTGAGGTATTTTCGGGAAGAATGTGTTTGCACTCTTTGCATGCACGCCGTATGATTATAATAGGATAGTTATGTGTATTCAGCGCGCTCCGGGAAGGACATGTGATCCGCCGGAGCGAATCGTCGAGGGGTGTGCCATGCCGCAGAGCCGGTTCGTGGACCTGTCACAAAAACTCAAAGAAGCCCCCAGCAGCGAGCATTTTGCAGGAATTCTGCTGCCTTATCTCGCGGAACGTACGGGAAGCCGATATGCCCTCTGGCGCTGTGCGGCACCCCGTCGTGCCGGCTGGCTCTACTGCGGAGATTTCGGACGCCTCTTTCGTCTCGACAGGGACGATTTGGCGGTGGTGCACACATTGGCGGGTCTTCCCGGGAGCAATCGCGAGAACGACGTGGTGCCCCTTCTCCGGGGGCGGCGTCTCGATCCCCGGCTGCTTCTGAGGCGCAGCAGCCTCGCAGGGGAGGAGCTTTTTCTCGTCGCGGGATGCGAGGCGGCCTACACGGAACGTGAACATGCCTGTTTCGAGGACGATGCGACGTTGGCGGTTCTCGCTCTGGATGCCCGGACGGCCTGGCAGATGGAGAGCCGACGAATCGTTCTCGGAGAGCAGATCAACGCCGCCTTTCTCTCCCTGGATCTCGGCATGGAGGATCTGTCCGCATCCGGGCGAGGCAACACCGATTCCGAAAGAGTGCGGGAGCAGCTCGTCCTTCTCCGGGCTCACGTGGAGGCACTCCTGTGCGCTTCCTGTGTGCGGGATCTTTCCCCCATGTTGCTTGCCCTCGGTGATTCCCTTGCCCGCCTCGACGCGTTGGGGCAGGCGTGGCGCAATCTTTCGGGGAGAGAGTGGAGTTGCACCTTTGCGCCGTTTCCCAAGGAGAGATTTCTCTCCCAGGGTGCGGCGTTTCTGTTGACGAGTCTCGTGGAATACTGTTTCTGCGAGATGAATGCCCCCGCGGTGGCCTGCATGGCGACGCTCGAAGAGGGAGAGCTGGAAATGGCCTTCGAGGTTCTCTTCTCCGGAGAGGCGATCCCGGGCCCCCTGCGGTCCCTCCTGAATCGCCAGATCGAGATGTACGCCGAGTCCTGCGATATCACCCACACCTCGGGAGGACTGTTCTGGAGACTCCGACTTCCCCTGTTCGTCTCGGGAAAACAGAGGATCGGAGAGGCGGAGGAACGGGCGACGCCGCCTGTGGTGCTCGTCGTCGACGACAGCCTGGTGAACCGGAAACTGCTCAAGGGTATTCTTCAACGGTGGGGGTGCGATGTCCACTGCGCCAGGGACGGCGAGGAAGCGCTGCACCTGCTGGAGCGAAATGTTGTGGATCTTGTCCTCATGGATCTCTTCATGCCGGTGCTCGGGGGATACGGAGCGACCCGGGAGCTTCGGAGAAGGGGCATGACCGTTCCGGTGGTGGCGCTCACGGCGGGTGGCGCAGGGGGTGCGCTCGAAGCGCTCGAGGCGGGAATGGATGATTATGCCATGAAGCCCGTGACACCGCAGCTTCTCCGGGACATCCTCGCTCAATGGACGGGTTTCGTCGTAGGGGGGGAGAACGAGGAAGAGGACATGGGGCGACTGGTAGCAACGGTTTTTCGGGAGGAGCTTCCCCAGATTCGGGAAGGACTTCTCGATGCCCTTGTAGGTGGGGACGCGAAAATCATCGGACTCTGGGCCAACCGCCTCAAGGGTGCGGCTGCCCAAGCGGGAAGGATCGAGGAATTTCAGATTGCGCTGGCTCTTGAAGAGGCCGCCGGGAACGGGAAGACGCTGGATGTGTTTTTCGATCGCGTGCGCTCCTTGAGCGTTCCGCTGGTGTGATTAACGGAAGAAGCGATAGGCCACGGCGCCTATTCGTTCCCTGAATCCCGTCAAGGTGTCCAGAAATGCTCCTCCCTGGGGCAGGAATTCGTACCACGTAAGGCTCCCTTTGTCTGTAAGATATCCCGCCGGATAGGGATGGACCGGCACGGAAAGGATTCGGAGAGCCGTTTCATACGCTCTGGGCATGTGAAAGGCGTTTGTCACCAGAATGACCCCCGCCGCTTTCAAGGGGCCGAGATGATCCCTCGCGGCGGTGAGATTTTCCCAGGTCGTGCGGGAGTTCTCGTCGAGAATCGCTGTTCCGCGCCATCCCAGCTCGCGCAATGTCGCCTCCATGATTTTCGCCTCGGAGGGAAATCCTTTCCGCGTTGCCGCACCACAGAAAACCACGGGCCATTCCTTGCCTTGAAGGAGTTTCCATGCTCCGAAAAGCCGTTCGAGCGTATGTGCTCCCGGTGTCGCATCTTCCGGTGTTTCACCGAGGTGAATTCCTCCGCCGAGGACCACGACAGCCCAACGCCGGTTTTCCGGAGGGGGTACGGCCTTCCATGCGTGTTCCAGAGTTCCCGTGATGAGTCGGGCTGTTGCGGGAAGACAGAGGAGAAAAAAGAGAACACCGGACACAAACAGTGCCCCGCCGAGGAAGGGTTTGCAGGGGCGTCGGAATGCGATGGCTGCAAAAAGGATGAGGAGCAAGGCAAACGCCCCCGGTGGCACCAGGAGCGTTCCGAGAATTTTGTAGAGGACAAAGGCCGGGTCCGTCACGCAGGAGCTCCTTGTCCGGGGTTACCCTTCCTGGTTGATGAACTCCGGATGCTTCTTCAGGAATACGACCAGTGCCTCCAGTGCTCCCAGCAGGTGCGTCCGCAGTTTGTCCTTCGCGAGGTCCGTCTCTCCGTCCAGAATGGCCGAGATGAGTGTTACGTGTTCCTGAGAGGAGCGACTCAGGGGAACGCCCTCGATGGAATAATGACGACAGAGGTGGATGAGATCCATCACGTTGTTGAGAACGCTGCCGAGAAAGCGGTTCCCGGTGGCCTCCCGGATCATGGAATGGAATGCCCTGTCGCCCCGGAGATATTCGTTCGGGTCGTCCGTGTCCTTGACGCTCTGGAAGAGATTGCGGAATTCCTCCAACTGTTCCCTCGGTGGATTCGCGCAAACGTGTTCGAGCGAGAGAACCTCCAGGGTAATGCGGAGTTCGTAGAGATCCCGCACATCCTTGATGGTAGGCAGGGTTACATAGGCTCCCTTGCGAGGTACCAAGGTAATCAGCCCCGTTTGGGCGAGTTGCCGGATCGCTTCGCGAACCGGCGTTCTCGACACCATGAGCTGCTCCGCGAGATCCACTTCGGAAAGACGCTCTCCCGGGGGAATGACTCCCTCGATGATCGCTTCCTTGATTTTCTCATAAACGATTTGCCGAAGATCTAGATTCTGGGCAGGGGAAAGCGGGCGTGCCGGCATTTCGAAACCCCTCCTCGAAAATGGCATCACAAGAAGCATACGATGCTCATTATACAAAAGACCGAGCCCGATGCCAGCCCCTTTTTCTTGTTGTGTTTTTCTGGACGGACAAAAAAACAAAAATAGTTTCTTTGGAAGAGGCGAAAAGGGTACGAACCTCCCCCAGTAGAACGGATCGACTCATTGCCCTTTCTTGTCTGCCAGCTTTTCCTCGCACTCCCGGTTCACCTTGTCCGTCCAGAGTGCGAGAGCATAAATGGCATCGGACAGACGGTTCACGTAGCGATAGGCGTTCTCGGAAAGCACTCCCTCGCGATAGAGTTTGACTGCGATCCGCTCGGCTCTACGGGCGATCGTTCTGGCCATGTGAAGCGCCGCCCCGGGCACGGAATCGCCGGGACGGACGAAATGGAACGTGGCGCCGGTGATGTCCCGGACTTTGAGAATCAGTGCCTCAAGTGTCGCGGGGTCCGGTTCGGGAAGGCCGGGATATTGTGCGATATATCCCATCACACGTCCCAATTCCTCTTCAAGCCGGAAGAGTTCCGTCGCGATGTCCTTGTCGCAGCAGGTTGCCCTGGCCATGCCGAGGGCGGCCTGGCACTCGTCGAGAGTGCCGTAGGTTTCCACCCGCACATGATCTTTGGGGATCCGCTCGCCGCTTCCGAGGGACGTGTCCCCCTTGTCGCCGCCCTTGGTGGTGATCCATACCTCCGACATGCCGTTTCACCTCCCCGTTTTTTGAGAACACTTCAGATATCTGAGGACCTCCGAACGGAAGTCCTCAGGCGCCACATCCGCCGCACCCGCCTCCGCAGCTCTCGCACCCGCTGCCGCATCCGCCTCCAAGGGTGCTGAAGGAAGCCCGGAGCATGGCATCGGCAAGAAGTCCCGAAGGAATTTCCTGGTATCCGTGACCTTCGTACCGTATCGTGCGGCACGTGGTGGCCGTCTCGCCGCAGGAGCAGGGCTCGAAGGATGTCTCCGCACCGATGAGATCCTCCAGAGGAATTTCTTGGCCGCCGAGTTCGCTCAAGGTGAAGGTGACGAGATTGCCTCGGCGTACCGTCTCCTTGTCCGTGCCGGAAAGTTCCTTTTCCAGCAGGGTCACTTCCATGCCCATAAGGCGAAAACGCGGGGCCATCTGATCATGGAGTTTGCGCAGGGTTTCCCCGGTTTTTTTCCAGCTTTCGCAGGAAACATCCGAAAGGGTATAGTGGGTTATCACGATTTCACTCACAAGAGAGCCTCCTTCATTGGTCCGTTCGGTCATTCGCCTTTTTCGGGAATGACGAAGAGAGCTTTGGCCTCCACATGGATCGTTCCATCCTCGGCCAGGATGTGCGCTTTGGTGGCGACCTTTCTGCCCCGGCGCTCCTCCGCCCAGCCAAAAGCGGTATAGGGTATTCCTGCCATGACCGGGCGGAGAAAACGAACGGAGAGAGAGCCAGTGAACCCCCAATCCGCCCAAGTTTCTCGGAGAGCCCAGGCCATGGCGTCGTCGGTGATTGCCGAGAGGATGCCCCCGTGGACGACGCCTTTGTAGCCGCACCACGTTTCGTCCGCTCTGAAGGGGATTTCCGTGCGGTGCTCCTCCTCGTTCCAGAAGATGGCGAGATCCAATGCCCTCGGGTTGCTTTCGACACTTCCGCAGACAAAGCAACCGGGGCTTCTCAGGCATGCCTTCATGGAAAAACCCTCCAGTTCTTCGGTGTTTCTTCGGAGAACACCCCAAGACTACCGACTGGACTGGATTTGTCAACAGCAATGACCATGAGGTTCCGCCGGGATGATCGTTGTCTCCGTCATTCCCGTTGAAGAGCGGCTCCGGAGGTCTGCAAGATCCTCCTGCAGTCTCGACATGGCAAGCTCCTGCTTTTGAGGGCGAAAACTCGCCATAGGCCTTTCCCTTCCGCCCCTTCTCTTTCTTTTTTCCAAAAGTTACCCTTCTCTCCCATCTGGAAACTCTATCGGACTGTGTTACCATTTCGAAGATCTCTTTTGTGAGTCAATGATGTGCATGGCGGTGTCCTTGACGTGTTTTGAGGAATCGAGTATGATCCCTTCGTGTCAAAAAAAGCCGGAGTGGCGGAATGGTAGACGCAGCGGACTCAAAATCCGCCAGGGTTCACCCCCTGTGGGAGTTCGAGTCTCCCCTCCGGCACCAGTTATAGTAGTCTATGAGGGAATCCCCGAGTTGATGGAGGGGGTTCCCTTTTTTAATTTACGATTGCACGCGTATCGTTTTATGAACAAAAATTGATGATCACAGAGCGCTTCATGCGGTGGCTCGAGTGGTATGTGTATATTTAGATGTATGTATAATAATTCTTGGCGGTGCTGTGTGCGTGCAAGGGAGGGTGGTTTTCGGAGGGAGATAGATCGGGTAGGCGATCTGATCTCCCCACCTTTGATGGACACCCGGACAAGCGAGTACAATACCAGCCAGAGGTGGCCTATGAAAAACGAGACGAAGCAGGAAAAGCGAACCCGGACCAAATATCCTGAGGAGTACAAGAAAGAGGCGCTGAAGCTCGTGGAACGCGTGGGCGTCCCGACGGCAGCAAGGCAGCTGGGCGTGTCGGAAGCGCTTTTGTACTCCTGGCGCAGCAAAACGCGGCTTCATGAGGAAAAAGGCGAAGCCGAAGCCCGCCTTCTGGCGGAGAACGCCCGCCTGAAGCGCCAGCTGGCTGAAAAGGGCGAGGAGCTCGAGATCCTAAAAAAGCCGCAGCGTATTTCGCAAAGAGCCTGAGGTGAAATACGCGTTCATCGACAAGCACTCAGGCGAATTTCGGACGCGCACCATGTGCCGCGTGCTCGAAGTTGCCCGGAGCGGGTATTATGCCTGGAAATCCCGGGGGAAAGCCCCCTCGAAACGGCAGGCGCAACGCGCACGGATCGCCGAACGAGTCAAAAGAGCCTTCAAGGAGCGGAAAAGCTTCTACGGGGCGCCGCGTCTGGCGCACGATTTCAAGGAGTCGGGAGATTCTCTGAATCGAAAGACGGTGGCCGCGAGCCTTCGCCGTCAGGGTCTTCGGGCGAAAGCAGCACGCAAATTCAAGGCGACGACAAACTCGAAACATGACCTGCCCGTGGCGCCGAATCTGTTGGCGCAGGACTTTACGGCGTCCGCACCGAACCAGAAATGGGTGGGTGACATCACGTACCTGTGGACTGAGGAAGGGTGGCTCTACCTCGCCGTCGTCATCGACCTCTTTTCACGCATGGTCGTCGGCTGGGCCATGGGTGAACGCATGACGGCGAATCTGGCGTGCGACGCACTGCAGATGGCCTTGTGGCGGAGAGGGATGTCTCGTGGCGTCATCGTCCATTCCGATCGCGGAAGTCAGTACTGTTCCGCTCAGTACCAGGCGCTGTTGA
>Ga0228536_1001421_pt1 | contig 22882 bp, 17 predicted proteins | sample SJ1Smetagenome_FD_168611 | JGI IMG/M metagenome (GOLD analysis project Ga0228536, IMG submission 168611) | Enriched culture of PCE-dechlorinating microbial communities from Ithaca, New York, USA - SJ1.S | ecosystem: Engineered > Modeled > Simulated communities (microbial... > Unclassified...
TATCAGATAGATCTCTTTGCCTCTGCAATCAAACATGAAATAAACTCCCCTCAGTTCAGCTTTGGTGCTATGGGGAGTTTATTTGTCTCGCGCCATGTTGGACAGGTACCTCACGTTTGACGCTTACCCTTTCTTTATGAAGCGAAACAAGCGCCTGACAGCGGCATAACGAGCGCCGCGCGGACGGCAAACAGCATCACACGCAGTCTATGTCACGCAGGCCATTACACGCATAATACCTGGTGTCGCCGTGCTGACGGCATCTTTTAACAATCCAGGTTACCGGCGTTTTTATGAAGAACCGGCGCTGGATTGGCGGCAGCGGCAAAACGAGTCCAACAGAAAAAGAAACAAGAGGAGGATAATAATGCCCGATCAAACAAGCCCACCCTTAACCCAAAGAGCTTACACTCTTAGACTCAAAGGCGCTCAGAAGGACGATACGTCATGGCGCTGCGCGCTTTGGCAGACACACGAAGCCGTCAACAAAGGGGCCCTGGTGTTCGGAGATTGGCTTCTCACCCTGCGCGGAGGACTGGATCATACCTTAGCGGATGCGTCGCTAAAAAGCGGGCAAGAAAAACCTGACAGTACCCTTACAGACGAGGAGCGCAAGGCACGGCGCATTTTGCTTGCTCTTTCGTGGCTTTCTGTTGAATCGAAGACAGGGGCGCCCGAGAACTTCATTGTGGCGTCAGGCCAAGATAGCGAAAAAAATAGGGCTGACTGTGTCATTTCGGCGCTTAAGGAAATACTCGAATCCAGGAAAGTGGATAAAAACGAACTTGATGCCTGGATAAATGATTGCTCGGCTTCGCTCTCCTCGGCCATCCGCGACGACGCCGTCTGGGTCAACAGGAGCAAAGCGTTCGATGAGGCGGTAAAATCAATAGGCCCATCTCTCACGCGCGAGGAAGTATGGGACATACTGGGATGCTTCTTCGGAAGCCGCAAAGCATATCTGGCTCCGGGGCAAAGTTCCGACGAAGACGAATCCTCCGAGGCAGAGCAAGAGGACAAAGCAAAGGACCTCGTTCAAAAAGCCGGGCAATGGCTCAGCAGACGGGTCGGCAGGGGCGACGGAGCGGACTTCCTCCGCTTATCCAAAGCCTATGGAAAGATATCTGAATGGGCTGACAGCGCTCAAGCAGAGATGACCTCAAAAGAAGCGATCAATGACCTTGCGGCAGCCCTCAGCAAATTCGCTCCCGCTTCGAACGACTCAGACGGCGTGCTTGCCCTGATAGGGGATCGAGGACACAAGAGCGCTACGCGCAACCTTCTCTCTCGGATCGCCCTACAAACCACCGTTACTCAGGAAGATTTGACGAAACTGAAGGACCTGGCGGCCCAAGATAAAGTAAAATGTGCGACTAAGATCGGAGCTAAAAAAACTCACCCATACTCCGACAAAATACTTGAGGATGTAGAATCAGCGTGCGGATTCACATATCTACAACAATCTGAAGAGGAGTCGGCCAGGCATTTCAATTTTGCGGTGATGCTTGACCACGCCGCGCGCCGTGTATCGCTGGCCCATACGTGGGTCAAACGCGCCGAGGCGGAGCGTAACAAGTTCGAGAAGGACTCCCAAAAAATCAACTGCCTGCCTGAGGCTGTGCGCACATGGCTCGATAATTTCTGCATCGATCGTTCTGAGCTATCAGGCGCACTTGAACCATATCGCATACGCAGGCGCGCGATAGATGGATGGGAAAAAGTGGTCGCCGAATGGAGCAACCCTTCATGCGGCAATTGCGCCGACAGGATCACGGCTGCAAGGATGCTGCAGGACGACCCAGACATCGGCAAATTCGGCGATATTCAGCTATTTGAAGCTCTCGCCGAAGACGACGCGTTATGCGTTTGGCATAAAAACGGTAATATCAATGAAACATCCGACCCGCAGCCACTGATCGATTATGCTGCTGCAACCGAAGCGGATTTTAAGAAGCGAAAGTTCAAAGTGCCGGCGTACCGCCATCCTGACGCCCTGCTGCACCCCGTCTTCTGCGACTTCGGGAACTCACGGTGGAATATAGATTTTTCCATTAAAAAAGCGTTCAAGAATCTTGATAAACAAAAGGCCTTTCTTAACAAAAAGGAAGAAGAGATTATAAGAGCGGAACAAAAATTAAATATAAAAAACAGCAAAGACGTTGAATCCCAAAAAAAATTACAGCAAAAAAAAGAGAAACTCAAAAAAATACAACAAAAAATAGCCTGGCTGGAAGAAAAAAACGGCGTTGAAATGGCGCTGCTAAACAACGGCAAAATCGGGAAAATGGCGTTACGCTGGCAATCAAAAAGACTGACTCGTGACCTTGCTCTCGATCAAAGCGATAATGACTGCGGCGTTTTCCATGATGTATCCCGCGCTGACAGACTTGGCAGAGCCGCTTCCAATGCGACCGGCGGCAAGGTGAACATCCTCGAAATATTTAATCAGGACTATTGGAACGGCCGCCTTCAGGCCCCGCGGCAGCAACTGCAAGACATAGCGGCTGTGAGAGATAATCCAAGCTTACAGGCGGCGGAACGCGAACGGCGAATGTCAATCATGAAGGACCGCATCCAATGGATTGTAACTTTCTCCGCAAAACTTCGGCCGAAGGGGCCATGGTGCGAATTTGCAGAATTGAATCAACTTAACATTGACCCTAAGTATTATCCGCACGCCGAAGAGAACAAATCCAGAAAAGGCCAGGCCCGGCTGATCCTCTGCCGTCTGCCGGGCCTGCGAGTGCTTTCTGTCGACCTCGGCCACCGCTACGCAGCGGCGTGCGCGGTATGGGAGGCGGTAAACGCTGAACAGGTCAAAAAAGCGTGTCAGGTCGCCGAGCATGAAGCGCCGAAGGCGAGCGATCTTTACCTGCATCTCAAGAGAAAAGCGACGAAGCAGAAGAAGGGCAATCAAGTCGTGGTCGAGGAAACCACCATCTATCGCCGCATCGGCGCGGATACGTTGCCGGACGGCAAGGCGCATCCCGCCCCATGGGCGCGCCTTGACCGCCAGTTTCTCATCAGGCTCCAGGGCGAGGACGAAATGGCCCGAGAAGCCTCTAATGAGGAAATTCTTAATGTCCATCGAGCGGAGACGGAACTCGGCCGTACAGTGCCGCTTATCGACAGGCTGGTCAAAGCGGGCTGGGGAAAAACGAAAAAACAAAAAGAAAGACTGGATGGTCTTCTGAAATCAGGATGGAAGCCCGCAAACGAGGCCGCAGCCGTATCTGACGTTACAGATGCAAGCGAGGACTATTTAGGAAAACCGTCTCTTTCGGTGGACGAACTCATGTCATCCGCGCTTCGTACCCTCTTCCTAGCGCTTAAACGCCACGGAGACAGAGCGCGAATAGCTTTCGCGATGACAGCGGAATATAAAACCATGCCAGGCGGCCGCAAATATTACTTCACCGAGGCCAAAGAGCTTTCCGCAAACGACGACCGGACCACAAGAGACAATAGTCACACAGAGTTCATTCAGGACGCTCTTGTTCTCTGGCACAACCTGGTCTCCTCCAGCGGATGGCGGGACGGCACGGCAAAACAATTATGGGATGATAATATCGCCAAGTTGTCCGGATATAGGGCTCTTGAAGAGATCTGCGAGGAATCTTCAGACTCTGAACGCAGGAATAAGCAAAAAGAAAATCAAGAAAAACTCAAAGACGCGGCGGCGGCGCTGGTCGCCGATGCAAAGCTCAGAGAGAGCCTCCACGACACATGGAAGAAGATATGGGAAGATGACGACGAGCTGTGGAAAAAACGGCTTCGCTGGTTCAAAGACTGGATCCTCCCACGCGGCAAAGCCGCAAAAGACCCGGCCATCCGCAAGGTGGGCGGCCTATCGCTCGCCCGCATCGCGACTCTGACCGAGTTCCGCCGCAAAGTTCAGGTAGGGTTCTTCACTCGTCTTCATCCCGATGGAACTAAGACCGAAATCACGGAACAGTTCGGACAGAGCGCCTTAGATGCTTTAGATCGTTTACGCGAGCAGCGCGTTAAGCAGCTTGCCAGCCGCATCGCCGAGGCGGCGCTCGGCGTTGGAAGAGTACCGCGAACAAAGGGCGGCAAAACCCCTAAACGTCCTAGCGCTAGGGTAGACGAACCCTGCCACGCAATCGTAATCGAGGACCTCACAAATTACCGGCCGGAAGAAACCAGGACACGCCGTGAAAACCGTCAGCTTATGTCATGGTCGTCATCAAAGGTCAAAAAGTACCTGTCTGAAGCTTGCCAGCTTTATGGCCTTCACCTCCGCGAAGTCTCGGCCGGCTACACGTCCCGCCAAGACTCCAGGACCGGAGCGCCCGGCATCCGCTGTCAGGACGTGCCGCTTACGGAGTTCATGCTGTCGCCGTTTTGGAGAAAACAGGTCGCGCAGGCCGAAGGCAAGGGCGACGCGCGCGATGTCCTTATCCGTGACTTAAACCATATGTTAGAAGACAAATCCGCTTCGGACGGAGAAAAACCCAAAGTACTGCGTATCCCGCTTAAAGGCGGTGAATTATTCGTCTCAGCGGATAAAAAATCTCCGGCCTCAAAAGGCCTCCAAGCGGACCTGAACGCCGCGGCCAACATCGGCCTACGCGCGCTCACCGACCCGGACTGGCCCGGTAAGTGGTGGTATGTGCCCTGCGAACCCGGCAGCTTCAGGCCGGTAAAAGATAAGGTTGAGGGCAGCGCGGCGGTGGATCCAAAGCAGGCTCTGCGTCAAGACGCCCAGCCACAGGACAGCGATGCCGCAGCGGATAAAAAGAAACGCGCGAAGAAAAGCACCGGCAAATCCCAAGAGAAAGAGATAATAAATCTCTGGCGCGATATCTCGTCGTCTCGGCCTGACGACACCGCAGCTGGAAAATGGCAGACATACGACGAATATCAGAATAGGGTGCAATACCGGGTTGTTGATATCTTAAGAGAACAGGCAAACGAACGCAAGAAGCGAACATCTTCGCGCTGCGATAAACCATGACGTCAGAAGGGATAAAAACTATGGATGAAAGCCTGTGGCCGGCCCGCAACGTGGCAGAACACGCGTATTGTCCCCGCCTTTTTTACTACATGCAGGTGGAAGGAATTTTTATCCCAAGCAGCGATACTGAGAAGGGCGCTGCCGTCCATCGACGAGTGGACAAACCCAGCGCACCTTTAGAAAATACTGACGCAACAGATGATGATCCCGAACGGCCCAAGATCGTTCGCAGTTTGGTCTTGACCAGCGAAGCGCTTGGCCTCACCGCAACGTTGGATCTGGCGGAAATATCGGGACAGACCGCAGTACCGGTTGAATACCGCAAGGGGCGCGCAAAACGCGTCTTCATAGCCTCCCCTGGCGATGAAGACGACGACATGGAACAGCTTAAGCTTCAACACGCGGAGGCGTGGGCGACGGATCGAATACAAGTCGGTCTCCAGGCGGTTCTCCTTGAAGAGGCGGGGTACACTGTTAATGAAGCTGTCGTTTATTACGCGGAGGAAAAGCTTCGCCTAAGGCTTCCCATTGACGGCTCCGTCAGGGCAGAGGCATTGCAGACGCTGGAGCAAGCCAAACAATGCGCAAAAGGTCCCAGGCCTCTGCCGCTGGTCAATGACCCACGCTGTCCGAAATGCTCTCTTCAGCCGATATGCTTGCCGGACGAGGTCAACCAGTTGCGGACGCAATCTTCAGGCGACGAAAATACGCACAGGAAGATCTGGCCGCCTCGTGACGATGGCATTCATGTCGTAGCACAGCAGGAAGGAGTTAAAGTCGGCGTTCGTGGGATGGAGTTGCGAATAACTGACAGAAACGGCTCCGTAGCAAAGACAGTGCCGCTGGCAAACCTCGAAAGCCTCTCTCTGCTTGGCTCGGTACAAATAACCACACAAGCTGTACACGCGCTCGCGGACATGGGCGCTCCCATAGCGTTTCTTTCACAGGCAGGACGTCCGGTGGCATTCATTGATCCGCTTGATTCTGTGAGCGCTGAGGTGCGGAGGGCGCAGATCCGCAAACTCGATCGTCAGGAAGTATGCCTCGAACTCGCGCGCGCGCTGGTATCGGCTAAGATAATGAATCAGAGAACGCTGCTCGTTCGAAACCATAGATCGCTCCCCGCTCAAACTGCGGCTAAACTAGCACAGGAAGCTAAAAGCGCGGCTAACGCGGATTCGGTGGATGCGGTGCGAGGCCATGAGGGGCAAGCGGCGGCAATTTACTTCGAGCACTTTCCCGGGATGATCAAAGGTCCTTTATCTGATGAATTTAACACCAACGGCAGGAAGCGCAGGCCGCCGCCTGATCCGGTCAATGCGTGCCTGTCGCTCGCGTATTCTATGCTGACAAACGAGTGCGTCGCTGCTCTGCGCCTTGCGCGGCTTGAGCCGTCGATAGGGGGGTTCCACGTATCAAAACCCGGACGGCCCGCGCTCGCATTGGATCTCATGGAGCCGTTTCGGCCGTTGATAGCGGATTCCGTAGCAATCACATGCTTCAACCGAGGTGAGCTGACCGACGGACATTTCATCCGCACATCGGCCGGCTGCTCCCTTACGGACGCGGGGAGGCGAAGTTTCTTCAGCGCGCTCGGCAGGAGAATGGACGCCGAGATAACACACCCTGTCTTTAAATATTGTCTGAGCTACAGGCGTATGATAGTTTTGCACGCGCGTATGATAGCGGCCTGGTTTACGGAGGATGTCCCCACTCTTGCATTTTTGACCACACGCTGAGTTAGGAGGTATGTTTATGCGCCGGTGCTACCTGGTTTGCTATGACATAAGAGACCCTAAAAGATTACGACGCGTCAATAAAACGCTCAAGGGGTACGGCGAAGCATGGCAGTTCTCTATCTTCTTCTGCGTCCTGAAAGACATCGACCGTGTCCGATTACAGGCTGACTTAGAGGAACAGGTGAACCACAAGGAAGATCAGGCGATGATCCTTGACCTCGGCCCTGACGAGAAAGAGGCGCGTGAAGCCGCCACAGTGATCGGCCAGCCTCTTCCCAAACAGGACAGCGGGATAATTGTTATTTGACTTTATGACTGCCAAACGGTAATATTATCGCATGGCCTCTATAGGAGGCAAGATTGCCGCGGCATGTGTCCTCCCCCTCGCAGGGCTTGGCACCGCGGAGCTGATTAGTTTAGTATCAACGTAGATAAGGAAAATCTCAGGAGGCTTTCACGAGCGTGAAGGTGGCGACGGGGGTATCAGGGTATGCTCGAACCCGTTGCGGCTACTTGAAAAACAAGGGAGCTGAGGCGTATGGTCTGCCTGTCGCAATGCCTGATTTCTGAAACGTTTGCCCATGCTCGCATAGCGCTTCGAGAATGCTGCCCAGATAAGAGATCACAAGAACGGCGGGCTCCTACGTTGAAACTAGCCTGATCGGCTGACACCGATAGACTTCATCACGGCCGTCGAGATTGTCGGAGGCTCCTACGTTGAAACTAGCCTGATCGGCTGACACAACTGTCCGATGCGCGTTTTATAAGGGCGGCCTGCGGCTCCTACGTTGAAACTAGCCTGATCGGCTGACACAGAACACTAAGCGACAACTTAAACTGTCCGATGCGGCTCCTACGTTGAAACTAGCCTGATCGGCTGACACAGAACACTAAGCGACAACTTAAACTGTCCGATGCGGCTCCTACGTTGAAACTAGCCTGATCGGCTGACACTGCTAATCTCATCTCAATAGTGTTTTCAGCTAAGGCTCCTACGTTGAAACTAGCCTGATCGGCTGACACCTGGAGGCATATAAAAGTGCATCAAAAGGTAAGCGGCTCCTACGTTGAAACTAGCCTGATCGGCTGACACGCTGTCAACAGCGATATTTTTTCTATCAATATTATGGCTCCTACGTTGAAACTAGCCTGATCGGCTGACACCGATATGCTGTCCATGTAACATCTTGCTCTGTCTGGCTCCTACGTTGAAACTAGCCTGATCGGCTGACACTAGGGTGCTGTGCTTTGTTTTCGTTATATTCCCAGGCTCCTACGTTGAAACTAGCCTGATCGGCTGACACTGTAGCACAGCCTGCCATGTGTGAGCAGATACTTAAGGCTCCTACGTTGAAACTAGCCTGATCGGCTGACACTGCGCAGAACTTGAAAAAGCATTTATCCATAATTCGGCTCCTACGTTGAAACTAGCCTGATCGGCTGACACCTTATCGTAAGTACTTAATTCAATTGATGTAGAGGCTCCTACGTTGAAACTAGCCTGATCGGCTGACACATTTTAACTATGTTATTTAAACTACGATTATTCGGCTCCTACGTTGAAACTAGCCTGATCGGCTGACACTATCTAGACAGAGGTCTTGAGACAGATATATCTGGCTCCTACGTTGAAACTAGCCTGATCGGCTGACACTTCAAGTACCTCGACACTCGGAGATGAATCAGCTCGGCTCCTACGTTGAAACTAGCCTGATCGGCTGACACATACCTCCTTGGCTATTCCCCGGGCTTGCTGTGAAGGCTCCTACGTTGAAACTAGCCTGATCGGCTGACACCCGAAAACCTTGGAATGAGTATAATTGAACTAAAGGACGGCTCCTACGTTGAAACTAGCCTGATCGGCTGACACTTTTCCCATGAAATGAACGCAACATAACGAGGCGGCGGCTCCTACGTTGAAACTAGCCTGATCGGCTGACACATCAATCCATCCACAGGAGCAACAACGACTGTTCCGGCTCCTACGTTGAAACTAGCCTGATCGGCTGACACCGTATGCTAATAAATTCATTTTCCCGGTGAAGTCGGCTCCTACGTTGAAACTAGCCTGATCGGCTGACACCACACCGCCTTTAACATTCTTCGTTCTGCGAAGAGGCTCCTACGTTGAAACTAGCCTGATCGGCTGACACTTGAGTTCTTCTCTTGTTCCTCGTGATTATGTTCGGCTCCTACGTTGAAACTAGCCTGATCGGCTGACACTAACTACATCCTCCCGTTCCTCACCTCCTGCTACGGCTCCTACGTTGAAACTAGCCTGATCGGCTGACACTTTCTATCGAATCCGCTATTTTTACACGGCTTGGGCTCCTACGTTGAAACTAGCCTGATCGGCTGACACTTAATCACATCCTCCCGTTCCTCACCTCCTGCTACGGCTCCTACGTTGAAACTAGCCTGATCGGCTGACACCCAAAATCTGAACGCTTTACGCTCGTGGCCGACATGGCTCCTACGTTGAAACTAGCCTGATCGGCTGACACTCCTTGCTCCATGGTATTGCGTCGATACGCCAGGTCGGCTCCTACGTTGAAACTAGCCTGATCGGCTGACACTTCGGGGTTATCCCGGTAAGGGTGTGCGATGTAGAGGCTCCTACGTTGAAACTAGCCTGATCGGCTGACACTATCGGTAATTCCTAATATTGAACCTAATAATTTCGGCTCCTACGTTGAAACTAGCCTGATCGGCTGACACATTGGGCCTGTATCCCATAATCACAAGGCTGTCGGCTCCTACGTTGAAACTAGCCTGATCGGCTGACACCAACGGGGAATTCCTTGTACCGCTTGAACTTGCGGCTCCTACGTTGAAACTAGCCTGATCGGCTGACACGGTGATACTGTAATTAGATATGTTAGTAGATTGTGGCTCCTACGTTGAAACTAGCCTGATCGGCTGACACTTTACATTCCCTACCCCTTCGCACGAGAGGGCATGGCTCCTACGTTGAAACTAGCCTGATCGGCTGACACAATAAACATAAAACTATCTCCGAGTGGGCTTACATGGCTCCTACGTTGAAACTAGCCTGATCGGCTGACACTTATATACGCGTTATATACGAACCTCTTTTGTGTATTTTATACTGCCGCTGCCGTCATTTCCCGCATATAATATAAGCACGTCGGAATTTCTGTTGTCCGGCGTCCGACTGGTATGCCAGGACGTATTTTGCTTATGAAAGGGGCTGCGCAAATGAAAAGGCTTGAAAATCATGTGGCTTTAGTAACAGGCGGCGGGCGCGGCATTGGCAAAGCCATAGCGGCGCGCCTGCTATCAGAGGGAGCTAAGCTCGCAATATGCGGCACAACCGAGGACGTGCTGCTGCAAACTGCAAAAAACTTAGGCGGCGACGTGTTGCCTGTGGTTTGCGACGTATCGGGCGCAGATCAGGTCAAAGCCATGGTTCGCCAAGTACGGGAGTGTTTCGGCAAAATCGATATCCTGGTCAACAACGCGGCCGTGATGCTGCGGCACATAGGCGCTGAGCGGGCGACGAGGCCGTTTTACGAACTGGACGAGGCCGATTGGGATAAAGTCATGGATGTGAACGTAAAAGGCATGTGGCTCTGTTCCAAAGAGGTGTTCCCCGATATGAGGTCACAAAACTGGGGGCGGATAATAAACATAGCGTCTGATACAGTTTATATGGGTCGTGGGAACGGCGTGCAGTATATCACGTCAAAGGCCGCCGTGGTCGGTCTCACGAGGGCGTTGGCATTTGAAACAGGCCGATTCGGTATCACAGTCAACGCGATTTCTCCGGGCCTGACGCAAAGCGAAACTGTTCAGGAACACGATTTCGCCGAGATGGGAAAACAGCTTGCGGAAAATTCAGCGATACCACGGCTGGAATATCCGGAAGACATAGCAGGGACCGCGGCGTGGCTTGCCTCGGACGACGCGGCTTTCGTAACAGGACAGACAATAAGCGTAAGCGGCGGTCTTGCGATGCACTGATGCGCTTCATGGCGCCCGCCGGCAGATGAAGTCATTTTATTTTATTTAAAGGAGACCATTGCAAAATGAAAATAATAAGCATTTTAGGAAGTCCAAACGGAGAGAAAGGCAATACGGGTATTTTGCTCGAGGAAGTGTTAAAAGGCGCTAAAAGCGCGGGGGCGGAATGCGAGACGATCACGCTTAAGGGAAACGAGCTCAGGCCATGCTGCGGATGTAACCTGTGCCACAGGGACGGGGTCTGCATCATAAAAGACGATTTCGAATCGATCAAAGCGAAGATGCTGGCAGCGGACGGAATTATCCTCGCCACGCCAAACTATATATCGCATGTAAGCGCGCAGCTGAAGGTCTTCCTTGACAGGTGCGCGGGGTTGGTTCACTGTATGTCCCTTGAGGGCAAATACGGCGGCAGCGTCGTAACTTCAGGCGGCGGGGACGAGCTGCCGATCGTGGAGTATTTGAACAGATTCTTGACGATAGCCGGGGCCACTCCGGTGGACTCGATGTGGGCAGCAATGGGGACTGCGGGAGGCGCTGCGCTCGACGCAAAAACCGCCCGGCAGGCGTTCAACACCGGTAAAAACATAGCGGAGGCATGCAAAAACAAGCCGCGCGTGACAATGGCCGAAAAGGTGCAGGATAGCCACAGGGAGAGGATGCGCGGTCTCATCGTTCACCACAAAAACGAGTGGCCCTACGAGTACGATTTCTGGCAAAAGAAGGCTCAAAGCGAATAAAAACGTCTCTAAGCCGCCATAAAACACGGCCGGCTTGATCGCCTTCGGGTATCGGGATGTTTCCCGCTTTCTTCAGATTTTACGCGGTTAAGTTTTGGCACGTATTATCCGACTCACGAGAGGCCGATCTTAACCGCTTTTTGTTGTCTTATTTTCTATCGCCGCGGCGGAAGGCGAGTTGGATTTTATATGGGACATGAAACACAGATGCAGCTGAGATACATCTCATGAGAGAGATATACGCGACGTCAGAATCGATTGGGTCTGCCATCAAAGCGGCACGGCGTCCGCTTACGGAGGTACCGGGATGACGGCGTATCTGAACGCACTGACGGCTTTTATAAGCCATCATTCCAACCTTGCATACGGCATAGTATTCCTGATTTCGCTGTCGGAATCTCTGGCGTTAGTTGGACTGCTGGTGCCGGGAACTTTGATAATGTTCTGCATCGGAACCATTGTGTCCTCAGGAAGCATGAAGCTGCTTCCTGTGCTCCTGATGGCAATGATCGGAGCTATTATCGGAGACGGCATCAGCTTCTGGCTGGGATATCATTACAAAGAGAAGTTGACCGGTATCTGGCCGTTTTCTCTCTATCCCGGAATGCTGAACAAGGGGGAGGCGTTTTTTAATCGGCACGGTGGCAAGAGCGTTCTTTTAGGTCGTTTCGTGGGACCGGTGCGCCCTGTGATACCGGTCGTAGCCGGAATGCTGGGTATGCGCCCGTTGCGTTTCAGTGTCGTCAATATCCTTTCGGCCGTTGGCTGGGCGCCGGCTTATATCCTGCCCGGAGTCTTTTTTGGAGCATCACTCGCGCTCGCGAAGACTGTGAGCACAAGATTGGCCATACTCTTGCTGATATTTGCTGCGGGGATATATGGCCTCATTTGGATATCGCGCAAGACTTTGGCTTTGTTAGGCCGCAAGGGATCAGCGGTCCTTGCCTCCATGAAGCAATGGACCATGACGGAATCGCCTCGTCAGTGGATGACGTTCCGGCCCGTTAAGCGATTTCTTGCACTTATGATTTTCAGCGAAAAAGGCGACGAGCTGCTGTTCGCATTTTTAACGCTGCTGCTTTTTGCCGCCGGATGGGGCTTCTGGAGCGTGCTGCATGGCGTTATGGCAAAGGACCATATGGTTGTTGCGGACGTGGCGGTATACCACTTTCTTCAATCTCTGCGAACCCCATGGGCCGATAATGTCTTTATAACTATAACCGAACTGGGAGATTCGTACGTCAATGTCGGACTTTTCTGCGCCGTGCTGTTTGTTCTTCTCTTTAAACGGTGCCGTCGGGCGGCGTCTTTTTGGGCTCTGGCGGTTTTAGGAGGGCTTACGGCTGTTCAATTGCTTAAGCTGGCTATTCATTTGCCGCGGCCGGCGTCTATTTACGACGGAGCATCTGCTTACGCTTTCCCAAGCGCGCACACAACCATGAACGTGGTGCTTTATGGGTTCCTTGCCATTTTAATAGTAAAACAGACCGGCGCGGCATGGCGGCGCCGGCTGTTTTCAGGCGTTGTGCTCACTGCCTCTGTCACGGGGTTTTCACGGCTATACCTGGGCGCACACTGGCTTTCAGATGTGTTGGGAGGTTGTTTCATCGGTACGATGTGGGCAACTGCCGTAGGAATGGCCTACCTTAAAAAAGCGGATGAAGCGGTCCCGAAACGTTTGCTGGCAATAGCTGTCATAGCGGCTGTCACCATTGGCGGCGGGTGGCATGTCTCACAACGGCATAAAAACGACATGTCGTTTTATGCCGCGCGCCATACTATACAAAACATGGCGTTTGCATCGTGGCTGACCGATGGATGGCGGGACCTTCCGGCGTATAGGATAGACATGGCCGGCGAAAAGGAGCAGCCTATTATACTGCAGTTGGCGGGACCTACAGGCGAGCTGTCTCAATATCTTTTGTCAAAACAATGGCGGGAACCGCCGCAACTGAGCCTCCAAGACCTGCTTGGGATGCTTTCTCCCGACACGCCGATCGGAGAGTTGCCGGTGCTGCCCAGTTTGCATAATGGCCGGATCGACGAGGTCCGTCTTGTCCGGACTGTCGACAAAACACATCGATGGGTGCTGAGACTTTGGCCTACAGATTTAAAGATTTTGGGAAATAACTCTATCGTTTTCGAGGGGACGATAGAGGTGCAAAACCGGCGGCATATTGCCGATCTGGTCCTTCTCGCGGTCGATTCCGGTATATATGACCGGCCTTTAATGAAGCTGGCAGAGACACTCAATGGGCGGTTCGCCATAAAGCTTGTGAACCGTGACGGCGACGATATCTTAGATGATGACAAAGGCCGGCGTTTGGACTGGCATGGCGAAGTGCTGCTTATAAGCCAAAAAGCGGCTGAAAAACATGTCAGAGAGCGGCGCATTAAGCCCCCTTACACAGCACAGATACAGCGCGGCTTGAGCGACTTTCGCGCACGCGCCGAAGCAGCGGGCTCGCGATAAGCTACGGCGCCTCGCGATGTTTCCCGCTTTCTTCAGCTTTTAAGCGGTTATGTACGGCAAGCATTGCCGGTGTAACGCTTTGGCTGTCGCTTTAAAAAAACGTCACGCGGCCCATGCCTGATCAGCTGCGTTTCGCATGGGCCGCGTGACTCGATGCCGTATGTTTCCGGCCGCTATGTGTAGAGATATTTTCTCGTCATCGGAAGGTCGTTGTTGATGCCGTTCGAGAAGAGCACCTGATGCAGGTCGACTATGCCGTTGTTGAAGCCGGCGGCGCAGGCGCACAGGTAGAGTCTCCACATGCGCACGAACTTTTCCCCGAACCGCGGCGCTATTTTCTGTATGTGCTTCTCAAACCCATCGTACCAGCAGAGCAGAGTCCTGACATAGTGCCGTCTTAAGCTCTCGACGTCCAATACCCGGAAGTCGCGCTCCGATGAGAGGTGGATTATCTCTCTAAGGCTCGGGATGACGCCGCCCGGGAATATGTACTTCTTTATCCACGCGTCTCCGGGCGATTCAGTCAGCGAACTTATGTAGTGAAGGAGTACAAGTCCGCCTTTTTTGACGGCGGAAGAGACGTTGTCCATGAAAAGCGGGTAGTTGGGGCGTCCGACGTGTTCCAGCATACCCACGCTCACAATGCGGTCGAACTGCCGGCCCAACGACTTCAGCTCACGATAGTCCATGCGGTGAACCTCGGCCCTGCCGCATATGCCTTTTTTTTCAAAGAGGTCCTTGCAGCCTTTGTACTGTTCCTCGCTCAGGGTTATGCCGACGCACTTCGCGCCGAACGTCTCAGCCGCGTCAGCTATCAGCGAGCCCCAGCCGCACCCTATGTCAAGCAGGGTCATGCCTGGTTTTAAGTTCAGCTTCCTCAGTATGTATCTGTTTTTATTGCGCTGCGCCGTGTCAAGTGAGTCTCCGCTGTTTTCGAAGTAAGCGCATGAGTAGTTCATCGTCTCGCCAAGCCAGAGTCTGTAGAAGTCGTTGCCCAGGTCATAGTGGGAACAGACCTCGCGCATCTGCGTCTCTTTGTCAGTACCCGTGTAAAGCAGATCCTTAAGGGCTTCGGTATCCTCAGTGAATACTCCGCTGCACCTGAAGAATTCGTCAAGCGCAGAGTAAAGCTCGCCCTCTATCTCCAAATCGCCTCGCATATAAGCTTCGCCGAGCGCCAATGTCGGGCTTTTGATGATATCAGAGTAGGGAATGGGCTTTTTTAACACGATTTTAAACCTTGGCGGCCCGTCGCCTACCGTAAACGATTCGCCGCAAATCTCGACTTCGAACGGAGGACCTTCGAAACGCTTGAAGAGCTTCTTTGCCAGCAACGCCTGCATGTTCATGGTTGTATTCACGCTCCTTGCCCGTCTTGAGGGCTTTTATTCATATCGCAACGATGGACGAGCGCGCCTGTTCAGCTTATCCGCAGACCGTTTCATCCGCAAATCAAAACAAGCCGCGTCGATTATACTTTTCCATAATTATACTTCTAATTTTATTTTTGTTAAATTTCAACATAAGTAAAAGAGCGTGCCTATGGTCATCGATTTACGAACTTCACCGTTCTGCGGAGGACCTCAAGCGCTATGGGCATCGCCGACTCGTCGAAATCGAACCGGCTGCTGTGGTGACCGGCGGCGGTATCGGCCCCTATGCCTATGTAGGCGGCCTTGCCGCCTCTGTCTTGGACATATTTCATCATCCAGCACGCGTCATCGCTGCCTGACATCCGGCCAAACTGTGAGACCTTGCCGACGCTGCGCACCAACGTCGCCATAGATGCGACCGACGACGCAAGGTCGGAGCTGCTGTTCGCGCTGTTTGCCTCCCCCTGCCTGGTTATCATAAGACCGACGTCGTACATCTGAGCCGCGCCGCGCAAGACGCTCATAGCGCGATCGTATACGTATGACGACAGCGCGTCCGTCGCGCCTCGCGTCTCTATCTTGAGATGCGCTTTCTGCGCCACGACGTTGCGACCCTCGCCGGCGTTAAGGACTCCGACGTTAACCCTTGTCACTCCGTCCGAGTGCGGCGCTATGGCGTGGAGGTTCAAGGCCGCCGAGGCCGCGGCAAGCAGCGCGTTCTTCCCCTTGTTCGGCTCTCCTCCGGCGTGAGCCCCGACGCCGCGGAAATCGGCGTCTATCTTCGTTGTACAGAGGAAACCGTTCATGCCGCCGAAGACCGTCCCAGTCGGATTATTGAGGCCAAGGTGGAACGCCAGGAAGTAATGGACTCCCTCGAGGATGCCAGATCTCGCCATGGCATATCCGCCTCGCACACCTTCCTCGGCAGGCTGGAAAACGAAGAGCACTTTGCCGCAAAGCTCTTCTTCGGCTTTAAGCAGCTCTGCGAGCGCAAGGCCGACCGCCATATGGCCGTCATGACCGCAGGCGTGCGCCCAGCCCGGATTTACGGAGGCAAAACCCTCTTTGAATGGGAGGTGATCCTCGTCGCATGACTCTGTGGTGTCCACGCAATCTATATCCACGCGAATTGCGGTCACGGGACCGGGTCTCCCCGTGTCGAACTCGGCGCAAAGCCCTGTGTAAGGCCCGATGGCCGCCACTATATCCTCAAGGGCGCCCTGTTTTATCGCGCGTAATTTCTCCGCGCCCGCGTCTATGTCCTTTCCCATGACGTCCTCTTCCCTTATTACCTCGCCTCCGAAGCGGACCTTGTATCCAAGATTGTATAAAACCTCGGCGATTTTAGCAGTGGTGCGAAACTCGGCCCACCCGCTCTCAGGGTAGCGGTGAAAATCCCGCCTGCGCTCCGTCATCTGTCTTTTTATCCTCTCCATATCAAGCTGCATACATTACCCCTCGCTTTCTTTCCCCGAATACTCGCGCCGGTTTGAAACGTACGACGACGCTTATCGCATTGTTTAATAAGCAGCAGATGAAACTTAATATTTAAACCATATCTATGAAATTATTTTCTATTATTATACTCCAGTTGCAATTTTGCACCCTGCTTTTAAGTCCACTTTTTCCGTCTTTCGCCTTGAGAAAGGAAAAAGAGGCTGAATCAGTGTAGAATAAACATGATGCGTTCTTAAAAACGGCGGGAGGTGCTTGGCAGAATGGCGGATAAGAAGGTCCTTGGGTTCATAGGCACAGGCGTGATGGGCAGGAGCATGGCGGGGCATTTGATCGATGCCGGACACGAGGTGCACGTGTATAACCGCACCAAGAGCAAGGCCGACGGGCTTGTCGCCAGAGGCGCGGTATGGGAGCCGTCGCCTGCGGACATCGCGGCAAAGTGCGACGTGATCTTTACTATCGTAGGATATCCCGAAGACGTCGAGGAGATATACTTAGGCGATAAGGGGCTCATCGAAAACGCGAAGGACGGAGCGCTGTTGGCCGATATGACCACGTCCAGCCCCAAGCTCGCGCGCAGGATATGGGAAGCCGGCAAAAAACGCGGGCTTCGCGTACTTGACGCCCCTGTTACCGGCGGCGATAAGGGGGCGCGCGATGCGACTCTTACGATATTCGTCGGAGGAAACGAGGAGGATTTCAAAGCCGCGCTGCCCTACTTTAAAATCATGGGGCGCACCGTGGTGCTTATGGGCAAGGCCGGCGACGGACAGAACGCGAAGCTGGCGAACCAGATAGTGATTGCCGGCACGATGACGGGCATGTGCGAGGCGCTGGCTTTCGCGCACGCGTGCGGACTCGACAGGGAAAAGCTCATAGATGCCATGGCGGGCGGTTCGGCGAACACATGGAGCCTGGTGAATTACGGTCCCAGGATACTCAGGGGAGATTTCGCGCCCGGGTTCTTCGTCAAGCATTATATAAAGGACATGAGGCTCGCCGAGGCGGCCGCGGATGAAATGGGGCTTGACCTTCCGGCCCTTGAGCTTACGAGACAGCTGTACGAGGAGATAGCGGAAGGCGGACTTGAGGACATGGGGACGCAAGCCCTCTACTGCCTGTATGACCCTGACGCCGAGTGACGTCCTTTCGCGGAAGGCTCAAGCGGCATAGCCGGCTTTAGTGAACCGCGAAAAAACGAAAACGAAAACGATATCGCTTGGCCGTCAAGTGTTTTTGCTTGACAATGACACGACGCCCCTTGTATAATGCTCTCGCTGCATTGACGGGGGTGTCTTTTTGTCCAGGACGGATTTTTTAAATCAGCGAGTGAGGGACGGCATGCTGCTTGACGCTTACGGGCCGCTGCTAACAGAAAAACAGCGGCTGGCCTGCGAAATGGTGCTGCTGCAGGACCTGTCTCTTGCCGAGGCGTCTGAGGCTCTGGGCGTTTCACGCCAGGGGGTCCACGATCTTATAACAAGGGCAAAAGAACACATGGAGAATACGGAGAGGCTTCTTGGGCTGCTTGAGAAAGAGGATCTGGGAGAACGCATGGCAGGCTTTCTTGACGCAAACAGAGAGAGGCTCCCTGAGGATTTCTATCTGGAATTCAAAAAAATGCTTGAATCATACAAGGAGAGCTCGTGATGTTCGACTCGCTCAAAGAAAGATTTGAAAACATATTCGCTGCTCTGAGGGGCAAGGGGAAGCTCACGGCGGAGGACATAAACGACGCGCTTCGCGAGGTGCGCCGCGCGCTGCTTGAGGCCGACGTCAATTATAAGGTCGTCAGGGACGTGACGGAGGCCATTAAGGCCCGCGCTACGGGACAGGCTGTTCTGGACTCGGTTACACCCGCTCAGATTATATTCACGATAGTATATGAAGAACTCATAAAGATAATGGGGGACGCGCCCGTTCCGCTTGTGATATCACCGAAGCCTCCAACCGTATATATGATGGTCGGTCTCCAGGGCTCCGGAAAGACGACCACCGCGGTTAAAGTGGCCAAGAGGATGTCCAGGGGGCACAAGCCTCTCGTCGTCGCGTGCGACCTGCGGCGCCCAGCCGCTGTCGAGCAGCTTCGCGCTCTTTCCGAAAAAGCGGGCATAGCGTTCTTCGGCCCGGCTTCCGGCGGGCAGGATCCCGTCAAGGTCGCGTCTGACTCCATAGAATACGCAAAAGACCATCTGTGCGATATGGTGATCCTCGACACCGCGGGACGGCTGCAGATGGACGAGGACCTCATGAGTGAGCTTGAGGCCATGAAGCTCGCGGTCCCGCCGACGGAGGTGCTGCTCGTCGTCGACTCGATGACGGGACAGGAGGCCGTAAACGTGGCATCCGCTTTCCATGAACGCCTCGGACTGACAGGAGTAATCCTTACGAAGCTCGACGGAGACGCAAGGGGCGGTCCATCGCTCGCCATACGAGCCAGCACCGGGGTGCCGATCAAGCTGGCCGGCTGCGGCGAAAAGATAGAGGACCTTGAGGTATTCGACGCGCGGCGCATGGCTCAGCGCATAATCGGGATGGGCGATATAGAGGGCCTTCTTGAGAAAGTGCAGTCCGCAACGAACGAGGCCGACATCAGCCGGATGGCTGAGAACCTGAAGAAGAACCGCTTCACTATGGAGGACATGCTGCTGCAGCTGCAGCAGATACAGAAGCTCGGCCCGCTCGAGAAGATACTTGAGATGCTTCCTATTCCAGGCGGAAGCAAGGCGCTTAAGGACATCCAGATTGATCCGAAGCGTATAAAGCAGACGGAGGCCATAATCCTCTCGATGACGCCCAAAGAGCGGCGCAACCCGGAGATAATAAAGGGCAGCCGCAGGAGAAGGATAGCTGAGGGGTCGGGCACAACCGTGCAGATGGTCAACCAGGTGCTCGCGCAGTACGAGCAGATGAAGACCATGATGAAGAGCATCGGCAAGATGCCCTCCGGCGGAAAAGGTTTTAAGATGCCGCCTGGCATGATGGGCGGCATGGGCGGCGGACGCCGCGGGTTTTTTAAATAAGCGGTCTGCGTGGAAACAGCCGGCAAAACCGGCTTATTCACGTTTTTTCCGAATATAAAAAGGGATATCACATCCCAAAAAACACAACAGGAGGTGTTTACGCAGATGGCAGTTCGTATTCGTCTTTCCCGCCACGGGAAAAAGAAGGCTCCCTTTTACCGCCTCGTAGTTGCCGACTCTCATTCACCGAGGGACGGACGCTTTATCGAGATACTGGGGACCTATAATCCGCTGAAAGACCCGGCGGAGATAAATGTGGACGCGGAACGCGCGGCATTTTGGATCAAAAACGGGGCTTCCCCGTCGGAGACAGCAAGGATACTGCTGAAGAAGGCCGGCGTATTTGACGCTCCGGCTGAAGCCTGATTGAGGACGGGAGATATTGATGCCTGATTATGTTGACCTCGTCGGCCTCATAGTCAAGAGGCTTGTGACGAAGCCTGAAGAAGCGAAGATCACGGAAAGCCGCAGCGATTCCGATGCGATACTGATAACCATCAGCGTCGCAAGCGACGACATCGGCCGCGTGATAGGCAAAAAAGGCGCCACGATAAACGCCATACGCCACATAGCAAAGGCCGCGTCGGTAAAGTCCGGCGAAAAGGTCGATGTCGATGTCGAGGAAGACTGACGCTTCTTCTGAAGAGAGGACTACCATAGGGAAAATAGTCGGGACGCACGGCGTTAGGGGTACTATGCTGCTGCTGCCGCTGACCGATTACCCCGAAAGATTTCTCGGCATGGAGGAACTCGTCCTCGACAGGCCGGGCAAGCCGCGCTGCACGCTGAAAGTCCGCAGACTGGTCCCCTATGAGGGAAAGGGCACTTTCTTCCTCGACGCGGAAGGCGTCGGCGACAAAGACTCGGCAGAAGCGTTCAGAGGCGGCGTAGTCACAGTCGCAAATGAGGAACGCGTAGCCCTCTCAGAGGACGAATACTGGACCGACGACATCATCGGTCTTAAGGCGGTCGAGAACGGAACGGGACGTGACCTTGGTGTGCTTGAGGAGATAATGTTCACCGGCAGCAATGACGTCTACCTCATAAGAACCGCGGACGGCGCTCTCAAACCAATCCCGGCACTGGACAGCGTGGTGAACAGCGTCGACATAGCCGGCGGGATAATGATCGTAACTATACCGGAGGGGCTTTGGGACTGATATGAAGATATCGATCCTCACCGCGTTTCCCGACCTCATACGCAGCTACTTGTCGTCAAGCGTCGTAGGGCGAGGGATAACCTCGGGGAAGCTCGAGGCGGAAGTGATAGACATACGAGACTTCGCGCTCAAAGAGTACAGACAGGTGGACGACTACAGCTACGGAGGAGGCGGCATGGTGCTCATGCCGGAACCGCTCGCGGCTGCGTTTGAGAGCCTGTATGCCGGCGGAAAGAAACCATATACGGTCTATCCGTCGCCCCAGGGTGTGAGGCTTCACCAGGAGCTTGTGGAAGACCTGGCGCGGAAGGAACACATCGTCATACTCTGCGGCCACTATGAGGGGGTCGACGAGAGGTTCGTCGAACGGTACGCGGATATAGAGATCTCCATAGGAGACTTTGTGCTTACCGGAGGCGAGATGCCGGCGATGGCGATAACCGACGCGGTTTCACGCATGATTCCGGGGGTAGTAGGCAAGGACGCGGCGGTCAAAGACGACTCGTTCTACAGCGGTATGCTCGACACGCCGCACTACACGCGCCCCGCGCACTGGCGCGGCGATGACGTGCCGGAAGTGCTGCTCGGCGGCGATGCAAAGGCCATAGCTAAGTGGCGAATGAGGCAATCTGTCGAACGTACGCTCAGAAGAAGGCCGGACGCGGCCGCCAGGGCAAGCCTGGCGCCATGGCTCGGGGGAGGATCCTATGTCATGGAGGTCCACTACCCGGTGCTTGACAAACGCGGGGAGAAATCTTCCTCCGCCATAACGGGCATGGATATACACGACATAGCCAGGGCCTGCAGGATGTACGGCATAAGGAAATACCTCATCGTCACGCCTATAGCTCAGCAGAGGGAGATGGCGAAGAGGATAATAACGCACTGGACCGAAGGCTGGGGAGCGTCTTACAACGCTGACAGAAAAGAGGCTTTCGGCACCGTAAAGATATTCGCATCAATTGAAAAGGCCCTGGATTGGATAAGAGACAGGGAGAAAAAGGAGCCTTACAAAATAGCGACCACAGCGAAGATGAACGACAAAGCCGTCCACTGGCTGTCTCTTAAGCGCGAGATCCTTGAGAAAGACCACAGCCCCGTTTTCATATTCGGGACCGCGTGGGGCCTTCACGAAGATGTGCTTGACGCGGCTGACGCTGTGATGACGCCCATAATGGGCGGAAGCGGCGGATGGAATCATTTGTCGGTCAGAAGCGCCGTAAGCATAACGCTTGACAGGTTCTTCGGCTGGAGGTAGCGGCTCGGTGCGGAAACAAAGACCTTCAAAAATTAAAACATCTTATGATAAGGAGGGAAAACACTTATGATAGACCCCAGAATAGCTCTGATAGAAAAGAGATTCACAAAAGAAGCCGGGGATATCCCTGAATTCAGGGCCGGCGACACAGTGAAAGTGCACGTCAAGGTCAAAGAAGGAAACCGCGAGCGTATCCAGGTGTTCGAGGGAGTAGTTATAGGACGCCAGCACGGCGGCCTGCGCGAGAACTTCATCGTGCGCAAGATATCGAACGGAATCGGAGTGGAGAGGATATTCCCCGTCCACTGCCCCAGCATCGACAAGATCGAAGTCGTCCGCAAGGGTCGGGTCCGCAGGGCCAAACTCTACTACCTGCGCGAACTCAGCGGCAAAGCCGCGCGCATCAAAGAGCGCCGCGAATTCAATTAGCAGCGCCGTTCAAGCGGGGCCTTTGCGCAAAGGCCCCGCTTTTATAAAATAAACCGCGCAAGTGCCCATTAGATACACGCAAACCCGGTAACGGCAACCGCATCTCTATTCGGGAAATTATCCGCTGCTGCGCCTGCGAATTAATCAGCAGCGTCATTTATACAGCCCGCGAGCGTCGCGGCAGGTTAATTCGCTATATGACAGACTTGACAAGGAAGTCTAAAATTGTTTTAATAGATTTTCTTGAAACTAAGGTGCAATATTTAA
>Ga0228536_1001422_pt1 | contig 22872 bp, 25 predicted proteins | sample SJ1Smetagenome_FD_168611 | JGI IMG/M metagenome (GOLD analysis project Ga0228536, IMG submission 168611) | Enriched culture of PCE-dechlorinating microbial communities from Ithaca, New York, USA - SJ1.S | ecosystem: Engineered > Modeled > Simulated communities (microbial... > Unclassified...
CACACGCCGGAGGTGCAGGAAGAGTTTCGTTCGACAAGTGAAATGAGGAGAAGCCTTATGAATATTAGGACATCGAAGAATCACCAAACATTATTTGATAATTTTTTCACTTACGTTGGAGTTGTACTTTTTGTCGCTGTGAACATATTACTGGTAATTATGGCAGCTGTGATCCTCGTGAAGTATTTTAATGTTTTCCAAATGCTTAGGGGCGTGCCATAGAAAAAGCTAACTTGATAAAAGCGTACTCGGTTGTCCTCATGATAGGTACATGCAGCTCACAGGTGATAGGAAGAAAAATGGGGATATTTCAGTCCCTTCACGACGTATAATAAGCCCGAAGATCAGGGACATTGGGGACGCCCTTTACATTTTCACTTTCCTTTCGCACTCATCCATGATAGGCTCTCGTTATGCCAAGGAAGGCGCGCATAGATGCCCCCGGTGCTTTGCATCACATAATCGCCAGAGGGATAGAGGGGGGTGTGATCTTTCAGGACCGCGCAGACCGGGATAGATTCATCCAGCGTCTCTCGGATATCCTTACCGAGACAGCCACTCAGTGTTATGCTTGGGCGCTTATCCCGAACCATTTCCACCTACTGTTGAAAACCGGCATGATACCGGTAGGGCGAGTGATGCAGAAACTTCTGACCGGATATGCAGTTTCCTACAACAGACGTCACACTCGTTCAGGCCACCTCTTTCAGAACAGATATAAGTCCATCCTGTGTCAGAAGGAGCCATACCTCCTCGAGCTGGTACGGTACATCCATCTGAACCCTATCCGTGCAGGCATTGTAGCCGACATGAATGGGCTGGACCATTTTGCCTATTGCGGTCACGGTGTGCTTATCGGCAGACGACAGAACGACTGGCAGAATACGAACGAGGTATTAGGTCTATTCTCTCCTCATCTTGCTACCGCCAGAACAGGGTATCGTAAGTTCCTTATCAAGGGATTATCAATGGGGCATCGCAGCGATCTTACCGGAGGAGGTCTTATCCGCAGCAGTGGCGGTTGGGAACAGGTGATTGCAAAACGGCGTGCTAAAGCGTTTCAGAAATCGGATGAGCGCATACTGGGAGATCATGAGTTCGTCAGCTTGGTGCTGGCAAAGGCAAAGGAGCAGATAGAGGGGAAATATAACCTGAATTCACAAGGAATCGATCTTGCCGCAGCGATCAGCCGCGTATGTGAGGTATTACATTGCGACAGCTACGACATTCTCATGCCGGGGAAAGTGAAAAACAGGGTGCATGCGAGAAGCCTCTTCTGCTATTGGGCTGTCCGGGAATTAGGAACAAGTCAGGCCGAGCTGTCTCGCCAACTCAAACTTTCTCCTGCCGCAATAACGCAATCGGTGAAACGTGGAGAAGTATTGGCGAAGGGAAGAGGGTATTCCCTGCTATGATTGGGGCTCGGTGGGGAAAGTGAAGATGTAAAGGGCGTCCCCAATTACCAATTAAATGAGATAAAGGACGCAAAGGCTCTGCTGACAATGGTCGGCGGCAAGGTCGTTTACGAAAGATGACGGCACAGATGAAACCGTGCGGTAGTTATTCTGCCGACGGAGGGTGTCAGGGGCGCAAAGCGCCGTTTTTTTGATAACTGCTGACATTTGGCGTGAAAGAGAGTATAATTATAGTACAGTCAATTTTACCTTCTTTGCTCAGCGGCACGTACAAGATCGACTGATACGGATCACAATCGCTTTTCGATTTCCGGCATATCGCTAACGAAACTATTGAGAGGACCCAAAAGATGTCAAACGTAGCAAGATTCATCGAGATCAGAGAACGCATTGAATCGCTTGCCGAGCACATTGTAGTGACAGGCGAACGGAAGGTAATGCTCGAGTCAAGCCAAAAGCTCGACGAGGCAACGAAACTGCTGGCAAAGCTTACAGACATGGCAGACAACGACGTGCAAGAGGTCGTTGTTGAGCGATTGACGGTACTGCTTACCCGGCTTGGAACAAAGGTTGAGACGTCAATAGCCAAGAAGCTGGTCGTAAGAAAAACAACCGGCCGTTTAAAGGCCCCCATCCAAGGAGACGTTGTTCAATAAGCAAATAGCTTTCCTTTTTCTTTCTATTTTTCTTTCAGGTGTCAGAAGGGTATGAAAAATAGCGTGTGTAATGGAGGGTAGGGCTCAGGAGGGGTTTTCCGCGAAAAGGCAATACCGGTTCCGGCCGGACTGCTTGGCCCTGTACATTGCAGCATCGGCGCGCTGCAGCAATGTAACAATATCGGCGCCGTCATCGGGGTAGAGGGCGATACCTATGCTTGAGCCGACAGCGACATTGTGCTCATCAATCGCAAGGGGCGCCCGCACGACATCGAGTATCTTCTGCGCAAGCATTGCCAGATTGTCTTCGCTCATAATATCGGGAATGACGATAATAAACTCATCCCCGCCAAGGCGGGATACGGTATCATGTTTTCGCAAAGCGCCGGTGAGCCTGTCTGCCACCGCCTTCAGCAAGATGTCGCCCGCTGCATGACCCAAAGTGTCGTTGACCTCCTTGAACTTATCGAGGTCAAGCATCATGACAGCTAAGCTTCTGCCTGTCCGCTGTGCCTGCGCCAGGGTCATTGTGAGACGGTCGTGGAGGAGTATCCTGTTCGGCAATCCTGTCAGTGCGTCGTAGTAGGCAAGCTCCCGTATCGTCTCCTCTGCCTGTTTACGTTCGGTGACATCGCGGAGCAGCGCGAGGACGACGAGTTCGCCGTCATAGGTCATATGGGTCATGGAGGCCTCTATATAGAGTATGACCCCGTCTTTGCGTACGCCCTTGAACTCATACAAACGAGATTCCTGAAGCGCCCTTTCCCAGTCCCCTATCTCCCCGGCCATTTTTTCCCTGTCGTCAGGATGGGCAATGCAGTTGACGTGGCTCCCTGTAACCTCTCCGGTATCTGCGAACCCGAACATCCTCACGAAGCGCTGATTGACGTAGCGGTACCGGTCATTTTTGATGATGGCAACGCCGTCGTTGGAGCACTCAATGGCGATCCGGTACCGTTCTTCCGATTCCCTGAGCCTCTTTTCTGTTCTATGTATCCGTTCCATTGCCCTGATGCGGGCGAGGAGTTCCTTATCGCTCACAGGCCTGATAATATAATCGTCGGCGCCGACGTCAAAACCGGTTATCTTCATTTCATCTGTGGCTGGAGATGACGAAAGGTAGATTACGCACACATCCTCAAAGCCTTGTGTTGATTTGATCTGCCTGCACACATCGTACCCGAACGTATCGGGGAGATAGACGTCGAGGAGAACGATGTCCGGCTTATCCCCGGCGATTATCTGCAGGCATTCATTCCCCGTCGCTGCCTCTCTCACCTCGTAGCCGGACGATCTGAGGAGGCCGGCAACCTCTTTCAGGATGCGCACGTTGTCCTCAACGACGAGTATCTTCGTCGTGTCTTTCATCGCACTATTCTAACAGGACAAGGGCCGCAAAGACAAATGAATAAGACGAAAGGCGGCTCATAGTTCGTGGCTCATAGCTCATAGCAAAATCAAACTCTAAATCCGAATATCTAAATCCTAAACAAATTCAAACGTTCAAAATTCAAAACGATTCGAGAAACATTTGTTTGGAACATTTGATATTTGGATTTTGATATTGTTTAGGATTTGGTGCTTATAATTTCGTGCTTGCCTCTGCTATCAGCCATGAGCTATTTGGCGTTATTTCCTCACCACATGTATCGCCGTGGCTTTGAGGGAGGCTGCGACATCCGATCCTTCACAGAGCGACAGCGCATCGACAGCGTCCTGCGTTATATAGGCAACAAGGGGAAAGCCGCAATCGAGCTCTACCTTATGAAAGAGCCCCATGGGGACTATCCTTTCGATGGTACCCCGGAATGTATTCCGCGCGCTGGCTGTCTCTGAAGGGTTTATTGAGAGGGTAACGTTCTCCGGACGGATGCAGAGGATAAGGCTTCCGCCTATGTCATAGTCTCCGATGACCGCCACCTCCTGCCCCGATACGGAGACCATCACGATGCCCATCTTCTTCCCTGTAACCTTTCCCTTCAGGATGGTCTCCACGCCCACAAAAGAGGCGACAAACTCATCTGCAGGGTGATTCATCACATCGTCAGGAGTGCCTATCTGGAGTATCCTTCCTCTGTTCATCACCGCGACCCTGTCCGAGAGGCGCAAGGCCTCGATCCTGTCATGGGTGGCAAATATCGTGGTCGTCCCGGAGTCCTCCAATATCCTTTCAAGATCTTCGATCAGCGATTCACGGGTAGGGGGGTCGAGAGCAGAAAAAGGCTCATCGAGAAAGAGCATGTCAGGTTTTACCGCAAATGCCCTGGCGAGGCTCGTCCTCTGCGCCTCTCCTCCTGAAAGCGTCCTCGCGGACCGGTCGCCGAGATGGCCGATCCCGAACCTTTCGAGGTTCTCTTTCACGGACCTTTTTATCTCCTGACTTTCCAGCTTGCGGAACCTCAATCCTGCGGCGACATTTTCGAAAACAGTAGCATTGAACAAAAGAGGCTCCTGGAAGACCATGGAAATTCTTTTCCGGTATTGGCCGACAGGGAGTTCATCGCCTACCGGCTTGCCCTTGAACACGATAGCGCCCGAGAAGTATTTGAAGAGGTGGCAGAGGGTGACGAGGAGCGTTGACTTTCCTGCGCCGTTAGGCCCAATAAGGGCAAGGACCTCGCCTTCGTCAACCTTGAGGTGCGGAACGTCAAGCAGTGTCGTCCCAGCTCTTTCCACGCAGAGGTTTTTAGCTTCAAGTATGGGCATTGTCTGATCCATTGTTATTTTGCTATCAGCCATGAGCTATGAACCACGAGCTATTGTTTCCTTTCCCTCTGCTGTATATGGGTGAGAATGAGGTTGATAAAATAGGCAAGCAAGAGCAGGATGATGCTCAGGGCGATCGCGACATCGAAGTTCCCCCTGCTTGTCTCCATCACGGTTGCCGTTGTGAGCACCCGCGAGTATCCCTTGATGTTGCCGCCGACCATGATGGAAGCGCCGATCTCCGATATAACCCCTCCGAACCCTGCCATAATTGCCGCAAGCAGGGAAAGCCGCGCCTCTTTTATGAGCATCCAGACCATCTGGAGGCGCGTTGCGCCGAGGGCAAGGATCTGAAGGCGGAGCTTCCTGGGGAGCTGCTGCATTGCCGCAACGGTGATGCCCATTACGATCGGGGTTGCAATGATGGATTGGGCGATGATGATGGCTAAGGGCGTATAGAGGATGCCGAGAAATCCGAAGGGGCCGTTGCGCCAGAGAAAGATCGTCACGAAAAGCCCGACCACAACGGGCGGGAGCCCCATGCCGGTATTTACGAGGCTTACCACGGCCCTTTTGCCGGGGAATTCGTTGAGGGCGATCACCGTCCCGATCGAAACACCGATAAAAACGCTGATAAGGGTTGCGAGCCCCGATACCTTGAGAGACAGAAGGGTAATATCCAGTACTTCGCGGTCAAGTGTTACAAGAAGCAGGAACGCCTTCTTTATTCCTTCAAGGATCAGGTCCACTTTAACGCCTCACATATTCAGCCGTCAGCTATCAGCTTACAGCAATCAGCTAATAGTATGTCGTATATCGTATATAGTATGTCGTAACTTCCACTTCGACTTTATGTCTTTTTGCAATTTCGATATACGATCTGATGAGCTATATGCCGTGAGCTGCATTTTTCATCCAGCATCCAGCATCGAGCATCCAGCGTCCGGTTTGCCATAAGCCGCCTTATTTTCCCAGATCCTCCACTTTCTTCCCGGCGTCAGGGAAGAAAAGCGGTGAGCCGAACTTGTCCACGCCAAAGGTCTTGATGATGTCCTGAGTTTCCTTGGACACCATGAAGCCTGCGAAGGACTTTCCGCCAGGCGCGTTGACCTTGGGGAATTTTGCGGGGTTTGCCTCGATCACATGGTAGATGTTGAGGAGGATCGCGTCGCCCTCTGCCAGAATATCGAGGCTAAGGTTTTTCTTCAGGGCAAGGTATGTTCCCCGGTCGGCGAGCGTGTAGGCCTTTTTCTCAGAGGCAACATTGAGGGTCTGCCCCATGCCGAGCCCGGTCTGCTGATACCACTTCTCGCCTTCGTATTTGACAGCGGCTGCCTTCCATATAGCCTTCTCTTTTGAATGGGTGCCGGAGTTGTCTCCCCTTGAAAGAAAAAGGCTCTGGGCGGCGGCGATCTTCTTGAACGCCTCTGCCGCTGACTTCACGCCCTTGATCTTTGCGGGGTCCGCCGACGAGCCTACGACGATAAAGTCGTTGTGCATGATAAGCTGCCTGTTAATGCCATAGCCGTCTGCCACAAATTTCTTTTCTGCAGCGGGGGAATGGACGAGCAGGACGTCGGCCTCGCCCTTCTGGCCCATTGCCATGGCCTGCCCAGAGCCGACGGCGATGGTCTTCACGAAATAGCCGGTCTTTTTCTCGAAGATTGGGATAAGGACATCGAGAAGCCCCGAATCCTGCGTGCTCGTTGTCGTCGCCAGGATGATGTTCTTCTGCTGCGCATCAACGGATGGTACAACCAGAAAGGATGACAGGATGATCAATGCAATGATGGCGATCAGTGTGCGTGCTGTTTTTTTCATAACGGCCTCCTTTTCTATTTTTTAATTCATGCCTTGAGATTTTCTCCACTCCTTCGAGTTGGGGAAAAAGAGCGGGCTTCCATACTTATCCTTGCCGAAATCTTTTATGATTGCCTGCCCCTTGTCCGGCGCGGTAAGCCACTTTACAAATGCCATTGCGCCTTCGTAGTTTGCCTTGCTGAATTTTTTAGGGTTAACCGGTATGAGAGTGATATAATTAAGCAACGCTTTGTCCCCTTCAACAAGTATGGCGAGCTTGATCTCATTTTTCAGCCCGAGGTAAGTAGCCCTGTCGATAACGGTATAAGCTCCTCGCTGGTCAGCGTAGCGAAGGGTAGGCACGTTCCCTTCAAAGCCTTTTTCATACACGACGTACCAGCTGCCCGAGGGTTTTATGTCTGCCTTCCCCCACAAATTCATCTCGGCGACATTGGTCCCTGATTTATCTCCTCTTGATACAAAGAGGGCTCCCTTCCCGGAGATCTTTTGCAGCGCAGCCGCAGCGCCTTTCATCCCCTTGATGCCCGCAGGGTCGCTGGCAGGGCCGACGATAACAAAATCGTTGTACATCAGGTCGATCCTCTCCGTCCCGAACCCCTCGTTAACGAACTTTTCCTCCAGGGATTTAGCATGGACCATTACCAGATCGATGTTGCCCTTCCTCGCAATGTTCATTGCCGCTCCTGTCCCTGCGCCGACATGCCGTACCCGTATCCCGGCCTCTTTTTCGAACTGGTCCTCCAGGAGACCCACAATGCCGGAATCTATCGGGCCGATCGTGCTCGACAGCAAGATAAACTTGCCATCCTCGGCCGGGCACAGCCCGGGGCTTGTCAATGAAACGACCAACAGAACGATACAAAGCCAGTATTTCATAAACCCCATAACAATCCTCCTTATAAAAACATAATATCCTCAATAAAAATAGACTAATTCATCACGATATTCAATGATAAATTATTATAGTAACAAATAATAACTTATTATAACCATTCAGCAAGGATGACGTTCAAGAAGCAGATAACCTGGTTAATGAAAAAAGGTTGAACGTTCATAACTTATTATGTATTTATGCTATATAATATAAGAAGTAATACTAAAGAAAGGAGGGCAATACAATGAAGGTAAGCGCCCGCAACGTACTCAAAGGCAAGGTGAAAGGCATAACGCCCGGTGCTGTTAATTCTGAGATTGTCATTGAGCTTCCTGGCGGTCTGGAGATTGCTTCGATTATCACGAAAACCTCCGTTGAAAATCTACGGCTCGCTATAGGTAAAGAGGTCTATGCGGTCATAAAGGCTTCGAACGTTATTATTGCTACCGACTGAGGAGCATAAACGGGCAACTGAAAAAAGAGGGATCCAGGTTTTTCCGAAAGAAACAGAGTTTGAAAATCCTTTATCTTTCCTATATACTGAGAGGACAATATGGAGATACTTTCGGCAAGGGACCTGTCAGGCTATCTGAGGATCAACGAGAAAAAGATCTATAAGCTGGCGCAGGAATCGAAGATACCTCACCTGAAGATCGGCGGCAAGATCGCATTCACAAAGGAGTTGATAGACCGGTGGATCCTTGAGAACACCGAGAGGGAGAAGGTGATCCTCATCGCAGGCAGCGACGACCATCTCCTTCGGAAGATGATCGACATCTATAACAACGAAAAGGCGGGGATCATATTCTACGCCCCTGTAGGCAGCATCAACGGGCTGAAGATACTCAAGAGAAATGCCGCAACCATGTCCTGCGTGCACATCCTCGATGTCGAAAAAAGGGCCTACACCCTTTCGTACATAGACCGTTATCTCTCGGCAGAGGGCTATGTGGTGGTCCAGCTCTTCTTCAGGGAGCAGGGGCTTTTTGTAAGGAAGGGAAACCCCAAAGGGATAAGCTCGCTGAAGGATATCGCCGGCAATGACGTAGCCTTTATAAACAGGAACCAGGGCTCAGGGACAAGGCTGCTCTTTGATTTCCTCATCGGAGAAGAAAAGATCGCGCCGGATCGCATCAAGGGGTATGCCCGGGAGGTCGGCTCCCACATCGAGGCCGGGCTGCGGGTCCTCGGGGGCAGCGGCGACTGCGCGCTTGGCATACGCTATATTGCCAATATCCTTGGCCTCGATTTCATTCCCCTCTTTAACGAACGCTTTGACATGGTCATTCCTGAAGACCATTTTCACAGCGTGCAGGTGAAGTCCTTCCTCTCCTTTTTTGAGCAGCAGCGCCTCGTAAGCAGCATAAGCGATTTTGCAGGCTATGATGTGAGCAACACCGGCGGCATCCTCTATCCCCACGCGTGAAACAACCAAATGCAATCTAAGGGCCGGCAATACAGGCAGCGCATAGAGGTATCTGTTAAGAAGGGGTCTGAAGAATTGCTCCCCGAAGAGATCTACGGCGAGTGCCTGTCGGGTGGTATCTGGATCGAGGAGGCAAAGAACAAGACCGTCATCAAGGCCTACCCGGAAGATGCAGGCGCTTTTCAGGATCTCCTCAAAAGATCAGGCATCAGGGTATACGAGATAAGGATTGTGCAGGAGAAGGACCAGGATTATGCAGAGCTGACAAAAAGATATTTTCAGCCGATCAGGATAGAGGATATCATTGTCGCTGCGCCATGGAACAAGCACGGGGAAAAGAAAAAGACGATCATCATTGAGCCGGGCATGGCCTTCGGGACAGGGAGGCATGAATCGACGAGGATCATGATAAGGCTGATGAAAGATGCGGATATAGGCGGAAAAGAGGTCCTCGACCTCGGGTGCGGCTCGGCGATCCTCTCCCTCTATGCGGCCCTCAAGGGCGCGAAAAGGGTTACCGCCGTAGACAACGACAAAGACGCAATAGAATCAGCGAGAAAGAACCTGTCGCTTAACAACATAACGAACATCCGCTTTGCCTGCGCAGGGCTGGAAAATGTTAAAGGCAGATACGATATCGTCTTGGCAAACCTTGATATAAGGACATTCTCGGACCACGCGCAGCATATTATGAAACTATCGAAGCGCGGCGGCACCGTCATTATCTCCGGCATTCTGGGAAAAGACGCGAAGCGTGCCCTTTCTCTTTTCCCATCCTGGACGCTGGTAAGAATGGAGAAGAAAAACTCCTGGCGAGGATATGTCCTTAAAAGGCAGGCTAAGGTTGAGGTTAAGCAAAAAGCATAGTGAAACACGCGTTTTCATTGCTCAACCTTAACCTCAGCCTTAGCCTGCCTTTTCTTGCTTTTATTCGAAGAGGGCTTTTGAGAAGTCTTTTGCGCTGAAGGGGATCAGGTCGTCGATCTTTTCCCCAACCCCGACATACCGCACCGGTATCTTCAGAGAATGAGCGATGGGAAGCAGGAAGCCGCCTTTGGCGGTCCCGTCAAGCTTCGTGATCACGATGCCCGTGATCGAAAGGGCCTCGTTGAAGGTCTTTGCCTGGGCAATGGCATTCTGCCCGTTCGTGGCGTCTACGACGAGCAGCGTCTCATGGGGCGCCCCTTCAAGCTCTTTGCCGACGACGCGCTTGACCTTCTTCATCTCTTCCATGAGGTTTGCCTTCGTATGGAGCCTGCCGGCTGTGTCAAGGATCAGGACGTCGATATCCCGCGCCTTCGCTGCCTTTGTGGCATCAAAGGCCACCGCTGCGGGGTCTGACCCTTCGGCGTGCTTTACGACATCTATGCGCAGCCTGTCTGCCCATGCCTGGAGCTGCTCAATTGCCGCGGCCCTGAATGTATCGCAGGCGCCGAGAAGAACCTTTTTCCCTGCCGCAGTGTATATGTTGGCAATTTTTGCTATTGTGGTGGTCTTGCCGACCCCGTTCACGCCGATGCAGAGGATAACAAAAGGCTTGCGGCCGTTTGTTGCAGCAGGAGCTTCGATGCCTGACAGCATCTTTTCTATCTCTTCTCTCATGACCTTTTTTACATCTTCCGAGGTCTTTACCTGCCCCCTTTTCCACCTTTCCTTCAACGAGGACATGAGCAGCTCTGCGGTCTCAACGCCCGCATCAGAAAGAATGACCGCCTCTTCGATCTCATCAAAGACGCTCTCGTCTATGGGCTTTCCCGATATGACCCATTCGATCTGGGTGACGAGCTGGTCCCTCGTCTTTGCAAGGCCGTTCTTTATCTTCTCAAAAATTCCCATTGGCTATCTTTCAGATGAGGCTGATTATTGTGATTCCGGCGTATGTGGCTTTCCGCATACCTTGCAAAATCCTTTTTCATCGATAACGCCTATGCACGAGCCGTCGCTGCAAAGGATTCTTTCAGAGAAATCATCATGTTCCTGATGTTCATTAACCGGGGCCGTTAATTCGCTGCCGCAGAGGTAGCAATATGGCCCGAGTTTGGCGATCTCTTTACCGCAATGGGTGCAGGTTATGCTTTCCGATTCGCCTGCGCATTTTTCACATAACATGGCGCTCACCTTACCTTTATGATTTTTACCACCTTGCCGTTATCGAACTCGACATAAACGGTATCTTTATTATCAGGCATGATCTTCCAGGAAGGCCGGTACGTCCAGATGATCTTGTTCTCCGGCGTAACGCTTACAATATTCGGTTCGCCAAGCTTTTTACGCACCTCTTCCTCCGTCATGGAGATCATCGCATTTTCCATGGGCGTCTGGGTTTTTTCCTTGGAGCTTTTGAAGAACGTGCATGAGGCAAGAAGGGCAACGATCATGAGAAGCATTATGGTCTTGCAAACGGGAAAACTCCTCGTGGTTTTCCACAATATTTGTGGAAAACGTGTGAAAAAGTTGTAAAAAGACACATTCATCTCCTTGATTTTATTAGCCATACTATTAGTTTGTACAGTTGCTCGGCAACAATTTTCCTCAATTATTTCAAATACTTTTCGAATCAGGCTCGGCATTGGGATCGTTTTTTTCATGGTCATTACATTATCACGGATTATTAAAATTATCAACGGGTTATGTTCCTCCCCCCGAATGGTATTTTTTCGATGCCTTGCGGAGCCTTTCCATCATGGCTTTGCCGATACCCTGTTCAGGGATCTTTTCCGCGTAGATCACATCGACGTCATGACGGTCTAGCTCAATAAGGTATGAAAAAAAATTCGCGGCGGCCTCCCTGAGGTCGCCACCCGGGGAAAGGACCCTGATGTACCTGACGGCAGGCCCTCCCGCCGGTTTTCTGAATGCAAGGAACGAGGCATTTGAGTTCCCGATCTCATCGGCTGAAGCGATGATCTTTAACGGCCTTGCCGGTGCATAATGGAACGGGAGCTCGCCGGGGGATTCACATGTGCCGTCATCCTTTTTTTCCGAGACCGGGCCGACAACTTCCTCCAATTCCTCAACGGTTATCGCACCGTGCCGGTGGATATAGACCTGGTTGTCCCGGTAAGAGATGATGGTCGATTCTATGCCGAAGACGCTGTCCCCGCCGTCAAGGATCAAAGGCAGCCGGTCCTCCAGCATCTTTGCTACATGGCGGGCCTTCGTTGGGCTCATGTATCCGAAAGGGTTCGCGCTGGGCGCGGCGATAGGATTTTTCAACGCCTTGATCAGGCTTAAGGCAACGGGGTGTGAAGGCATCCTGATCCCGACCGTTGCGAGCCCGGCCGTGACAATGTCGGGGATGACCGGTTTTTTAGGCAAGATCACCGTAAGGGGGCCAGGCCAGAACCTGTCTGTCAACCGTACAACCTCAGCAGGCACGTGTCCCGCAAAGGCAGACAGCCAGCGCCTGTCTCCTATATGGACGATAAGCGGGTCAAACCTTGGCCTCTTCTTTACCTCGAAGATCTTCGCAACCGCATAAGGGTTGAGGGCGTCTGCCCCGAGCCCGTAGACCGTCTCGGTGGGAAAGGCGACAATGTCGCCCCTTCTCAGTATTTTCAGGGCTTTTTCGATCGATGCCGGCTTATCGCCGCTTAAAATTTCCATGTGACAATTCTATGCATGTTCGGCTGTAGTATCAAGACTATTCGGAATATATGGGAAGGATGGTTACTGTTGTTTTGGTTCTTCCTTGTCCTTCTCGTCCTTCGGCGTCACATCGATAGAATCGGGCTCGTTCACTGACTTTTTGAAACTCTTTATCCCCTTGCCGATTGCGCCCCCGATCTCGGAGATCCTGCCGGCGCCGAATATGATCAGGACTATGACGAGTATGACAATAAGTTCCGGCATGCCAAGGCCAAACATAACTTCCTCCTTTTGTAACAATAGCACCCTTTGCGGACAATAGTCAATCAATGAAATGCGTAAGGAGTAAGAGAAAACCTGTTCAATTACCTGATACTGGATACTGGTCGCTCGATACTCGATGCTGGCCTGATACATTGCAAGAAACGAGATACGAGAGACGAGGAACGAGGTATAAGATATTTTTCTGGAAAAGACATATCTTTTCTGATACTATACTTTCTCATCGGTCCCATCGTCTAGTGGCCCAGGACGCTGGCCTCTCACGCCGGAAACACGAGTTCGAACCTCGTTGGGACCACCAAACAAACGGCAGTAAAGCGCATGGCGCAATATGCAATAACCAATAATCAAGCATCAATAACCAATTAATAACCAATGACCGAATACCAAAGCGAGAAATAATACTGGAAAGTTTTTGTTTGGTTATTGTATATTGGGTATTGGTGATTAATTGGAGCTTGGGTATTGGTGATTGATTATTCATGAGAAGCTCATGGCTGAAAGCGGTGAGTCCCTATAACAGCAATGTGGTTCTATAAACCTGATAAAATGTTCCTAGCTCGCCTGCCACACGACGGCGATCTCCTCCTGTCAATAAAAAATGTCTTTAAAGAAAGCGGCATTCAGATGGGCTTCTTTACCGCCATCGGCGCAGTAAAAACTGCCCATGTGGCCTTTTATGACCAGGCAGCAAAGATATACACTGATTTTATCATTGATGAGCCGGCGGAGATCCTCTCCTGCGCCGGCAATGTCTCCGAGGTCGACGGCGGCATGTCCGTCCATGCCCACATTACGCTGGGGCTGAAGGACGGCACGGCAAAAGGAGGCCACCTTCTTGAAGGTACCGTGATCTTTGCTTCGGAGTTATTCGGCGTTGCCCTTGAAGGCCAAAGGCTTGAGAGGCGCTTTGACGAGATTACAGGCTTAAAACTCTGGAGTTCTTAAAAAAATCCATATTGAGAAAGGTCTTCAGGGCTAAAACTGCCTTCCCCCTATGGCTCAACATGTTCTTTTCTTCTACATTTAATTCTGCGGCGTATTTTCCTATTGCCGGTATATAAAAGACAGGGTCGAATCCGAAGCCGCCATCCCCGTGCCGTTCAAGGCCGATCCTGCCATGGATGTCCCCATAAAAGACGTAGCATCTCTCCTTGTCGGGCATGTAAAGGGCAAGGTACGCCTTGAAGACAGCCTGCCTTTTTTCCCATGGTACGCCTTCCAGCTCGCCAAGCAGTTTTGTTATCCGGTCTACGTCGTCATTGCCGTACCGTGACGAATAGACTCCCGGCCTTCCGCCAAGGGCGTCGACCTCAAGGCCGGAATCGTCAGCGACGGTATGCAGCCCGAACCGGTCGCCAACCTTCCGCGCCTTTTTCATGGCGTTTTCTATGTAAAGGGTGCTGTCCTCGCTTACGGCCACCTTTTCGCTGAAATCCCTCAAGGAGCGGAAGGCATCAAACTCGCTGCCGAGGAGCGCTTCGATCTCGTGGAACTTGCCCATATTCTCCGTTGCGATAATGACTTCTCTCATACCGGGAAATGCGAACCCAGCGCTATCTTCTGGATGCGCGTGATCTCTCCGATCCCTTTGTATGCGTACTGATACATGAGGTCGAACTGCTCCTTTGTGAAAGGGGTCTTTTCAGCGGTCCCCTGGACCTCGATGAGGAGCCCCCTGCCGGTCATTACAAAATTCATGTCCACTTCTGCCCTTGAATCCTCTTCATATGAAAGGTCTGTGACGACCTGTCCGTTGACAATGCCAACGCTGACCGCGGCGACAGAATCACGAAGCGGTATCTTTTCAATCATGCCCCTTTTTTTCATGTTCCAGAGCGCTTCGACAAGGGCTACGTAACCGCCTGTTATGCTCGCCGTCCTTGTCCCGCCGTCAGCCTGGATGACATCGCAATCGACCCAGATCGTTCTCTCGCTGATGATGTCGAGGTTCACCACAGCGCGAAGCGCTCTTCCGATGAGCCGCTGGATCTCGTGGGTCCTTCCGCCAACCCTTCCCGTAACAGCCTCCCTTACCGACCGAGTGTGCGTTGAGCGCGGCAGCATTGAATACTCGGCGGTAAGCCACCCCTTGCCGCTGTTTTTTAGAAACTGGGGCACCTTCTCTTCAACGCTTACGCCGCAAATCACCTTTGTGGCGCCCATCTCTACGAGGACCGATCCCTCGGGGTACCGTAAAAAACTTTTTTCGATCCTTATGTCGCGTATCTTGTCGTTTGATCTTCCGTTATCTCTCATTATTTACCTCGTTTTGCGTATTTCTGAAGGCCTTCGTGCAACCGGTCAAATGCCTCTCCCGCCTTATCCTTTGGCGACTCCAGCCTCAGGAATATGCCGGGCATATCGATGCCCAACAGCATAAAGAGGGGCATCCTTTTTATCTTTTTGTTGAAGGGGGCAGCTATCATGGTAGCCAGCTCCATGGAATTGTTAATATGGATGGCCGGCACCTCATCGATGTCAGGAATATTTCCTTTCCCCCGCCTGGCGTTTGTGGCAGCCACGAGAACATTGTTTGTTGCTCCTCCAAGGACCAGGTCGATCGCAAGAAAGACCGTGCCGTTTGACGTGTTGATCTTGTTGACATTTTCAATGTGCCTATCGATGCTGTCTGCGCCATCATAGTAACTCATGTTGTAGCCCTTTGCACTAAAATATTTCCTGAACATGTTCCATGCGGCCTGATCTCTCTCTCCCATGCGGTAGATAACGAAATGCTCGTCTGCATAGGAGTATGAGAACGAAAGGATACATATGACAATAAGAAGAAAATATTTCATCCAAGGCTTCCTATGGCCTGTCCCCTGACCTCTTTCCTCGTCTTCTCGCTCAGGGCGATGACGTCTTTTATGCTGCATGACCCCTCTTTGAATATCCAGGTGGTTTCGCTTGCCTTTCCTTCCTGGATCGCGTCCTTCCCGTGTTTGCAGAAGCCTGTTGCTATATCCCGGAGCACAGCGGTATCTTCGCTGACAACGATATATTCTGCCGACTGGACAGCATAGCGGTTTCCGTTAAAGCTGACCGAGAGGCCGCCGCCGCCCTTAACGAGCCGGAAGGCGTCGACGTCGGTAATGCTGTCCCCGACGTAAAGGACATCGCCCAGTGGGACCCCTGTCTGCTTCGAGATCCGAAGTATTGCCTCCGCCTTTCCTGTGCCCCCGATCGGATTGATATCCTTCATCCATTGATAAACAGGGAGAGACGGCAGCCGGTCAGAAAAGAACTCTTTCAGCACATCTATGGTGCGCTGCGAATCCGGGTTCACCCTGCCGTCGTCGTCCCAGGCGATGGGAGGAAGCCTGAGAAACTCCTCGTGGTAGTCCATGATCACCTTCTTCTCGCCCTCATTCATGGCATAGTCGTCAAAAGACACCATCGTGCAGAACATGTTTGCCATGTCGAGGCCAAGGTATTGGCAGGCCTCTTTTATATAATGGATATAGCTTGTGCTCACCACGTAGACGGGCGCAAGCCCATTGATGGCCTGCAGGGTTTCACGGATGCCGCCCATAACGGTTATGTGCTGCCCCGAGAACCCCTGTATTTCCCGATCAGTAACGTCAGCCGTTTTCAGGAAAGGGAGGATGAACCGCAGGGTGCTTCCATACCGGTACCCTTCAACCTTCTCTATGTCGCCGAGATAGTCGTCAAACTTGCTCAGGAGGCTGAAAAGGCGGCCGCCTTCCCGCAGGAAGGCATCGGCTATCTCATAGGCGTTATCATCCCTGGTCACAGGCCCTTCGCAATCGGTAATGTATATCGTTTTCCTCATATTATGCGCCTCCCTGTCCCCGGCTGTTTATCGCCGACTTTATGCTCCCTGACGGCGCTTTTTCTCACGCGCATTTGAACGAGGCGCAGACGATCTCCGTTATGTCGACGCCTCCTCTCAATTCTGTGCCTTTATGGTAAACCTTTTTATCGTCTATTGTGATCTCCCCCGTTGAGAGCAATGACAGCGTATGGATGATGAGAGGGGTTTCTATAGCGAACTCCTGGCTCCTCATGATCTTGAAAAGCCTGTCCTTTGAGCTTGCGTCCCCCCTGAAGGCGTTGTCGTAAAAGTTGTCTATCTCGTAGCCCTCAAGGGCGAGCTTGACGAAGCTTACCGGCGCCCCTTCATCGAGGGACGCATCGACCATGTGGATCATCGCGCCAAAGGTTCTCTCGCCGTCTTCTATGGTATTCCTGATGACGTCCTCCCACTTGCCTTTGTATGCATTGGGAAGGGAAGGGTGGAGGTTGATGACGATGTATGGCTCAAAGAGGACCTGCGAAACAATAAGCATATACCCCGCAAGGAATATGATGTCGAAATCGTAGCGCGAGATCCTCGACCTTACCTCGGCGTCAAAGATCTCCCTCCCTTCGCTGAGCTTCAGGCCGCGCCCTTCGAGAAAGCGTTTCGTGCTGAAAAGCTCAACGGGGATCTTTTTCTCCTCCGCGTAGGCGACGACCTCGTCAGAAACGGGCGACTCGCCTTTGTCCCTGTTCATGAATAAAAGGGTTATCTCGCCGTCGATCGCCTTCTTTTCGATAGCGTCGTTGACTTCTTGCAGCAAGGTCAGGGCCTCTTTATCCCTGCCTGTCGTGAACCAGCATATCTTCATACAAGCCCCCGTTATACCTTTATATTCAATTTCCTTTTCCGTTGCTGCACAGGAATTCCTCTACCATTTTTGCGTCGGGGTAGGCATCCCTGCCGAACCCGGTGGCGCTTATTGACGCTGCCTTAACGGCCGCCCCCAGAGCGCCGGCAGGGTCCTTTCCCTGCATATAAAGGCCAAGAAAAACGCCGTTGAGGACGTCGCCGGCGCCGGTATTGTCAACAACGTGTACCTTTCCGGCCTGCGCGGCTACGCTGTTGTTCTTCGTGCAGAGCGACGCGCCTTTTTTCCCTTTTTTTACAACAACGATGTTGACCATTTCAAGCGCCTTCCCTGTTGCCTTGTTCGCATCGTCGCCGAAGAGCATCACCATCTCCTTCTCCGTTGTGAAAAGTATCTCTGCGCCGTCAATGAGGGGATATATCTTTTCTCCCATTGCTGCGTATATCTCTCCGGGGTCTATGCTGAAGGGAACCTTTCCTGTTATCTGTTTTTTTATATATAGCTGCGCCTCCATGGCCCGATCTTTGACATAGGAGGTCATATGGACCCATTGCGACCCTGAAAGGTCTGACTTCCCGACGTCCTGAACTGTAAGATCGCTGTTGCTGTTGGGGACAACGATGATCGAACGGTCCCTTTTGGGGGTGTTGACGATATAGGCCATGCCTGACCTGCCCCTCCTGACGATTGCACCCTTGTCCGCATAGGGCAGCTGCTTCAGGTAGAAATCTCCTTCCCGGTCTTCGCCAAGGACGCCGACGAGCCCGACGTCAAACCCCATCCGTGACAGGACGTGGCACGTATTCGATGCAGAGCCGCCGGGTGCGACCTTTTTCAACGTCCCGAAACGGTTCAGCTTATCGCGGAGGCCTTCCAGCATGTCATCGCCCCCGACGATCTCCTTTCCCGCCTCGGCGTCGACCCCGGCCGTCTTCAGGCAGCCCATGTCCTGGACCTCATAAATAAAGTCGAGATTGAGTGCGCCGATGCCGATGACATCCATCTTCACATCCTCTTAAAATTAAGGCAAATACAAAGTATCAAATAACCAATTACCAATAACCAAGCTCCAATTAATAACCAATACCCAATATACAATAACCAAAATGTAAAGACAACGTGAAACGAGAATCACCAAACACCGATAACCAATTAATAACCAATATTCAATAACCAAACGAAACCTTCTCGCATCAACTCTTGTTTGGGTATGCGGTCATTGGGTATTGGGTATTAATTGGTTATTGGTGCTTGATGTTTGGTTATTTAATCTTATGTGATACTTCCCAGCACCCTACGCCTCACGGTGTTCACGGAATTTGATCAGGGTTTTATCTCCAAAAGGTACCTTTCAAGGTTCACGGCTGCCAGGGCCCCGTCGCCGACCGCCGTCGAGATCTGCCGCAGCGTCTTTTTTCTCACATCGCCGGCCGCATACAACCCTTTTGTCTTTGCTTCAAGGTTTTCATCGGTGACGATAAAGCCTGACCCGTCCCTCTCCACGAGGTCGCCGAGAAAGCCTGTCTTTGCCCTGTAGCCCACGTAGACAAAGACGCCGCTGACATCGACCCTTGTATGTTCGCCTGTCTTTGTGTCTTCCAGCATGATGTATTCCACCTGGCCCTTGCCGCCGATCTCGACCGGCCTTTTGTTCCAGAGAAATTCCATCTTCTCGTTCCTGAAGGCCCTGTCCTGAACTATCTTCTGGGCCCTCAACGCGTCTCTCCGGTGTACGACATAGACCTTCCTCACGATATGCGCCAGCGACAGACCTTCCTCGATCGCAGAGTCCCCGCCGCCGATGACGGCGACGTCCAAATTCCTGAAGAACATACCGTCGCAGGTGGCGCAATAGGAGATCCCCCTTCCGAGCAGCTCGTCCTCGCCGGGGATGCCCATCTTTACCGGCTCCGTTCCGGCCGCAATGATGACCCCCGCAGCGCTGAATTCCCCTTCCGTTGTTTTAACGGTAAACATCCTTTCGTTATACTCGACGGCCGATACCTCTGAGAATTCTTTGACCGGAAGGCCGAAGGCCTTTGCGTGGGCGGCGAACCTGTCCATCAGTTCCCTGCCCGATATGCCCTCGGGAAAACCGGGATAGTTCTCCACCCGCTCCGTATTGACCGGCATGCCTCCGGAGAGCGCCTTCTCAAGGAGCAGCGTTTCGATGCCGGCCCTCATGAGGTATATCCCGGCAGTAAGGCCTGCCGGGCCGGCTCCTATTATGATCGCATCGTGAGATCCAGACAATGAAACCTCCTTATTGGCTCATAGCTCATGGTTCATAGGTCATAGCGGAAAAATCTAATAAACCAGAAACATGCGCTGAATTTGCTGTGAGCTAAATAATATGCAATCCAACCCGAATATTCAAACGATTTTTCAAGCCCTTGCACGCCATGAGCTATGAGCTTTCAGCTATGAGCTTTTTCCCCGTTCTTTTGCAGACCTTTCTCTTGCAGTTCCTGCACATCAGGTTTGCGTTGCACTGCTCGTAGAACCTTTCCGGGTGCCTGAAGTAGAGATACTCCCACTGGATAAAGGTCGCGGCCGACATAAAAAGGATCGAATAGGTCCAGAACGACGGTATGTAGATCATCGGCGAAAAGGCCATTAAATAGCCCCAGTTGTTGATCCTGCAGGTGCTGCAGCACTTGCTCTGCGCGAGCCACATGAAAGGGCAGAACACGGTACTGCAGAACTGGTCCATGAAGACGAAGAAGAGGACGATGATATAGATCCATGTATCGCTCAGCATGCCCGCCTTGCGCCAGAAGCCGATGGTCAGGACAAGAAGTATCCAGTATATGGCCGATCGTACGGCCCCGCTGTCGGCCTTCCTCTTCGATTCGCGAAAGCGCTTCTCCCGGGGCGGGGTAAGCTCGCCTGCGCTGAGAAAATTCCTCGCGTAGATCTTGCCCAGGGACATCTTGGGATTGAGCCGGGGGATAAACCGCTTGAAGAGTATCAGGATCGCCATGAGCCACAGCACGTGGTAGACGCGGAAAAAGAATATCTTGAAGGTAAAGAAGCTGACGAGCCATTCAGGGCGGAAGATCGCAAAGAGCCCGGGAACAACAACCATGGCCGCCTTGTATATCAATCTCCTGTAGCTGTCATTCTCGCATACGCCGAACACGGAAAGGCCCCTTTATCAAATTATCTTTTCAGAAAAAGACTCATTAGTGTAAGGGAATTGAAGGTAATTTGCTATTAAATTTTACAGGAACGCACAGGCATGTTAAGGGGTTGCCCTCTCCGCGTTTTTTGATATACCTTACGGAAAAGCCTGTCTGTTATGGTAAGAAAGAAAGCCACTGATAAGCAGGCGCGATCAGTATCTTGTTCGGGCCGTTTGAAAAGACCTTGAATGTTGCACCTTCGTTGGTGAGCTGGACTGCCGGTATATTGAGCATCTGCTGAAACTTTTTCAATCCCAACGAAGGCTCCTTTTCTGCAAGTTTCGCCTCTGCAAGCATAAAAGGCTCTTCTTCCCTGACGATCAGGAAGTCCACCTCCTGCTTTTCCTTGTTCTTTATGTAGTGCAATGAGAACCTTCCGTACCCTACATCATTCCAAAGCGTAACCGCCCGCAACAACTCGATCGCGACCATATTTTCGAATCGTGCGGCAGGGTCTTTGATGCGAGGCGTGTCGAAAAGATACACCTTCTTCTCTTTATGGATCGCCCTCGTTATCTTCTTTGCCCACGGGGAGATAGCAAAGAGCATGAAGAACCTCTCGAAGACCGAAAGCCAGTTCTGCACCGTGTTGTAAGCAGCCTTCATGTCCTCTGCGAGCGATGTCACCGAGAGCGGGCTCCCTATCTTCGACGGCAACAACAGGTATAATGTTTCAAGATCCCCTATTGATTTAATATCCGTCATATCCCTGATGTCTTCCCGTATCAACTGCTGTGAATATGTATTTGACCACCTGTTGTACGTTGTCTCCTTCCCGGATGCATAGGGCTCGGGGAAGCCGCTCAGGAGAGCGAGCCTTTCCCATATCTTTTTCAGCTTGCTGCTTTCTTCCATCGTGATGTAAAGGGGGTTCTTTATAAATTCCCTGAAGGACTTGTTCTTCCCGCCGAGCTCTGCGACCGTAAACGGCCACAGGTGGAAAAGGAAATATCGTCCCGCCAGGGAGTCGCCTCCTTTTCTATAAATGTCAAGCCTTCCGCTCCCCGACACGAGGAACCTGTAAGAATCATGGAATGCATCGTAAACACCCTTCAGATAGTTTTTCCAATCCCTGTACTTATGGATCTCGTCAAATATGATGAGCGGCGTGCCCGGGTCTTTTCTTTCCATGGCCTCAAAAAAAGAGGGGTTCTCTATAAGCCATTTTCTGTGCTCCGGGATATCGTAATTGAAATAGAATCGGTTCCGGAAAGTGCGCGATATGATCCGGGCAAGGGTAGTTTTCCCTACCTGGCGAGGCCCTGCGAGAAAGACCATGCTTTTTTCTTTTGCAAGCCTTTCCCATATCCTGACATAAAGCCGCCTGCTGATCATAGAGATATTGTTTCATGGTACTGAAAAATAGTCAAGACTATTTTTCAGTAGACATTAAAATAGTCAAAAAAGTATGGTCCTAAAGAGAACCGGCGCCCGTCTATGGTCCCACCAGGGTGGTATTGATAAAGTTTGTCAGGGTGGTGCCGCCTGTGCCTGGACCCATGAACAATATGTCATGCGTCCCCGGGTAGCCGCCCCGGCCTTCCTGTGTGCCGCCCGTTGTGTTCAGGGCGCCCGGCAATGTGGCGGTGCCGTTCGACGTGTTCAGGGTGCATGTCAATACGGAGCTCACAGACTCCATGGAGGTCCAGGAGCTGCCGCCAATGGTGAGGACCCCGCTTGCGAAGCTTATGGCATAGTTGCCGGAGGTCAGGCCGGAAGGGTCTATGCCGTACGTTCCCATATTGATCGCACCCTGGCTTGTGCCGCTGTACTGGAGCGCGCCGCCCAGGACCGCCTGGGTCTCGCCGCCGGCAAACCCCGCATAAGTGACGCCGTTCCCGCCGGAATAGGGAACGCCGCTGTAGATCCTGTTGTCGTTGTTGGCGGTGATGGAAAGAGCGGCCTTCGTGATATCCGCCGTTGTCGTTGCGGTCGTGTTCAGGAGGCTGTAGTTGCCGGCATCAATCCCTCCTAAGGTGATGCCCGTGACGTTGATCGTCTTGCCGATCCCTGCGTTTTTGTCAATGAAGGAGGCGGTCTCGGAGAAGGTGACCGCGTCGCCCCCGATGATGTCTCCCGATGAGCCGGTGACGGTTGCGTTGGTGGTGGCGTCATAGACCTTGTCTGTGCCGGTGTAGGAGGCGGTGAGGTCCTTCTGGGTGATCACTCCGGTTGTATCATTCACCGTATTGACGGTGTAGTTGTTCCCCGCGTTGCCGTCGTTGACGGTATAGGCCGACACGGAGAGGGTCTTCCCTGTGCCTGCGTTCCTGGTGTCGTAGGCC
>Ga0228536_1001423_pt1 | contig 22824 bp, 23 predicted proteins | sample SJ1Smetagenome_FD_168611 | JGI IMG/M metagenome (GOLD analysis project Ga0228536, IMG submission 168611) | Enriched culture of PCE-dechlorinating microbial communities from Ithaca, New York, USA - SJ1.S | ecosystem: Engineered > Modeled > Simulated communities (microbial... > Unclassified...
CCTCAAGGAGAGAGACTGCGCCCCCTGCCTGTACGGAACCATTGTCCCATATTCTCAGGACGCAGGTGTATGCGGTGACCTGCATTCCTTCACTTTTTTCCACCGCAAGTTGATTATACGAGGAGAGGAGTCTTTGGCGGGATCGAGTTCCCCTGTAGCCGGCCGTTGGGACAGAACGGGAGGGGGATCCCTCATCAGGGTCGGATCTCATCCGCTGTCGGGCATCCTCTGGCTCAAACAGGTGGAAGCCCGGGCAAGAGGGGAGGAAATCAAGGTCAGGAAGGTCTGCTGCGACACCGGTGAGGCCACTTCCATTCTCGAAAAGTCCGAAAGAAACTACATCAGGGCAAATCCGTACGATGTGGAAGATGTAGCCACCCTGACCCTGACCTTTTCAGACGGAACCAAGGCACTCATTGTTGCGGCCGACACCGTGCTCGGAGGGACAAATAATTTTATTGAAATTTATGCTCACGATGCAGCCATGGTATGCAGACTGACACCCCCGGGAAACATGGACACATATTTCCTTGATGAAAACGGACTGGAAAAAACCGTTCTGGCGGAAATGCTTCCAACTTCTGTGGGGTGGCAGCATGTCTTTGTGGCTGATGAAATACTCAGGGGCTACACCGGCGAATTGCAGGACTTTGTAGAAAGCGCCCTGCAGAACAGGCAGCCCCTTTCAGGCATCGGACTCGCTTCCGAAACGACACGGATAATCTACGCCGCATATTGGTCAGCTGAAGAAGGGAAAACAATCGAGCTTTAGGCGTTTCGGGGATGTTCCCGGGAGGGAAGAGAGCCCTTCCCCGGATTTAAATGTTCTTCACCCGAAGTGTTATCCTGGAAGTACCCGCACGATTGAGACTGTGCTGGGCTTTTTTTGCCGATCGATATCTGTCGCGGGTTTTCAGAGCAGGAAGCAGGGAGATAACTCCCGGAGCTGCAGCTGATTTCTCCATAACCGAAAAAGGGAGCGGTTTGGATGTTTTTTCGAACGGAAAATCTTGGGGATGCGTATTCGCGTATCTCGAAGATTTTTTGTACAAAAAACACAAGAGAAATGAAACTTCTGCACCACCTCCGACAGTGTGAAAAAGGGACGTAAAAAAACGCTTCAGGCTGTCTGAATTTTTAGCCCGGTATCATACCCAAACCTCCTTTTTCCAAAAAAATATTCAGGAAGATCCTTTGAAGCCGGGAACTGCGGAAATAATAAAATCTGTACCGGCAGCGAAGAACGGAAAGATGTTTTTCAATTCCGCAACAGGATACTCAATGGTGACACCCACCTTCATCCAGTCAGGAGCAGCACAGCGGAGAAGGGCAGTTTCCCGGATAGTGGAAAATCCCCAGAAACCTGAACTTCCGATAACCCGGTCTGCCCTTGCTATTTCCGCACACCGAACGGCTGTAATAATTTCTTCATCGTTCATAAGCCCTGTTTCTATGGAAACAGAAAGGAGCAAGGGGCCGGCAGCGTCGCGGGTTTTTTCCAGTACAGATCTCACACCCGCTTTATCTCCTGCCTTCAGCCGATGCATCGGCAGGGCTGCAATGACGCCGGACGCGCCTGCCTCTCGTGCTGAAAGGATCCCGGCACAGACTGACGCTTCAGAATCTGTACCCGAGGGAGATGCAATTGATGTAGAAACTTTCACGTTTCCGCTTTCCGTTAGTGAAATTGCCTGATGCACATAGGGGAGCGGAAGGAACAGTCCTGCTATTTTTTTCTCCAACACCCTGCTGCATAACGATTCAAGATCCTCCGGGGAAATGAACGGGGTGAATATGGCCCATTCAATCCCTCCCTTTATAGTTTCCCCAGGTGGGACAGCCGCCATTCCGGCTTCCGCGAGAGCCGCCAGCCTTCCTGCTTTTTTAGAGAGCAGCTCGATATCGGTTGCCATTAATGATGGTCCTTTTCCAGAAGGCAGGAACAGATGTCCTCGTTCTTCCCTGTCCCTTTGCCTGTGCGGACTGATTCAATGGAAATCTCTCCCGAGCGCTGAAGGTAGAGGAGCAGTGAAAGAAGAGAGGAAGGGGAGATGCCTATCTTTTGGGCGGTTTCGGAAACGGAGAGGTCGCTGTCTTCGACCGCGAACCGTTTTACCTCCCTGCAAATAAGTGAAAGCCACTGCTGGAAGAGAATCTGGATTTCCGGCACGCTCGCCGCTGAAAACTGGGAAGTCCTGGTCACCGACTCTACCAGGCGTGCCGTTACAAGACCCTCGGAGTCGAGAAGGCGTTTCATTTCTTCGAAAATATCCTGTTCGTTCATATTACCCCGTCCTTTCATAAAACGTGCACTGCCGCCCGTGGTGAAGATGGTACAATAAAAAAACGGGGAAAGTGCCGCTTCTGTCTATTGTATCTTACTTTATTCCCCGGCAACAATGAAATCAACGGGAGGAAGCATGGAAAACAGGCTTGGAATCATATCCGATACCCATGGTCATGAGGAGGCCTGGACTGATGCCCTCAGGCAATGGGGCCGTATTGACGGAGTTCTCCATGCCGGGGATGTGCTTTCAGATGTTTCGACCGGTCTCGAGGAAATGATCAGGACGGCTCCTTTTCCGGTTGTCATCTCAAGGGGGAACTGTGATCGGACCGAACATGAAAGCGTGATCGGTCGTCCGATACTGTCGCCTTACGCGACAGTCTGGTGGAATTCCCTTCTTATCCTGGTTGGTCATGGCGCACCTTTTCAGCCTCTGAGAGCACTTGCGCTCCAGTGCGGTGCTGACCTCGTTGTGTATGGGCATACTCATGTGTCGTCAATCGTCCGGGAGCAGAAAACGATCTTTCTGAACCCCGGTTCGGCGTCCCTTCCGAAAGGACGTGACCCGGCAAGCGCAGCTCTCCTGGACGCCCGGGGCATACGAATTTTTACTCTGGAAGACGGAGTGACGCTTCATGAGGAACTTTGGTGATTTTTCCTCCCCGGTTCCCGGGGAGGAAAAATCTGCTTCCTGGAAAGGAATGAAATCAGGAAACGTATGATACTCGTGGACCTTCACCTTCACAGCACCTTTTCCGACGGCTCCCTGGCGCCGGAATTGCTCGTTGTACGGGGAAGAAGCAAGGGACTTTCCGTAATGAGCCTTACCGACCACGATACTGCAGCGGGCCTGCCTGGATTTATGGCTTCATGCGACCGCTGGAACATGCAGTGTGTCACCGGCATCGAGCTTTCGGCAGATTTTCCGCGGACCCTGCATATACTCGGTTATCGCATAAACTACCGCGATCCCGTCCTTGAGTCTGCCCTGGAGTCTTTACGGAAAGGCAGGGAATGGAGAAACGGCGAGATGGTCCGCAGGCTTCAGAAAATGGGACTTGATATCTCAATGGAAGAAGTTGCCGCGGAGGCTGGGGGCGACGTTGTCGCCCGTCCCCACCTTGCAAAAGTGATGGTGAGGAAAGGATACGTAAACGACCTTCCCTCCGCCTTTTCGAGATATATCGGCGATTCAGGCCCTGCCTACGTTGAGAGGGCCCGGCTCTCTCCAGGAGAGTGCATCTCGCTGATCAGGAATGCAGGAGGGCTTGCCGTACTTGCCCATCCTGTACTGACAGCCGATACCATCGGAGAACTGAGAGAGACCGCAGCCCAACTGAAGGAGTGGGGCCTGTGGGGAATGGAATGCATTTCATCCCGTCACACTTCCGAGCAGATTTTCCAGTACCTGTCCGTTGCTGCTGAATTCGGACTTTTTCCTACCGCAGGCAGCGATTTTCACGGCAGCGCCAACCCCGCGACAGCCATGGGAATTCCTGTTTCAGAGGATTTTCTCCCATGGGCGCGTCTTGGTGTAACACTTTGAAACCCTGTTGCCATAGAATGAAAGGAAGGGGCGATTTCAGGCAGTATTGCCCTCCTGAAACCGCCTCCGAAATGCTATCATATCCTTTTGAGTCAAAAGACTGTTATTCAAGTAAGGGGGCTTTTTGATGTTTCCTGTTGATCTGAAAAGCGATACTGTTACCCGCCCGTCCAGGGAGATGCGCCAGGCCATGTTTGATGCCGAAGTGGGAGATGATGTGTACGGGGAAGACCCGACGGTAAACCGCCTTGAAAAAACCGCGGCACGGATGACCGGAAAAGAAGCGGCACTTTTCCTGACCTCGGGAACAATGGGAAATCTTGTCTCCGTCCTCACCCATTGCGGAAGGGGAGACGGTGCTGTTCTCGGGAGAAACAGCCATATTTATTTTTTTGAGGGAGGCGGTCTTGCCGCTCTGGGAGGCATAGTTCCCCTGACTGCTGATGATTCATCGGGCGTCATTCCCCCTGAAGAAGTCGAGAGGCACTGCAGGCCCGAGAACGTTCATTTCGCACCGGCGAAACTTCTTTGCGTGGAAAACACCCATAATCTGTGCGGAGGGCTTGCCGTATCTCCCGGCCAGATGAAGGCCGCAACTGACATGGCCCGCAAACACGGGCTTTCAGTCCACATGGACGGTGCACGGGTTTTCAACGCCGCAGCCGCATGGAACTGCCCGGTGACGGAGTTTACATCCCAGGTCGATACCGTGCAGTTTTGCCTTTCTAAAGGGCTTGGCGCCCCTGTCGGCAGCATGCTCTGCGGTTCCGCCGACTTTATAGCGAAGGCCCGGCACTGGAGAAAAAAAGTCGGCGGCGGCCTCAGGCAGTCAGGAATAATCGCTGCTGCAGGATTGTACGCCCTTGAAAACAATGTCAGCCGCCTTGGCGAGGATCACCGGAACGCGGCGCTCCTGGCCTCCATTCTCTCTGAAGGCGGGCTTGAGGTCGAAAAAAATCCAAAGCCCACGAACATGGTGTATTTCCACGTACCTGAAGAAGCTGCGAAAGACCTTCATGTGCGGTGCGAAGCCAGGGGAGTTCTCTTCAACGCAGCCTCCGGGGGACGGATCCGCGTTGTCACCCATATTGATGTCTCCAGGGAGCAGGCCGCAGCAGCAGGTAAAATTATCCTCGAGGAGGTATTTTCTTCGTGAGAAACGCTCCGGCCCGGGAGATGGTGGAGGATGCATCGGATTTTCTCATCCGGAAGGCGATAAAGAAAGGTGCCGCCTCTGCTGATGTTCTGTACAGTTTCGGGTGCGGCAATTCGCTGTCTCTCCGGGACGGTCTTCCGGAAAAAAATACATCCGGGACATCACTGGGGATAGGGCTTCGTACAGTCGACCGGGAGGGCCGCCAGGGAGTTGCCCACGTCAATTCCCTTGATGCTCCCCATCTCGAGGAAATTGTGGAATGGAGCCTGAAAAACTGTACTTTTGCGGAACCGGATCCTTTTATCAGGCTCTCCGAAGAGCCCCTAGAAGAAATGCCCTCCCTGGAACTTGAGGAGAGTCATATTACCGAACTGACCCATGGTGAACGGATGGCTGCCTGTACCGTGATGTGGGAGACCGCCAGGGACGCCGATCCCAGGGTCATATCGGTTCGGAGCGCTTCCTGGGGAGATGGAGGGGGAGAAGTCCACTACAACTCTTCATCAGGGGTATCCGGGTGGTATTCAGGGGCGAGCGCGGGATGTTCCGTATCAGTGATCCTCCGGGAGGGAGAAATTATGGAGATGGGTGGGGCAGGTGACGATGCCAGGAGCCTTTCCGGCCTGTCCCCGTCGGAGGTATCCCTTCAGGCAGTGAACAGAGCTGCACTTGTCATCGGAGGTTCGCCGCTTCCCACGGGAAGATACGATATTGTTATCGACGGCGAATCTGCTGCCTCCCTCATTGATGTTATAGGAGAGCTCTTTCTCGCCTCGAACATTCACAAAAGCAGGTCTTTCCTGAAGGGAATGCTGGGCAGACAGGCAGCCTCCCCGGCGCTTACGCTGGTGGATGACGGCATCCTCAAAAAGGGACTCGCCTCTGCGCCATTCGACGGAGAGGGAGTCAGGTGCGGTACGACCCGTATTCTTTCTGATGGAGTTGCTGTCTCCTGGCTTTATAATATGAAATATGCCCTGATGGACGGGGTTCCTTCAACAGGCAACGCGAGCAGGCCCATTTCGGGAACGCCGGATGTGGGCTGTTCAAACCTTTCTCTCCGTCCCGGCCGCTGGTCCCGTGAAGACCTGTTTATACAGGCCGGAAACGGAATTTATGTTACGGAGCTCCTTGGGCTGCACACCATCAACCCTGTAAGCGGAGAGTTCTCCATTGGAATAAAAGGAGCCCGGATATCAGGCGGTGAAACTGGAGGTGCAGTATCTGGAATGACCATAGCGGGAAACATGAAAAACTTTATGATGAATATCGACCTTATCGGCAATGATTTCAAGTATTACGGCAGCACCGGAGCGTGCTCCATCGTGGTTCGGGATGTTGCGGCGGCTGGTTCTTAGCCTCCTGGCAGTACTCCTCGCGGCGGCGGTACCGGCGCTTCCCGCGCAGGGGGCGGATGTGCTGAGGCTCTACTCCGGGCAGTCTCCTCTCGGCGATGTCCCGGCAGAAAAAAGGGGCAACAGTGTATTCGTCTCGGCAGGAGAGATAGTAAAACTTCTCGGAATGCAGGCATCCTCAAAAAACGACACGCTCGTCGTCTCCTCGGGGAAGGAAAAGCTGCAGCTTGTAGCTGACGCCGCTGCGGCGTGGCTTGGTGTGGAGCTTGTCCCCCTGGCGGCATCAACCGTGCAGGTGAAAGACGATTGGTACGTGGAAATGCGCTCCGCTCTCAAGCTTTTCAATGCCCTCCTTCAACGCTCGGGGAAAAGCGGGTCCTTGAGATGGGGACCCGGCGGGCCGCTGCCCCTTCCTGTCCCCCCCCCCTCTTCGCCTGCTCCTTCTCCGGCATCGTTGCCTCCGGCTGTTCCAGATTCCCCACAGCCCGTTTCAACCGCACCCGCAGGCCCGGTGATCAATGGTCTCAGGTGGGGGATAGACGACGGAAAAATCCGGGCCGTCATTGATTTCGAAGGCCCCGGAAAGCCTGAAGTCCAGCAGGCTGGAGGATCTGTCAAAACAACGCTCTTTCTCGGAAAAGACGGTTCTCCCGATATCTCTTCACCATACGGCGAGGTAAAAGTCTCCTCGATCAATTACGGAAACAGGATTGTTCTCGAGCTTTCTTCGAGCCTTCCGCTTAAGGAGATCATACCCCTTGAATCTCCAAACCGTCTCGTCATCGATTTTGCCCGCAGCGCCTCTTCCGCGGCCCTGAAAGAAACACAGCCGGCAAAGCCTGCGGCTGTGCCGGAAGCGCCGGCTCCGGCATCTCCCCGTCCACGGAAGGGCCCCAAAATTGTTGTTATCGACGCCGGTCATGGAGGCAAGGACCCCGGTGCGGTTTCGAACGGAATCCGGGAAAAAGACGTAAACCTGGCTATCTCGCTCCTCATCGCGGAAAAAATCAGGAAAGCGGGGTATGATGCCAGGCTTACCAGGGACAGGGACGTCTACCTTACCCTGCAGCAGCGCACAGACCTGGCGAACAAGTGGAATGCAGACGCCTTCATGAGCATTCACGCGAACGCCCTTCCACCCGGAAGGCATGCGACGGGCATGGAAATCTATCTTATGGCTCTTCCCACCGACAAGGATGCAATGCAGCTCGCACTCATAGAGAACAGGGAAATTGCAGGAGGGAACGGCGAAACGGCAAAGGCTGCTGACAAGAAGACTAAAATGCTTTTGAACATTCTGGGCAACATGCAGCAGAACGCAAAAATCAATGAAAGCACGGGATTTGCGGAATACCTTTTCAAATACGGAAAGGCCGGAGGGATTAAAATGAGGCGTGTGGCCCAGGCCCCTTTCTTTGTCCTCAGGGGAGCTGCCATGCCTGCAGTTCTTATCGAGACAGGCTTTCTGACGGAAAAATCCGAGGCCCGCCTTCTCAATGACAGAAATTACCAGGATAAGATCGCGGAATCCCTGACCAGGGGAATCGTCGATTATCTGAAAAACATCTGATGAGCTGAAGAAACCTGACCGAGGGAGGAGATTTCGGCATGGCCCGTAATTATGATGATTACGATGACGAATTTGAAATGAGGAGAAGGGAGCCGGAAGAACAGGAATACCCGGTTCGCGATGAGCGGCGCATGCCCCGGCGCAGAAGAACAGACGGGGAGGAAACGAAAAAGGCTCCCCTCATCCTTCGGCTCATTGCCTGGATCGCAGTTATTGCATTTTGTTTCGTGGCGGGGTACGTAGGTACTTCCATGGCACTCCGGTTCCTCGACAGAAAAGACATCCTCGAGAGAAAAGACGTGGTATCCGGCAGGGAAGAAGCTGGCGCACTTCTGGAAAGAGAAAGCGGAAAAATCGAACTCAACGCCCGGAAAGTCACCTTTTCCGTCTACTATCCCCGTGGAGGGGGGCTCGTCTCCGAAAACGAGGATTTTATATCCGGGATTATGGAGGATGACATCCAGCAGGCGGTCAACAAGATCTTTTCCCTGATACCCGGGAAATTTCCCGGAGACGTGAAACTGATCAACATCTTCAGGACAGGGGACACAGTGTTCCTGAATTTCAATTCCGCCTTCGTCTCGGGGCTCGCAAAACAGGGGGAGAACGAAAGCGCCCTTTTCATAACCGCGGTCGTCAGGACGATGAAAGAGAACTTCACCCCCATCACCAAGGTCCGTTTCCTTGTAAACGGCAAGGTGACACGACAAGGATCCCCTGTGGATCTCACGGTTCCCTGGCAGCTTCCGCAGGGGTAGGCCGGAATGAACCCGAGAATTGACGGAAGAGCCCCGGATGAAATCCGTACGGTATCTTTTCAGAGAAACTTCACCAGGTATGCTGAAGGATCCGTCCTTGCGTCCTTTGGAGAGACAAGGGTTGTGTGCACTGCCACCGTGGACGAGAAGGTCCCTCCATTCCTCAGGGGGACAGGCAGGGGATGGGTAACTGCCGAGTACGCCATGCTCCCCAGATCGACACAGACCCGGGTTTTACGTTCCACCACCCGGGGAGGGCAGGATGGCCGCAGCACAGAAATACAGCGCCTTGTGGGAAGGTCCCTTCGTGCGTGCGTGGATATGGAAGCGCTGGGAGAGCGGACGATCATCATCGACTGCGATGTGCTCCAGGCTGACGGCGGAACACGTACTGCAGCAGTCTCAGGAGGATTTGTCGCCCTTGTGGACAGCCTCCGCTCACTTCGTGAAAAATCGGTACTCCGGTCTCTTCCGCTGAAATTCCTTCTTTCCGCCGTAAGTGCCGGAAAGATAGGAGGTTATGCACTTCTCGACCTGTGCTACGAGGAGGACAGCGCCGCGGAAGTGGACATGAATTTCGTCATGAACCACAGGGGAGAATATATCGAGATTCAGGGCACAGGAGAGGGGGGCGTCTTTTCGGCCGGAGACCTCTCCGAACTGTTGGTTCTTGGCGGGAAAGGCACTCTGGAAGTGATCGAAAAGCAAAAGGAGGCCCTCGAACTTGACGGGAGCGAACTCTCTTTTTCCTGAAGGCCTTCTCTTCGCAAGCGGGAACAGGAACAAATACGCGGAAGTTGTTGATCTCTTCGCTCCCCTCGGCGTCAGGATCCTTTTCGGACCGGATCTTCTAAAACTTGATGTCGAGGAAACGGGGAGTTCCTACATGACCAACGCCAGGCTCAAGGCCAGGGAATGGGCTGTGAAGTCAGGAATTCCAGCCCTTGCGGACGACAGCGGTGTCGAGGTGTGGGCTCTTGGATGGAAGCCGGGCATTTTTTCCTCAAGAATGGCGTCCGACGACCCCGGGCGAGTCCTTTGGATGCTTGACGCCATGAAAGGCACGGAAGACCGGTACGCAAAGTATGTCGCGTCATTTGCCCTTTTTTTCCCCCGGGAATCCCTTTGCCTGGTCACCGAGGGAGAATGTCACGGAGAAATAGTGCAAAAACCGGCAGGAAACCGTGGATTCGGATACGACCCGGTTTTCGCCCCCTTCGGGTTCGGCGGGACATTCGGTGAGATTCCGGATTCGGTAAAAAGAAAAATTTCTCACAGGGCGGTCGCCGGGTATCGTTTACTGGATATCCTTTCCTGACCATCTGTGATAGAATATCTTTTCGTCTGGATTTTGTTTCCTATTTTCTAGGAGGTGCGCAACGTGAAGACCTTTCTTGGTATTGTCCACATTCTGCTCTGCCTTGCCCTTTCCGGGGTCATCCTGCTGCAGCAGAGAAAGCAGGGCGGATTTACCGGCATATTCGGAGGAGGCACCCAGGCCGATGCCGGAGGTAACCAGTGGCAGAGGTTTACAGGCCTTTCGAAGGTCACGGTTGTTTTGACCGGGATTTTCATGGTAACATCCATTATTCTTGTTCTTTATTAAGCTGACATGGATACATCCTGCTGCAGCCATGCACGAGAAAATGGCGGACAGATGGACTGCTTTGCTGATGTTCAGTCGTACAGTGTAGAAACAAAGAGACTGCACTCGGCGACTCATGATGAAATTCTGCACGGATGTACCACTGATGTCTATTTTGTCAAGACCAGGGACGTGCTCCGCAGTGCGGGAGTCCTTTCCTTACATGTAAGTGCCGAGATATTCGCACGGAAAAACGGAATATTCGCAGGGCTTGACGAGGCAATGGAGATCCTTGGCGGGAAGGGCCTGGAGATCGAGTCCCTAAGGGAAGGAGACAGCTTCCAGCCGAAAGAAGTGCTCATGAGGATAACTGGTCCCTATGAGGCTTTCGGAATGTACGAGACCGTGCTTCTCGGAATGATCGCGTCTGCATCTTCCTGGGCTACTGCCGCAAGAGCGTGTGTTGATGCCGCCGACGGCAAACCGGTGCTCTGCTTCGGTGCCCGGCATGTCCATCCTGCAATAGCTCCCGTAATGGAGCGGACAGCCGTTAAAGTGGGCGGATGCAAGGGCGCCAGCTGCATTCTCGGAGCAAAACTCGCAGGGGTCGAGCCCACAGGAACCGTACCTCATGCCGCAGTCCTTCTCGTGGGAGACACTGTGGAGCTCGCAAGACACTATGACGCCGTAATGCCCCTCGCTGACCCGAGAATGGTTCTCGTTGACACATTCAAGGACGAGGCCGAAGAGACGCTCAGGGTCGCTGAAGCGCTGGGCGAAAAGCTTGCGGGCATTCGCCTTGATACTCCCGGCGAGCGGGGAGGCGTGTCCCCCGACCTTGTGCGCGAGATCCGCTTCCGGCTCGATCTCGCAGGATTTAAGCACGTGAAGATCATCGCTTCAGGAGGCCTGTATCCCGAAAGGATCAGGGAACTCTCGGCAGCAGGTGCCGATTCGTTCGGCGTGGGTAGCTACATATCACACGCGAACCCCATAGATATGACTATGGACATCAAGGAGATCAAAGGGGTTCCCGTAGCAAAAAGAGGAAGACTTCCGGGGAGGATTGCCAATCCCCGGCTTGTTCGTGTAAAATAATTATTTGGAGAATAACCTGCATCATTTCGCAGTGCCGGCGAGACAGTTTGCCCGGGGGACCCCTGCCACGTCCCTTCCAGATGCTTGGGCAGCGGCTGTAAGCCGTGTATGTGTGATGTTTTCAATAAAAATGCTGAAAATGACCCGGAAGAGATAATGAAGGAGGAAATTCCATGTCGGACAGTCGTTCCTTTATGGCCGTAAAAGAAAAGGTGGAGCACAAGTGGTACATTGTTGACGCCACCGACAAGCCCCTTGGCCGTATTGCATCCCAGGTGGCGAAGATTCTCATGGGGAAAAACAAGCCTACCTATACCCCTCACGTTGACTGCGGTGACTTCGTCATCATCATAAACGCGGAGAAAGCAAAGCTTACCGGAAACAAGAGGCTGAAGAGCACCGTCCATTACTACACCGGTTACCTTGGCGGATTCCGTTCGGCCACGTACGGTGAAATGATTGACAAGAAGCCCGTTCAGCTCATGGAGCGGGTGGTAAAAGGCATGCTTCCCAGGACACGCCTGAAGCTCCACAGAAAGCTCAAGGTATATGCGGGGCCCGAGCATCCGCACGCGGCCCAGTGCCCCGTTGCCATAGAAGTGTAATATTCGAAGAGGGGGAAAAAGACTCGATGCAGAATGCAGGTTACTTCTGGGGAACCGGAAGAAGAAAGTGCGCCCTTGCTCGCGTGCGGGTTCGTCCCGGCGATGGAGCTGTAAAAGTAAATGAAAGAGCTGTGGAAGATTACTTCCCGAGAGTCTCCTGGCAGAACAGCGCCCTTCGGCCGCTGAAAACCGCCGGACTCGAGGGAAAAGTGGACGTGTTTGTCCGCGCATCAGGCGGCGGCCTTACAGGCCAGGCCGGTGCGGTGCGTCTCGGAATAGCACGGGCTCTTATCAAACTTAATCCTGATCTTCGCCCGGTTCTCAAAAAGGAGGGGCTTCTTACCCGCGATCCACGCATGGTGGAGCGGAAGAAGTTCGGCCAGAAGGGTGCCCGGGGGCTTCGCCAGTTCTCCAAGCGTTAATTTCAGGACGATCATCTGCTGTATACGGACACTTCAGAGGCAGGCCCTTACAGGCCTGCCTTTTTTTTAATCGAAATTGACCAACCATTCGGTTTGGATTATAGTGAACAAACCGAACAGTCGGGAGGGGTAATTTTGGCGGAAGAACTCAGGGAACTGCAAAAGTCTATTCTGCGGGCTGCACGGGAAGGATTTGCCGTTAAAGGATTTTACGGCACGAGCATGGAATTCATAACCAGGAGCGCCGGTGTCAGCAAAGGCGCCGTATATTGGTACTATCCGGGGAAATGGGAAATTTACAAGGCCGTGCTGTCAGAAGAGGCGGAAAGAATAAAGCGGATCGTAATACCTCCCGGCCTTCATCTGACGCTTCCAGATGCGCTGGATTTCTTTCCCATCAGGGGAGAGGGGCTTATCGATATACTTGCGGAAGACCGCCTGTGCAGGCTTCTTTTCATCCATCTTCAGCTCGAGGCCATGAGGGGCAGGGAAGAAATGGCGGGATTTGTGGCGTCTCTCCATGAATCCATTACGGAAGATGTGATTCCCCTCCTCGAGCGGATATTCCCGGAAAACATCCTCTCCTGCCGGGGGCTTACGCACAAAAGCCTTATGAATATGTTCATGAGCATCCTCTATGGAATCATTCTCAACATTGATCTCACAATCACAAGAGATGAAGCGAAACAGAACTGGAGATTTTTCATACAGAATGTCATAGGAGGGATCACCGGTGAAGCGTAGGTTTCTCGGTTCACTGTTCTTTCTCCTGGTTTTTCCTCTCATGATGCCTGGGAAAGCGGATGCCCTGAAGGCTGACGATCTTCCCGTTCTTGGCCTTGAGGAAGCCATCAGGCAGGCAGGGATGAATAACCCGGTCATAACAGCCGGGAAAAGCCGGATTCACCAGGCTGAGGCACAGCTCGACCAGGCGTCTGCATCGGCACTTCCCCAGCTTGCGCTGTCCCTTTTATACCAGACTTCCGACAAAGACCCGATCCAGCCTGTCTTTATAGACGGACAACAGAAAGGGTACTCCCGCACGGGGTTCAAAACCACCTGGAAAGCTGCTCTCACCCTCACCCACCTGCTGTACGGCGGCGGAACGGTCCATCATTCGGTGGAGTCGAAAAAACTGGCCCTTAGAGGCGTCAGGGCTTCGGAGGAGCGAACCGTGCAGTCAGTTGAATGGATGGTAACCTCTTCATGGTACGATCTGCTCCGCGCCCGGAGAAAGCTGGATGTTGCCGAAGAAGCCCTCGCCCTGGCCCATGAACACCTCTCGCAGGTAGATGCGCTCTACCGGAGCGGTGTTGTGGCGAAGAACGAAGTCCTTCGCGTCCGTGTCTCTGTTTCCGAGGGGGAACTGAACCGCATCCAGGCTCTGAATGCAGTTGACGTTGCATGGAAAGGCCTGGAACGGTCGGTCGGGGTTTCCCTCCGCGGGGCATGGAGACTTCCGGACGATGATGGTTACCCGAAAGCCGAACCTCTTCCGGAAAAACTTCTTGAAACGGGTCTTTCCTCAAGGCCCGAGATGAAGGCCCTGAAATATGCAATGAAGGCGTCACTCAGTGCGGCACAGGCGGCACGGGGACAGTCATCGCCCCAGGTGTTTCTCAGGGGGGAGATCTTGAGGGCGGATGAAGAATTTTTCCCCTCGGAGGTGGACGACTGGAAGATAAGCATCGTCGCCGAGTGGACCTTTTTCGACGGTGGAAAGGCTTCGGCTCAGGCCAGGGAAGCGGTGGCCGCGGCAGAAGAGTTCCGCAGCCGGGCTGAAGACCTCGAACGGCAGATAGGACTGGAAATAGCAGTTGCGCAGCTGAACTACGAATCCTCCCTGAGAAGTATTGACGTAGGCAGGACCATGACGGCTGCAGCCGAAGAGGACCACAGGATGGCCATGAAGCGCTATGCCGCGGGAGTCGGGACAAATATCGACGTACTCGATGCAGCTGTCGCGTTGGCGAACGCGAAGAACAGGCTCGCTGAAAGCATATACGATACCCGCAAGGCCAGGGCCGAACTTGACTGGGCCATGGGAATTTCCGGGAAAACGCTCTCCGGGGAGGTAGTGAAATGAAAAAAGTGATCGCTCTTCTGATTTTCATCATCATGTTCGGCGCCCTCATCATATACAGGTGGAACCAGACGCTTGCAGGAGGCGGGGAGCCCGAAGCTGACATTATTCCTGTTGAGACTGTCACGGTTTCAACTGTCGAATTCGAGGAAAAAATTTCATTTGCGGCCGGCATCGAACCGGAGGAAAAAGCTGCCGTAGTATGTAAAGTTCCCGGCAGGACCGTACTTCGTGTGCTTGTGAGCGAGGGGGACCAGGTAAAAAAAGACACGCCTCTTGCCGTAGTGGATGACAGCCTTGTACGGCAGCAGGTCATCCAGGCGGAAGCCGCCCTCGGCAGGGCATCGAGCTATTCTTCCGTAGTCCAGTCTGACTACCGGAGAATATCGGGGCTCTACAAGGAGGAAGTTGTCAGCCGCCAGCAGTACGAGCGCATGGAAGGGGAGGCCAAGGCTGCGTCGCGGCAGGTCCAGGAAGCGAAGGCAGCCCTGGCGCAGCTGAAGATCATGCTCGGCTACCATACTATCCGCGCTCCCATTTCGGGAACGGTCCTTGCGAGAAACATAGACCCGGGTGACACGGTGTCCCAGGCTCCGGCCTTCCTCCTGTCGCGGCAGGAGAACGTGAAAGTCTCCGGAGGAATTCCGGAACGGGTGTTTCCGTCCGTCCGCGTCGGCCAGGAAGCCGTCGTCACCGTGGACGCTTTCCCGTCCAAAACTTTCAGGGCCGAGGTTTCCCGGGTGCACCCGTCACTTGACCCTGTCACACGGACAGGACAGGTGGAGGTGCTTCTGCCATCAAACGGAGAACTCCTGCCGGGCATGTACGCGAGGGTCACCATAAGCACCGGGGGCAGGAAAGGCAGCGCACTTCCCCTTGAGGCTGTTGGAACACTTGCCGGAACAGGTGAGTCCGTCTGCTACGTGATCTCGGGCGACAGGGCATTCCTGCGGAAAATCCGGGGAGGGGCCAGGCAGGGGAACTATATTGAGGTTCTTTCAGGCATAGGGCCCGGGGAGCCGGTCATATCCGCCAGGTCCGAGAAAATTTTCGATGGTGTGAGGGTGAGGGTGACCGACAAATGAACCTTCCGGAGATCTCTGTAAAACGCAGGGTAGCCATGCTCATGGTCTTTGTGGCGGTCATTTTGATAGGAAGCATAGTTCTGTTCAGCCTCAAGCTTGACCTTCTGCCCGAGATCGAGCCTCCCGTGGTCAACATACTGACCACATGGCCGGGCGCATCGGCCAGCGACGTGGAGCAGCGGGTCACGAAGACCATTGAAGATTCCGTTGCGCTTATCGAGGGTGTGGACACCGTGACTTCCAGGTCCATGGACAATATTTCCGCTGTCTCAGTGAAGTTCAAGTGGAGCGAAGACCTCGACGTCAAGATGGGAGAGGTCCGGGACGCGGTAAACATGGCGAAACGGGATCTTCCCGACGATGCGGAGGAACCGGTACTTCTGAGGGTGACGTCAGGATCCGTTCCCATACTTGTGATCGCACTCACCGCCGACAGGTCCTACGAGGGGCTCTATCACTTCGCGGACAGAGTTGTGGTGGAAAGCATATCGAAGGTCCCGGGGGTGGGGCACGTGCTCCTCAATGGCGGGCTGAAAAGAGAAATACAGGTCCTTATCGACGCCGGAAAAATTGAAGCCTACGGTATCCCCGTATCTGCCGCCATAGCGGCAGTGGAGCGTGAAAATCTGAACGTCCCGGCGGGATCTCTGAAGCAGGGAGGGACAGAATACTTCATCCGTATTCCGGGAAGGTTTACGTCCGTAGAGGAAATCGGCCGTACCGTAGTCGGCGTCTCCGGAGACAAAACCGTTTCCCTTTCGGATGTTGCCGACGTTGAAGACACGTACAAGGACCAGGACGTGAAAGCGTACTTCATGGACAGGGAATCCGTCATTCTCGTGGTATTGAAGACAGGCGGGGCAAATACCGTTGAGGTATCGAACGCTGTACTCTATAGACTGGAAGAGCTCAAAAAAAGCGTATTCCCTTCAGACGTAGAGTACAGCACGGTCATGAACACTTCGGAGTTCATACTGAACTCCATCCGGAATCTCTCCTTGTCTCTTTTCGCAGGGATAGCTCTTGTTTTCACGGTCACGTGGCTTTTCCTGAAGCGTCTCTCGGCGTCACTGATCGTATGCGGGTCCATTCCCTTTTCTCTGGTCATCACATTTATTTTCATGGGAGAGCTCGGCTACACCATCAACATCTTCACCCTCTCCGCCCTCGCCATGGCCACCGGCATGGTGGTGGACAACTGCATCGTTTCCACCGACCAGATCGTCCATCATCTCGAGAACGGAGCCAGAAAGTCTGTGGCGAGCGTGATCGGCACGGCTGAAGTCCAGTCCGCCATGACCGCGTCAACCCTGACAACTGTGGTCGTCCTGCTCCCTCTCGCCTTCATATCCGGGCTCGTGGGCGTGTTCTTCTCCTCCCTTACCGTCGTCATGGTGGCGGCAGTGGCGGCGTCCCTTTTTGTGAGCCTCACGTTCGTTCCTATGATGGCCAGTATCTTTTTCCGGAAAGAGGAGGACCGTCTCCGTGTCCATCGCTATAGTGACATGTTTTTCTCGAAAATGGAGAGAGGGTACCTGGAACTGCTCAGATGGGCACTGGCCAACCGGGTAGTGGTCATCCTGATAGGCCTTCTCCTGCTGGGATTTACCGTTGTTTCATTCCGGATAATCGGAACGGAACTGACACCGGAACCTGATACCGGCGAAATAAGCATCACCATGACCATGCCTGAAGGGACCAGGATCGACGTGACTGACGCCCTTGTACAGAAGACCATGAAGTTTGTCCGTGAAAACGTTCCCGAGGCGGTCAAAGTGTATGGATTCGAGGGCAGGGACGAAAAAGGCTTCGCCTCAGCGGTCGGCCAGGAGAGCGGACCCAATATCGGTTCGGTCGGATTAAAGCTGGTGGACAAGAAGGAGAGAAAACGGAGCGCACTCGAGGTGGGGGAGGATATCCGGAAATGGCTCCGAACCCAGCCCGGAATAGAAAAGAGCAACGTCCTTGTGACATCCCCCATAAAGAGCATGTTTCTCGGGTCCAAGTCGCTGAACCTTGAGGTCTTCGGTAACAACCTCGATGAGGTCCTCGCTGTATCCGAACAGCTGCGGGGAATTATCCTGTCCATACCGGGAACAGTAGACGTCAGCATAAGCCAGAAGCAGAACCGTCCCGAGATATGGGTGGAGGCGGACCGGGAGAAGGCGTCCATGCTGGGGGTCAACACGGCCGTGGTCGCCCAGTCGCTGCGCACGTACTTTTATGGCTATGAGACCTCTGAAAACTACTGGGAGGGAGAGGACGACTACCCCATACGATTCCGTCTCCGCGAAGAGCAGAGAAACTCCCGGGATATCTTCAGCAGGCTGATGGTTCCCTCGGCATCCGGGAAGATGATCCGACTTTCCACAGTCGCCCGGTCGCGGGATACCATGGGCCCCCCCGAGATACAGAGAAAAAACAAGCAGCGGTACGTGGTCGTGGAATCCAATGTCCACGGCAGATCTCTCGGCGACGTTACCAGGGACACGAGAGACGCTGTACAGAAGCTGGATATACCCGCCGGCGTCTCCATTGAATTCGGAGGCCAGGTCAAGGAACAGGCTGACGCCTTCCGCCAGATGGCTCTTCTTGTACTGCTGGGGGTCATCCTCGTCTACATGGTTATGGCAGGGCAGTATGAAGCCTATCTCGACCCCTTCGTCATCCTGTTCAGCATTCCCTTTTCCCTTACAGGCGTTGCTCTGGCCTATCTTGCCACGGGGTTGTATCTCTCCCTCCAGGCACTCCTCGGCATCGTCATGCTTGTGGGAATCGTAGTCAACAACGCCATCGTCCTTGTCGACTACATAAACCTGCTCCGCGCGCGGGGAGCCTATATGGAGGATGCCCTCATACAGGCCGGAGCCCGACGCCTGCGCCCGGTACTGATGACATCCCTCACCACGTTCTCCGGCATGCTTCCCATGGCCCTGAGCCGTGCAATAGGGTCAGAAATCTGGAGGCCGCTGGCCGTTTCAGTTATGGGCGGACTTTTAGTGGCCACTCTCGTCACCCTGGTCTTCGTTCCCGTCATGTACAGCATCTTTGAGGAAAAAGTCCGCAGAACAGGACGTTTCAGGGAAGGAGTGAACGGCAGATGAGCCTGGTATGGATATTCTGCAGCGAGATTCTGGCCGATGAGGTGACGGATATACTGTACTTCTGCGCTGTCCCCTCATACACTGTCTGGAAGAATGTTCTCAACCGAAACATCGACGGAAACAAAACCCACTGGGACGATGCCGTTTTCCCCGGCAAGAACATGGCATTCTGCCTTTCCTGCGATCAAGATCTTCTGGAAAAGCTCAGGGAGAAATTCTCGGAATTCACGGCCAGGGAGTCAACGCGCAGGGAATGGCTTGAAATCTATGTTCACGATGTGCACAGGCTCATGTAAACTTTTCACTCAAGCCTGTTTTATGTATAATAAAACAATATATTGAAAGGGGGCAATCAATGACTAAATATATCAATCTTAAGGATATCCGCAGGCATATTCTTCTTCCGGCCGTGGTAACCGTTGCTGTGATGGTGCTTTCCATTATGGTGATGCCCTATGTTCAGGCCTATCTGTCGCCCGAGGCTGCCTGCATGTTTCTCAGGACGCTGAAGATCGGACTCGTGGCGTCGGTCGCTTGGCTTGCTCTCGGTGCAGTTTCACTTCTTGATATTTATTTCAGGAAACGGTTCGACATGGGCAGGGAGGACAACCTCAAAGCCAGAAAAATCCAGACCCAGATCATGATTTTCAAGAGGCTCCTCATCATATTCATCTCCGTCTTCTCCTTCTCGATCATACTCCTCAGCATCGATGATTTCCGCCAGATAGGCACATCCATTCTCGCATCAGTCGGAGTGGCGGGTATTGTCGTCGGTCTTTCGGCGCAGCGGACTGTAGGCACATTTCTTGCAGGAATTCACCTTGCCCTCTCGCAGCCCATAAGAATTGACGATGTCATCGTAGCGGAAGGAGAATGGGGCCGTGTGGAGGAGATCACGTTCACATTCGTGGTGCTCCGGCTGTGGGACTCTCGGCGCCTTGTCCTTCCCACGACATATTTTCTCGAGAAACCGTTTCAGAACTGGACCCGCGTCTCTGCAGACCTGGCAGGAACTGCCTTCTTCCAGGTGGATTTCACTGCGGACGTTGAGCAGATCCGGCAGCATTTCTTCTCCATTCTTGAAACCACGGCCCTCTGGGACGGAAAGGGGAAAGCTCTTCACGTAACCGAATGCAGCGGCAGATCCATGGAACTCAGGGCGCTTATGACCGCTGCGAACTCATCGGCAGCATGGGATCTTCGATGCCTTGTCCGTGAAAAAATCATCGAGTGGCTTCGGGCTGAACATCCGGACTGGATCCCCAGGACCCGGACAGAAATCGGGTCGGCGGACAGGAGGGATATGTTCAGGGACCATGTGTCCGGAGATGTCCCTTTTTCATCCGACGGAACTCAGGGGGAGTAGCATACAGGAGCAGGGCAATCCGGATTATTTCTCTATTCGTTGACAAACATGCAGAACTGAGAATACAATGAAAAAACAAAATATTTTAAGGTGAATAGTGGAAACCATTTGCAGCCCTTGGCGGAAGGAATTTGAACAACAAAACCCTTTTCTTAAGTTTTCTTTTTTCAATGCCATTACACGAAAACCGGCTATGGACATATTCGTCTCTCACCAAAAAAACCCTTTCCCCAGATTTTTCATCCGTATCCGTCATCAATCAGTATTTCCACTTCATCCGCTGCGACTGCAGGAATTATTCAGTGTGAAAGTTCTGCAGAATTAATATGGGAGGCGATGCTTTGTGAAAGTGAATGACAGGTACGTTTCTTTTTATTATGAACCGGATACTGATTGGGGAAAGATAGAGATTGAAAAGAAAAAAACAGCCCTTTTGATTGTGGACCTTCAGAGAGTTTTTGTTGAAAGACCATCCGGAGAAAATTTAACGGAGGAAAAGCGGAAATTTGCTGAACGCTGGAAGCCTTTTTTTGACAAGATTGAAAATGTGGTACTTCCTAATAACCAGAAGATCCTGAGAGTATTCAGGGAGAAAAAGATGGAAGTGCTATTCGCCATGATCCAAAGCCGGAAAAAGGACGGCAGAGACAGGTCGCTGGTACAGAAAGCAACAGGTTTCAACGAACTGCTCCTGCCCCCGGGATCGAGGGATGCCGAGATCATGCCGGAAATTTCCCCAATTGAAGATGAGATTATTGTATGCAAAACAACTGATAGTGCCGTAACAGGCACAAATCTGCGTTTAATACTGAGCAACATGGATATTGATACAGTCGTTGTAACAGGTGTTTTTACAGACCAGTGCGTATCGGGGACAGTGCGAAGCCTCGCCGACGAGAGTTTCAAGGTATGGTTGATTGAAGATGCATGCATGGCGGCAACGGAGGAAATACAAAACCATGAATTAACAGTACTCAATAATATCTACTGTCATGTTATCAATACTGAAGAATTACTGGAGGCAATCGGGTAAGCACTTATAGCGAACTTTTAGAGGAGGCGGTAGAAATGGCTCAAGGGAAACTAAAACGAGAATTGACTTTTGTTTCTATGGTGTCAATCGCTGCCGGTTCTGTTATTGGAGGATGGCTTGCTGAAGCTCCCTACTGGTTTAGTGTCAGTGGTGCCGGATCAGCATTTATTTTCCCGATCCTTGCCATTTTATTGGTCCCTGTCGGGCTTGCGTTTGCAGAATTAACCGCAATGCTTCCGTTTGCCTCGGCCGTTGATGTCTGGACAACAAACGCCTTTGGACACAAAGCAGGATGGAGCACTCAATGGATGATGTTTTTAGTCCAGGTCGTTGAACCGCCCCTGATGGCATTCATCTTTCTGACAGCAATAAATTACTTCATTTCTATCCCTGCAGGTATGGCGAAAACAGTTGCTATTGGACTCGTGTTTCTCTGGTACGTCATTTCAAACTTTGACATCAAGCTCACAGGTACTCTGGCGAATATTTTTTTCTATTCCATGATTGCAATGTCCCTGTTCGTAGCGACGATTTTTTTCATGAACGACAGCTGGTCAATGTCCAATATAACGGGTCATGGAGGCTATTTCCCGAAAGGCGGATATGGAGTTTTCATCGCGATGGCAGTTTTCTCCCTGAAATTCATAGGATTTGAGTTCACACCGACACTCATTGAAGAAACGAATTTCCCCGCAGGCAAAATGTGGATAGTCGTTATGTCCGCATTGTTTATACCAGCCGTTTTATACCTCATCGTCGTACTTGCCATAGGAGGTTTAGCCCCCTGGGGAGAGATAGCTGCGATGTCCATGCCCGAGCCTGAACTGGTGGCCAGATTGGGTCTGCCGGCGATAATTGGTATCATTGCCATTGTTTCCGGCATTCTTCATGCGCTCACCACGTTAATGGGCTTCTGGGCCTCCTCAGCCAGGGTTCTTTACGGTGCTGCGCAGCTGAACCAGCTTCCCAAGCTTTTCATGGAAGTGAATAAACACGGACAGCCCTGGTTTTCCAATCTGACAGTTCTTTTCTTTTCGGTGTTTTTCTGTATGTTCACCGAAACGAACTGGGTTCAGTACATATACGCCGTTTCATGCATAGCTGCAGGCGTTGTTTATTTCGTTTGCTGCCTGAATGCCATGAAACTCCGCAAAACCCACCCCGAATGGGAAAGGCCTTTCAAAGCACCCGGCGGCAACCCGCTGTTTATTGCCGGTATGGTAATTTCTGTCTGGATAATTATCGGGTCGGTGCTTGAACTGGAAATCGGAGGCTATGTTTCCCTGGCGATTTATTTCCTGATCGGCTACGGGCTCCACCTGCTCATGACAATTTTGAGAAGAAAATATCCTGAAAAATACCAGATGCTTGGGACATTGACTCCCGAAGACAAGGAAAAGTTCGGAACGCTTTAGAACCCGAAAGAAATGTTTCAAGGCCCCTTTTAAGGGGCCTTTGCTTTGTGCGCCCGGCATGGTTCATGTCTATACGGTGCAAGTCCGGAACACTGAAGGCGCAGTAGGTGTTAGCTTAAGGCAAGGGCGCCTGCCGCAAGGCAGGGTCTGAAGGAAGCCGGCGGCAAAACTCCGGGCCGAGGTACACGAATTCCATTCGAGGCTGCGGCATCTGAACGAGCTTGCAAAGCAAAGCGAAGTTCATGCGCCGAAGGATGTCCGCAGTAAATGGAACGGCCGCATGGAGTGAAAGACATGTACCTTAGCCGCCAGGTGCATGCGGCATAAGTGACCGACAAGGCTCGCTTCGCTGCGCC
>Ga0228536_1001425_pt1 | contig 22646 bp, 19 predicted proteins | sample SJ1Smetagenome_FD_168611 | JGI IMG/M metagenome (GOLD analysis project Ga0228536, IMG submission 168611) | Enriched culture of PCE-dechlorinating microbial communities from Ithaca, New York, USA - SJ1.S | ecosystem: Engineered > Modeled > Simulated communities (microbial... > Unclassified...
CGGGAGAATGGTCGCTGCGCGGAATCGTGCAGTGGGCTTTTCCGGGGGACACAATCCTGTTCGCTGACGGGAAACGGGATATCAGCCTTCTGGAACCCCTGGTCATCGAGAAGATGCTGCGCATCCAGGGGCCGGCGTCGTTGACACAGACGGGGAGCAGTGCGGTGCTGGTCAACACGTCCCCGACCATCGTGACGATTTCCGGGGTCACTTTCTCCGGGGCAACGGACAAAAACATGAGCTATGCGGGCTCAGGGGTCATCAACTGGGGTGTCATGAGACTCACCGACTGTGTCATGACAAGCAACCGGACTGCCTGGCAGGGCGCGGGCGTGAGCAATACGGGGACACTGGAAATGCTCAACTGCGTCGTGAGGGACAATGTATCCAACAAGGGGGGAGGAGGGGTCTTCTCCTCGGGGACGCTTGTCATGACCGGATGCACGGTGGAGAAAAACACATGCATCGACGACGCGGGCGGGGGCATCCTCAACGATCGCGGCACGCTTGAGGTCCGGCAGAGCTTCATCCTCGGCAACATTGCGAACTCGGCGCTGACGAACGACGACATGTTTATGGGTACCAATTCCGGAGACGGCGGAGGCATTTCCAACATGGGCGGCACGGTAAAGGTGATCGATTCCACCATTTCGGGAAACGCGGGCTACTGGGGCGGCGGGATCTACATCGGGTATGACTTCGGCTCCAGTTCCCTGCAAATCTCCGGTTCAACCATATCCGGAAATACGGCGGAGGCCAACGGCGGAGGAATTTACAGCTTCCGGGGAACAGTCACTGTCGAAAATTCCCGCATCCAGCTGAACACTGCCGCATTAAGTTACAGCTACGGGCACGGAGGGGGGATCTCCCTCTCCGAGAGCACGGCGTCTCTGCTGGCGCAGTCTTCCGTGAGCGGCAATTTGCCGGACCAGATATACTGCTCATACGGCAGCTCGTACACAAACGACGGCACCTGCACCGTAGGGGGCACAGTGGAAAACGCTCCTCCCATGCTCCCGGGACCGCCGGAGGAGAATTTGCCGGAGCCGAGGGATACTTCGGGGGAACCTGACATCACAGCACTCGCGAACGACCTGGAGAATCCGGAGAGCGAAATTTTCAAAAGAGTGAAGGAGGTCCTCTCCGCAGACCTGGACGGTCTTCCCGGGGGACTCTCCGCCACACTGCACGACACGTTCGCCTACGAGGACGTTCCCCTTTCGGACGACTCGGGAAACGGCGTGCTGCCTGTGGAGTTCACGGCATCATGGCCGGAGAGAATCCGCTATTACATGGCCTTTGGGAAGTACGATGACGGTGAGATCTCTGCCCGTTCGGTGAAGGGGTACGACATCCCCGAACGTGGGATACAACTGGAAGTCAGGCCCGGACAGTCCCTTCCCGAAGGGGTCGAGGCTCCTGAATACTATGAAGAGGGCGACGGCCTGATGACGTGGAGGAACGTGATCGCCGACAACGGACCATACGACCAGAACAGGGATCCCGGCGTGGTGACGGTGCGCGTGGCCGAGATACAGGCCGAGGCGGAGGAGCCGTCTTCCGGCAGCTCGGGATGTTCTGCTGGAGGTTCTGCTGCCGCTGCTCTTTTACTGACTCTGCCGCTGGTTTTCCTTGTGGGCGGAAGGAAGAAAAACTGACAGTCCGGAGTCAAAAACTGAGGCAGAAACGAATACTGGAATCATCTGTGGTTTTGGATTCTGTCCTGCGGTTCAGGGGAACTTTTTCCCGTTCCTTCTGAATTTTTAGTAGACACGGTGTCCTCGGAGGGGTGTCTCCTCCGGGAACGGCCGAGAGATTATTTTCTCCTGTCCCATTCCTTCAGCGGGGGGTTGGTCTGCACGTTTCCTGCCCCGGGGAGAAAGGGGAGAACAGTTTAAAAACGGAATGGGCCGAGAAACGAGACCGGCGGGTACGGGAAAGAAAAGCTTCCGAGCCCGCCGGTTTTTTTGTTCGCCCTGCACCGGGCACTTTATCCGCACGCTGAAAAAACTTCTCCGGGCTGTCGGGAGAGCTTTTTCTGTTTTTCAGGTTGCGGATTCAGGAGAACGCCATACAGGAGAACGCCATACTATTGCTGTTTCTCTGATATCAATGATATAATAACATAGTAAATATAATTGAGAATTACAACAATACCGTCTTGCTTTATAGCGAAAACAGGCACTTGTGAGATAAATCCCTTCGACCCGGTGCGATTCGTTGGGTCGAACCTGAAGATGGGGGACTGTTCCGCACTTTTCGTACTGACGGCAGCTATATCATTTTGGGAAACAGCGAAAGGAAAGACCGGGATACGACCCGCAAGGATCCGCAGATTTCAAGAACCTGGTGTTGGCGAACCGGACGGAGCCACCCTACATTATCGCAGCGCCTGAAGGAGAAAAAACGATGGCCTCCAAGATCATCTCCGAAAAAAACTCCCCGTGTCCGTACTACTTTCCGGAACACCTGCGAAAAGCCCTCTCCGCCATCCCGGACTATCCGGTCACTTCCATCGAAGCGGACTCCGGTTACGGCAAGACGACCTCGCTGCGGGAATTTCTGAGGAACCTGCCCGGCGAGGCCCGCGCCGTTTGGCATACCTGCTTCGGCGAACCTCCGGCGAAGACATGGGAAGGCATCTGCCGCCTGTTCGGGGAGGCGGACGCGGTCGTCTCACGGAAATTGAAGGAGCTTTACCCGCCGACGCTGGAAACGCTCTCCGACATCGCCGCATTGATGCACGAACTTGCCTGCGAGGGCGAAACATTTCTCGTCATCGACAATTACCAGCTCTTCCAGAACACCATTCCATACAGGCTGATGGATGCTTTCTCCGTACACACGAATCCCCATGTTCACGTCGTGTTCGTCAGCCAGCCCCTGGCGGCAAGCCCCGGGAGCGTCCATAACCCCAACATCCACAGGATCAGCACGAAGGATTTTCTGTTCGACCGGTACAGCATCGCCCAATACTGCCGGGGGGCAAAAATCAGGATTTCCGGGGGAGAGATAGAGTACATCAAAAATATCTCCGAGGGCTGGATCGCCGCCATTTGTCTCCAAACCGAGAACTACAGAAAAACGGGTTCCCTGGTGAAGACGAACGACATGAATCTCCTCATCGAAAATACCGTGTGGAACAGAGTTCCCGGGAAAAGCCGCGAATTCCTGACGGCCCTCTCGCTGCTCGATGGTTTTACCCCGAAGCAGGCGGCGATAATGGGGAACCGGCCGTCCCTCCCCGATGACATGGCCCGGTTGCTCAGGGGAAACTTTTTCATTCCCTTCGTCGAGGACAAGGGCATGTATTCCATGCACAGCCTTTTGCGGGATTATCTGCGGAGCCGTCTCGACGAATTTGTTCCGGACATTCGACGGGAGATGTTTCGCCGCGCGGGAACCGCCCTGTCTGACGCAGGCGACTACTTCGGGGCGGCCCGTTTTTATTTCGAGGCCGGGGATTTCGGGGCCATAATTTCTCTGCCCTTCACCGCGCGGTATTTTTACAACAACTTCGATATCGGCATGCTCGGCTTTCTCGAGCGGTTCGTGAAGGAATGCCCGGCGGAGGTGATCGGCGGGAACCCCATGTTCCTTGTCATGGCGGCGTATTTTATGTTCAGGAACGGCCGGCGCGAACAGTTCAATGAGCTTGCCGGCCTGATACGTTCGTTGCTGGACGACCCGAACCGCGCCCAGGACAGGGATTTTTTAAAAATTAAAGGCGAGTTCGCGCTGCTGATGTCGTTCTCGCAGTTCAACGACATCGTGGAAATGAGCGCATACCACAGGGAGGCCCTGAGGCTGTTCGAGGCTGCCGGGGAACGGCCGCCCCGGTCGTCCTATTTCGGCGGCAACATTCCGTGGACCTTCGGCTGCTCGTCGGTGTTCTCCCTGTACTGGCGACAACCGGGCGAACTGGACAGGGAACTCGAAGTAATGGACGAGTGCGTGCCGTATTACGTCATGATTTCCGGAGGGCATGGCGCCGGGGGCGAACACATCATGCGCGCGGAGGCAATGCTCATGCGCGGCGACGAGAGGGCGGCGGAAATCGCGGCCCACAGAGCGGTTTATCGTGCCTCGGAGGAAAACCAGATCGGCAACCGCATCTGCGCGGAACTCGTTTTGGCGAGGCTCGCCGTTTTGCGCGGGGACGCGGCGGCGTACACATCCCTTCGCGAAGAAATCACGGTCCGTGCACTGAATGCCGGACAGAGGGCGGTGTTTTTGCTCGGCGAACTGGCCCGGGCTTCACTCGACGTTGTCCTCGGCCTGCGGGACGAAATCCCCGATTGGCTGTTCACTGCAGACGGCATAAATCGCATGCTGTTCATTCACGCCCGGCCCTGTGCCTTTTCGATCCTGGGCGCGCTGCTGCTGGCGGACCGCCGCCACACCGAACTCGACGCTCTCACAGACGTGGTGATGGGCCTCTCCCGCAAGGTCCATTTCCTGTTGCCCCAGGTCACCCACCTCGTGTATCTGTCTGTGGCGGAAAAACGGGAGGGAAATAAACCGGCCGCGCTGGAGAAATTATCCGCCGCCCTTGAGATGAGCCTGCCCGACAGGGTATACTTCCCGTTTGCGGAGTTCGGGAGCGAACTGGATCCGTTGCTCAGGGCGCTGAAGGGCACTTTCGGCGCGGAAAAAATTGCTGACATAATCGCCCTCTGTGAAAGATTCTCGGCTGGCGCGGCACAGGTCGCCAAACAGACGGCGGGGCCGAAATCCGGCCTTACGCCCCGAGAACGGGAGATCGCCCTGTTCGTAAAGGAAGGTTTTCAAACAAGCGAAATCGCAGCCCGGCTTTTCATATCTGAAAACACTGTAAAATCCACTCGCAAGGTAATTTATGGCAAATTAGGAATTCATTCGAGAATGGAACTGACAAAAATAGATTTTTGAGAGCCTGTCGTTCTTCCCTGTTTTCCTTCCGGATCACATCCGCGGATGTGATCCGGAAAATAGTGTTTCTCTTCTCCGCGGAATGCCCCATTCTGCAGAGAAGGAGCATCTCTCCCCAAAACCCCCCCTGCGGGGGGAGCGCAATTTTTTTTTCTCCCTACAATGGCCTGTAAGAGAAAGCTGTTTTTTTACATAAAATTACCGGCCTCGTTCAATCACAAGGACACTGTTGTTGCATTGCTTCAAAACGAAGGAGGATCCCATGAAAATGCAGGCGGGATTTTTTAGAAGCGTAAAACCTCTTCCCAAGCACAAACTGGAAGTCGTGATGCAGACGGACACGCACATCGTGTTCGATTTCACCTCGAGGCTGGGCACAATGAGATTCGGGGCGCTCGTTGACGATGAACTGTTCAACAGTGCCCGGACGGACGGCAATTTTATCCTGTTCGGGAAACCCGAAGCGCCGAAAATCCGTATCGGACCGGCGGACTTCGCGGACCTGATTCTCGTGGACCGGACGAGCGATGCGCCGGAATACGGGACGATTTTCTGAAAAGAATCAAATATATGAGGAGTGAGCTGTATGAAGTGCATAGGGAAGGTTTTCAAAGTATCGATTTTCGTTTTTTGCACGGCTATTTTGTTTTCCCTTTCCGGGTCTGTGGGGTACGCTGCGGGAGAGGATGCGGATGTCGAGGGCTTGTGGCTTCGGATTCCGGAATTTCCGGACGACGCGGACGTTGATGAATTTTACGCCGATGACGACGGTGAAGTAACTTACATTCGCTCCATCGACGACGGCAAGTTTGTGCTGGGCATCTTCAGGATGCCCGCCGGCGACGAAATGACACCCGAAAAATTGAAGGAAACGATTGCGGAGAGCGTGACGAACAGAGGCGGCGACGCTGACGACATCGAGTTTGACGCGGCGGCGGATGACTTCGCAGAAATGCTCTCGTACCCGTGCATGACCGCGGAATACGAAATCGGCGAGAACGAGGACACCCAAAAATTCGCGGTTATCGGTGTTTTCACCGACAAGTACGTTTTCCTTGTCCAGGCGGGGGTTGCAGCGGATTCGTTCGACGACTACACCGACAGGACCCAGGTGTGGCTCGAGGGAATGAAGTTAGTTGGGGGCTCCGAGTCCGGAGAAGAGAAAAACGAAGGCGGAGAAGGAAGAGGCGATGTCTTCGACGACGAAACCGGGGAGAAGGATGATCAAAAACTGGAATTCGTTGCCGTCGCCTATTCCCTGCCGGAGTTTCGGGGCGTGGCGTGGCACATCCCTGCGCCGGGCGAATATGACCTGGGCAGCGGCTTCGCTCTGCCCAACGACAGCGTGTGTTCCGTCGCCGTATGTCCGGGGTATCGGGTCACGCTCTACCAGCACTCCCGGTTTGGCGGCGAGAGCGCTGAATTCGAGGACAGCGAAGAAGACCTTGGGGAACGGAAACGCTGGGCCTCGTCCCTGAAAGTCGAGCAGATAGAGGAGCCGGACCCGGACCTTGCCCTGGCATGGTTTTCGGTTCAGTTGGAAAACGGGAATGTACTCGAGGAGATAAATCGTGACGCAGCGGCCGTAGCGAAAGCCCTTGAAATCCACTCCGAAAGAATCAGGCGCTTCCAGGCTGCGGGGGAGATGAACTGGTACGGCACGACGAAGGACGCGGAGCGGGTTGAGCTCGGCGGAGAGCTGATCAAAATTTTCAGCGACCTGGGGGTCGATATGACCGACTGGGAGGCAGACACCTTCGCCCGGATGATGAATAATTTTTACGACTGGCGCAAGGACCTGAGCGTGTGGGATACTGCGTGCATGATTCTCAACGTCAGCCCGGAATCTTTTAAACAATAGGATACGAGCGCCGATGAGAAAATAAGGAAACCGGATAGGGTCTGAATACCTGGACGGCAGAGTTTTGACGCTTCACTTCCGGCAGACGGACGCCCGTTTTTCAGGTTCGGAACCATGCATAGACAGGAGGTTTCAGTGAATTGAGAAGGGTCATACTGTACATTTCGCTATTCTGTGTTTTTTCCGCGGCATTCTGCTTCGGAAATGCCGCGAACGCAGACGATGCGCCGGATGGGTGGGTGAAGGGGCTGTGGATACAGGCGAAGGGACTGCCCAAAGACGCGGTGATAGAAGATTATTCCGACGGCGACGATGAAAAGCCCTGGTTCGTCTACAGTTGGGGGAAGGGCAGCGACGGCCCTGCCGTGACGCTCGGCGTTGGGCGGTTTCCGGTTTCGGCTGACATCGAGGAAAAACTGCTGGACCTCGACAAAAAAGTTCTTCGCGAATTCATAGGCTCGGAAGCTTTCTGGGAAAGCCCTGACGCGAAAAAACTGACATTCACGGAAGCCCCGGAAAAAATCAGCGCGAGTTTCACGTACCCCTGCCAGATCGTGAGATACTCGGAATCGGATATGGGGCTCACCCACATGGTCCTGTTTCTGGAGACAGACCCGTTTCTTTTTATGGCGGAGGTAACCTGGGAGACGGCAAACAAAAATTTCAAAAAAAACGATGGGGAGAAAATCCTGGCGGCCCTTGTTCTCGTCGAACAGGGCGGGAGTCCAGCGGCCGCGCCGGACGTTTCCGTATTTTGGCTGAAGGACGGGCGCCTTTTCAGGGGCGAAGAAATCGTTGAAGCGGAAGTGAACGACGTGCCGCCGGAAATCGAAGGCCCGGTGCGCTTCTGGAGCACCGTCGGTGCGGATGAATCGAGCCCTGTTGCGGAAAACGAAACCGGAGTCCTGTTCTTTGCGGAAGACGGGGCATCTCTGGCGTTCCTGCCCCTCGAGAGCGCGGAGGAGTGCCAGGACATCATGTTCAGCCCGGACGGGAGTTTTTTCCTGCTGGTGAGCGGAAGCGGAATACGGGCTGACATGACGTACATTCTGTACGAGACGGAAACAATGGAGGGAAAAATCGAAATCCCGGGGGCGAGGGAATCCGCCGCGTGGATTGACGCGGGCCGTTTTGTGATGACCCGGATCGATGACGTGCGCGAGACGGAGAGCGGGACTTTTTCCATGGCCGCGCTTCGCCTCTCGGCAGTGATGTACGATACTGTAGCGGAGGAGCTGGTCGTTCTGAAAGAAGCGACGGCGACGAAAAACTACTGGTTCGGCGGGATGGCGGACGGCGGTGCCTCGCTCGTCCTTCGGGAAGATTCAGTGACGTCGGGAAAGGATTGGGGCGACGAGGAAAAAATTACAACGCGGGAAATGAAGGTGGAGGTTCCCCCGGCAGGGTAAAGTTTTCCGGGGCGCGTGTTTTGGGGCGCAGGTGCTGCGGGAGAGACGTTTCCCGCACAAGATCCGGAATTTTCGAGGGAGGTTTTTTCAATGAGAAATTTGAAAATGCTCTTGATGCTCTTCCTTGCTGTGATTACTTTCTCGGCGGTGTTTTCACAGGCGGCGGAAGCGAAAAATGCGGAGGCCGTTTTCGCGGTGAGCGAAAAGGAAAGCGACTGGGCATTGAAATCCGGCGGCGAGGCAGAAGGCCCGCGCGGGGTCTCGATTGAACAGAATATGTACTGGTACGCGGTTGACCCGGAAAATGATCCGGCGGCGGAAGGCCTGGAGCGCGGCGTTCTGATCTACGACGGGGACACGAAAAAATACTTTTTCCTGCCGACGGAGGAAGAGCAGACCCGCGTCGAAAACGTCTTCTTCAGCCCCGATAAACAAAGGATGGTCCTCTGCTGCAGCGTGAACCGTTTTGCGACCGGGCTGTGGGTGTACGAAGTCGAAACGCTGAAACTGGAAAAATCCTTCTGGGGGTACAGCGACCTGTTTTTCATCGACGATGTCAGGTTCGCTTTCACGCTCATCGATGAAAAGATCGAACGTCCCGAAGCCGCTGGTATGTGGGGGGTGTCGGCGGCGCTCTATGACCCGGCTACGGAGGAAGGCTACGTCATACTGAAAGGTGCGACCGGGAAGGAGAGTTTTACCGTCATGGGCCCCGGCGAAAAGGAAAACGAGATCAGCATTATCGTCACATCCGTCGATTCCGAAAAAGACTGGGAAGACGTGGAGAAGCACAAGGAATCGGAAATTACCGTCGAGGTCCCTGCTGCCGGGTGAGGTTCGGACAGAAACACCCATTCACTGTGAGGGCACATCGGATATTCTCTGACGCCCTGGAAATTTCGGGTGCTGTTTCAGATCCCGCCTTTTGGGGAACAGCGGTAACCATCGTACGGGGTATTTGCGGTACGGAAGGACGGAACGTTCATTCAGCAAAGGGGGGCAATACATGAGAGGAAAGAACAGATTCGGACTCTTAACGGGCATAGCGGTGCTGATGTTGCTGGCATTCGCCTCCGCCGCCCTGGCGAAACCCGACTGGGTGACGGTCAAGTACACGGGAACGGTGCTGCGGAAGGAAAAAAACACGACAACCGGCGACGAGAGCCACCTGCGTCTGGTTCACAAATTCGACATCATCAACAACAGCAAAAACGGCGACATCATCACGGCGATCTATGATCGGAAAATACGCTGGAACGGCGTGTTCACGATCCTGGAAATAAAGAGTCCCCCGAATCATTATCCCGCAACATGGCAATCGCCGAGCTGGAACGTAAAGTACAGCATGACCGGCACGAATCCCTTCAAAGGAGAATGGTACCCCGGACAGGTGTATAAATACGAACACTCGGTGCCTCTCAAAATGCTTATCAAGCCGTATGACGGCAACTGGAAGAAGACCAACGAAGCGGCGGTCAAAAAATTCAGGTTCAAATTCGACAAATGTAGTCTTGACTTTCAGGTCCGCAGCCACAAGTAAGGCTGCTGTTCAAAAAAAGAGCGCCGGCTTTTGAAGCTGTGCGGAGGGTGCCCTTGGAGCGCGAAAAAGGAGGGGGCTGTTCTGAAAAAAATGCAGACAGGGATGCGAAGCCTGGCGGTCCTGTGTCTTGCCGCAGTTTTCCTGCTGGTGCCCAGGTCGGCGGCCCTAGCCCTGAAGCTCACGATCCGAAACGACTTCGCAGACAGCCTCAACACAGCCGTGGTCTATTACTGCGACTCCACCGGCGCATGGACGACCAGAGGCTGGTACGTGGTGAGGCCCCGCGAATCGCGGACCATCAACTTTTCCACCTCCAAACCGACCATGTATCTCCATTCCTATCTGTCCGGCAGGAATAAAATCTCCTGGGGAAAAGGGGACATTACAAGAGTGGTCATGTCGAAGGCCTTTGTGTACGAGGACGGCGAAACATGCCCCGCCGGCCCCGGCAGGAGGACAGTAAAATTCACAAAGTACGCGGCAAAAAACGGTCTCGTGAACTACAGGCCGGTGAAGGACGGCCTCGCTTTTACGGCCGCCAACGTGGTGAACCTTATCAACAACGAGAGGACCCGTTCCGGGTTGACGCCCCTGGCGACGGGCGAAACACTGTCCAATGCGGCCCTGACCAGGGCACGGGAGATGAACGTGAAATTCGATATTATCACCAGGCCTGACGGAAGAAAGTTCGATACCGCCCTGAGGGACAACGGCCTGGTCTTTGCCGGGGCGTCCACATCGGGGGTTAAAACGCCGGAAGCCGACGCACTTGAAATATTCCGGGAGTTTTTTAACGACGGAAAGACCCGAAAGTTCATGCTGGCCGGGGAGTATACCCACGTGGGCGCGGGGATATGCCGGCTCGGCGGCGGATATTACACCGTTCTCCTGTTTGCCGGGGGCGGCGGGAGCGGCACGACAGAGACAGGCCTTGCCGGGGCAGTGAAGGATCTTGAACAGGCCCTCCAGGGATGGGAAGATCTTGAGCGGGCCATCCGGCAGCTTGGCGAGAATTTTTAAAAAAACTGCCGCTCCTGTTGGAAAATCCCCAGGCTCTTTGAGATACCGACGGTTTCCCTGCGTTGCAGGACTTCGGATCCGCACAGGGGCAATCTTCATGGTAACCGTTCGGCGGGTAATGGGCGTTTTTCAACGAAGCGGGGGAAAACGGTGACGATCGAAAAGGAGAAAGAATGGGATGAAAAAATTTCGTAGATTTGTTTTTGCGTTCTCCGTTTGCGCAATGGTGTTCTCTTGTGCCGGCCCGTCATTCGCGGCGGCCAACCTGCTTGACGGGATGAGCGACGCTGACTGGAGGGCTCTGAACATCTTCTTCAGCAACTTCTGCGAATCGCGCCTTGGAGATTTTGACGCGGCCGGGTATGACGACACGGCATTGATCTCCTTCGCCGTGTCGCACAACGTCATCAACAACAGGAAGCTGTTCAGGGAAGACGCCGCCGAGGGACAGTATTACATCGGCAAGGACAGGGTGAACGCCACGATAGAGAAATACTTCGGAATACAGGGCGTTACCCCGCAAAGCGCCGAGGAAGGTTTTGTCATTTTCAAAAAAGACAGGTATTACTGGGACGATGTTTTTGAGGGTTCTCCCTGGTTTGCAGGCGGTCAGGCAGTTGAACTCCACGAAGGAAAGGACAGGACGCTGTCTGCCGTAGTGGAATTCTATACCGACAACGAGGCCTTTCAGAACGATGTCGGAAAAGTCAATATCAAGGATTTTTACGCGCCGAAAAAATCGTGGAAGAAGAACACCGCACAGTATTACGACCTCAGCGGATACTTTGGGGCAAAAATAGCCCCTCGCGTCAAGAACGGCAAAAAAACCTATATTCTGCTGGAATGGCGCGAAGCGGAAACTCTGGAAGAGGCGCGGAAACTCATTGGCGAGTAAAGGCGGAGCGGGGAGATTCCCGTTCATTCTTCCCGCCTCAATAAAAACTGGAGGTAGTGCGGATGAAAAATTTCCGGAAATACATTTTCGTATTCTGCGTTTTCGCGGCGACATTGTCCTTTGCTTCATCGTCCTACGCCGCTGTCACAATCACGATACAGAACAACCGCGACCACAACCTGTCGTTCGCTTTCTGCTGGGCCGGGTTCGACCAGCCCGACGACAGGCGGATCGGCTGGTACAACGTCAAGGCGGGAGAGTCGAAAACGTTCACCTTCAAGGATGCCCAGTACGCCCTCACTGAGCAGTACTTCGGGTATTACGCCACGGGCGGCGGGAAGGTCTGGACGGGGAGGGCGAACGACGAAAGGCCTTTGCCCGTGATCATCCATCCGAAACAGGCGTTCAAAGGGAACCCGGAAGACCCTATCGAGGGCGGCAAGAAAGTGTATTTCAGGCACCTTAAACTGAAAGAAACCAGTGATGACAGGGTAAACGGAAGCGCGACGCTCACCTTCAACCCATAACTCCGAAGTATGGAGAGAGGAAAACCGGACATCGGATGTGACCCTGCGGTCATAACGGCCGCAGTTGTCATCGGCGCAGCCGGATGGTACGCCTCAATGATGAACCGCTTCGAACGGTTGGGGGGGAAGGCGCCGTGCGCTTTTTGCCCGGTGTTTGTTGATTCCGGAGACCACAGAAAATACGTGCTGAACGCGTATGACTCGTCCGCCGGAACGTCGGCGTTCTTCGAAGAAGGGAAAAAATAGTACTGCGTGGAGCTTTTCACGGGACCGTGCCCGGAGACCGAAAAGCCTGATCGAGTCCTTTACAGAGTTGGAAAAAATTACTGAAGGAACCGGAGGACGTATTTCGATGCCGCTATGGGGCGCCAGCGTATTATTCCTGATCTCCGTCGTCGGAACGGCAGTGTCGTTCCGCAGGTATTTCCGGACGGGCGGAAAGAAATTCCTCGCAGCCGGAATCGTCACCGCCTCGCTCTGCGCCGCTGCACTTTTTTATATTGCCGCGGGTGTGCTGTTCGTGTCGTCGGTGGAGTGAGCGGCGAAAAAAATAAGAAAGGGCTGAGAAAAGGAACCGGAGGGTGGAGGGATGATCTCCCGAACCCGCCGGTTTTTTTATCCACTCCCTGCATCATATATTATATACTTGACAAAATTAACGTTTATCTGATAAGGTCTTGGTGAAATCCGGTTTCCAGCTATGGGGCTGCCGGTGAAATAGGAGGGAAAACACCGTGATTACGCAGATTGACCATATCGAGATCATAGTGAAGGATGTAAAGGAGTACGTGGATTTTTACCAGAAGCTCGGCTTCAAGCTCCTCCAGTGGACCGACCATCACGGCGGGTCCGCGGAGCTTCAGCTTCCTGGGCCGAACCAGCCTATTTTCGAGATCCATACCGTCATTGACGAGGAGAACATAGGTATCAACCATATCGCCTTCAAGACCGACGACCTGGTGAAAACCTATGAAGAACTCAAGGCTGCGGGCATCGAATTCAGCAACGAACCCTACCGGAACCGCCACACAGGGCGGGGCAATGTCCGCCTTCGCGACCCTGACGGCTGGCGCCTCCAGATGTGCGACGGCCAGAGAAAGGAACCGGAAAAAGGGATCCCCGAGTCCGAGGTAAAGGACGAGTTCAAGCGGTAGCCCGGGCCCGGATGCCATGCTGACAAAAAATCCCTCGACAATTCTTGGTACGATCCTTGTGCTCTTCAGCGGCGGCGTGCTGTACCTCGTGTCACAGTTTTCCACTGCGGCGGAAGAGTTTCGCGCCCTTTCCCCGAAATTTTTCCCGGATTTTCTCGGGTGGGTCCTTCTGGTACTCGGAACGATAATTTTTGTCCAGGGAGTGCGGCGGCCTCCCGCGCAGATCTTTTCCGACCGTCCGGAGAAGGCTGCAGTGGTGAGGGCAGTCTTTTTTGTTTTCCTGGTGGGTGCATACCTTTATTTTCTCCCCGCTTTGGGATTTGTTGTTGTGACTGCTCTTTTCATGCTTGCGGCACAATTTCTTCTCGGGGAAAAACACTTTATTCTGAATATTCTGCGTACGGGCGTGTTCGTTTTTCTCGTGAATTACCTTTTCTCCAGCCTGCTCCGGGTGCCGCTTCCGCTGGGCCCATGGGGGTTCTGACGGTGGGGGCCCGTTTCCGCCCGCCGGCAGTGAAAGGATGAGTTTAATGTCGCTTTTAGCAGCTTTGCAGGCAGTTTTTACTTTCAAAATGATCGCCCTCATTTTCGGGGGCAGCGCCCTCGGGATCATAGTCGGCGCACTTCCCGGGCTTTCGGCCACCATGGGGATGGCCCTCATGCTTCCCATAACATTCTACATGCCTCCCTCAGAGGGGATCCTCATGCTCCTTGGTCTCTATACGGGAGCCGTTTTCGGCGGGGCCTATTCCGCTATCCTCCTGAACATTCCCGGCGCCCCTCCCTCGGTCATGACATCTCTCGACGGGTATCCAATGGCCCAGAAAGGGGAAGCGGGGAGGGCCATCAGCCTTGCAACTGTGGGCTCGACTCTCGGAGGCATCGCGGGAGTGATCGCCCTGATCATCATTGCCCCCATTCTGGCAAAGTTTGCCCTGAGGTTCGGCCCGGCGGAATATACGGTCCTTGCCGTATTTGGATTGAGTGCCATTGTCGCTGTTTCGGGAAAATCCCTGGCGAAAGGATTCGCCGGAGTCACTCTCGGCGTGCTCCTGTCCACCGTCGGAATGGACAACTTCACCAACGTGTCGCGGTTCACATTCGGCTCTATTGAACTGATGTCGGGGATCAATTTCATTCCCGTAGTGATCGGTCTTTTCGGTCTTGCGGAGGTGATCTCCCAGATCCTCGAGAGCACGAAGGAAGGAATCATAACGAAGGCGATAAACAGGCTGCTGCTTTCAGCCGGTGATTTCAGGCTGATCCTGAAAGGCCTGATCCCCGCCAGTCTCATCGGCATAGTTATAGGTGTTCTTCCCGGTGCAGGAGGTACGATCGCTTCGATCATCAGCTATAACCATGCCATGCAGTCCTCGAAAGAACCGGAGAAGTTCGGTACCGGGACGCCGGAAGGAATCATCGCCGCAGAAACGGCAAACAACGCATCGGTGGGGGGAGCAATGGTTCCCCTTCTTACCCTGGGAGTGCCGGGAAGTTCTCCCGCAGCAATCCTTCTTGGGGCGCTTCTGATACACAACCTGCGCCCGGGACCCATGCTTTTCACGACTCAGCCCGTATTGATCAGCACGATTTTTGTGGGGCTTCTCGTGGCCCAGTTCTCCCTTCTTCTCTGGGGGCTTGGAACGGCACGGATAGCCCCATGGATACTGGCGGTCCGGAAAGAAGTAATGCTTCCTGTCATAGCTGTCTTATGTGTTATTGGAGCCTTTGCGCTCAAAAACAGTTTTTTTGATGTAGGAATCATGCTTGTGTCGGGTATAGCAGGATTCTTTCTCAACAAGCTGGGTATAAAACCGGGAACGATCATACTGGGCCTGATCCTTGGGCCGATGTTCGAGAACAATCTCCGCAGCACCATTGAGATTTCGGGGATCGCCCCCGTGTTTACATCCCCCATCTGTGTTGTTCTCTGGGTTCTGACCGCGGCGATGATCCTGTACCCGATCTGCAGGATGCTCAGACTCAAAAAATGCGAAAGCGAGTAGAAAGGGAGGTGCAGTATATGAAATTGAAAGCGATTTTTCTTGCGGCGATCCTTTGTTTGGTTGGAGTTTTTGCGGTGCCTGCAGTTGCGGGTGAGTTCCCTGAGAGGCCTGTGACTTACATCATCGGATGGGCGACGGGAGGCGGCTCTGACCTGGTGAGCAGAGTCCTCTGTGCGGAGGCGGAGAAGCATCTTGGACAGCCCATCGTCATCGTCAACAAGCCGGGCGGCTCCGGAGCCAAGGCCTACGTGGAAATTTCCCAGGCCAAACCTGACGGCTACACCATCGGCAACACCACGGGCACGATTTCGACCCACAAGTTCATGGGAGTCATCCCCATCGGCCATGAGGCATTTGAAGTGGTCATCACCTTCAACTCCGATCCGGGCGGACTCTGGGTGAAAAAGGATGCCCCCTGGAAGAACCTCAAGGAGTTTGTAGAGGATGCCAGGAAACGTCCCGGAGAGATCACCGTTGCCGCTTCGAACCCCGGCTCCATCACCCGTCTCGGACTTCAGCTTCTCGAGCTGAAGGAAAACGTGAAATTCAAGATCGCAAGCCAGTCAGGCGGAGAATCCGCAGGGCCTTCCCTCGTGGCCGGCGGCCACGTGGATGCCTGCCAGGCAGCCCCGGTGACGGCGAAGTCTCTTTATGACGCGGGCGAAATTCGACCCCTCGGGATCATGAGCGAAACACGTGTTGAAGCGTTCCCCGATGCACCGACCTGCATGGAGCAGGGGTACGACGTGGTCATGCACAACGCCAGGCAGGTCCTCGCCCCCAAGGGTACCCCGAAGGAAGTTGTGGACAAGCTCTACAACGCATTCAAGGCTGCTGCCGAGAGCGAGACGTTCAAGAAATTCATGAACGAGTCCGGCTCCATGATCCTCACCTGGAACCGGGAGGAGTCCACGGAGTTCCTCACAAAGCAGGATGCGCAGTTCAAAGAGCTTCTCCAGCAGGTAGGGCTGTACAAGGAAGCAAAATAACAGATTCTCCGGATTTGCTCTAGCCTGGCCGTTATTGAAGCGGCTTATTTGTTCCCCCTCGAAAAGGGCTGCAGAAATGCAGCCCTTCTTTTGTCGTGTGCACTTCAACTGGAATCTTGAAGGATAATTCATCGTATGATAGGATGATACAATCCCATATAAAGGGGGTAAAAAAAGTTGCCGATGCCTTTGCGGGCAAAGAAACTGACGGAGCTCCTGATCGACGAGATAAAGGTTCTAATTGAAGCGGATTCTCTTCAGCCGGGGGATAAAATTCCCACCGAACAGGAGCTCATGCGTATTTTCAAGGTCAGCCGCACCTGTGTTCGTGAAGCCCTTTCCGTCCTCCGCCAGGAGGGGATAGTGGATATAATCCAGGGAAAGGGAACATTCCTTAAAAAACATTACACTCCTTTGCCGAATATAGATGATCCGACGTCAAGCGGCCTGGCGCATTTTATGGAATCCCGGAAAATAATAGAAAGCAGCCTGGCCCGTCTTGCAGCCAAAAGAGCTTCAAAAACTGATCTGGAAGCATTGGAAGATTCTTTGAGAACCCTGGAGGCAGATGGTATAGACGCTTTTCCGGAAAAAGTGATCCAGGCCGATCTCGATTTTCACTATCTGTTGGCCCGTTCAACAGGAAATCCCGTTCTCCTTCACCTTTTGCAGGAAGTTGATTCACACCTCCAGGCGGGCCGGTCAACCACCATTACCTTTCCCCAGGGAAGAAAAAAAGCTCTCGAAGGTCACAGAAGAGTACTGGAAGCTCTCAGGAAAAAGGATCCTGACGAGGCTGCACTTCAAATGACCAGGCATATAGAAGAAATTGAGAAGGCACAGAGATTCATCGCGGTCCTTCAGACATCTCCGGACAAGAAACGAACGGAATGAATGGGGACAAAAGTTTATTCTGACATTATTCGGGGCAGGGAGGCAGGCATTTTGAAAAGAACCACCGGGGAAAAAATGCAATTCCTGATAACAACCACAGCAGCAGCGATGGGGATCTTCCATGTGTATACGGCTTTTTTCGGCGTACTGACGGCATTCTGGCAGCGGAGCATCCACCTGACCTTCGGTTTGCTTCTCTGTTACTTTGGCGTCATTATGTGTTCCAGGTCAAAAAGAGAAAGGATTTTTTCAGTTTTTGCAGCCGGGGCAGCTCTTCTTTGCCTCGGGCACTTCATCGTCAATTTCCAGGAGATGATCCTCCGTTTCGGCGAGCCGGATACGGCGGACCTGGTAACGGGAACCCTGATCATTCTCCTTGTGCTCGATTTTGCCAGGCGTTCGGTCGGGAACATCCTTCCGGGGATAGCCATTGTCTTTCTGCTGTACGCAGTCAGCGGGCCCTACCTTCCTGGAATTCTGTGGCACAGGGGCTATGACGTCACCCGCATCATATACCAGATATCCCTGAGCACGGAAGGGATTTTTGGAATACCACTCGGTGTGTCTGCGAGCTACGTTTTCATTTTTGTCCTTTTCGGGGCCTTTCTCGAAATAACAGGTGCCGGACAGTTCTATATTGATTTTGCTGTCAAGGCTGTGGGGAGAAGCGCCGGGGGGCCTGCAAAAGCGGCAGTGGTAGCGAGCAGCCTGTTCGGTTCTGTTTCCGGCAGTGCTGTGGCAAATGTTGCGGGAACGGGGTCGGTGACGATCCCCCTTATGCGCTCCATCGGCTACAGGCCGGAGTTCGCGGCTGCAGTGGAAGCAGTGGCCTCGACCGGGGGGCAGATCATGCCTCCCCTGATGGGGGCGGCTGCGTTCATAATGGCGGAAATCCTCGGCATTCCTTATTACAAGGTTGCGGTTGGTGCACTCATTCCCGCGCTTATTTTTTACGGAACGGTGTTCACCATGGTCCACTGCCGGGCGAAGATCCTGAACCTTACCGGGGCTGAGAGCGACTCTCTTCCTCCTATGAAGACCCTCCTCAGGGAAAACGGAGTGTTTTTTGTCCCCCTCCTGGTCCTTATCTACTTCATGATAATCGCCCAGTACTCCGTTATGAAGGCAGCAGTCTACTCCCTTCTCGCGACGGTCCTCGTGGGTTTTTTCAAAAGGCGTATGGGACTCCGGGATATCATCTCCGCCTTTGAATGCGGCGCAAGGGTTTCCCTTGTCGTTATCGCATCGACTGCATGTGCGGGGATCATAGTGGCCGTGCTGAACCTGACGGGGCTCGGAATGAAATTTTCCAGCCTGGTTCTGGCCGTTGGGGGAAACAGCCTCTTTCTTGTTCTTTTTATGATCATGTGCGCCAGCCTTCTGCTGGGAATGGGGCTTCCGACCACTCCTGCCTACCTTATTCTCGCAGTACTCGGTGCGCCCACCCTTGTCCGGCTTGGAGTCGAGCCTCTTGCTGCCCATATGTTCGTCTTTTATTTCGGGTGCATGTCCATGATAACCCCTCCTGTCGGGCTGGCTGTTTATGCCGCTTCATGCATAGCGTGCGCTGATTTCTGGAAAACTTCAAAACAATCGCTTATCCTGGCGCTTCCCGCTTTCGTCGTTCCATACATGTTCGTATTCCATCCCTCTCTTGTGGGGCTTGGGGACACGCTTTCAGTCATTTCCGCAGGCGGAAGCGGACTTTTGGGGGCGGTCATCCTCGGCTCCGGTCTTTCCGGATATTACTTTGGTCCAGCAGGTCTTGTTGAGCGGGCACTTCTTTGCGCGGCAGGAATACTGCTCATCCTGCCGGGACAGCCGAGCAACGCGGCAGGAATTTGTATTGCCGGCATTATCTGGCTTGTGCGGAGGAAAAGAAAGAGCGATTGAAACCGGGTAGTTTTAGATTATCGAAAGGAGGGGAGGAGAGACCTGAATAAAAAATGGCAGCCGTACGATCCGATAATTTTTACCGAAGAATAAAAGGAGGAACGAACTATGGCAGGCAGAAAGTGTAAAGGAATTGCACTGGCGGCAGTGCTCGCGGTATCCCTTCTGGCTCCTCTTTCATCAAGTCCGGCTGCGGCTCTTGAACTGAAGCAGGTATCCATAGCCGGAGCAGGAACTGCAGGGACATTCTATATCATGGCTGCCGGAATCGCCGATCTTTTCGGAAAGCAGCTCGGAGTCAACTCTGTGGCCGAGGTCACGGCCGGATCGGTGGAAAATGTCAAGCTTCTCGACAGCAAAAGGGTCGAGCTTGCTGTCATGCAGGTGGACGTGATGCAGAACGCCCTCGCAGGAAAGGCCCAGTTCAAGTCTCCCGTTGATATGACGGCCATCGCCCCTCTGTATCCGAATGTCATCCAGATCGTGACGCTGAAAGATTCTCCAATTAATTCCTTTGCCGACCTGAAGGGCAAAAGGATTTCCGTGGGGTCTCCGGGAAGCGGAATTCTTGCCACGAACCAGATCATTCTGGAAACCATGGGGCTGTCGCTCAAAGATATCGAGCCCCAGTATCTCTCGTTTGCAGAGACGACCAATGCCTTCCGTGACGGTTCTATCGACGCAGCCATTGTCAATACCGCTGCTCCCGCTCCCTGGGTCGTTGACCTGGAGACGACTCATGCAGTGAAGCTCATCGCGCTTACCGACGAAGAAATAGGCAAGTTCACAGGCAAATTCGGCCATTTCGTTTCCGCGGACATTCCGAAGGACGCCTACAAATCGCTCGAAAAAGATGTGAAGACATTTGCCGTGTGGATCACCCTTTCAGGAAGGGGGGACCTGCCGGAAAACGACGTTTACGAGATGACGAAGAAAATCTTCGAGAACACTGATTTCCTGAAGGGAATTCATGTTGTGGGAAGCTACATCACCCTGGAGAACGTGTCCAAGATTTCTTCCCTTCCGTTCCATCCGGGAGCGGTGAAATTTTACAGAGAAAAGGGAATCGAAGTTTCACCGAAGAAATAGAGAGGAGGAAAAGGTTTGAAAAAATTGCGCGTGGCCATACTCGGCTGCGGAACCATCGGACGGTTTGTGGCGGATCACATCGCCGACGGGGTGGTTCCCAGGTGCGAGCTTGTGGCGGTCTACCTGCGCTCCCCGAAATCCAGGGGAAGGGAGCACCTGGAGTCGAGAAATATCCCCTGGGTCACCAGCCTCGAAGAGCTCTTCGGCTATTCTCCCGACGTGGTCGTGGAGGCCTCCACCCATGACACGGTGGAGGCCATGGGGCCGGAGATCCTCTCCAGGGGAGTGGATTTTGTTCCACTGAGCCTCGGTGCCTTTGTGAACCCCGGCCTCATGGAGGCAATGGCAGCGGCTGCAGAAAAAGGGGGAAGCAGGCTGCACATCCCTTCGGGCGGCATCGGAGCCCTCGATGCCCTGCAGACAGCTCTTCTTGGAGATGTGGAGAAGGTCACCATGACCACCAGGAAATATTCAACTACATGGAAGGGTATTCCCGCGGTGGACGAACTTGGGGTCGACCTGGAAAACCTGAAGGAGCCCCTTCTCCTCTTCGAGGGCCCGGCGAGGGAGTGCATGAAGAAGTACCCCCAGAGCATCAACATAGGTGCGGCACTCAGTATTGCGGGCATCGGCTTCGACAGGACCATGATCAGGATCTACGCCGACCCCACGGTGGAGTACAATACCCACGAGATCCGCTGGGAAGGCAGTACCGGAAAAGTGACGGTCATCTTCGAGAACACTCCGGTCCCGACGAACCCGAAGACCACCTACCAGGCCTGCCTCAGCACCCTCTTTGTGCTGAAGAACATGACGGGGAACAGGATCATCGGCGCCTGACATCCATCGGAGAACTGAGAGAAAGCCGAATGAGAGCGGCCCGGGCGTATTCGTCCGGGCCGCTCTTTCCCCTGTTTATCGCAGGAGTTCGTCGAGCCAGTCGAGGGCAACGGCAGAGGAATGGGGGCCGTTGTCGAGCTGGCAATGGGCATTGGCGCCGCTTTCTCTTTCGAAAACGTGGAGAGTTGCCTTCGGAGCTGTTTCGGCGAATTTTTTCGCCTGTGCCAGAGGAACTGTCCCTTCCCCCGCACTTATCAGCCCAAGGGCCGGCATTGCAAGGGTTTTCAGCCTTTCGTCAGGGATCCGGAAATATGAGAACGCATCGAAGACTCCCCGCATGGATTCTTTGCCGAAACGTAAGGTGAGATTCAGCATGGAAAACCTGTATTTCAGGGGTATCTCTCCCTCGGGAATATTTTTCAGGTCCTCCAGGGTGAGATCGTTTTTCTTGAACATATCCACAGTCTGCTGACCCATAGAGGCGTGGAAATATTCCTGCATGTCGAGGAGGGGAGAGTTGACGATCAGGGCGGCGAGGCGCGGTTCTCCCAGTGCGCCGCTCAGGGAGAAGTATCCGCCGAAGCTCGCGCCGTAGAGGGCGATCTGCCTGGGGTTTACCTCGGGATGCTTTACGGCGAAATCGGTTATCGTCCGGACGACCGGTCCGAGGTCGGAGATAAACGTTGAATCGGGGTGGAATCTTCGCTTGCCGGCCTGTCCAGGCCCCTCGAAGAGAAGGACGCTGTATCCCCGTTCAAGGGCTGCTTTCCCGATCCCGAAATACATCTCCTCGGCCGTGCCGTCGAAACCGCTCTGGGCCAGCAGTGTTTTTCTGCGCTCTCCGGGCTTGCCCCTGGTGATCATGTAGCCGGGAAAGAAGTCGTCGCCCGTGCCTGACGGTATGAACACGGCCTCGACCTTCCACCGGGACAACTCCATCCCCTTGAGAAAGGTTTCCCTGCACTTCATCCCCCATTGCCTGGTTTCGGCCGAGAGAGGATCTCCATAGTACTCGGCCGCCCGGTAGTAGGATGCCGCCCTGAGAAAACTCTCTCTTGCACTGACATCATGGCCACGTTCGAGACGTGCCCTGCCGTCCTCTTCGACCCGTTGGGCGAGCGAGAGAAATGCCTTCGACCACGAGGCAGGATTTCCGTCCCCGATCTCCCGCGCAGCCCAAAGTATTTCACCGGGGGCGCCGCCTCCGCCCGTGTCTGCTCCGAAACTTCTGAGCAGCTGGAAGTCCATCTCGGAGTCGGAAAATATGTTGAGCCTCAGTCCGCTTCTCGAAAAATCCTTTTCCCCGCCCTGTCCGTCAGCGAAGACAGCCTGTCCGGCAACAGGACAAAGCGCAAAAAACACCGCGAGAAGAAACGCGATCCCCTTCATTGCCCCACCTCCCACGTCTTTTTAGTTCATTTATTCCCGGCGAGCCAGTTCTCTATCAGTCTCCTTGATATGCTGATGGACGGCGGAATTTCAGGCATGGTCTCCGGCGTGAACCACCCGGCGTCCTCAATTTCCTTCCCGTCCGGTGTAAGTTCTCCTTCCGCCCAGCGGGCAGTGAATCCGAGCATGAGGGAATGGGGGAACGGCCAGGGCTGGCTTCCGAAGTAGG
>Ga0228536_1001430_pt1 | contig 22590 bp, 9 predicted proteins | sample SJ1Smetagenome_FD_168611 | JGI IMG/M metagenome (GOLD analysis project Ga0228536, IMG submission 168611) | Enriched culture of PCE-dechlorinating microbial communities from Ithaca, New York, USA - SJ1.S | ecosystem: Engineered > Modeled > Simulated communities (microbial... > Unclassified...
CCTTTTGCCTTCTTTCCGGTAGTCTTTTCCTTCTTCTCCCGGACGGCCATCTTCCCGTCGTACTCTTCCTTTTCCATGCGGTACGTCTCGGCCGCACGGTGTTCGATCTCCTTCACGGCCGATTCGATGAGGTCGAGGCGCTTTTCCCGGCGCTTCAGCTCCGCAGGAACGTCGATCACCGTACGATTCTCGTTCCGGTCGGCTTCCTCCGCCATGCGAAGCAGTTCGTCCACTTCATCCCGCAGCTGCTCCCGTATCTTCCGCGCATGCCTGTAGCTCATGGCCCGATGCTTCGAGGCGTTCGCCTTCACCTTTGTCCCGTCCAGACTGACGCTTCCCACCTGCCTCATTCCCGTTTCCCGCGCCACTTCCAGTATCCGCACGAAGTACTCGCCTATCTCGACGAGAAAACGCAGACGGAATGAGGCTATGGTGTCATGGTCCGGGTGGCTGTTCGCCGCTATGTACCGGAAGGCCACGGAGTCGTGGGTGGCCGCCTCGATCTTCCGGCTCGACCTGACTCCGGTGGCGTACCCGTAGAAGAGGAGCGACAGCAGCATTCCCGGGTCGTAGGGCGTGGAACCCCGTCCCGCGTACGACGCTCTCAGCGGAGCGAGGTCGAGCTTCGATACGACTTCCACCACGAAGCGGGCGAGGTGGTCTTCGGGAAGCCAGTCCTCAATGGACTGGGGGAGTAAGTACGGAGTCGCTCTGTCTACTGTCTGGAATCTGGTCGCCATGCTCTTTCGCCGCCTTTATTCGGGATGAGTCTATTCTATCCGATGTGGACTAAGTCCGACAGGCTCCTAGGAAAAAATAGATGGAGCCCGAAATGCCTCAAGGAGTGTTCTTCAAAACCGTGTGGAGAAGGAGAGTATGGAAATTAAAAGGGCTTGGCAAATGATTCACCACTCGTTGGCGTCAATCGATTAGATTCGAATTTTCAGTCAGGATAAAGTTCAAGATTCCCTTGGGCTTCCAGCGACTGGAAACGCAAATTAATAAAGACAATCACAAGACCAACTCTCCTAAATTTCCAGCAATTCGGTTATACTCTTCCGAAGAGAGTAGAGAATTCATCCTGCTAATTCCGAGAGTTGTCCGTCAAACAGCGCGGAATCGTTTCTAACCCTTTCAGAGAGAATTTGGAAAGAAATTTCCTTGTAAAAACACTTTGTTTTTTTCCTAGACATCAATTTTCCTCTTTATCCAGCCGTGGAAAAGCAGTACCTGCTGGTTAAACATGCTTACACTTTGTCCATGCGATATCAAAGCAGAACAGCAACGTGCTGTAATTGTTCCTTTGCTTTATAATAAAAATTAGTAGAAAAATAGCCCTTCCTAGGGTCGTAAATCATCACTGATTTGACTTCACTTTCTGAGTCCCTGTAAATTAAGGAAGGATCGGTGAAGGCATGAAGGATAAGGCGCTGAATTTCCTGAGTCGAGCTTTGAACAATCCCAATGCGGATTTTCGCCAAGGACAGTGGGAGAGTATTGAGGCTCTTCTGGCGAGAAAAAGGATACTCGTTGTCCAGCGAACGGGATGGGGGAAAAGCATGGTCTACTTTCTGGCCACAAAGCTTTTGAGAGAACAGGGTTATGGACCGACATTGCTCATTTCACCTCTGCTTTCTTTAATGCGCAATCAGCTAAAGGCAGCTGAGAGAATTGGCGTGAAAGCTGAGACGATCAATAGCGCGAATCAGGAAGACTGGCAGCGAATCCAACATTTTGTAAACAAGGGTGAGGTTGATGTTCTGCTTATCTCTCCAGAACGTCTCTCAAACGATAACTTCCGCCAAGAAGTACTTTCGTCGATCGCACGGACGATTGGACTCTTCGTTGTGGATGAGGCTCACTGCATCTCTGACTGGGGGCACGATTTTCGTCCTGATTACAGACGGATTGTCCGTGTCCTTCAAGCCATGCCCCCTAACGTTCCAGTCATGGCGACCACTGCTACTGCAAACGATCGAGTCATTGAAGATGTTAAACAGCAGATTGGAAGCGAAACGGTACTTTTACGGGGTCCCCTCGAACGAAAAAGTCTCAGGCTATGCAAAATTCCTATAGGCGATGATGCTGAAAAAATGGCATGGCTAGCTGCGAATGTCCCATTTTTGCCAGGAAGCGGCATCATTTATACCCTAAAGATTTCAGTTGCTGAAATGGTGGCCAGTTGGCTACGACAGAACAATATAGAAGCTGAGGCATACCACGGTAATAAGAAACCTGAAACCCGAGAAGAACTCGAGCAGCGTCTTCTAAAAAACGAAGTAAAAGCTCTTGTGGCAACTGTAGCGCTTGGAATGGGCTTCGACAAACCAGATCTTCGATTCGTTGTCCACTATAATCGTCCTCCTTCAGTAATACACTACTACCAGCAGGTCGGCCGTGCCGGACGTACCGTCGATGAAGCTTATGGAATACTGTTTTCCGGCACAGACACGGAGGGTGACAAAACAGTAGACTACTTTATTTCTTCCGCTTTCCCCTCTCAGGACGACATAGAGGCTGTCCTTGCTTTTCTTCAGGATGCTGAGAGGGATTATTCCATTAAGGAGATGGAGCAAGAACTAAACCTTAAGGAGAAAGAAATTGAAAAAGTATTGAAGATACTTTCTGTCGAATCTCCGGCACCTGTGATTAAGACCGGTTCCAAATGGTCTGCAACGCTAGCGGCTGAAAGCTATGTGGTGGACGAAGACCATGTGAACGCCATCACTGCCATCCGGAGGGCTGAACAGAACGAAATGACCCACTATAAGGATCACACAGGGTGCCTGATGGAATTTCTTCAAAAATCTCTTGATGACCAGTCTCCTTGCCTCTGTGGCAGATGCAGCAACTGTTCCCCGGACTCTTTTCAGTTTATTCGGTACGATGAAGAGACTGAGAAACGGGCAACTCGTTTCCTGAGAAATCTAAATCAGTATCATCCTATTTTTCCTAGAAATAAATGGCCTGTGGGACAGTCTCAGCCTTTGTTCGGTTTTTCAGACGTTATCCCCAAACAACTGAGATTTTCTGAGGGACGTGTCCTCTGTCGATGGAATGCTCCTGGATGGAGGGAACTTGTCTCCGAAGGCAAATACAAAACAGGAAGATTTTCAGATGAACTGGTTAATGCTTGCTGCGAAATGGTTCGAATCTGGAAACCTCAACCAGAGCCACGTTGGATAACATGCGTGCCCTCATTGAATCACCCCGAGCTTGTCCCTGACTTTACAGAACGGCTTGCCAAAGCTTTAGGCATCCGTTTTGTTCCTTGTATTGAGAAGGTACGTTCCAACAGGCCCCAGAAGGAAATGGAGAACGACTTTCAGCAGGTAAAAAACCTTGACGGTGTATTCAAGTTCATTAAGGATATAAGGCCATACCTACCCTGCCTTCTGGTGGACGATATGGTGGATTCTCGATGGACCTTTACCGTTATATCGGCAATTCTTAGGGAAAGCGGAGTTAAGGCTGTGTATCCTCTTGCTCTTGCCTCTACCGCATCAAAGGATAGGTGAACTATGACTTTTCAATTAAGCGACGACACGAAAACGATTCTGCTTCTTTGTGCCGTTTTTGGCGACAGGAATGTCAAGCCTCTTTCGACAAGCGAGTACCACACCCTAGTTAAATGGCTCATTGGCAAAGAGATGAGGCCACAGCATCTTCTCATCCCGAAGGTTGACGAACAGGCTGCACATGGTACCGGGATTGAAAGCTCACGCTTGGAGATGCTTCTCCGCAGAGGGGTGAATCTTGGATTCGCGGTGGAACAATGGGAGCGGAACGGAATATGGATTGTCAGCCGGAGTGATGACGACTACCCTATCCGCTACAAAAAACACCTAAAAGAAAAAGCGCCTCCCATACTCTTCGGCGTCGGAGATCGATCGCTCTTGGAGGGTGGTGGATTAGCAATCGTCGGTTCGCGGAACGTCGACAAGGAAGGGCAGGAGTTTACCCGACAAGTTACTGCTCTTTGTGTCCGTCAGAAGATTAATGTAGTTTCCGGAGGGGCCAGGGGAGTCGACAATATCGCCATGGAGGAAACTCTAAAACTTGGCGGGACCGTTCTTGGTGTGCTCGCTGACAGTTTGTTGAAAAAAAGCATTGAAAAGGTATCTCGAAAAGCGCTCGCCTCAGGAAAACTGCTCCTTCTGAGCCCATATCATCCAGAAGGCACTTTTTCAGTAGGTGCGGCAATGGGGCGGAACAAATTAATTTACGCTCTCTCAGATTACGCTCTTGTAGTAAGTGCGGACCATAAAAAAGGCGGAACCTGGGCTGGTGCGGAGGAAGAACTGAAACGGGTTCGTCCACTTCCTGTATTTGTCCGAGTGAAAGGAAATGTCCCTGAAGGAAATCGTCGGCTCCTGGCTCTGGGGGCACATGCATGGCCGGACATAGAGCCAGAGGATTCCTTAAAGGATCTGCTTACCGGGAAATCTGCAGCTGAACATTCTCCTGCCGTACGGATTTTCGAGACGGCAAACCTCTTCGATGAGGTCGGTGAACCAGTACCTCTTCCTGAAGGTAAAACTTCCCGAAGGGATGAGAAAATCGAAATAGCTGGTTGGAATCTATCGGATGTCCCTGTGGAAAGACCGTCAACCTGCGTTTCCCATGATGTCACCGACGCAGTAAAAAAAGAAGAAGATGCGACTATTTCAGTCAATAAAGCGGATGCGCTCTACCAGGTTGTCTTGCCCCTTCTTCTTAATACACTGACAGAGCCTTTATCTTCCAAAGACCTTGCATCTCTCTTCGATGTGAGCGAAGCTCAAATCAGGAAATGGTTGAACAGAGGCGTTGAGGATGGGAAGGTAAAGAAAATCACTAAGCCAGTTCGGTACTGTAGAAATGAGGCTGATTCTCACAGTCCCAAATAGGGGAGTAAGTCATAATGGCGACTATGGTTTCAGTCACTACGAAAACTCGGAACAATGATTAGAATTCAACCTTCTCACCCAAAAGGTAGATTTCTGGACGCTAAGAAATCTTTTCTTTTCCCGGCTGAAAAAGGAAAGCGGAAATCCTCGCCTGACTGAGCACCCAGGCTTTTATAACAGGATAACGTCGGAACTGACCCACACTACCGCATAATACGAGGTCGCAGAATGAAACGGAAGAAAAACAACAGCTACGTCATGTCTTTTACAACAGGCGGTCTTTTTCGCAGGGGTTCCCTGGAAGCGGCTTCATTATTTCTTCAGAAGAGGTCGTGGGACGCTGTTAGGAAAGAGATAATGGACAAAAATCTCCTCCAGGCCAGAACAGTGAGCACGCTGCATCGAGAGTGCCGCGAAATCGTCTCCCGGTTGCAGACTCTCAATGATGAAGAACTGCGTTTTCTTGTCGAAGCCGATAACAGGGAGCAGGGGTACATGCTCTGGATCGCCGCCTGCCGACGCTACACCTTCATCGGCGAGTTCGCCGTTGAAGTGCTCAGGGAGCGCTATATCACCCTGAAAGTGGATGTGAGCAAAGAGGAGTTCGACGCTTTTTTCAACGCGAAATCTGAGGTGCATCCGGAACTTTTTGAGATCAGCCCAACGACGAGGAGCAAGCTGCGGCAGGTCCTTTTCAAGATTCTCCGGGAGTCGGAGCTGCTGACCTCGGACAACACGATCATCGCAGCCATGCCCGGCGCGAAACTGACAAATTTGCTCTCCCGGGGCAAAGGACGGGAACTGTTCTTTTTCCCTGTATTTGAATCGGATCTGAAGGGGATGACGCATTGAAAAAGGATATTGCCGCACAGCCTATGCACGACAGGTTGCACCACCTGTTCTCCGTGATCTCCGGCCGGAGATTCCTCGAAAAGCAGGGGCTCGGCAATGAAGTTCCGTTCTTCATCTGTCCCTATAATCCTGAGGACTCCGTGGAAATGGAGCGTCTGCGCCGCCAGCTGGTCAAGCAGTTGGAAAGCGCAGGGGTCAGGATTCTCCAGATCGACCTGTACGATCTCTCGGTTGAACTATTGAAGGAGCGGGGGATCTGGGATCGGATCCTCGAGATGGAGACCTCCATTTCCAAGGAGGAACTGAAAGAGCTCCTCCAGGGAGTGCTGGATCCGGAGGCGAACCTCGTGCCTGCCATCGCATCAAGGATGGCTGGCGCCGATTTTGACGTGCTCTTCATTTCTGGCGTGGGGGAAGTCTTTCCCTGCATACGCTCCCACAGCGTGCTCAACAACCTTCAGAGCACGGCGAAGGAGAAGCCGACCGTCATGTTCTTCCCTGGGGCTTACACCCACTCGCCGGAGTCGGGCGCCTCTCTGGACCTTTTCGGAAGGCTGCACAACGATAAATACTACAGGGCGTTCAATATCTTCCACTGCGAAGCATGAGAGAGGGGATCGAAATGACTCTGAAGGCCATTTTCAAAAAGCCGGTCGACCGTCCGATCGAAGGGGTTATCAAGGCCGACGATGAAGCGAGTCTTCGTCTCGAAATAGAAGAATACGTACTGACCAGCGAAATCGAAAAACGCCTGGAGTCCTTTCTCGGAGCCTACAATAACTATGACGGAGCCAACGGGGCGTGGATTTCGGGATTCTTCGGATCGGGCAAATCGCACCTGCTGAAGATTCTCGCCCTGATCCTCGAAAACCGCGAGATAGACGGTACTACGGCGCTCGACCTCTTCCTCCCCAAGTGCGGCGACAACGAGATCCTTCGCGGCGACCTCAAACGGGCGTCTTCCATCCCCTCGAAAAGCATCCTGTTCAACATCGACCAGAAGGCGGACGTCATCAGCAAGACGCAGGCAGACGCCCTGCTGGCGGTCTTCGTCAAGGTCTTCGACGAGATGTGCGGCTATTACGGCAAGCAGGGGCATATCGCCCGGTTTGAACGGGATCTGGACAGCCGGGGACTCTACGGGAAATTCCAGTCCGAGTACCGGCGATGCGCCGGAATACCCTGGCAAAAGGGGCGAGAACAGGCCTTGCTGGAGGGGCGCAACATAGCCCGGGCATACGCTGCCGTCAGCGGAGGCGAAGAGGCCGAAGCATCGGGATTGCTTGACAAGTACCGCAGCCAGTACAAGGTGTCGATCGAAGACTTTGCGGAACAGGTCCAGTCCTATATCGAAAAACAGCCCTCCGGCTTCCGTCTGAACTTCTTCGTCGACGAAGTCGGGCAGTATATCGCCGACAACGTCAAGCTGATGACCAACCTCCAGACCATCGCCGAAAGCCTGGCCACCAGATGCCGGGGGAGGTCGTGGATCGTCGTCACCGCCCAGGAGGAAATGGGGACGGTCGTCGGTGAAATGAGCAGGCAGAAGGGGAACGACTTCTCGAAGATACAGGCGCGCTTCAACAGCCGGATGAAACTCACCAGCGCCAATGTGGCGGAAGTCATCCAGAGCCGACTCCTCACGAAAAACGACGAAGGAGTGGGCGTCCTTTCCGATCTCTACCAGGCGCAGTCCAACAACTTCAAGACGTTGTTCGACTTTTCGGACGGCTCGAGGCTCTACAGGAACTTCCAGGACCGAGAGCACTTCATCCGCAGCTACCCCTTCATCCCGTACCAGTTCGACCTCTTCCAGTCCTCAATTCAGAACCTCTCGCAGCACAACGCCTTCGAAGGAAAGTACAGTTCCGTGGGGGAGCGTTCCATGCTCGGAGTTTTCCAGCAGGTGGTCATCCGGATCGGTTGTAATGAAACAGGCTGGCTCGCCACCTTCGACCTGATGTTCGAAGGGGTCCGCACCGCCCTGAAATCACAGATCCAAAAGGCGGTCATCCAGGCCGAGAACAACCTGAACGACCCCTTTGCCGTCAGGCTGCTCAAGGCGCTCTTCCTCGTCAAATACGTCAATGATTTCAAGCCGACCGTGCGAAACCTCTGCGTCCTGATGCTGGACAGTTTCGACACGAACCTTCCCGCGCTGAAAAAGCGGGTGGAGGAGGCTCTCAACCTGCTTGAACACCAGACCTACATCCAGAGGAACGGCGAGGTGTACTCGTATCTCACCGACGAGGAGAAGGACGTCGAGCAGGAGATCAAGAACACCGAGGTCGAGTCGGCCGACGTATCGGGGGAACTCGAGAAGATCGCCTTCGACCACGTGCTCAAGATAGGCGGCAACAAGATACGGTACGACCAGAACGGCCAGGACTACCAGTTCTCCCGAAAGCTCGATGACCGACTCTACGGGCGGGAATACGAGCTGGGAGTTCATATCGTCAGCCCGTTCCACGAGAACGCCGGCAACGAATCGGCCCTGGTGATGATGAGCATGCTGAAAGACGAAATTCTGGTCGTGATGCCTCCCGACGGCCGCCTGATCCGCGACCTTCTGATGTACGAGCGCACCGAGAAGTATATTCGCCAGAATATCTCCATAACGCAGCAGGAGAGCCTTAAACGCATCCTGAGCGATAAGGCGCTCCAGAACAGGGAACGATTTGCTGAAATCCAGCAAAGGGTCCGCCGGCTTCTTGGCGGAGCGAAAATCTTCCTCGCTGGGAGCGAAATCGAGCTCTGCTCAGAAGACGCCCAGACAAGGGTGAAGCAGGGATTCTACGAACTGATCGCCCGCGCCTACCCCCATCTTCGCATGCTCCGCGGCGTCAGCTACATCGAAAACGACATCCCGAAATATCTCGCGCAGTCGAAAGACGGGCTCTTCGGAACCAATGAAACGCCGATCACCGAAGCGGAACAGGAGGTTCTGAGCCTTATACGGAACAACGCCGCGGAGGGCCTTCGCACCACGGTGAAAAGCCTTCTGGAGAAATTCTCATGCAAGCCCTACGGATGGTACTACGCCGCCGTGCTCTGCACTCTGGCGCACCTGTGCGCCCGGGGCAAGGTGGAAGTGCGGGTGGACGGCAACCTGCTGGAGGACAGCGAGCTGGAGAGCGCGCTCCGAAACACCCACGGGCACGGCAACGTGGTGCTGGAGCAGCAGATCGAGTTTACAGCATCCCAGGTCAGGGCATTGAAAGACTTCTACGGAGATTTCTTCGATGCGCCGCCGCGCTCCGCGGAGGCAAAAGCCCTCGGCAAAGAGACAGCCGAGGCGTTTCAGGAACTTCTTCGCAAACTCGGGCTTCTGATACACCAGGCGGAACGCTACCCCTTCGTAATTGCCCTCGAACCCGTGACCGAAAAACTGAAAGAGTGCGTGGGCAAGCCCTATTCGTGGTATCTGGCAGAACTCCCGCGCAAGGAAGACGCCCTCCTCGACTTGAAGGAGAGCGTGATCGACCCTATTTCCAAATTCATGAGCGGGCATCAGAAAGGTATCTTCGACAGCATCAGCGAGTTTGTCGGGATGCAGGAGCCGAACTTTGCCTCTGTGCCGTACGATGAAATTGCCCGGGTGAAGGATGTCCTCACCGATCCGGAGTGCTTCCGGAACGGCCGTATGCAGCAGGCGAGGACCGACCTCGAAACCCTGAAGAAAAAGATAAACGATGCTCTGCAGGATGAGATCGAAAAGGCGAAAAAGCGCGTCGCGGCGCTTGAAGATGGCCTGCGGGGAACACCCGAGTTCGATATGCTCACTCCAGACCAGCAGAAGCAGATCGAGGCAGGATTTCAGAAGGTTATAGATGAAATCGAAGGGAAGAACCTCATCGCCGTTATTCGAGACACGGCACGGCAGTTCGAGGAGTCCGGCTACAAGAGCCTGCTCTCGAGGATGACGGAGTGGCTGAGGCGGACCGCCACGCCTACACCCGGACCCGGCGGCGGGCCGGAAGCTGTCCCCGAACCGGCGCCCCGCATCGAGTACGTCTCCAGCCATTCGCTCGTCGTTTCTTTTGACAAGCCCTGGCTGGCCGACGAGAACGACGTGGACCGCTACGTAGACTCCCTGCGGACGGCGCTGCTGGCTGAAATCCGCAGCGGAAAAAGAGTGCAGATCTCATGATGGACACAGCCGCGCTGAAAAAGTTCGCCCGGGCCGCCCGGCGCACCCTGATGGAGCAGACCGAAGCCCGTCTGAAGCTGGTCCTCTCCGAAGGAAGCGCGGCCCGCCGCGAGAGCCCGGAGGCCGTGAAAAATCTGGAGGAGGCCCTCGAACGGGACGGCAGGGAGCGGATCGTCGAAAACGTCGCGTACACGTGGTTCAACCGCTTCTGCGCGCTCCGCTTCATGGATGCGAACGGCTATACCGGCATCGGAACGGTGTCGCCCGCGGAAGGGCAGTCGCAGCCGGAGATTCTCGCGGAGGCCAAGATGGGGCATATCGACGAGGAGATCGCAGGCGACGCGCTCCGCCGAAGGATAACCTCCCTGCTTTCGGGGAGCGCCCCCAGCCGCGACCCGCAGCAGGAGGCCTACCGGCTGCTTTTGGTCGCGGTCTGCAACTACTGGCACAGATCGATGCCCTTCCTCTTCCAGCGCATCGACGACTACACCGAACTGCTCATGCCGGACGACCTCCTCTCCGAAAACTCCGTCCTCTCTTCTGTCCGCGAGGCGATGACCGGCGAGGTATGCCGCGACGTCGAGGTGATCGGATGGCTCTACCAGTTCTACATCTCCGAGAAGAAGGACGAGGTCTTCGAGGGGCTCAAGAGGAACGTGAAGATATCCCCCGAGAACATCCCGGCGGCCACACAGCTCTTCACGCCGCACTGGATCGTCCGCTATCTCGTGGAGAACTCTCTCGGTCGGCTCTGGATGCGCAACCGCCCCGCCTCGAAGCTGAAGGAGCGGATGGACTACTACATCGAGCCCGAAGAGCCCGAGGCAGACTTTCTGCGCATCGCCTCGCCCGAGGAGATCCGCGTCTGCGACCCCGCCTGCGGCTCCGGCCACATGCTCGCCTATGCGTTCGACCTGCTCTGCGCAATCTACGAGGAGGAGGGGTACGACCCCGCCTCGATTCCCGGAATGATCCTCGCGAACAACCTCTACGGCATCGAGATCGACGAACGGGCGGGGGAGCTTGCCGCCTTCGCCCTCGCCATGAAGGCACGCGCGAAGTACCGCCGCTTCTTCCGAAAGCCCGTGCAACCCAACATCTGCGTCCTTCGGAACGTCCGCTTCGACGGGGAGGAACTGCAGCGCTACATGGAGCACATCGGACAGGAGCTGTTCACCCAGCCTCTGCTGGACACGATTCGGCAGTTCGAGGAGGCGGAGACCTTCGGCTCCCTGATACGCCCCGCCCTCGCGGACGCCTCGGCGGCGCTGCGCGCGCTGGAGCCCGCGGACATCTCCGGGCGGATCTTCCTGACCGAGACCCGCAACAAGGTGCTCCAGGTTCTAAAGCAGGCCGACTACCTGAGCGGAAAGTACCACGTGGTGATCGCGAACCCCCCGTACATGGGGGGAAAAGGCATGAACGCGCGACTTTCGGAGTGGGCGAAGGAGAACTACCCGGACAGCAAGTCCGATCTGATGACTTGTTTTATGGAAAGAGCTTCAGAACTTTGTGTCAAATTAGGTTTTTGGGGTATGATTAATTTGCCTTCGTGGATGTTTTTGAGTTCTTTTGAAAAGCTTCGCAGAAAACTTCTCAAAAACTGTAAAATAGAATCCTTGTTGCATCTTGGGCGGGGTATTTTTGGTTCGGATTTCGGTAGCGTTGCTTTTACGATTCTTAATATAAAAGCAACGCATAGAAAAAACTCGATTTTCCGTAGATTATTTGACAGATTTTCTTTAGTTCGTACCCCAGCAGAAATAGAAAGATTGTTCTTTAATAAAGACAATAGTCAATTTGGTGTTTTTCAAGGTTCTTTCTTAGAAATTCCAGGATGTCCGATTGCATATTGGCTTAGTGACTATGCACTTAACGCATTTAGAATCGGAAAAACATTGGCCGAAGTTGCAGCTCCTTGCCAGGGGTTAGCGACTGCAGACGACAACAGATTTCTAAGATTTTGGAGTGAAGTGCCAAAATGCCGCTTTAAAGAAAGCCCAATAACAAAAGAAGGGAAATGGGTTCCGTTTGAAAAAGGTGGCGATTTCAGACGTTGGTATGGGAATCGAGAGATTGTAATAAATTGGGAGAATGATGGTGACGAGATACGCCGTTTTGAAAGGTCCGTTGTTCGTAATCCCGAAACCTACTTTAAAGAGCATCTGACTTGGACTTCTATAACGAGTGGAACTGCTTCATTTAGGTATGCTGCCGATGAATTCGTTATAGGTCATCGTGGTCCCTGTATTGTAAACCCTAAGGACGGGTATACTCTATACAGCATCCTCGGATTCCTTAATTCTAATACAGCAAAAACTTACCTTGATGTTTTTAGCGCTACGATAGCAATTGAGGTTGGACAAGTAGCGAAAATACCCATTATCAAGATTACAAAAGAGGAAAATGCTAAATATTTAGTTGATTTGAGTAAGGCCGACTGGAACTCCTACGAAATTTCCTGGGACTTCACCATCCTCCCGCTGCTCGCCCCCGAACATCGCCGGGCGACGCTGGAGGAAACGTACCGGCATCTTCGCGCCCGTTGGCGGGAGACCACGCTGGAGATGCAACGGCTTGAGGAGGAGAACAACCGCATCTTCATCGACGCCTACGGCCTGCAGGACGAACTGACCCCCGACGTGCCGCTGCACGAGATCACCCTCACCTGCAACCCGCACTACCGGTACGGTGCGGGCAAGAGCGAGGAGGAGCTGGAGGCGCTGTTGCTGGCGGACACCATGCGCGAGCTGGTCTCCTACGCCGTTGGGTGCATGTTCGGCCGCTACGCGCTCGACGAGCCCGGGCTGATCCTCGCCAACCAGGGGGAGACCCTCGACGACTATCTGCGGCGCATCCCCGAGCCGCTCTTTCCTGCGGATGGGAAGAACGTCATCCCCGTCGTCGACGGCGACTGGTTCGCCTACGACATCGCCGAACGATTCCGCGCCTTTCTGCGCACGGCCTTCGGAACGGAGCATTACGAGGAAAACCTCACCTTCGTCGAGAAGGGGCTGAACATAAAGAACAAGCGGAACTACAGCATCCGCGACTACTTCCTCGGCGAGTTCTACGCCGACCACGTGAAGCGCTACAAGAAGCGCCCCATCTACTGGCTTTTCAGCTCCCCCAAGGGGAGCTTCAACGCCCTCATATACATGCACCGCTACCGCCCGGAGACGATGGGCATCGTCCTCAATGACTACCTGCGTGAGTTCCGCGCGAAGCTCCTCTCGCACAAGGGGCGGCTTGAAGTGGTGAGCATCAGCGCGGCGGCCTCCCAGGGTGAGAAGACGAAGGCCCTGAAGGAGATCGAAAAGCTGGGAAAGGTGATCACCGAGCTTGAGGAGTACGAGCGAGACGTACTCTACCCGCTGGCGGCGGCCCGGATACAGATCGACCTCGACGACGGGGTGAAGGCCAACTATCCCAAGTTCGGAGCCGCCCTGAAAAAAATCCCCGGCCTTGATGCGGAGGTGGAGGAGTGATGCGCCTTTGCCTCAACCGGAGGAACGCGCCCAAGGAGATGGGATCATGAACGATCGAATAGCTCAGGCGCTGGGAAAACTCTTCGAACGCAGCCGGATCGTCTTCTGGTACGATGAAAAGCGTGAGCTTCGGTCCGATTTCGAGGCGCTTGCCCTTCCCGACGTGGAGAAGATAGAGCTTGCCGGCAACGAGTTTGCCGTGAAGTACCGCATTCTGCGGGAACAGCCCAAGAGCCGTTTTCTTATTTACCGGGAGGGGCCGCGCCCGGACGACCTTGAGAACTGGCTGCTGGACGTGGAGCTGGCCCATGCGGAATTCCGCACCGACCAGGCCGCGATCTGGCTCTCGGAGCTGGGGCTTGGGGCGGAGTTCTCCGAAGTTGTCCGATTCCATCCGGAATTCTTTCAGGCAGCGAAGAGAAAAGAGGCGCTGAAAAAACTGCTGGAGCAGGACGACACGATCGGCAGGATCCGGCTCAAGACGCTGGCGGTCTGCGCAGGAAGCGACCCGCGGGTGGACTCCGTGGCGGAGCAGCTCCTTCAGGAGCTGGCCGACGGGCGGGACGAGAAGCTGCGGCTGATCGGGCGGTGTGCTCTGGACGGCTTCCTGTGGGAACAGATGTCGCGCAGCTACGGATACCGTTCCGCCGAGCCCGGCATCCGCGACTTCGTTCTCGAACTCTTCAAATCGTGCTACGCCATGGGAACCGACGGTGAGGTGAAGCTGACCGCCGACGCGCTCGTCTTCCTCAAGCGATGGAAGGACAGCCGCCAGTTCGAGGAGAGTTTCCAGGCCCTTTCCGCCGAATGTGCCGAGATCCTCGGGATCGAACAGGATCTATCGAAGCGGGATTTCCGCGATCTGATCGACCTTGACTACTTCAAGCTGATCGATCAGAAGATCATCAGCGACCTGGTGCGGGAGACAGCGTCCCGCACCGTTTCCGCAGGCGATGTCACGCTCTGGGTGCGCCGCAGACGGCAGGGCCGCTGGTACACCGAATACAGCCACCTCTACGAGGCAATCGAATATGCCGCACGTTTCCTCCACGCCCTCGACGAGGCGAACCTCTCCATGGAGAGCCTGGCTGACGGCTTGCAGCGGTACTGCAGCTCGTGGTATCGGATAGACCAGCTCTACCGCAAGTTCACCTACCATGTCCGCATGTCGGGGCAGGCGACGCTGACGGGAACCCTGAGCGAGCGGATAGAAAACCTCTACTCAAACAGCTACCTGCTGAAGCTCGGGGATGCCTTCCAGGGTTTTGTGGAGGCGGCGTCCAGGTGGGAAGCCTTTCCCCTCCACACCCAGAAGGAGTTCTTCGAGCAGCGGGTGCGTCCCTTTCTGCGGAAGGAGAACAAGGTGTGCGTGATCGTGTCTGACGCCCTGCGGTTCGAGATTGCGGACGAACTTCTGGGCCTGATACGCCAGGAGGACCGCTACACCGCGGAGCTGGAACCGGCCCTTTCGATGTTGCCGAGCTACACCCAGCTCGGCATGGCGGCCCTGCTGCCCAATGCCGGACTCGCGATCGCCGAGGACGAATCCGCCGCTGTCTTTGTGGACGGGCAGGACTCCCGGGGCACGGAGAACCGGATCAAGATCCTTTCTAATGCGAACGGCATGAGGGCGACGGCCTGCAAAGCGGACGAACTGATGGCCATGAAGGGCGACGACTGCAGGGCGCTGGTGCGTGAGCACGACGTGCTCTTCGTCTACCACAACCGGATCGACGCCGTCGGTGACAAGCGCGAGTCGGAGGAGCGTGTTTTCGAGGCGGTAGAGGAGTCACTGCACGAAATTGTCCGCCTGATCAAGAAGCTCACGGGCGCCAACGTGAACAATATACTGGTCACCTCCGACCACGGCTTCATCTACCAGAACCGCGCCATCGAGGAGAGCGACTTCTCGGGGTGCGAAGTGAAGGGGGAGCAAATTCTTTACAGAGACCGCCGTTTCGTCCTCGGCAAGGGACTTGCCGCTTCGCCGGGGCTGCACACGTTCACTTCCGCACGGCTCGGTCTTTCCGGCGGGGTAGAGGTGCAGATCCCCAAGTCGATCAACCGCCTGCGCCTGAAGGGTTCGGGGAGCCGTTATGTTCACGGCGGCGCGACACTGCAGGAGGTGGTGCTCCCTGTGCTTCGGATCAACAAGAAGCGCGCGAGCGACCTCTCCTCCGTCGAGGTGGACATCGTCCGCGGAGGCAGTGCAATCATCACTTCGGGCCAGCTCGCGGTGACGCTCTACCAGAAGGAACCTGCGACGGAGAAAGTGCAGCCCCGCCATCTCAGGGCGGGTATCTTCACGGAATCGGGCGACCTGATCTCCGACAGCCACGAACTCTCCTTCGACCTCGCCTCTGAGAACCCCCGCGAGCGGGAGCTGCAGGTTCGTTTCCTGCTTACCCGCAAGGCCGACGAGGCAAACGGCAGGGATGTGTACCTCAGGCTCGAGGAAAAGGTTCCCGGCACTTCGTATTTCAAGGAATACAAGTCGCTCCGGTACACGATGCGCAGATCCTTTACCAGCGACTTCGACTTTTAAAAAGAGGGTGTGAACGATGAACGAACTCGACATGAAGATCAACGCGCACTTCCCGGGACTCGTTGTCCGCAAGGATCTCGTCAAGACGGTCAAGGGGAACGCAATCGTTCCGACCTACGTTCTGGAGTACCTGCTGGGCCAGTATTGTGCGACAAGCGATGAACCGACCATCCTGGCGGGCATCGAGACAGTCCGGGAGATCCTGCGGAAGCACTATGTCCACCGCGGCGAGGCGGGGCTTGTCCGCTCCAACATCAAGGAAAAGGGACGCTACAAGGTCATCGACAAGATAAGCGTCGCGCTGAACGACAAGACCGACGCCTACGAGGCGGAGTTCTCGAACCTCGGCATCAAGAAGGTGCTGGTAGACTCCGGAACCGTCAAAGCCCATCCGAAACTTCTGGTCAGCGGCGTATGGTGCATCGCCGACGTGGAGTACGAATTCACCGAGGCGAAGAACGCCTCTCCGTGGATACTGTCCATGCTGAAGCCGATACAGCTCTCCCATTTCGATTTCGACAGCTACACTGCCGCGAGGAGGCAGTTTACAACGGACGAGTGGATCGATCTTCTGGTCCAGAGCATCGGTTTCAATCCGGAGCTGTTCGGCAAGCGCAGCAAGCTGACCCATCTGCTCCGGCTGATCCCCTTCTGCGAACGGAACTACAACCTGATCGAACTCGGCCCGAAGGGGACCGGAAAGTCCCACATCTACTCCGAGTTTTCCCCCCACGGCATTCTCCTTTCAGGGGGCGAGGTGACCGTTCCGAAGCTCTTTGTGAACAACTCGACCGGGAAGATAGGATTGGTCGGCTACTGGGACTGCGTCGCCTTCGACGAGTTCGCGGGGAAGAAGAAGCGCGTGGACAAGGCGCTGGTGGACATTTTGAAGAACTACATGGCGAACAAGTCATTCTCCCGGGGTATCGAGACCCTGGGGGCAGAGGCCTCCATGGTCTTCGTGGGGAATACCCAGCATACCGTGCCGTACATGCTGAAGCACTCCAACCTCTTCGACGAGCTGCCGGACAGGTTCTACGACTCGGCGTTCCTCGACCGCATCCACTGCTACATTCCCGGCTGGGAGGCCGACATAATCCGCGGCGAAATGTTTTCGAGCGGATACGGATTCGTGGTGGACTACCTGGCCGAGATCCTCAGGTCGTTGCGCGATCACGACTATTCAGACCGGTACATGGCATCTTTCACCCTCTCATCCGACATCTCGACCCGCGACCGCGACGGCGTCAACAAAACGTTTTCCGGTCTGATGAAGATCCTCTTCCCCGAGGGAAACGCTTCCTCCGATGAGATGGAGGAATTGCTGCGCTTCGCCATTGAAGGGCGGAAGAGGGTGAAGGATCAGCTCCTGAGGATTGACTCTACCTACGGGAGCGTGCGTTTTTGCTATTCGGATTCAACCGGAAAGACGAAAGCCGTCACCACGCTGGAAGAAGAAGAGTATCCGCACTACTACCACAAGACGGTCGCGGAGGGTGACGAGGAGAGCGGTCGGGAAGCCGTTCAGGAACCGGTGAAGGCTCCGGCGTCCCCGAAAGCGCCTCTTCAGGAGAAGCATGTGACCTTCCAGGAAAACCAGAAAGGGGTGTCCTATGACTCGCTGCTGGGGCCCTACCTTGAGGGCTCGGGGAAGATCACGGTGACGGACCCGTACATACGGCTTTTCTACCAGGTTCGCAATTTCATGGAGTTCCTTGAGACTATCGTGAAAATAAAGGCACGGGAAGATGAGGTCGAGGTGCATCTGGTAACTGTCGAGGACGAATATAAAGCCGATTCCCAGAAGGAGAACTTCGTGAAAATACAGGAATCCGCCGCCGCTCTCGGAGTGACGTTCACCTGGGAGTTCGACGGTTCGGGAACGCTCCATGCCCGGCACATCGTGACAGACCACGGATGGAAGGTCTCCCTCGACCGCGGCCTCGATATTTTCCAGCATTATGAGATGAATGACTCCTTCGCCTTCACGAACCGCCTGCAGCAGTTCCGCTCGTGCAAGGCCTTCGAAGCGACGTTCATTAAAACTGGGGAATCCCGAAATGAAAATTGAACGGATTAAAAAAATCAAAAATCATCGTGTTTTCCGGGATTTTTCCTGGACGAACGACCTTCCTGATTTCAACGAGAAGAATGTATTTTATGGATGGAACGGAACAGGGAAAACAACGCTTTGCAATCTGTTCCGCGCCATAGAAGAGGGAAATAATATCTCCGAAGGGGAAGTTGTGTTTGTAATCGACGGGAGAGATGTTAATGGAGCGGAGCTTTCAATATCACAACGCCTTCCCGAAGTACGTGTTTTTAATAAATATTTTATTGAAGCCAATGTTTTTAGGAGCGAAGGGGCTCTTCCTATTTACATCATCGGCAAAAAAAGTATTGAAAAGGAAAAAGAAGTCAAGCAGTTAAAGAACCGCTTAGAAGAGGAAACGAAGGCCTTGCCTCAAAAGGAAGATGAAAAGAAACGGGCAGATAAAGAGCTTTCAGAATTTACTACAAATTACGCGAAGCATATCAAAGACTTACTGAGTTCTTCCGGAGGATACAATCCCTATAATAACTATAACAAAAGCTTATTCAGGGAAAAGTGTGATGAATTGCTCCTCCTTTCTGAGGAAGAACGGGATGCAAAGCGATTGAGTGAAGATGATTTTGAAAATTTAAAGAAACAGAAAGATGCAACTCCGAAAGATAAGATATCCCCTTTCGATTTCGAATTTCCGGATACTCAAAAGCTGACGGATCAGGTTAATGCCTTACTTGCAAAAACAGTAGTCTCAAAAGTAATCGAGGCTTTGAAGAATGACGGGGAACTTTCCGATTGGGTAAAAAATGGTCTGGAAAAACATAAGAAAGAGAATTCCACTCATTGCCTGTTCTGCGACCAGCTACTGCCTGAAGGTCGCATGAAAGAACTGGAAGCTCATTTCAATGATCAATATAACGAGTTCATCGTTGAGAAAGAAGCGTTAGAAAAGAAAATCCAAACGGAAATCAAAAAAGTTGAGTCCTGTATGCCTCCTTATAAATCTCAATTTTACGAGGACCTAGAGAGGGATTACATAGAGAAGTGCCAGAAACTGCAAGAGAATAACCGCGTCATTCTCCAGTTTTTGGGAGATCTTCTCGCGACATTGGAGGAAAAAGGGAAAAAACCATTTCAACAAATCAAGAAGAATTTTGAGGTTGTTTCCGGAAATGAAAAAGTGTTATTGGATATTAACGAAATAATACGCCAACATAACCAACGGTCGGATGATTTTAAGACTTCTATCTTTAATGCACGAGAATCACTCGAGAATTCACTAGTCTTAGATAGTTTAGTGGAATACAGTGAGAAAAAGGATTTTTTAAAAAACGCAACTTCAGCTTTAGACGATGCCACAGAAAGAATCCAGGCATTAGAAAAGAAAATCACCCTAAATGAAAATGATATCGTGGAATTCAGAAAACCAGCAGTTGAACTCAATGCTGATATTTGTTCTTACCTTGGAAGGGATGAAATTACTTTTGATGTTCAGGGGACGGGCTACCAGATCAACCGCAACGGAAAACCGGCGGAAAACCTCTGCGAAGGAGAAACGGCAGCAATAGCTTTTCTGTACTTTTTGAAATCACTCGAGGATAAATCTTTTTCATTGAAAGATGGCATTGTGGTGATTGACGACCCAGTTTCAAGCCTGGACAGCAACTCTATTTTTCATGCCTTCGGCATGATGAAAGAAAAGACCAAAGATGCGGGACAACTTATTATTCTTACTCACAGCCACTCGTTTTTCAGGCAGGTTAAGAATTGGTTTAATGGAATTAATCGGCATAAACCTGAAAAAAAGTGGCCGGGGCAGTTTTATATGCTGAAAACTGGGTCATTTGGACGTACACGGACTTCCTCTATCGCTGTTATCGACCCTTTGTTGCGCAAATATGAGTCAGAGTATCACTATCTTTTCAGTCTCATCTATAAAGCAGCCACCTCAACTGAAACTGTTGATTTGGAGCGATATTATCCGCTACCTAATATCGCCAGAAGACTGTTGGAATCATTTTGTGCTTTTCGCAAGCCATTAAAAACTGGAAATCTATTAGCACAGCTTGACTGTATTGGTTGCGATTGTGTAAAAAAGACTAGGGTTATCCGGTTCCTTCATACGTATTCCCATGCTGAACAGTATGGTGAACCGGAACATGATCTTTCCATATTGCTAGAGACCAGGGGCATTTTAAATGACCTTCTCTCCATGATTGAAAGCGAAGATCCACAACACTTTAACGAAATGAAGGAATTGGTATCTGGATAATTTTTTTGCTACTTTTCAGAAACACGGTGATGGATTTGACACCGAAGTGATTTCAGTAGCCGGAGAGGATGGGGAATACGGAATGAAGACCGATAAAGGATGGTACGATTAGCTGCAACAGAAGTAGTTCCGGAGGTGTAAAAGGAGGGAACACTGTACAGCATATGGAGAAGTGTCACAGTGCTGTTTTAAAGTGGATACAAGCCCTTGACCTGACTCGTGTCGTGCCTCTTTTTCCACTCTCTACTTGGGCATGATGGGGACTGAAATAATAAAGATAGAGAACCAGCTCTTCCGATCGGCGATCCAGAGGGCACAGTCAAAGATACCCTGGTTAAACTTCTGCAGAGACACTCGGTAGCGGTTCCTTCTCATGAAAAAACTGGTACAAAATTGGTACAAAGGATTTTTCTTGCCAAGACCTTAATTCAGTGATATTCTATCTTCAGGTTCAATCCAGTTGAGTGTCCCTCAATATCCTCGAAATCCTCCGAGAGTGCGAGGCCTATACCCTGGGCGATGCCGCCGTAGTTCTGTCCGTCCACCACGAGACGGTTGTTGATCTTCCCGCAGTCGCACATGAGGGTCATGCGGTCGACCGCGGTCTTTCCCGTCTCCGTATCAACGGTCACCTCGGCCATGAAGACGCCGTACATATAGATAACGAAGGGTTTTCCCTGGCTGTTTTCATCGCACGCGGCTCCATCCACGGCGGACCATTTCCCGGCGAAGGACGTGGGCTTTCCGGCGGCGACCAGTTCGTCGTAGGTCATATACCCGCTGTCCTTCTTGAAGAAACCGGTTTTCGGCTTAGCGGTCTCCCGCAGCAGGGTCTCGCAGGCCACCCGGATGGCATTGCCCGTCATGACCTGGGATCGGGAACCGCCCGCAGGGCCGGAATTGGGGCATTTCGCCGTGTTCGGCCACGTGAAGCGTAGCTTGTCGGGTGTGATGCCCAGGGGACGCAGTGCCTCGTGGGCAGTGCCAATGGCTCCCATATCGGCACCCTGTCCGTGGTCCTCCCATGCCGTGCAGACCGTTATCGTCCCATCGGGGTTCATATCCACCCGTGCCTCCGAGCTGTCGGGTCCGTCGAGCCCGCATCCGTACACGCCTACCGAGAGGCCGACGCCTTTCTTGTAGCGTGTCGTTGAACCTTCAGCAGCCCGTTTCTTCGCCTGCTCAAACTTCGGGCGAAGAGCCTCGAGCATTTTCGGAAGGGAGTAGGACTCTGGAGCCTGTCCCGTGGGTGAGGTGCTTCCCGGCCGGTAGGCGTTCTTCATGCGGATCTCAAGGGGATCCATGCCGAGTTTTTCCGCCAGCTCGTCCATAAGGACCTCAGATGAGAAGAGGGACTGTGGGGAACCGTATGCCCTGAATGCCGAGCCCCATGCGTGGTTGGTGCATACTGTCCGACCTTCTCCCCTGATATTGGGGATATTGTAGCCAGCGCCCATAAACTGGGTACCTCTGAGGGTGACGAGGTCGCCGAACTCGGAATACGGGCCGTGGTCGACGGAAAAGTCGGTCTCCATGGCAAGCAGCTTGCCCTCTTTGTCTGCCGCGAACTTCATGTTCACGAAGAAGGGGGATCGTTTCCCCGTATACTGCTGCTGCTGTTTCCACGTATATTTCAACGCAACCGGACGACCCGTGGCAAGAGCTGCGGCGCCCACGAGGGCCTCCATCGTCGGGCTGAACTTGTAGCCGAAGGTGCCTCCGGCGGGGTTTGTTACGAGGACCAGCTTTTCCGGCTCCACGCCGAGTCCCGGTGCGATCATGGCAAGGTGGAGATGGACTCCTATGGACTTGGAATGGATGACCAGCCGTCCTTCGTGATCGATGTAGGCGAATCCAACGTCCGGCTCGACGGGCATGTGGGGCTGCCGTCCCACGTAGAAGTCGTCCTCGACTGTCACCACGTCGGAACGGGCAAAGATGGGGGCTGTATCCTCGCCCTTCTTTATCTTCTGGGTGTAATAGATGTTGGGAGTACCGGGGTGGATTTCGATGGCGTCCTCCGCCATTGCCTCCGGGGCGCTCATGTAGGCGGGAAGAACCTCGAGGTCCAGCTTCACCTTTTCAGCTGCTGCCGTCGCATTTTTATAGGTGTCCGCGCATACGATCGCCACGGCGTCGCCGTACTGGAAAATCTTTTCGTCGCACAGGATCGGGCGGTCCCAACCGTCTCCCTTGTTAGTGGGGAAGGTGATGAGACCGGTGATCCGGTTTCTTCCCTTGATATCCTTTGAGGTGACGATCTTGTAGACTCCGGGCATTTTCTCCGCCTCGGAAGTATCGATCCCCTTTATATTGGCGTGGGATACAGTCGCCTGAACGAGGGCTG
>Ga0228536_1001435_pt1 | contig 22493 bp, 22 predicted proteins | sample SJ1Smetagenome_FD_168611 | JGI IMG/M metagenome (GOLD analysis project Ga0228536, IMG submission 168611) | Enriched culture of PCE-dechlorinating microbial communities from Ithaca, New York, USA - SJ1.S | ecosystem: Engineered > Modeled > Simulated communities (microbial... > Unclassified...
GGGCTGGAAACCCAGGCGGCAGGAGGCAGGCATCAGGCTGCAGGGAAACCAAGAAACCCGTGAGTCTTGCCCTCCAGGCAAGCTGAAGGACCTGGTCCCGACATAGTCCCGACGAGGTTTAACGAGAGGGGTGATCCAACGAGGGACCTCCGGCCTTCGGCCTACGGGGCTCTAAATCAGGTGACAGGAAAGGCAGGAACCTGAAATACGAAAAGCAAGGTTTGTTATTCCGGGAGACGAAGCGACAAGGGATCCCTGCCTGGTTCTTTAAGAACCCGGATCTTGGCCCCTGGGGAACAGGAAAGCTGCGCCCGGGCATGGTGGGAGTTTTTATAAAAAGATCAGATCCTGTCAGGTTGCATGGAAAGCAGAACGGGGCGGCTTCGGCCGCCCCGTTCTGTTGCTAAAAACTTCTAATCTTCTTCGCAGTGGTACTTGAAGGATACTTTCATCTTGACCCGGTACTGGTCGATCTTGTTATCCTTCATGGTGACGTCCTGCAATACCACCTCGGCTACACGAAGATCCCTCAGGCTTTTTGACGCCGTTTCCAGGGCACAGCGAGCCGCATCCTCCCAGGAGGTGTCGCTGCATCCAACCAGCTCGATCACCTTGTAAACACCGCCCATAACAAAACCCCCTTCTCTTGCTGTAAATACACTGCTTGTTTATTTATTCATGCTGCCAGTATAGCATAGCAGCATAACACCAAGAGCTCAATTCGCGTTCCAAATTTCAATCATTTTCGGCTACCAGCCATCTAAGCGCTTCCTCAGGATCGCTGAAAACTCTGACTTCCTGTCCTTCGTTGACCGAGACAGTCTCAAGGAACCTGTAATCATTCACAGGAGGGTTAACGTCAATGGCCCTCCTGAATGATTTCTGCATTCCTGCCTCTTCAACTACTCTTGGCATGCTATAGATATCCAGTAATGACTTGCTGATAACCGCTTCCCTCAGGTCGTTCAGGAGTCTTGGGCATTTATGCTTTCTTCCCAGTTTTTCAAGATCCACAGCCATGTTTTTTACCAACGAGGGATTAAGCTCTCCCAGGACACGGCCCCTTATTATCTTTTTCTCGGCATCATAACTGAGTTCGTATCCCATGATTACCTCCAGTTGCACTTCATTTGCCTTGTCAATAACTTGATTGCTATTCCTTTACCGCCCTGATCCTCGCGGCTCTTTTCTCGGCCTCTCCGGCTTCCTCCTGGCGGCCCATTCTTTTGTATAGGTCGGCCAGGTTATCCAGGCATACTGCCACGTCAGGGTGGGAGGGGCCCAGGGTCTTCTCAAATATGTAGAGGGATCGTGCATAGACAGATTCTGCCTGGATGAGTTTCCCCATGGATTCGTAAATGCCGGCAAGGTTGTTAAGACTTACGGCAACGTGGGAATGCCATGGACCAAGGGCTTTTTTGCGTATTGCAAGGGCACGCCTGCAGAGTTTGACAGCCTTGTCATACTTCCCCTGGCTGACGTAAAGACCGGACAGGTTGTTGAGGCCCGTTGCCACATCGGGATGACCGGGGCCCAGGGTTTTTTCCAGTATCTCCAGGGAGCGAAGGAAGTGTGCCTCGGCCTGGGAAAACCGGCCCTGGGCGGAGTTGAGTTCCGCTATATTGTTGAGGCTTGCCGCAACATGGGGATGTTCGGGCCCCAGGGAATTCTTCCGGATATCAAGGGATCGCCTGTAAAGCCTCTCGGCTTTTTCGTGCTTGCCCTGTGCACGGTAGAACCCCGCGAGGTTGTTCAGGCACGTGGCCACGTCGGGATGGTCGGGCCCAAGGGCCTTTTCCAGGATCGAAAGGGCCCGCCTGTAAAGTGGCCTGGCCTCAGGGTACCATCCCTGGCTCTCATAGAGTGCGGCGATATTGTTAAGAGTAACCGCAACATCGGGGTGTCCCTTGCCGAGGGATTTTTCCCGGATCTCGAAGGCGCGCCTGAAAAGTTTTTCAGCCTCGCCGTAACGGCCCTGGGCATCGCACAATCCTGCCAGGTTGTTCATACATGTGGCAACATCAGGATGCTCGGCTCCCATGGTGTTCTCCAGGATCCTGAGCGATCTGCGGTAAAGGGGCTCCGCTTCTTCGTAGCGGCCCTGGGCCCGGTAAAGTTCGGCAAGGTTATTAAGACTTGCTGCCACGTCCGAATGCCCTGCCCCCTTGAGTCGTTCCCGGATCTCCAGGGCACGCCTGTAAAGGGGCTCAGCTTCGGAATAGCGCCCCTGGGCATCGTAGATCCCGGCCAGATTGTTAAGACTGGCCGCGAGGTATGGATGCTCTGGATCATCGAACTTTTCAGCCTGGTCAAGAGCCTTTTGAGCTGTTTTGGCAGCCCGGTCGTATAGCCCCCTGTCATGAAGGGACATAACTTCCTGGTTCAGGAGGATCCATTTGGAGGCCAGATCCTGCAGTAACTGATTATTGTTTGTCACCAGAACAGGTTCTCCATTTGTGCTTTACCGGGTCTTGTCATATTTATTGCCTTCCTTTCTTGCGGGTGGCACCTTTTTTCAGATACTATACTAATAGTTTAATTGTTATAATTCAACACACATTTCAGATTAAGGGGAGCATGGAAGTGATCATGCCCTTTCAAGCCGCAAGAGGAAGGAGGTCGAACAATGCCTATAGTCAGAGTGGATCTGTGGTCGGGAAGGAGCAGGGAGTTCAAGGAGGAATTGGCCAGAGCCATCACCGAAGTGGTGGTCGAGAAGGTGGGCTGTTCCGTTGAGGCCGTCACCGTCAAGATCGAGGAATCTCCCGCTGAGAACTGGATGATCGGTGGAAAGGTCTGTGAAAGAAAAGTTTGAAGTTTGAAGGGGTTTGAAGGGTGAAGTGAAAGGGGACAGACTTCACCCTTCAAACTTCTATAGCCCTCTCATCTGTATTCCATAGGCCCTTTCGCAGTACTCCCGGACGACCCTGTGGGTATTGAAGTAGCTTGCATTGAGGGCTATGGCTCCTCTCATGACCTTGCCCCACTCCTCGGGTTTGTCGTAGAAGGTTGGGATTATCACCTTTTCCAGTTTGTCCAGGAGGTCATCAAGGTCCACCTCATCATCGTACTGATCGTTTATGGTCTCGGTGGGGGACGGCCCAATGCTCCAACCCGTCACTCCCTCGACCCACCCCTCGATCCACCAGCCGTCAAGAACCGAGAAATTGGGTATGCCGTTGAGGGCACACTTCATGCCGCTGGTGCCGGAGGCCTCTCTGGGGCGGATGGGGTTGTTGAGCCAGAGATCCACACCCTGGACAAGAAGCGCTGCCTTGTCCATGTCGTAATCTTCGAGAAAGACCACCGTGATATCCGTACCTACCATGTTCTGGGCTTCACAGAGAAGTTTTTTCAGTATCTCCCGGGCCGGACCGTCGTTGGGGTGCGCCTTTCCGGAAAAGATGAACTGGGCTTTCCCCCCCGCGGCTTTGACCAGTCGAGCGGTATCACGCAGGATCAGGTCCGCCCTCTTGTACTGGGCGACCCTCCTGGCAAAACCTATGGTAAGCCTTTCGGGGTCCAGTTCTTTGCCCGTCTTCTCCTCAACATAGTCAAGAAGTCTCTTCTTTGCAGGAGCGTGGGCGGCTCGGATCTCATCCACAGGTATCTGTACGGCCTTGACCAGGCGCTCAGGAGCGTTATCCCAGCCGGGGATATGCTTTGTGAACAATTTCTCCATTTCCGGACTGACCCATGTGAGGGTATGGATACCGTTGGTTATGCAGTCTACATCATCCCTGCCGTACATGGCCCGGCTGACCTGGGTGTGCTTTTGTGAGACACCGTTTATATAACGGCTGTAACGGAGTGCGATCTCCGTCATGGAAACATCTTCGGTGGGCATCATTCTCCGGAGGCGTCTGGCCATTGATGAGTCCATCACACGGTTTATCAGATCCCAGGTGAAGTGGTCATGCCCCGCCGAGACAGGGGTATGGGTTGTGAAGACCCCCTTTTCCCTTACCCTGTCGTAACTCTCGTAGCCCATTTCCCTTATCAGTTCCAGGGCTATAAAGGCCGCATGCCCCTCGTTCAAATGGTAGTCGTCGATATTGGCATAGCCCATATCCCTGAGCACGCGTAGCCCCCCGGAACCCAGGATGATCTCCTGGCATAGCCTGTATCGTTCGTCACCCCCATAGAGATACCATGTGAGTTCCCTGTCGGCGGAAGTGTTGCCATCGACATCGGTATCCAGGAAGTAAATGGGGACGGTGAATCCCGTTCTGCCCTGCAGTTCCAGGCACCATGCCCTGACCTTCACTATTCGGTCCTCTATCATTACGGTTACTTCGTTGGGGAGGAGGGTCAGTTCCTTTTCCGGTTCCCACTCCACCGGGAGGGCCTTCTGAAGACACTCTTCGAAGGACTGCCTGAAGTATCCCTTGCGGTAAAGGAGAGTTACTCCGACAATGGGAACCCCCAGATCAGCAGCGCTCTTCAGTATGTCCCCGGCAAGGACTCCCAGCCCCCCCGAGTAGGTGGGAATGCTGCTTTTCAAGCCTATCTCCATTGAAAAATAGGCTACTGTCCTGAAAGCCGGGTCCTGTTCCATCATGAAACGCAGTGAATGTCCTATGTCATTACCATAGATCATTTTCGGCATTGCCTGGTTACCTCCCCGTATATTCTATTACGCTCGGTGAATTAAATTATCTCACGTGATCCTGCTTTGCCCAAATGAGGAGTATCTTCCGTACCTGACCGACATTTCGGCCAGTTCCCCTATTGAGGCATTAGACATCTGCTCTTCCTCGACCCTCCATAGCCAGTTCCCTGATCTTCTGCCGGGAGTATTGAGTCTGGCCTCGCTCCCCAGGCCCAGCACATCCTGCATAGGGAAAACGGCAAATCTTGCCCTGGAAGCCATGGCGACACGTATCATCTCCATGGAAACGTTATCGCTTGTCACGGGCCTTCCAGCAATGGATGACAACTGCTTTCGGGCTTCGGGTCCAGCCTCGGACTCGAACCAGCCTCTTGAGGTGTTGTTGTCGTGGGTTCCAGTATATACACAGGCGTTTTCTACGTGATTGGCAGGCGCGTAAGGGTTCCCTTCAAATCCCTCGCCGAAAGCGAACTGCAGGACCAGTGTCCGGGGAATGTCAAGTTGGTGGATATACTCCTTCACATCAGGTGTTATGTACCCCAGGTCCTCGGCAATAAAGGGCATGCTGGGGAATTTTTCCTTCACCTTGAGAAAGAACGCGTCCGGCGACGCTTCGACCCACTTCCCTTTCACGGCCGATCTCTCGGAGGCAGGGATCGACCAGAACTTTACAAGGCCCCGGAAATGATCTATCCGGACCATGTCAAAGAGGGAAAGGGCATGGGAGAGCCTTTGGATCCACCATCGGAATCCCTCTTTCTCAAGCAAATCCCATCTATAGACCGGGTTGCCCCACCTTTGCCCCCTTTTCGAGAAATAGTCCGGCGGGACCCCTGCCACCCTTTTCGCCCTGCCGGAGTCGTCAAGATCGAACAAACTGCGGTGCGCCCAGACATCAGCGCTGTCGTGGCTCACGTAGACCGGCACGTCCCCGATAAGAGCGATACCTTTCTCCCTGCAGAGCCCTCTGAGCCGTTTCCACTGCTTTTCAAAAACATACTGAAGGAAACGGGCATGATCTATCTCATAAACCAGATCCTCCCTGGCCTTTTTCAGGGTTTCTTCATCCCTGTCCCTCAGGGACAGGGGCCATTCGTACCAGGGCGATCCGCCAAGGTGTCCCTTCAGGGACACGAAAAGGGCGAAATCTTCTATCCATTCCCTGTTTCTCCGACAAAACAGGGAGAACTCACTGTCAGGGGAGGAAGAGAACCTGTTGAAAGCCATCTGGAACAGTCTCTCCTTTATCCGCGCCGAACCGGCATGATCGCATCTTTCAAGGGACAAAGGCTCATAACTGTCGAGGTCTGAATGTTCAAGAAGTCCGTCCTCAACGAGAATTTCCGGGCTGATGAAAAGCGGATTGCCGGCAAAGGCAGAAAGACCGCTGTAGGGAGAATTCCCCTGCCCCGGATCTGTGGGAGAAAGAGGAAGGATCTGCCAGAGGCCCTGGCCCGCTGAAGCCAGGAATTCGGCAAAGAGGTCGGCACCCCGCCCCATGTCCCCTGTTCCCCATCTTGAAGGGAGGGATGATATATGAAGAAGGATGCCGCTGTTCCTTTCCATTCCGTCATAAAAGCTTTTTTCCGGTATCATCCGTCGATTTTACAGTAAAACAGCCGCCATGTTTTGACCCTCTGAGAGTACAGTATGTATACTTCACTCCATCCGGGGGTATTTATTATGAAGGAAAAGGAACCGGTATGGAGGCTCGACAAGGTTTTCAAGACCTACGATATGGGGGAGATCAAGGTTGAGGCCCTCAGGGAGTCCTCCCTGGATATCCCCGAAGGAGAACTGCTAGTCATCCTTGGCCTCAGCGGGTCTGGGAAAGAGCACCCTCCTCAACCTCCTGGGTGTGGCCCAAAGGCAAGTCCCGGTCATTGTAACCTTGCCGGTGGCGGAGGATCTGAAACCGGGTTACGAGATAAGGATAGTCATCGAAACATACCGCAGGTCCGACTCTCTTTTGCTACCTGTAGAATCGATCCGCTCAGGTGACGGCGTGAGAAAGGTCTTCCGTGTCGAGGATGGAAAGATTCAAGAAACCCTGGTCACAACAGGCATTACAGACCGCCGCATGGTGGAGATCCTCGAAGGGCTCGAAGAGGGGAAATCGTTGCCCGCGACGCAAGCCTGGCCCTTCGGGAAGGACAGCGGGTGAGGGTTTCAAGGGGTAATCAGATCCTTCACCTGCCCCAGGGAAAAATATCCCGGGGAATAGCGGGAAACCTCTCGAGCAGGCCTTCAAAATACAGATCATCCACGGGGGGAGAATCTTCTTCGAGGGGTGGAACTTCGACGATGGCCCAGACCCCTTCCCTCTTTTCCAGCAGGGCAAGGTAGGGTTCATAGCGGTTAAGTCCGTCGCGGGACTGGGGATGAGTCTCGGCCCAGGCCCAGCCACCCTGCACCTTGAGCCATTTCACGACGAAGACGACCTCCAGACCGGCTTTTTCCAGAATGTCGGTCCTCATAGTGTTCATGATCGCCTTTCTCTCGGCGCTCCCGACGGGGGGAGTATGGGCTTCCTCTGCCCCGCAGACAAAAGCCACGGACAGGGTGATCAAAATAGCCAGGGAAAACAGGACTGACTTCTTCAACCCCTTCGCCTCCTGTAAAAAGGCGGCACCCTTCCGGGGCGCCGCCTTGAGAATATCGTCTGAAACCTATATCTGGACCGTGGTCCCCACGTGCAGATGTTCGAACCGGTCACCCAGAACTTTTGAAAATTCGCAAAGGGCGGGAAGCCCGGTGCAGTGGCCGGTGATGACCTTCCCCACGCTGAGCTGCTTCAGGGCCTGGGCGGTCTTTTCTATCCGTTCCTGTGAGGCCTCTATGAGATGGAAGCCTCCGATGACAACTTCGACTCTCGGCTCTGCCGCGATCTCCTTAGACCAGTCTATGATGTTGACTATCCCGGCGTGGCTGCAACCCGAGATAACGGCAAGACCTTTCCCCTTTACTTTTACCGCAAGGGAAAGATCATCGATGATCTGGTCCGGCACAACCTTGCCACCCTCGATGTTATAGGTACCGATCCCCTGTTTTTCGAAATCCCTCTTACGGGGGACCACTCCTGTGGCTATCACACCAGGCATTACCTCGAAGGGTTCGTAGACCATCACCATCATCCCGCCGGCTTCTTCGATCGCTTCGGGGCCGTTCTCCTTCATCACACCGATATTACGGATGAAGGGGTTGAAAATATAGTTCGGCCGGAACATCCCCGGGTGAGCAATAACGGGAAGGTGCTTTTTGCCGATGGCCCTCAAAGTGTCGACCAGGCCCTCGGTGTGGTCGTAGTGGCAGTGTGAGACAACTACGGCGTCGATAGATGCCGGGTCGATGTCCATGAGTTTCATGTTGTGGAGTATCGGCAGAGCCGACTGCCCCGCATCCATGAGTATCCTTCTGCAGACCCCGCCGGAACAGGCTTCCAGAAGCAGCGCTATTCCGTGCTGGGCAAGAAAGGAGGTCTCGTACCCCGCATAGTCGTCGAGAACCGCCACGATCCTCGCGGACTCAACTTCATCTTTGAACTGCAAAATTATCAATCCTCCCCGCGATTATTTCTTCTTTGACATACTCGATACGGCCAGCGCCACCACAGCGGCGACAACGGCCGGGATAAGCCATCCAAGCCCCTGGCCTCCCAGGGGAAGTTTCGCGGTCATTGTGCTGAAGAAATTTCCCTCCATGCCCATCCCGCTGAGGAAATCCCCGATGCTCAGGACAATGGCGGTCACCATGCCGGCCTGGAGGGCAGGCTTGAACTTGCCGAAGTCGAAGAGATTGCCCACCAGCAACACTATGATAGCCGGATAAACGAGCATAAGCCAGGGTACTGTGTAGCCAACTATCTTTCCGAGGCCCACCATACCGATTCCGAAGCCGACAAGGCTGGAAGCAGCGACTATGGTCTTGTACTGCAGTTTGCCGCCGCTCATTTCCTGGAAAACGTCACCCGCGGTCGAGGTAAGCCCAACCGAGGTGGTAAAGCAGGCGAAGGCAAGAAGAAGGGCAAAGATCGCCTTGCCGACAGTCCCGAGAAGGCCTTCAGCGATCATGACGGTATAGACACCGATACCGGCATCGGGAAAGACGGTGCTGGCTGTAGCTCCCAGGTAGGTGATTCCCGTTGAAGTGACCAGAAGCCCGAGGGCGACAATGGGGCCTATGTAGGCAAGGTTTTTTGACTGGGCATCCTTGTCGTCCACTCCCCTCAAAGCCAGTTCCTTCAGTATCCAGCCGCCGAAAAGTGCTGCGCCGAGGGCGTTCATTGTGTTGTACCCGTTAAGCACTCCGTCGGCCAGGGGGTTCTCCGACCCCGTAGCCGGGACGGCCGCGATGGGTGCAACGACACCCTTGATTATCAGTACGGCCATGAAAATAATAAGAGCCGGGGATAGGACCTTGCCAAGCCGATCGATGACCTGGTCCCTGTTGTATGCCACCCAGTAGTTGAGCGCAAAGAAAATGGCCAGGGTCGCGAACAGGGGGAAGTTGGGGAAGAAAAGAGCGACCGCCATTTCATGGGTTGCAGAGGAAACGCGGGGAAGTATAAAGACCGGTCCTATTATGAGCATGCATATGGTGGTGAAAACCACGCCAAATGCTCGCCCAAGGGTACGGGAACTCATCTCTAGAAGGGTCTTCTGCTGCCTCGATACCGCAAGGTAGGCCACAAGCACACCAAGGCTGTTGATGATGCCGTAGCCCATTGCCGCCATGAACCAGGAGGAACCCGCTCCTTTCCCGAGGATAGGCGGAAATATGACGTCCCCCACCCCGAAATGCCCCGAGAAAAGGGCAGCCGAAATAACTGCAATGGCGCCGAACGACAATAAATTCTGTTTCCCCTTCGACAATTTACTCTACCTCCTCATGCATTTTTCGGCTTTTGATTTTGATTATCAATACCAGATCACAGCCGTTGAGCAATTCTAGCAAATATAAAATCTTTTGGGTAGAGTGTTTTCGCAAAACAGGAACATAGTAACGGAACACTTGTGAAAGTTGCTGTTCATCACCCCTCCATCACAAGGCTAAAAATCGGCACCTTTTCTGGATCCAGCCCCTTTCATGTAGGGGTGTCTAACCTCCTTCATCTCGGTTACAAGGTCGGCTATCTCAACAAAAACCTTCGGAGCAGCCCTTCCGGTCAGAACCACCTCCACGTGCCGTGGTCGATCGCTAACGGCTCTCAAAACCTCCCGGGGATCAACAAGACCGTAGTCGGCTGCGACATTGATCTCATCAAGTACGACCAGGTCGTAATAACCTGAAAAGACACACTCCCGGGCGAGAGAGAGCCCCCTCTCCGCCTCCCTGCGGTCCACTTCCTTCTCTTTCCCCCTGTAGACGTAATCCGGGGTCCCCGTTCGTTCATGGCGCACACCGGGGAGGAACGAAAGCCCGGCTATCTCGCCGTAAAAATCCCAGCCCTTCATGAACTGGATAAAGGCGACTTTCCCGCCGTGGCCGCAGACCCTTAAGGCAAGCCCGAGAGCTGCCGTGGTCTTGCCCTTGCCGTTCCCCGTATAGACATGCACGAGACCGGGATCAAAGATCATGTTTAACTCCTCCCTTCCGATCCACTCAATTGTAATCCCCCTTGATGATATCGGCGCTCCTATCATTTATCCTTGTTGAAGCGGAGATGATATTCCGCAACAGGAGGCCCATATTGAGAATAAAAGTGAACCCCGAAGATTTCCAGGTAGAGGAGATACTTTCGGTCCCGTTGCTCGAAACAGGGGCAGCCCACCGTGTTTACCGGCTTAAAAAGAGGAACTGGAACACCGTTGATGCCCTGACCCGAATCTCGGACTCCAAGGGGGTCGCTCTCAGGGACCTGAACTGGTGCGGCAGAAAGGACAAGGCAGCGCTGACGGTCCAGTACTTTTCCACATCGTCAGACAGGGACATGACGTTCAAAAGCGGAAACGTTTCGGCGGAGTTCGCAGGGTTCGCCGTTAACCGTCTCGGCCCTGGCAGCCTTTCGGGAAACCGGTTCAGGATAGTACTGAGAGACATGGATCCCCGGGAGGCGGAAGGGACCCTCATGCGTTTGGGCGAGGTTAAGCGGTCCGGTTTCGCGAACTATTTCGACGATCAGCGCTTCGGGGATATTGCCGGGGGAGGTCCCTTCATCGGAGAGTTGATAGTCAAGCGACGTTTTGGAGAAGCCCTGAAAAACATCTTCACCTCCTGCCACCCCGAGGCACCTGCAAAAACCAGAAAACGCAAACGGGAGATAGACCGGAAATGGGGCAAATGGGAAGAGCTTGCCCAGCTCTGTCCAGAGACCAACCTTAAGGAAATGCTCGATGTCATGAAAAAGGGCAAGGGGGAACTGGAGGCCCTTAGAAAGATCCCGCGGGAGGAGATGGGGCAGTATCTCTCTTCTTACCAGAGCTTCCTTTGGAACCTTGTCCTCGCGGAGATCATTAGGAAGACAGCGGACAGCCTTTTCGACGTAAAGTTCCACCCACTGGACCTTGTCCAGTTCCGCCGCCTCCCGCAGGGAAAGATCGAACAGCTCGCTGAGCTTGAGATCCCGACGGCTGCAGCCGGGATGCCGGAAATGGCAGAAGACCTTGGCAAGACCCTCTCCCGGGTCCTTTACAACCGCGGAGTGAGGCTCTCGAAATTCCGCCTGTCCGAGATACCCCAGGCCTATTTCTCCTCCTTCGGCAGGCGGGCCATTACCATTCCGGAGGATCTGAAATGGGAAGAGGGGGAGGACCGTCTTTTCCCCGGAAAGAGTATGATAATGCTGGAGTTTAGCCTCCCCGCGGGGTCCTTTGCGACCATGCTGATCAAATCCGTCAGCGGGGGTTTTTAAACGGGTTATCGAAAGGAGTGGCCAAGATGCGGAAAGTGCCAGCCCTGAGGGAAGGGGATACCGTAGCCTTCGTCTCCCCCTCCAGCCAGTCGACGATGGAATCCATTGAAAAGGCGGTCAAGGTCACCGAGGATATGGGTTTCCGGGTCAAGCTGACCCGCAGCTGCTACGAATCTGAGGGCTACCATGCGGGGTCGGACTTTGTAAGGGCCGATGACATCAACAGGGTGTTCCTGGACCCGGATGTCAGGGGCATATTCTGTGTCCGAGGAGGCGACGGCGCAACAAGGCTTCCGCAGCGCATAGACATCGAGACGGTCTACAAGAATCCCAAGGTCTTTCTCGGTTACAGCGACATAACCATCCTGCACACGATGTTCAACAGACCCAGGGGGTTCATAACCTTTCATGGCCCAATGCCTGCCAGCGAATTCATCCACGTCTCTTTCCCGGGGTACGTCCGTGAAAGCCTCCTCAGGGCGATAACAGATACCGAGCCAATGGGCGAAATAACCCCCTGCGAAGGAGCACCCCCCATGGAAACCCTCGTCCCCGGAACAGCCGAGGGCGAACTGGCCGGGGGGAACCTTGCCCTTGTCTGCGCCCTGCTGGGAACACCCTGGGAGATCGACACCAGGGGGAAGGTTCTTGTCCTGGAGGACACTAACGAGCCGGTCTACCGGCTCGACAGAATGCTGATGCAGTTGAGGCTTGCCGGAAAGCTGGACGCTGCGGCTGGGATAGTTCTGGGACAGTTCACCCATATTCAACCGAGGAAGCCTAAAGACTCCTTCACTCTTCCGGAAGTATTCGAGGCGGTCGTTGCACCAGTAGGAAAGCCGACCCTGATAAACGGCTGCTTCGGCCACGACGAAAAGAAGGCTACCCTGCCCCTGGGGGCCCGGGCCGTACTGGACGGTTCAAGATCGACACTGACGGTGGTCGAGGCAGGAGTGGAGTAGATGCCCCGTGACTCGTGATTCGTGACTCGTAACTGGTAAGGCCAAAACAAGACAAGGTTTACGATTACCTTTTCCGAGACCCAAAGGTCTGAAAATAGGTTATATACATAATGATTTTGACCTATTGCCAGATATTAAGCAGCCTATGCAGATGTTCCGGACTCATCCGTCATTAGAAATATTAGAAAAAACGTAACTGGCCAGTCACGCCACAACTTTTGCACTAATGCTTTCCGCGTTACGAGTCACGAATTACGAGTTACGCGTCACGAGTTACGATTCAAGAATAACGACCCAAAACCTGAGGTGTACATGACCCTTTTCTCGCTGTTCCTGCTTGTAACGGCGGCATTTCTGCATGCGGGATGGAACCTGGTCGCAAAGCGGGTCGCCGGCGGCGCAGCCTTCACATGGCTCTTCTCGCTTTTCTCCGCTCTGCTGCTGTTCCCCTTCGCACTCTCCGCCTCATTGTGGAAGGGGTATTTCTTGGGAACGGAACTGCTTATCCTGGCAGCGGTGAGCGCTGTCTTCGAGACCGGCTATTTTCTCCTTCTCCAGAGAGGATACAAAACAGGAGACATGTCAGTGGTCTACCCCCTTGCAAGGGGAACCGGGCCCCTGGTTGCCACTCTCCTGGCAATCGTCGTTCTGGGTGAGAGACCGACCCCTCTGAACCTGGCAGGAACGGGCCTTGTCGTAACAGGCATCCTCTGGATCGCTGGAGGGTATCTCCGCCTTAAGGAATTCCGCTCAAGAACAGCGCCACTACTTGGCATTGCGACGGGAGCATGCATTGCAGGATATTCCATGGTGGACAGGATGGCGGTTGGGGTAAGAAGTTTCCCGCCAATGCTCTTTTTCTTCGCTGTCATCGTGATCCAGATCCTGTTCCTGACCCCTCTTGCCCTCCAAGAGAGTGAAGGGATCTTGTCCCAATGGAGACGAAACAGAAGACCGGCCTTTGCCATAGCCTTCCTGGCTGCCTCTGCCTACCTGGCTGTGCTGTACGCTCTTTCCATCACCCCCCTGAGCCTTATCGCACCGGCCAGAGAGGTAAGTATCGTGATTGGAACATTCCTTGGGACAAGAGTCCTAGGGGAGGGGGACAGGAAACGCAGGATGACAGGATCGGTGATCATTCTGGCTGGAATAGCGTTACTGACGACAGGATAGAACGGAAAAAAACGGGTGAGGAGAACAGGAAATGAAGAACGGTCGAGTCAGAAGAACAGGCACAGCATTAGTGGGACAGGGTACCCTCTTCGATAATGATCACACAGCGGGGAAAGACCTTGTGAAAAGTGTCCCCGGCGTGACAGTCCGGGAGATCCACTGCAGGTCGGCCCTGAACAGGACGAAGATCCCCGGTTTCGAATACTGTATGAACCCCTACAGAGGTTGTACCCACGGCTGCGTTTACTGTTACGCCTCGTTCATGTGCCGCTTCACTGGCCACGAGGAGGAGTGGGGAAAATTTCTGGACGTAAAGGTCAACCTGCCCGCGGTCCTTCAAAGGCAACTTGCCCGTTCGAGAACAGCCCCCAGGGGAAAGGTACTTGTTGGAACAGTGACCGATGCCTATCAGCCTTCTGAAAGCAAATACCGCCTTACCCGTTCGAGCCTTGAGATTCTTGCAGACCACCCGGGTATGGAGATCCATGTACTGACCAAGTCAACCCTGGTCCGCCGCGATATTCCAGTCCTGAAGAGGCTGAAGGGATGTGAGGTGGGTTTTACCATAACTACCCTGGACGAAAGGTCCGCAAGCATCCTGGAACCGGGAGCCTCTCCGCCCCTGGCACGCCTCGAGGCTGCAGAAGAACTCATGAAAGAGGGGATACGTGTCTGGGCCTTTGTCGCACCCTTGTTGCCGGGATTGACAGACACTGATGATTCGCTCTCTGCCCTCCTCGGGACACTGCGAAAGAAGGGCATAAAACAGGTGGATTTCGACCCCCTCAACCCCTACCCCGCCGTGGCCAGACGCCTCAGGACCACATATCGTCGCCACTTTCCCGGTCTATTGTCTATACTGGAGGAGTACCTGCGGGATCCGGGAAGCTGCAGGAGAGAGACGATGGACCGTATCAGGCTATTGGGAAAGTCCTGTCAAGAGTTCTTATAACTGGAGAATTGGAGGGAAAGCCCGTGAAGTACGTCAGGTTCCAGAAGTCAGAAAACACTTGGTGGGGCATTCTTGAGGGTGAGGTTATATCCCCCTTGATGGGGGCTCCCTGGGAAACAAGGGAGCTTTCCGGGGAGTACCCCTTGCTAAGTGAAGTGTTCCTTCTTCCACCGACGGAGCCCGCAAACATATTCTGTGTTGGCCTCAACTACGCCGATCACGCTAAAGAATCCGGCTGCGAACTTCCCGAGGAACCCCACATCTTTCTCAAGGGGACCAACTCGCTGGTTGAACACGAAGGCACGATCCTGATCCCCGACTGGCCCGGAAGGGTCGACTACGAGGGGGAACTGGCTGTTGTAATAGGCAAGAAGTGCAGGAACGTCCCGGAAGAAAGGGCGCACAACTTCATCTTCGGCCTGACCTGCCTGAACGATGTCACAGCCAGGGACCTGCAGAAGAAAGACGCCCACCTGACCCGCTCAAAAAGCTTCGACACCTTCTGCCCCATAGGACCCTGGATCGTGACCGATAAAGAGACAAAGGGAAGGAAAATAGAGACCAGGCTCAACGGGAAGGTCGTACAGTCCTCGAACACCGACATGATGGGCTTCCCCATACCCCGCATCATTTCCTATATCAGCCGGTTCGCTACCCTCATGCCCGGCGACGTTATAGCAACCGGGACCCCGGCGGGCATAGCCCCCCTGAAAGCCGGCGACGTGGTGGAAGTTGAAATTGAAGGGGTAGGGGTTTTGAGAAATTTTTGCGATAGCGTTACCAGCCACAAGGGATCATAGAAAAGGCCTGGATCCGGGGTTTAAATCTGGTCAGAGCTTTTCCGGGTCTTGTTTACGTTGTTGCAGGCTTTCAAGAAGATCCAGATCAATAAAAGCGTAATCTTCTATCAGTTCGGGCGGCACAGGGCGTTCCCTGGCCGCCTTTTCCACCCGGTCTATCGCGTCCAGGAGGACTTTGATCCCCTTTTTGTCCAACGACACCTCTCTGCATGTCTCAAGCACGAGAGAACGGAAAGGATTTACACTTAGCCTGATGCTTCCCGAAAGGGCATGTCCCGACAGGACCAAACCACGATCAAGCAGATCCAGGGCTTTTTTAAAAACCTCCGCCGGACCGCCAAAGACAGGAAAAGCCCCCTTGAAACGTTCGAGCACAAGGGGATTGTTGGATATTATGATCCTGTCAGGTGAAGAGTTATCCCTTTTCAGCCCCCGCCGCTCCCTTACGTTCTCCATTGTGGAAAACAGTCTGTTCTGTTAGAGGAGTACAGATGGCATTTAAAGCTCTTTCCAGCAACTCCAGCCTTATCTCCATTTCGGCCTCGTAACTGTCCTCAGATGGGGAACCCACAGGATGGGGAATGGCTACACCCTGGACTATACGGTTTGCTCCTACCGTCAGGGCAATACTTGGAATGGCCGTTATCAGGGCCGCCGGGATGCCTGACCTTTCGATCTCTCTTGTAAGCGTTGCACCGCAACGCGTTCCGGTACCTCAGGTCGACGTCATGACCACGCCGTCGACTCCCTCTTTATGGAGCATGGCTGCCATCTCCCGCCCGTAGCGCTCGGCGGATTTGACGGCCGTGACGTTGCCAACCGTGACAAAGTACTTTTCAAGCAGTTTTCGGAACCTTCCCGCCTTTTCAAGGCGTCTCATGCCGTCAAGGGGAAGCACTCTATCAGGATCATTGTTGGAGGGGACCGGGTCGTAACCGCCGTGAGCGACCTCGAAATCGCCGCTCAGGAGGTTGTCCAGCCCTTCCAGGGAATAGATGCACCATTTGGAGGCGTTGTGGGCTTCTATCCTGTCCGGGTTACCCCTCGGCACAATGCCTCCTTCCGTACCTATGGCGATGAGAGATCTCTCCAGATCTTTTACAGGAGGTGCCGGAGGCACAAGATCATATACCGGCATGGGAAGCTCCGTCTCGAATGGCTCATCTCGCAGTTTTTTCAGAAGCATTGTTACCGCCCTTTTCGAACCCCGCTCTTCTCTGCGGAAATTTACCCGTACTCCCCGTGGATGGTATCCTTCCTCCTCAGGGCTCCCTATCTCTACACCGTCCAGAAGGCGCAGCGAGAACCGGACCAATTCCGGGAGCACCGTACCTATCTTCCTTGCAGAATCCCCTGTTTGAAGGACAAAAGTGGTCCTTTTTGCAATATCCACTCCTGGATTGGCCTCGTGCATCCCAGAAACCGCCGTGATACCCAGGCTGGTGACAGCACGGTCGCACAGGGTTGCGCACGCTGCTCCGTACCGCCCGGCTGCGAAAGCCGGGCCGGCAAAAAGCAGATCCGCGTCCACTTCCTTTATCCATGGTAGAACAGTTTTCTCGAACTCATCAAGGTTTTCGGCCGCAAAATTGTCTCCGCAGATGATCGTTCTGACAATTCTCAGACGCCCATCAGAAATATCCTCTATCTGTTTTCCGAAACCTACCGGAATGTCCTCAAACCTCGGCTCGATACCTGCCTTGTCTTCGCCGCCGATACCGGCAAAAAACTGGTTTATGTAATGAACCACCCTGTATTCTTTCATTTTCTTAGCACCGTCCCTCAAATGGCCCTTGTGGAAAGGTTCTCCATGCCAAGCTCATTGGTGGAGCCCATTATCCCCGCGATCTCCATAGCTACCGACCCGTCCTCCAGAAGGCTGCCGGAGTGGCCCCCTGTGATCACTTCCACGGCTTCGATATGACCGATGATCTCCTTCATGGGGGGCAGGATCACCCGCTCGTTCCCGTTACCGTTGGTGACTACGGCATCTGCGTCAGGAGAGATATCCGCAAGCCCGGGCGAAGCCCCGTCGCTTCCGGCATATTCATCCGTCACTATTACAGTCCTGATGCCGGCCTGCTCCAGCAGGCTGGCAGTCAGCATTAGATCGCATTCGGGATTGCCGCCCCCGTCCTCGGAAATTATGGCGCCTTCGGCTCCCAGGCTTGTTGCCAGTTTGAGGACCTGGTAGGAATTCCTTTCTTTCTCAGAGAAGGCCGTCCTCACCGGCTGGGCGATAATACCCAGGAAAGCCAGCGTTTTTCCGTGTTCGGCAAGGAGGTCCTCGGAGATGGGGTCCTTCTGGTGATGGTATGTTGTATGTTTGTGACAGGGAGCTGCGCAGTTCCCGCTAACGATCGCACCGTCAAAGAGTTCTGTCGGCAGCATGAAAAGAGGGACCGCGCCCTCCCTGACATTCAGGCCGTAAAGGTAGTTATCGTGGAGAAGCCCCTCCGCCAGGACCTGGCGTACATAGACCACCTTTGGAAGGGCTGTATATTTCTCGTGGATCTCCGGAATGGTCTCATTTTTGTAAATCGTTTCCTTGTAACATTCCGAACCTTCAGCGGCTTTGCCGATCAGCGAAGCAGCCTTTATTCCAGCTTCCCTGACGGCCTTTTCATGGTCGTGCTTTCCGAGACCTTCAACTGGGTCCATTACCAGGACTATGTTGATCAAACCTGAGAAAACAGAATATTCAGCACCGGGTCCTGACATGTCTATCAGGCCTTCCTGGAAGTTGACCAGTCTGCCGGAAGTTACGATAGCGACCCCTTCAAGAATGGCCGTAGTTCCCCTGCCGGCTATCGTCCTTGGCGGTATCCCTATGCATCCCGGGAAGACGCTGCCGGGCCCGTCGATCTTTGCCGCTGGAGCGATGATATCTTTGACCGGGACTATTCTTTTGCTCTCACCTGGTCTTGCGATACTTATATCTACTGAGCGCAGGTGTTTGTCCTGTAGCAATTCCCTGCAGATCTCGTCACGGTTCAGGAAGAGTGTTTTCCCTTTGATACCGGTCACTTCGCCAAAACGCACATCTTCGACAAAGACCTTGCGGAGTTTAAACGGTCCTTCTGAAATGATGGCCCCTTCTTTTCTTTCTTTTTCAGAATTTTTTCCGTCCACCATGATATCCACTCCCGTGTCTCCTGAGATCTTCCTGTTCCTGAAATGCTCTTTTCAATATCCCTTCGGGCCAGAATAACCCGGGGTTCCTCATGGTCTCCTGCCTCTATTTAAGCAAGCCGGGAGACTTGCGCCCCCCGGCTTCTGCTTATTTGCCCGGTGTAACGGTAAACCGGCAGGACGATAGCTATTGCAGGACCTTCATCACCCTGTCGAAATACTCCTCACCGATGTCGCCCCTGATCCCGGGCCATACGATCTCCTTTGCCTTCTCCACCATCGCGTCGAGCTCTTCCTGGGAGAAGTGGAGGATATTGATGCCTACGCTGGCAAGGCGCTGTTCGTTGGCCCTTTCAGCGTCGGGCGCTTCCTTCCACCTCTTTGCTTCCAGCTCACGTCCGAGTTTCGTCAGCAGATCCTGATCCTCTTTAGAGAGTTTGTTCCAGAGGTCCTTGTTCATGTACCAGAACCACATTTCAAAGTGGTCGTTGACAGCATGGTACTCTTTCAGCAGGTCACGGAAGTTCGCATAGTAACCTTCAGCGCCTCCGCCTATCACGCCATCGACGATCCCGGTCTGCATGGCCGTGAAGGTCTCCGCCCAGGGTATCGGGGTAGCTATGTATCCAAGGGCTTCAGCGGTCAATTCAAAGGATTTGATCGGAGGAACACGTATTTTGATGTTCTTGGGGACGTTGGGATCCCCGGGGGAAGGGGCTTGCTTCAATAGCCCGATCCCGCCGAAGTATACCGGCCATCCGGAGATAAGATGGATGTTCTCCTTAGCCGCCAATATCTCCCCGACGATCTCGTAAACTACCCCGCCAGGACTGAAGAGCTTCTCGGCCTGTTCGTAATTGGTTGCCAGGTATGGCGCGGCCGGCAGGTTCAGAGCCTTCGAGACCGTCGTCCCAAGACAGGCAAGCTGCATCTCGATAGCACCCATCGAGACCCTTTCCTGGACCACCGTGTAGTCGCCCAGCTGGCTTGCCGGGAATATGTCTATCACGATGCGTCCTCCAGATTCCTCCTTGATCTTTTCCACCAGCCAGTTGACATCCCTGTCGATCTCGGTCCCGGTGGGCCGGATATGGCCTATCTTCCACTGGTACTGCGCCGCAACAGCAGTGCCGGCAGATGCAGCCATGACTGCTACCAGCAAGGCTGCCGCAAGGACCAACCATTTTGCTCTCATTTTGATACCCTCCCTTTCTCGCTGGACTGATTTGCATTTCTCGCCGGAAACAATTGCCGGTGAATTGATCCCTCCAATAGACCCTAAAATCCTCTTCCCGGATCAGATGAAGGAAAACTCGGATCCAACACCTTTCTCCATGGCCTTCCTGTACGCAAGGGCAGCAACAGCGACATCCATTGCTCCAGTCCCTATGGGAATGCACAGGATCCTCTCCCTGGGGTTCTCGCGACCCTTTTTCTTACCTGCAACTACCTCACCGATAGTCCCGTACAGGTCCTCTTCCTTCAGCCGCCCCGATTCACTGACCTCCTTAAGCGCCCCCCTGTGCAGGGTCTGACCTACATGGTCGACTATGATCTTGTCCATGGACAGTATCAGTTCATCGGCACACTCCCTGAAAGAACCCAGGGGACACACGGTGACACCTTCACCGATCATTTCATTCCTTATGAACTTGTCTCGGGCATGAGTGACCGATACAACGGCATGTGCTCCCTCAACGGCTTCTTCAGGACGGTCCACCACTCTTATCGGGACACCGATCTTCGGGCCCATCTCTTCAGCAAAAACATTGGATGCTTCCTGCCGGATATCGAAAACCCTGAATTCCTTTACATTGAAGGAAGACGCTATCGCCTCCGCCTGTGTCCTCCCCTGGGCTCCCGCACCGTAAAGCGCTATTACCGGATCTTCAGGTTCCGATATCAGGTACTTCAGGGCCACCGCTGTCTGGGCTCCTGTTCGAAGAGCCGTAACAAGGGTGCCGTCCATGGCTGACAGGAACCTCCCGTCACGGGGATCGACAAGGAGCATCATCCCGCTGATGTAGGGCAACCCCTTACCCGGATTGTCCTCCCAACCCCCGATGAACTTGATACCCGCTGTCTCAAGCCATCCTACGTAAGCGGGCATGGAGTTCATACCAGCACGGTAGGGAAGACCGCTCTCTCCGTCTCCCAGATCCAGATGCAGTTTCGTGGGGTTGATCACGGTTCCTTCCCCCATACCCCTGAAAGTCCTCTCCACAGCATCTATGACCTCGGGCATGGAGACCAGTTCGCCTATCTCCTTCTGCGTAATCAGCAAGGTTCCCACTATTTCACCTCCAGTATCGAGACCGGCAGGGGTTGCCCTGCATCAGGCAAATTCATAGTTTCCGCCCATCCCTTTTTCATCAGCCCTCTTCAGGGCCACGGTAGCTACAGCAATATCCATGGCCCCTGTTCCGATAGGTATGCAAAGGATCCTTTCGGACTGTGACTCACGGCCCTTCTTCTTACCGGCAACCACCTCTCCTATAGTGGCGTGGATGTTCTTTTCCGTTATCTTTCCAGCCTCGCTCAGTTCCTTCAAAGCACCCCTGTGCAGGCACTGGCCTACATGGTCAACAATGATCCTGTCGGCTTTCAGGATAAATTCGTCCTCGCACTCCTGGTATGAACCCATGGGGAAAAGTATCCCGCCGGGCTTGATCCAGGCGTTCTTGACGTACTTGTCCTTTGACTGGGTAACACATACGACCACGTCGGCGTCCGCGGCCTCTTCAGGATCGTTCGCGATTACTATCTTCCCCTGGACAGTGTCTTTCATATCCTCGGCGTATTTCCTGCTCGCCTCGGGGAAAATATCAAAGACCCTGACCTCGTCGATGTGGAAAAGTTCAGATATTGCCATGGTCTGGGTATGCCCCTGCATACCCGCCCCGAAAAGTCCGAGCCTGAGGTTCTTCTTCGGGTAAAGGTACTTCAGCGCTACTGCGGTCTGTGCGCCGGTCCTGAGGTTGGTTATATGGGCGCCGTCCATAACGGCCCGAAAGTTGCCTATTTTAGGATCGATAAGAAGGATCAGCGAGGTAATGTACGGGAGCCCCTTCTTTTTCCGCTCTCCAAGGAACCCCCCCGCCCACTTGATACCGGCGGAATCAAGCCAGCCAACGTAGGCAGGCATGGCATTCATAAAGCCTTCATAGGGAGGAAATGAGGCTGTTTCACCAAGGTCCAGACCGACCTTGGTCGGGTTTACCACCGTCTCCTCTCCCATTCCCCTGAAGGTCTTCTCAACAGCCTCGATCACGTCCTTCATGGAGATAAGTTCCCTGACTTCCTCCTGGCTTAACAGTCTAGTGCTGAACATGCTTTTCCCCTCCCGTGTTTGATTGGCAGTATTTCAAAGGCGTCATCCCTTGCACGATCCACATTTTGCAAACCACTCTACCTTAAGGCGTTTCGCAGTTCCGGTGATCCCCAGCCCGCCCATCATGGTTCCGCGAAGTTCTACAGGCATTAGCAGCTGAACGTTCCTCAGTGCATCTATCACTTCATCCGGAGGTATGACGCTCCGTATTCCTGCCAGAGCCATATCGGCAGAGGAAAAGGCGTTGGCCACCCCGACGGCGTTCCTTTTTATACAGGGGATCTCAACTGGACCAGCAACGGGATCGCAGATAAGCCCCAGCAGGCTCTTAAGAGCCAAAGCCATGGCGTGAGCGGTATCTTCTGCATTCCCTCCCCCGATCTGGGTCAGGGCTGCGGCGGCCATTGCGGAAGCTACACCTATCTCGGACTGACAGCCGCCAAGGGCCCCGGAAACAGGAGCCCGATGGGCAATAAGCGCTCCATAGAGTCCTGCAACAAGCAGTCCGTCCAGAATTTGTTCCACTGTAAGGCGGCGATCCTCCATGACAGCCGAAAGCACACCCGGAATGACACCGCATGATCCAGCCGTAGGAGCGGCGCAGACCCGCCCCATCGAGGCGTTCACCTCCATGGCGGATATAGCCCTTGCTATTGCCAGAGGAAGGACAGATCCGGAAAG
>Ga0228536_1001440_pt1 | contig 22366 bp, 25 predicted proteins | sample SJ1Smetagenome_FD_168611 | JGI IMG/M metagenome (GOLD analysis project Ga0228536, IMG submission 168611) | Enriched culture of PCE-dechlorinating microbial communities from Ithaca, New York, USA - SJ1.S | ecosystem: Engineered > Modeled > Simulated communities (microbial... > Unclassified...
GATTCTAATATACATAACATAATGCAAAGGAGAGTGGCTCCGCCTGGTTTTTTAGCTTTTGACTTTTAAATATTGAACTATTAAGACAGCAAAAAGCCCTTAAGGCTGCTAATAAAGAAAATCAGATAGGAGGAATGGACAGCCGCCGGTCTGAAAACCTGGGGCAACTTAAACGGCTTATAAGGCTGAAATACTTTGGGGCGAAGTGTGAGCTTCGTCCCAGAAAGGGGAATGAGGCAATGCCTCAACAACAAGTGGCTTATCGTATCAAGAATGAACGCACCGGTCAATGGTGGGAGGGAAAGGCTGATAGCCCGATAGATGCCATGCGGAAAGCCGGCAATGAATTCCCGGTCAGAAACCCTAAGTTCGGCTATTTCCATTTAACTAGTCTGAAATGAGGTCCAATATGACAACAGCAACACGTAAATATACGATAGACGATATACTGGCCAAACTCCAGGGCGTCAAAAAGAACGGCTCCGGCTGGATGGCCTGCTGCCCTGCGCATGCCGATAAAAACCCGTCACTATCAGTATGCGAAAAGAGTGGCAAGATTTTGATCAAATGCTTTGCCGGATGTAGCTATGAGACGATCATGTCCGCGTTGGATATGCCTGTTAATGATGCAATGCCCAAAACTGCCAAGTCATCCAAGAAAAATTCACCGCTGGGTCGGATAGTTATGGCATACCCGTATGAGCAAAAAGACGGATCCATATACTACGAGCATGTACGCTACCAGCCAAAAACCTTCAGATTTAGACGCCCGGATCAGAACGGGTACTACATCAATAATATGGATGGGATAGACCATATTTTGTACCGGCTGCCTAATCTGGTACGCGGGATAGCTGAAGGTAAATCAGTCTACATTGCTGAAGGTGAAAAGGACGTTGATAACATACGAGGCTTAAACTTGGTCGCAACGTGTAATGATTGTGGCGCCGGCAAGTGGGAAGACAAATATTCTGATGAATTAAAAGGTGCGCCTCAAGTGATCATTATCGCCGATAAAGACGAACCCGGCCGCAAACATGCCTCCGAGGTCGCCCTATCCGTACATAACAGAGGCGTACCGGTAAAAATTATAGAGATGCCGGGTGAATTCCAGAAGACTGAGGACGGCTATACAGGGGTTAAGGACTTTTCCGACTGGCTGAATGCCGGCGGAACTGCCTCCCAGCTGGAAAAACTGGTAGCCGAGGCACCGGTCTATGTACCGCCGCTAATACAGGACTCCCTCCGTGAGATATCCGGAGAGCGGTATTGTGTGGAAAACGGCAGGGTCTGTCTAATAAAAGGCGGCAGAGATGGATCGCTGACTCTCCCCCTGTGTAATTTTACAGCCAGGGTAACAGAAGAAATAACCAGAGACAACGGGGTAGAAGTATCCAAGTTTTTCCGGATACTTGGCCATGATTACGCCGGTAATAATCTGCCCGCTATTGAGGTGTCTGCATCATCTTTCCCTGGATTAAACTGGGTAGTATCAGAATGGGGAATGCGGGCCATCATAGGCGCCGGTCAGAGCGTTAAAGACTGCCTCAGAGAGGCTATGCAGCTGCTCTCCCAAAACGCCCAATCCCGTCATATATATACCCATACCGGCTGGCGTCATATTAACGGGCAAGATATATTCCTCTCCCAGGGCGGGGCTATAGGCTGTGATGGAGTGGATGTAGACCTGGAACCCCAGCTGCAGAGGTATTTCCTGGGCACACCGGACCCGGAGAAATTAAGGGAATCTGTCCGGGCCAGCCTGAACTTTCTCTATATCGCTGACTTGTCCGTTACCCTGCCGCTTTGGACAACGATGTATCTGTCTCCGCTGGCCGAAGCCCTTGAACCGGCTTTTACCTTATGGCTGGTGGCTGTGTCCGGCAGTTATAAATCAACTCTGTCTGCGTTGGCACTCTGCCATTTCGGAGATTTTGACAATAACCATCTGCCGGCGTCTTGGCGGGATACCGGTAACCAGCTGGAAAAACTGTTGTTCACCGCTAAGGACCTGCCGCTGGTTATAGATGACTGGGCACCTGGTCAGGATAACAATAAGAAACGCGAGTTGGAAGCTAAAGCTGAGCATATCATTCGTGCCCAGGGCAATCACCAGGGGCGCGGCCGGATGCGCTCAGACACAACCTCACGCCTGAGTTATTATCCCCGCGGTATGTTGGTTACATCAGGTGAGCATACACCCTCCGGCCATTCCCATACCGCCCGTATTATCAGCGTGCGGTTGGAAAAGGAAATGGTTGACCTCGGCTTAATGACCGAGGCTCAGACTAAGGACCGCCACCTATACCGCCAGGCCATGGCCAACTATATCGCCTGGTTACAACCGAACTGGCTTGAGCGCAAATGTGAACTCCGGCAGAAATTTACCCAGCTGCGGGCTGAGATTACCAATGAATTAAGCGACTGCAAAATACATTCCCGCCTGCCGGATGTAGTAGCCATCCTTCTGATTGCGCTGTCTACCGCTTTAGAGTTTGCTAAATCTACTGGAGAGCTTAAGGCAGACGAATACGATTTATTCATGAATGAGGGCCGCCGTTATTTCATGGACATGGCCAAGGAGCAGGGCGAAATGGTTGAGGAACAACGCCCAGGTCAGAGAGCTATTGAGGCTATCCAGGCATCGCTGCGTATCGGTACGGCAGTATTACGCAATAAAAATGATGCCGCGCTGACTGAGTTGCCATCAGGTAAGACCGCTATCGGCTGGCGGGATTATATGAACGGGCATACCCTGCTGGATCCGGCCGCCACTTACCAGGTAATAGTCCAGCACTGCGCAAAGTCCAACAATCCATATACCATCAACGAGCTGGAAACATGGCGGGATTTAAACCGCATGGGATTTACTGAGGCCTCCAATGACGGCAGGCCTACGGTCATGGCCAGAGTAACGGCTATCCCGAAGTCATTCCGGGTAGTCAAGGTTAAAAATGAGGCTATCGGATTGGCTAAAACAACATCCCTGCCGCTGGAAGGCATGGAAAATGTGTAAATATTTTTTACCGGCGGGGGGTATATCAAAATTTTGGAAACATGGAAACAAACCACTTTTTCCAATCGTGGCTTACGTTGTTTCCAAGACCTGGAAACAAGCCCTAAATTTTGGAAACATTGGAAACAGACATAATGTTAGCTGGAAACATTTTGGTAACACGATTGATATACGAACAAATAAACTACTTAACAATAATAAAATGGAAACATTTTGGAAACAACGTAACTTAGCTTTGAGATTCCTTTATTGTTTCCATGTTTCCAAAAGAATAGGAGTTAGCTGACATGAAGATTGTTAAATCATTCTCAAAGGGCTCGGATAAATGAAAGTCGCGTTATATGCCAGGGTAAGCACTCGGGATAAAAATCAGGATCCGGAAGTCCAACTGATGGAGCTGCGGAAATATTGCCAGGAAAACGGCATGGAAATAACCAGGGAATATATAGATCATGCCTCGGCCAATGATTTCGTCCGCAGGACGGCATGGAAACAGTTGTTAGTGGATGCATCTGCCCGAAAGTTTCGGGGGTTACTGGTGTGGAAACTTGACCGGGCATTCCGCGACATTACGGTGGCCACCTCGTCCGTTAAAATGCTGCGCAATGCCGGCATAGATTTTATTGTTACCACTGTCCCTGTTCTTTCAGTCCAAGGTCCAGCTGGAGACCTGATGTTTAACATCTATGCCGCTTTTGCCCAGTTTGAAAAGGACACCATTATTGAAAGAGTTAACGCCGGACTTTCAAGAGCAAAGGCTAAGGGTAAGGCATTCGGTCGCCCAAGAAAGGCAATAGACTTCAATAAGGTTTTGGAAGCCCACGAGATAGCCTGCTCACGGGTTAACCGGATTACTAAAGAAAATCAGGGTTATTCCGAGACGGCGAGGATATTGAGCGAGCAGACCGGGCTAAGAATTACAGCCGGTTGGGTCTATAACCGGATAAAGGCCGGCAATTAAAATGCTTCAAAAAACCCACCCCCATTTTTGCATAAATTTTAAAGCCAAAAATCTTATCGGATGGGAGGCTTCAAAAAACAAATGATTTTTGAAGGAATAGTTGAGGTGACGGCATGACAGCCAAAGGGTTCAAAATAGAAGCCTGCGGAATGGGGTTTAATAATACCGGTTATCCCGGAGCATTTACACCTGTGGTTGTAAGCATAATCAAATCCCTCATTAGCGGTAATATCCTGCACTTATTCTCTGGCTCCAGCACGATAGGAAGTGAGCGAGTAGATATTGCACATCAAAATGCTACGGCAAATTGTACTGTTGAGGAATTTATTGCACAGGATAAACGTCACTGGGATTGGGTTATTCTTGACCCCCCTTACCAAATTACACGCACTGATGCAAAGCTAAATGGGTATGGAATAAAGGGGGCCGTTTCGTCTTGTGTCCAAAAGAGGCGTCCGTTAATTAGCTGGTTGCGTCAACATGCTGATAACGTAATATGGCTAGACCAGTGTGCGCCAATAATTAAAGGATTTAAGCGAGAAAAATTATGGTTATTGTTGCCTGGTGGATTTCATTCAGTGCGTGTACTGACGTGGCTTAGCCGTAACCAAATAGAGCTGCCATTAGTAACCAGCAACAGGCAATAGGAGTGTAAGAGATGACAGCAATTAAAGAGCTCCTTTGTAAAGAGATAAGACATCAAAATTCACAATTGTAAAAAATGATGGCCTATCTTAATAAAAATTGTGCTAAGGGAAAGGAAAGAAAATCAATGAAAACTGTTTTAACTAAAATCAAAGGTATCACCCCATTATTGATGCACAGATTCCCGATGGCGGGGGCAGACGATACGTCAAAAAGACGCACCGGCGTACCAGATTGGAAGGCAGAGGCTGAACTATCGTTATACAAGGATGATCATGGACAAATTTATCAGCCAGCGAGCCATATTGAAGCCTCGCTTAAAGAGGCCAGTAAAACACTAAAAATACCAGGCAAACGAGGGGCAACCTATTCAAAACTCATTGGTTCCGCTGTCTCTGTTTCCCCTGATGCTATCACTCATTTGATACAGAATTATGAAACCGATAGTCGTCCTGTTGTCATACAGAAAGCACGGATAGTACGTTACAGACCAATATTTAAGGAGTGGGAATTAGAATTTGAAATCAATATTGGAGATGAACAAATTCCTATTGAGGTTGTTAAACAGGCCTTAGATCATGCCGGACTATACGTAGGGATAGGTGATTTTCGCCCAGGACGTGGGGGTAAATTCGGTAAATTCATAGTTACAAAATTTATTGAGCAATAATGCAGCATACAGGGTAGGGCGGGGCATGGTCTGGTAAGGCACGGTGGGGCTAGGACGGACCGGGCGGGGAGGGGTAAGGCAGGGCAGGGTAAGGTTTTAAAAAGTGAGGAGATGATAAAAATGAGACATCTTAAAGCAGTCTGGCCGGATGGTTCTTTTATTGAAGGCATTCGTCCCAAGAATAGACTATTCGAGAGCCCCGGCACGCATCATTTAATAGTTACCGAAACGAATCTTGATAAACAAAATTTAATAGGTAAGCGAGTCGCTATTCCGATTTGTGGACCTCAGTATTGGGTGGTTATGGAATAAACACAAAAAAGAGGAGTGAACAGCATGGAAAAAGCAATTGTAAATTGTCCTAAGGTCGTAACGTTCGGCCAGATACGGTCATTTAAATCCAAGCAGATTATAGAAGAAGGTGAACCGGTCTGGCTGGATATAGAGTTCGAGGCATTTTTAGAGCAGTATGAACTAAAACTGCTGCTGGATATCAATAAAATGAGATATCCGATTGATTTCATAGCGGTTTCATTTGCTGGAACGGATGAAAATACCCCTCACAGAGTAGTTACGTTTGAAGAGATAGACGACGTTCAGATGAAACCATCTGTAAACGTACCTGGGCGTGGGCAGAATAATCCAGGCTCGATGCTAAGTGCCTTAATCCATGGAAATATTAAGCCAATCATGCGGGTATCGTTTAGCGCAAACGTGCCCGAGAACTATCAGGAACCCCGAATCGCTTCATCAACCATGGGAGTAAAAACAATCATATTCAACTTTATGGGGACTAAATAGAGAGGTGAATTTATGAGCAGGACAGGTGTTGTTGAACGGGGAGAGGATGATTTTAACCTACGAATGCTTCAGAATGAACTGGATATCTGCGCCGAGGAAATGGGAAGCGCTGGCTGTGAAGGGTGTTCATGCCAGCGCCTCTGTGACCGTTTATGGGCGTCAATAAAGCCCGCCAGAGATAATATGCTGTCAGTGGATGAGTATTTTGATTACAGCCGGAAGTTTAAAGAGCTTCGGGCGGCAAGATACTGCCGCCAGTATTTGCCGTTGATTATCGCCTGAATGACAGGATTACGCCTAAAACAGTACCGGCTGATATAGGCCAGAGTAAAAACCACTTGATTACAGACCATCCGCCATCCAGAAATGAATAATCCCATGCTACCAGTTTCGGTAAAGCGTGGGTGAAAAACCCGATTAAACCGTTTGTGAAATTCGCAATTGTAATGCCAATATTGGCCATCGTGCTATCGGTATAACTCATTACCTGGAACCCCAGTAAGGCATTAAAAAAATTCTGCTCGGCAGTACCTATCCAAACACCGTCAAGTATCAGACACATAGCATTGCCGATTACGAAGGCAAATACTACCCATACCAGCCATTGAGGACGCATCAGAGACTCCCCGTCTTTCTGTTTACCAGTTCAGTAGCCGCTACGACTACAAATGGCAGGACTGTCCATAAATCAGCTCCCAAAGCGGCAGACAAGAACCCTGTCCAGATACCACCTGCGATGATACATGGCAATAATTTACGGGTTACTCCGAACGATATCATGGTAATAGCAGCTCCGCCGCCGAATATAAACGGATACCAGACAAATTCAAGCGGGATACCTGCTTCGGATATAATCTCATTTATAGGGGACAGGAATTCAAGCCGGTCAGGATCCAGCGCTCCGAAAAATCCGGCAGGCGTATCAGAAATTTCATCATCATCTATAATCTGAATACCTTTGTCATCTCCAGAAACTACTAATGCGCTCAAATTGTAGGCGTTGTAGCTGATTATAGCTGCCGAGACATCCGCATCGGTGGTTGTTGTCCGGAATGAGGGCGTGGCATCATTACTATTCCCGGATAGATCCGTAAATGTAGTGGCGTATTGCCATTCCCACGAGCCTTTTAATACCCCACCAATCGTTATTTTAGCGTAGTACAGGTAAGGCATGGATCCGTTAGCCCCGATAACCCAGTTATTGGCATTATCAGTAATAGAGCCAGCATAAGCGGCAGAATCAGCCAATATATTGTCAACGTATAAAGAAAATGTTCCCCCGGATAAAACAGTTTTTACTGTATGGTCGCTAGATATTATTCCGGTAGCTGTTAGTGTTACAGCAGGAGTATAGCCACCTACAACAAAATAATAATCATAACTGTCTGCTGACCAAGTTACGCCGCTGTCCGATGACGAACACTTAGTTCCACTGGCATAAGCATCCGAATTTTCTGACCACACCTTAATATAATTAGAAGCGTCTCCAGTCGGGCAAGAGAAAGCCAAGGCATAAGAAGTTCCGGAACTTAATTTTGCTGACTGACTTAAGTAAAATGTTTGGGCGCCAGCTGACCCACTGATAGTAGATGCGCTAATTGATCCAGTTGCAAGCGCAGTACCAGTTGGCACTCCTCCAGATACGGCGTAGATATATACATTAAAATTTCCGCTTGGCGCTAATATTTTCTGACACCATAATGTAATACTGTTGACATATATATCGCTAATAGGGATAAAAGTTTGTCCATACCAATTTGCTCCGTAGACTCTGGATGTGGCGTATGAATAATATGTGGCTTGGCTAATATTTGCTGCTGATCCGATTAGCGCAACAATTTCGCCTGCATTATTCGGGTAGCAAATATAAGCACCGCCTTTGTCGATTATTAATTTGCTGGTCCCGCTGGATGTATTTATATACCCACTCAACTCAATCTCAAAATCACTCCCCAGCTCCAAAGACGCAGAATCAACAACGCTCATACCGGCTGTGTCAGGGAAATAGGCCAGTTTACCGCCCATAGCAGTTTCACCGCCTGTATACAGGCTGTAATTAAGAACGGAATTCTGCGCTATCTGGTCAATCCACATAATCCACGGATCAGATCCTTGCCCGGGCATAAAAGGTATGTCATTACCGATGGAATCACGCAGGGCCAGATTAGTAAAGCCCGAATTAATGTAATACCCGTCCAGCAGGCTTTGGGTCGACCAGGTAAACGGCGCTGACACTTTCATGGCCGTATAACTGCTATTGGTAGCCCGGATATCCGCCCGGTATATAGCATCTGTTATATCAGACGCTAAGATAGTGCCCGGCCCAATCAGCACGGACATGACAAACATACTGACTGCGATAATAAATTTTTTCATGCGTGTTTACCCATCAATAAATATCCCAGATACAGAGCATTAAGCAGCGTCAGAATGGCCAGAATAGCCGGATGCAAAAAACCCATCAGAGTTGAGCCATTCAACACATGGATGCCCGCAATCATAGCCGCCTGGTTGTCTGACCATTTGCTCTGTCCCCAGACAAACAATAGAATAACCAGTACTCCCACCCCGAAGCTGGTCACTATCTGCCAGTCCATGGAGAACAGTTCGGCCAATCCGGCTAGAAACGCTCCTACTACTGTTCCGTCCCATTGCAGTTTCCATTCATCAATTTTAATCGGGTTCCAGTCACGGTCTGAAGTATCAATAGTCTGGTTTTGCATCGAGAATATTTTGGGGCACATTGTCTGTAATCCAGGGATTGTGCTCTTGCCATAGGCCGCGCCGGTATCGTTTAAGATCGTGCCCTGATTAGTTTCAGTAAGGAGTTTGACCGCCCAGTTGATTTCCAGGGTACGGCATACCTCTATAACCCAGTTGCCCATCAGCACCTGATTCTCTGATTTAGTATCAAGCTGACTGTAATCAGAGCCGGTCAGGGTATAATTAACCTCCGGCGGGCTCCCCCAGTATTGTGGAGAGCCAACCATTTTTACTATCAGAGCAGCTTCCCATACGGGTGAATTATCAGCTGTAAAATAGAAGGCTGAATATCCCATGCCATAGCCGGAGTCAGCATAAGCGTAGGGTTCTACCGCTCCCAGCTGGGTTACTCCGTCAGTATCCATTAAGCGGAAGTGGAACAACTTGTTAGCCGGAGTAGTAGGCTGTCCAGAATCATAAGCAATAGTGTATTTAAATGCATACAGACTATCGCCGGCCTCAACGATATTATGAACCACTTGCACATCGTCTATTGAGAAGGTGGTAGGAGTAGTGGGATCAGCCGCCATTACCTGGGCAGCAGGACTTCCCAGTACCAAGACTACCGCCAGTAATAAGCCGCAAAGCACCTTTTTCATAGTGATTTATCCCTGGCCAGGCGTTTATGCAACACTCCCATTGTTTTGGGACTAACACCCTGTTCGATTAAATCATCCATAATCCGGCGGTCCATTTCCCGGTGTTCTACCTCATCTTTGGGCGACAACGGCTCTTCTTCCAATTGTCCCGGCCGCAGGTCAATTCGGGTTGTCGGTTTGATTATTTCAAACTTTTTCATACCCTCAAATATATCTACAGCCGCGAAAGTATCATAGTATTCGCGAATAGGCTTGGCAGTCAGCAATTTCGTCTTCAGCTGAGACCAGGGTTTACCGGTAAAAAAACCCAGGCAGTCAAAGGTCACCCAGCGGATTATTTCGCCTCTTTCCAGCTTGCGGTCTTTTCCCCAAGGCGACCAGTATAAGTCCCAGCATAGGGTTAAGAGATGGGTCTTATTACGCATCCGGTAATACAGATCGCCCCATTCCTGAATGGTATAGTTAAAGCCCATGCCACTTTTGCGCCGCTGTTTGGCGATATACGACATAAGCAGATTGAACATTGACATAGAACGTGACGAATCCATGAAGTTGTCTATTTCATCAATAGAGACTATATGCCCCCTGAAATTCTCTATCGGGGTCATAATCATCTGTTCCATGGTGACCGGATGGGAGAGCAGGATTCGCTGGCCTTCAGAATCCCTCTCTTGCCGCAGATAAATATTGTAGCCCGGGAAAGTAGCAACCTGTCCATCCTTGGCAAGATGTAATACATCAAGATAGGTCATACCTATACTTTTTCCGGAGCCTTCTGGACCGATAAATCCCCAGTTAAACGGCATCTTTCCCCCTTACGGTCCCCGATCATCTTTGGCGTCACGGTTTGCCGCCAGTTTCTTTGAGGTATAAAGCTCAGGTGCAATCCGCTGTGATAGCGCCATCACGACTTCCTTGCGGGCCATCCCGTCTATGGAGACATTGGCGGCCATTTTGAAAAGAAGTTTTTCTTCTCCTTCTTTGTCATTGGTGGCTTTACAGCGTGACAGGTATTCGACCGCGGAATTTACCTGCCCCTCATTCTTGAAACAGGTTCGCATAAGCAGTTTGAGAGGCGTTTCACCGGGGTCTACCAACTCCTTAATAACTGACGGGACTTGAGCGTCACCTATCAAATTTTGGACGTCATCGACATTTATGCCACTGCCGTTGCCATTGTGGTTAGACGATGACTGGAAAGGGGTAAATCCGTTTTCAGTGCCAAATGGAGTTTTCCTAGCCATTTATGCCCCCGTTCCTGTAAAAGAGCTATAAATGAGGTAGATAAAAAACAGGAGAGCCAGCACAATCGCTACCTGCAAACCTATTTTTATGCGTTCAGGCCATGGATTGGTACGGGAAAATAGCTCTTTCACTAGGTAAGTCCAGTCCAGATATCGATATGTCCGTTCAGGCGGCTCTTTCATTTCAGCCGGTACCCGGTATTCACTGAGAACACCATTTACAGACTGATACAAAAATACTGTCTGCCCCCTGAAGCGCCAGCGCCGGCCGGCGGCATTTTCTATATGCTGAAGGCTGAAACCGTTTTCACGGTCCAGCACCAGAGTATTCGGTTTAAGATTGTTATTATTTTTATTCTTCATAATTATTACCCCGGTAAATGGAGTGTGCCGTTAGAGATAAGCCCCACTATGACCATCAGAATAAACAGCAGGGTTATGGATAAAATTGTTATAGGAAGCCAGTTATTCAGCCATGATTGCTTGTGCTCTTTATCCAGGCTGACATGAGCCTCTTCCCTGCACTCATGAGAGATTGCATTAACTAGTTCACGTATGGATTTGGCATCACGTATATTTTCTTTTGTCCCGCCGAGAAGCACGGGGGCTGTATCCCGTTCGTTTATTACCAGAGTTGACGGTCCGATACCGTTTTCCCCTGGGATTAGAGCGTCAGGGAAAAGCACCCATGCCTCCCGGGTATCTTCATCTACAGCCACGCCCTTATATACCGGCAGATCTGGTTCCAAGATACGAGAGTCTTCGGTAAGTTTGAGTGACGGTTGTATCCGCTTTGTTTTCTGCCAGGGCATGCTCATAGTAAAGAGTGGGGACTAAGAATATTTCTTGCCGGATTTGCTTTTGCTGGAGCTTCTAGCGCCACGCACACCCTGGAATGTGAGCAGACCGCCGCCGAAGATCATGGCAACCAGGATCAGAAGAGGCAGCACGCTAGCAAACGGCTCGAGGCCGGTGTAATCGGCTATGTTGGCATCCCCGGTAATAGCGGCCACCCCGTCCAGGATGATCGGATAAATTACCAATGAAACCGCTATAGCAGCAACACCCAGGACGACCTTCCAAATATTTCCCACTTTATTCACCTCCTCTCATTACTGTGTATTTAAAAAATGGACAATCAGCTAAAGTTTCAGGCCATCACCCGCGGCCTTTGACGCTTGACCAGATTCCGGCAACTAAGACTGAAATAATCGCAACCAATATCAACAGAGGAATAATGCCCGCGAATGCTCCCATACCGGTAAAGCCGGTCAAGGCATCGTGTTCGTAGGTAATAGTCAGAGTCCGTGAATCCTCAGCTGCTAGACCAGTCACGGTTAAAGTTTTGGTAGCTTGAGTCCATGTGCCGGCAACAGGAACATCAGTAACCTCATCTGAGGTAATGGATATAACCGAAGTATTGACGTTGTTATAAAGCTCATACGTAAGTACAACGCCCGCTGAGGTTTCACCCGCTCCGGTGGCCACAGCCGCTTTGGTCTCAACATACCTGTCAGTCTGGATGTCATGGGTACTGTCCATAACCATGGGGAAAATAATGAAAACGACTGCAATGCCAATAATTCCGATGACTACCCCAAATATCTTCTGCAAAGCCTTCTCACCCCCTTCCATAACAAAATATTTTTCTGTTATTTGCGATTGTAGAGGGTATTTTTTTATTTAAGGTCTACTCAAGTAGGCGTTAATCAGATAAATCTTTAATAAAATTAAGAAAATCTTTACTGAGGGATTTGGACATGTACACTGTAACTATGAATGCAGAAAAGCCGGAGAGGCAGAGAATGCCGGGCAAGACCCATGCAGTACTGGGGCTGAAAGAATCATCACACGAGGTGCTCTCGTTTGTTGACGATATCAAGTACCTCAGAAAAAAGGTGGGACCGCGCTCCCTGGCCAGAAGTTTGGGTGTCAGTAAAATGACTGAACTTTACTGGTCGCGGGGTGAACGGCTGCCGTCTAATCCAATGTTATATGAGAGTGTAAAAGGATGGGCGGAGAGGGAACGGGCAATAGATGCTGCGGCGGTTAGTTAAATTTATATCTGTTATAGTCCTGCTGGCTGGCCTGATTATTCAGCCGGCTGCTTCGGTAACAGCAGCTGACCAGCTGACCGTCCACTTCGAGCGTATCTACGAAAGCCCGGTCAGTGTGACCTTCCGTGTCACTATCACCAATGAGGGTAAAGCCCTGCCCGACCTGCCGCTTGAAGTCCTATTTGACGGATTGAATGTCTCAGACCTATCTCGTCTTACTATTACAGAGCTGACCATAAATGAATATCAGGTCAGTTACCCTACCCAGTTTGAAACTATTGAAGAGAGTTATACTGCTACCGGTAAATTGGTACTCAGTATAGATGCCAGCGGCCAGACCCTATACCAGGATGTTTCACTTCCGGTTATGGATAAATCAGGTAACCTGGTTTCATCCGGAGGGGAAATTATCAAATCAGGTGCCTATGATAGGATAGATCAGAAAACAGGTACGGTGTACTGGTTTACGGATATCCCGGTTGCCTGGCAAACCAGTACTATACAGGAGATTATCCCTATAGAATTGGCTGACTGGACAGCAAAATCCAAGTCTCTTAAGGACAATAAACTTAAGACCTCTATATCTTTACCTGAAAAGAGCCTGGAAAAGAACCCTAAAGGTGATACCGGCTGGGGCAGCGGTACCCGGGTATGGGACGTCACCTTATCTCTTCCCCTGCTGACTACTGATAGCGGATGGGGCAGTCAGGGACTGATGAAATGGGATTTAGCCGGCACAATCTACTATGATGATACTAACTCCAGCTGGTGGAATAATAACTGGCTGTACCGCCGTTTTATCGCCCTGGATATGACCACAATCTCCGAAACTCTGACCAATTTCCCGGTGTATATCAAACTGGATTCCACCAATTTTGATTTTAGCCGGGCACAGGATAATGGAGAGGATATCCGTTTTACAGATGGGGTGAGTAACCTGGATTATGAGATTGTCAGCTGGGATTCTGTATCTGAAACAGCTGAGATTTATGTCAAGAATCCTGTTCAGCTGGCCAATGTGGCTACTGATGGCATATATATGTACTACGGGAATAAGGCCGTCAGTGATGGACAGAATCCCGCCGGTGTCTGGTCAAACGGATATGTGGCTGTGTACCATATGTCTGATGCCAGCTCTACCCTAATAAATAGCTCCGTAGGCAGCCTGCCAGGTACTAAATCCGGCGATATGGCCGCACAAACCGCCGGACTGCTGGGGTATGCCCAGTACTTTGACGGAATAAATGACCAGATAATCGTTGCCTATAATGCCATTCTGGATATTACCAGCGGCAGCGTAGAAGCGATTATCCTGCCTGACAGCGCCGGTACAGACGGCTATATCTTTGCTAAGGGCAACCCTGCCCTGGGCTACTACTGCAATACCCGCTATATTGGCAGCATAAACCGGATAGAATGGGCGGGACCATCAGCTGTCCAGAGTAATAATGTTTTTACCGATACTGACTGGACATATATTTCGTTTACCTGCAATGGCCGGGCTATCAGCTTCTACCATAACGGCACTGCCGCCGGATCACAGACCCTGAGCTCTGACCCGGACACTAATACTGACGGGTTATATATTGGCAACCGGATGGGCGGCAGCAGCGGCAGCACCTATTTTGACGGTCTGATTGATGAACTGCGTATCTCGGGTGTTGTCCGCTCGGCTGCCTGGTTGGCTGCTACTAATTTAAACCTTATGTCTCCGGATACTTTCCTCATTTTCGGCACAGAAGAGGGAAAGCCGGCAGATCCGGCTAACCTCTCAGCTGATATCTCAGGAAATAATATTGAACTGACCTGGGTAAAAGGTGACCTGTCCCTGTCTACGGTCATTGTACGGGGCAGTCTGCATTATCCGGAATCACCAGATGATGGCCTGGTAGTATATGACGGCCCGGCTGAAAGCTTCACCGATACCGGTGCTGCCGGAGAACTAAGCACTCACTACTACAGAGCCTGGGGATATTCCGGCTGGGGATATTCGGACGGATACAGCCAGGACAGAACGGAGGGAATCATGATTGGAGTTATCATTACCCTGGGACTGATAGCTATTGCCTATATAAAGCGGGATATCATTATGACTATTATCGCCGGGATATCCCTGCTGCTCTTAGGCTACGGCATTATAGATCCGGATATTGGCGGAAATGCCATTATACAGGCTCTGCCTATTATCCTGATGAGTGTTTACATGATAATCCGGGCAGCCATCTACGCTACTAACAGAAGAGAGGTATGATATGTCCATATTATATGATCCTTCAAATCCTGTAAGCGGGTCTTCCAGCCGGGCAAAACTGATTGAAAATGTCTCAGGCCGTGATGCAGTTATTATCAAAGCGGCCGAAAAACAGCGCAATGGACAGGCTATCCAAAAAAACACTACCGGTCAGTCTGATGTATCGGTCAAAGTAGCTAATGATATCTGGACTATAACCGCTCCCGGCGGGTTAAAGTACGAAATCAATACCAAGAACGCGGAAGGAGATGTTGCCCAGTATATAAATAACTTTCTGGTCAACGCTCAGGCTCCGGATAATATTATCCAGGGCGCGGCGGAGCAAGTCCCCGTGATAAAATCCAGTGGCAGAGCTATAACAGTAGAGAGTGAAGCGGCAGGCAGCAGCAAAGGAGTAGCTGAGCAAGAACCTAAAGTAGGAGATAAGAAATTCACTGCCATAACTGAAGAGAGTTTAGCGGCCGGCAGTGGCAAAACGTACACATATGAGCCGGTAAATGATTCTGATGCCGGCACCGATAACAGCTCTGATACCACAGGTACCGATAACAATGTTAAGGTCACAGTGGATAATTCTACCGCTTGGACGTTTACTACCCCCAATGGCACAGTCTACACCGTGCCTATGGCGGGCTTAGCCTGGTCAGACCCCGCCAAAATGCACGAATATATAACAGAGTACCTCGCCAGCATCGGCGCGCCCGCAAATGTCATCCTAGCGGCTGTGGAAAGAACACCAGATGTACTTCAAAATGCCCAGCTCCGGACTGATGATATAGACGAGCTCAAAAATACCCTGGCCGGCATGGATAAATCTACCGCCACCGCTAAGGCTCTGGCAGCTTTTATTGATGCCAAGGGTTTTTCATCCCTTTCGCCTGAAGAGCAGTTTAAAAAGGCGATTGAATACGGTTTGATACCGGCTGATTCGGTCTATGTACCGCCTGATTCCGGATATAACGTAGGCCAAAACGCACCGCCCGGAATGCCTGATGACGTGGCTGTAAGCCTGGGGCTACTGCCATCAAATGAACAGATTGAATATAACGCCCCCAATTTTGACTGGGCGTATATGCCCAAAAATGAAGCTGATAAGTATTTTGCTGAACTTAAAGAGATTGTGGGTTATGATGTTAGCTCTGATAACCTCAAACAAGCTATGCGTGAAGCAAATGAAATTGTAACCAGGCAGAACCTACAGGCCAGCTCAAAGTCTATATCAGACGCGGTACTGGAAAATATTGCGAAGCAGAAACTATCCGGGCAACTAAGAATGGCTGACCTGTTAGGTATGAAACCGTCTGATATCTATAACAAAGACGGCAGCCTGAATTCTGCCAGAATAGCTACAATTCTAGGTGGCCAACCCAGTGACTACAAGACGATTGATGACGTCCTCAGAAAATCAGCAGACCAGGATTCAGGATTAGCCCGTGATATTATTAAAGAGATCTTTACCTTTGGGCAAGCCCAAACCAAGACATTCAACAGAGATGATCTATCCAAAGAATACGATAAGGCCGCCTGGCAAGCCGGAATCAAAGGCATGGAAATGGCCGAGAGTAAAGAGGAATTCATTACCCGGATAATCAAGCAGCAAAACACCGGGAAAGTTCTCAAAGATTTTACGATCTATATGATTCCCATAGTCGGCACATTGTATTCAATCGGTAAGGGCGATTCCGGCGGTCAAATAGCCCTGTCAGCTGCTATTGATGTGGCTACCTTTATCCCATTTATCGGACAAGCAGCTGCAATAGTCAGAGCTGGAGCTAGACCCGCCGCGGCATTGGGTAAAGCAATATTGGCAGAAGTTAAAGCGCCTCTGACCAGTGTCCTACACCCATTGGCAACTGCTAAGGTGGCTCTATCCCCGTTTGAAACCATGATTATGCCCCGTAAGATCCCTCTAAGCTCAGCTGAATTGAGCTTCCATACCGTCCGTCTGCCCGTTGTTGATGTCGGCGGTAAAAAAGCGCTTGCAATGGCCCTACGGGATGAAATAACTAAAAAGGCCATCGCGGGTAAAACAGCCAAAGCTACAAAAGAGGGTGTAACAGCGGAAATACAAACAACCGCTCTGAACAAAACCATAGCTCCGGCCGTAATCAGCGCTACTCCGGATGTCCGCCCCTTTTTAGACGGCCTGACTGTGGGCGTAGTCAAGGATGATGTAAAAGGAGCTGCTTCTGTAGGTAAAGGTAGAGATTTATTTGTATCTCCTTCTTTGCATACCAAGTTTTCTATGTCTACAGCCGCTGGCGTTTCAGGTTCTAAAGGCGCTCTCAAAGGCGCAATTATTATCAGAGACCCGGAATTACTTTCAAAGCTGAAAATCTCCGGCAAAACATGGGCCGGCACAGCCGAAATAGAGATGCGTCTGCCCGCCGGTACGGTATTGCCAAAACCAGACCAGCTTTTATATTCCCGTGATGCTTATGGAGATCTCTTACATATACTGGTAATTAACGGCAAGGCCTCTCCGCTTACGCAGACAAAAATAAACCAGATGAAGATTATCGGTTCAGCTGATACTCTAAAGAATATATTTAATCCGGGTACAAAAGCCAAGGTCAGCAAAAAAGCAGGTAAAACTACTCCTTACGATGAGTTAGTTGAAGCTCAAAAAAATGTAACTCAGATCAAAAAGCAGCTGGAACAGCTTAAGAAGACAGGTCGAATCAGCCCTCTATCAGAAGGAACATACGCCCTGGGTGATTTGCACGGCAAATATAACCAGGTAATGCATACGCTCACCAGAGAAGGCTTCGTAGATGAGGCCGGCAACTGGATAGCCAAAGATACAACCCTTGTACAGGCCGGTGATATTGTAGACCGAGGTTATGGCGGCACTAAACTGATTAATAAGATGCAGGTTCTTGACGCACAGGCTAGTAAAATGGGCAGCCGTATAACTACTCTCATGGGTAACCATGATATAGTATTCGGAGCAGTAGCAAGAGAGCTGAAAACTCTGCCTCCGGAACTGCTTAGCCAGGCAGGCAAGGTACGTTCGAAAGAGTTGCTTGGTAAATACGCCGAATATTTTAGAAGTACAGGTAATGAAACTTCAGCTAAATTAATGGAACTCTTTGCTGATGGCCGCGGGCATGTGGCTGAGGCCTTATCAGCTGATAGTAAAACTCTGGAATGGCTCAAAGATCGCCCTGCAATGTACGTAAAGGATGGGGTTCTATATGTCCATGCAGATAGCCCTAATGTATATATGCAGCTCTTAAAAGAAGCTAAAATCAAAGGGTTTAAAGGCAGCAATCTTGAGATCGTAAACAAATACACTAAAGAACTGGCTAAGACCACCGAAGGATCTAAGCATTTTTATGACTTGATGGTCAAAAACCGCTATCAGATGACTAAAGAATCAGCAATGGAAATGCTGAAAACATTTGATGCTGAAAGACTCGTTCATGGGCATACACCTCAAGGTGGCCGCATAACTTCCAAGTATGACGGATTAGTGACGAATATTGACTCAGGATCCGGTACCAACGGCGTATCCAAAATACATCATATAGGTGAACAGAATATCAAATTAGTTCGTAATAAAGCCCGGGCTATAACACGCGCCGAGATGGAAGCTGAATATGCTCGTGCTATGGAAGAATTCAGGATGCGGGACATGGCCGTCAGACGTGGCTATACGGTGCCTTATACAGTAGGAGGTTTCGTAGGGAAAGCTGTAGCAATATCGGCACGCCCTCAACAATCGAGCCGCAGGATAGCTACATCAAAAGAAGCCCGTGCAACATCTGAGCTAAGACGCCCTATACCAAATAATAGAAGAATAGATACCCTCCCTCGCCGCGGTGGAACTGGTATAAGGGTCACTGATAATCTATCGCGTTATACTAATACCAGCCAGCGAATAAGTACCTCTGCAACCAGGGTGCCCAGTGAAGGGCGTGTAAATCCTCCTGAGACAAGAGTTAATCCTCCTGTCAGTAATCCGCCGCCACGTCCCCCAATAGGTACTTATACGCCAAAAGAGCCTGATAAAAAAAGGCAAGTGACTACTGAAATAACACGCCCTAAACTGAAAAACGGAGATGTAGCATGGAGACAGGGGGCTTTGGGCAGTGGTGGCGATCAGCGCCCGGTCTGGTATATAAAACGTGCTGATGGTCATGTTGAAATAGTATTCCAACCGCCTGAAGATGCCCCCAGGCTTGAAGGTACTCCGGAAGAAACATTCTTTACTCGTGGCAAAAAGCCACCCACTAATCTTACTCAGGAAATGGGTGTTACCACTGCTAAAATTGATATTGAACGTAATCCGGAGATAAGGTTTGTTCAGGCAAAAGCACCAAAGATTAAGCAGAGTATTCCCAGGCATATTCGCCGCTCAATTGGTATGTGACCAACTAAAGTACTATTGACAGATGTTATAAAGCGGAATTAATATGAGCTATGGATATTGTATTGGCTCTCATTATAGGGGCAGTAGGAGTTGGGTTCTTATTCGCTCTAGCATATTTATTTGGTTCTTTACAAGGCCATATAGATAATCTGCGACGGAGATACTACTATATCGGTTACCACAATATTGTTGATAATTCTAAAATGATAGTATCTGGTCCTTATGAAACATCTGAAGAGTCCTTAGAATTTGTTATAGGTAAGCCATATATCGCATATGCTTTCCAGTACAAATTAAAAACCTTAGATGTCACAACAGCAGCAAATCAGATTTCTAATGGGGCTAAATACGCCCAATTATATGAGTTAACTCGCCCGCCCAATATCAATAATTAGCCAGTGACAAAGTGTCACAAATATTCCCAGATATAGAAAGAGGCCGGGTAAAATACCCGGTCTCTTTGTTCTAAAGGTAAAAGATAATAGTGATTGTATTTGCAGGGATTATTACTTTGTTTGCCTATTATAAGGCGACTGATTGTTGGGCCTTAAAGAAATACCCATCTCTCCTGCTGCACTATATATTGCATCTGGAGTTCTTCCTAGCTTTAAAGCTATCAATCTGGTCGGTGTATTCCCTGCGGCCAATTCGCGCAATATTTTGGTATCGTTATCATCCCATCGTTTACCATTATTCTTTGCTGAATTACTCATGATTATCTCCATTCTTTCTTTTTAAAATTCAAGTCTCCTTAAATATCTTTTACCTCTTATTTAATTATAACAAAGTATGCAAAATATTTTTACAGCTTTAGATTATCAACCGGGCTAAACTTCTTATGCGCTTCAGCTGCTGCTTCTGATTGTAACGAAGCCGCATAACGTCTGGTCATGGCCAATGTAGTATGTCCAAGCATTGATTGCACTTGGAATAAATCCCCGCCATTCTTTATCGACAATGTCGCGGCCGTATGGCGAAAGGTATGCGGCGAGTTACGGACATCCTTCAGCCCGGCTCTTTCGCCTAATCTATGAATAGCCAAATATATACCTTTAGGCGTGAGAGTCTTACTGTCAGTAGTAACCCAAAGAGACGGATTATTATCAACTCGGGCATGTAGATATTTATAAACTGCCATCTGGGTGCGTTTAGAAATTCCCACAACACGCTGTTTACGTCCCTTACCCCAGACGCTGATTGTTTCTCTATCTACATCAATATCTGAAATATTGATGTTCGCAAGCTCCCCTAACCTAATCCCATTATCAATTAACACCAGCATAATAGCCCGGTCACGTAAACTCAAAATACCTCGCCCTTCACACGCTAAAAGCAACGACCTTAGTTCATCCGGATAGTAAGGCCGAATTATTTTTTTGGGAACTTTTGGCGGACGGATAGGAGCCATCGGGCTAAAACTGATAACACCTTCTCGTGTTAGCCAATTGAAAAAAACTTTAATAGAGCGATAATAACCGTGGACACTTACCGGCTGACAAGTTTCCTGTTTGGTAAGTAAAAATCCTCTTATATGTGAGGCAGTAACTTCTTTTGGATCTGTAAGACCAAGAGCTACCATGTAATCGATTATCTGACCAATCTTCTGCCGATAATCAAAAATAGTCCTGCGGGATAAATCTTCAACACGGCATGCCAAAAGAAATGCTTCAAGGTGACGTCTAAGACCAGTGGATACAATCAGGGTATCAAGTTTACGTATAGTTCTATCGTGAGCTTGGGGTGCAATCAGGGTATCTTTCACCGCACTTTTTGGACAGCCGCCGGTGTATTTAGCTTTAAAGTAGGCCGTACAGGTCTCGAACCTGTGACCCTCTGATTGCTAATCTAGGTCTCCCACCAAGCTTACCGATTTTCTGTAACCACTCGACTCCGTATCGTTCCAGAATAGCTTGACCTCCGAGTGCTCCGGCATTTTTACGTTGCCGAATTTGAGATGGAGTCATGGGATATAGTTCTATTTCTGATTTATTAGTTTCCATCGTTCTCCTCTGTACCAAACATCGACTCTTGAATTTGGAGACGCAGTTCCGGATAAGTCCGAGCGACACTTGTCAAAAATGCAGGTGAGGGTTGCATTTTTTTGTGCTTAATTCTGCACCATATTGCTGGGTCAAATCCTATTGTCCGGGAAAATTGGTTTCCCGAGATGCTGTTTTTGCCAAGGTATTGTTTGATAATATCAACTATTTTGTTGCTCATTTCTACATGAGGATACCACTACCATTGACTTAAGTCAATATATAATTGACACTTTTGTTAAATATATCTACAATTTGTAAATATTCAACAGGCAAGTGAAAATAGGTGCTATGGAAGATAAGTCATCAATAGGTATAACGCTCAAAGAGTTACGCAAAAAAATAGGTATGACGCAGAGTGAATTAGCCCGGAGATCAGGTGTAGATCGTGCCTACATATCCCAATTGGAAAGCGGGAAAACATATAGTGCTACACTTGGAATTGCGCAGAAGTTAGCGCGTGGACTTGATATTTCGACATCAGCATTATTGGGTGAGAAAGAAGAATCTCTTGGTAATTTATTAAGCCGCGCACAAGCAATATCCAGAAGAATGGATGATATTGAATTCATCCCAGTAATTGGTTATATACCCGCAGGATATCCGGAATTAGTAGATGAAGAGGCAGCATCTGATTATGTTCCTGTCCCAAAGGAATTATTAAAAAATGCGAGTAAGAGAGTGTATGCGTTGAGAGTGAGCGGTGAGAGCCTCAAAGGGGATGGGATTGAAAACGGCGATATAATCATTGTTGATAAAGATTCAGAGATGTTTGAAGGTAAAATTTATGCCGTTCGTACAGCGCATAATGAAGTGACTGCAAAACATCTATATTTGAATAATGGACAGATTATTCTGCGGTCCTCAAATGGAGATTATAAAGATTTAGTTATGACTAACGCTGATATATTGGGAAGAGTTATTGCTTCTATCAAAAGATTCTAA
>Ga0228536_1001442_pt1 | contig 22289 bp, 17 predicted proteins | sample SJ1Smetagenome_FD_168611 | JGI IMG/M metagenome (GOLD analysis project Ga0228536, IMG submission 168611) | Enriched culture of PCE-dechlorinating microbial communities from Ithaca, New York, USA - SJ1.S | ecosystem: Engineered > Modeled > Simulated communities (microbial... > Unclassified...
CGTCAGGATAACCGGCAAGGGGGGACACGGCGCCCTTCCTCACAGGAACATAGACCCCATCGCGGGAGCGGCGGCGGTCATCTCGGCCCTTCAGACCGTAGTGAGCCGCAGCGTGGACCCCAGGGAGCCGGCGGTCGTCTCCCTGGGAACAATACACGGCGGGACTGCGAACAATGTCATCCCGGAGACAGTGGAGATGACGGGAACAGTGAGGACATTCAGCGAAGAGGTCCGGGGCGCCATGGAGGGAATGATCCGGAGGGTGGTCGAGAACACTGCTGCAGGACTTGGCTGCAGGGGGGAACTTGCCTACCGCTATGATCTCCCCCCGGTGGTGAACAGCCCGGAGCCGACGGAAATCGCCCGGCTGGCAGTAAAGTCCGCGGTCGGAGCGGATGCGCTCCTTACCCCTGTCCCCTCCATGGGTGGAGAAGATTTCGCCCTCTTCCAGGAAAAAATACCCGGGTGCTTTCTGTGGCTCGGTGTCGGGAATCCTGAGGCGGGGGCCGTCTATCCCTGGCACAGCCCCTTCTTCGCGGCAGAAGAGAGTTCCCTTTCTGCAGGTGCGGCAGTACTGGCCCAGTCGGCTCTTCTCGCGCTGGAGCATCTTTCGGGGAAATCCCGCCGATGATTGGAATGGCCCCTTTTCATCCCTGCTTCTGCCCGCTTTCCCGGATCAGGATACAGCGCTTTATATCCGGGTCCCGGGGATGGATCCTGCGGCGGAGAATTCCGCGGGACGAAAATTTATTTGACATTTTTCATCGATTTGTGAATATAATTTGAAAAACAGATATGGTTTCCATGGTATGAAAAATTTTTCGCCCTTTTAAACTCTCTGCCTGCAGCGATGGTTTGTTTCTTTGCAGAAGGGGAAAAGGGGGGTATTTTTTCTGCGTATCGACATTGAACCGGGAATCCACGCTTTTTTCTCCCGTAAAGTGCTAGAATACTCCTTGTACGAGGCTGAAAAAACTGTCTGAACCATATTTTTTCATTACCGTTAAAGGGAGGTAATTTCATGAGAAGCGAGGAAGTATACGCGAAGTCCCTTGAGCTTCACAGGGCAAAAAAAGGCAAGGTGGCGATCGAGAGTAAAATGGCCGTCAACTCCATGGCTGATCTCGCTCTTGCCTATACGCCGGGTGTTGCCGAGCCCTGCAGGGAGATAGGAAGAAAGAAGGACGCCATCTACGAAGTGACGTCGAAAGCCAACATGGTGGCAGTGATCACCGACGGAACGGCGGTCCTGGGTCTCGGCGACATCGGTCCCGATGCCGCGCTTCCCGTGATGGAGGGAAAATCCATTCTCTTCAAGCGCTTTGCGGACATCGACGCGTTCCCCATCTGCATCAACTCCAGGGACTCGGACGAAATAGTGCGCACCGCCTCCCTGATCCTTTCGTCTTTCGGAGGGGTCAACCTTGAGGACATCGCGGCACCTCGCTGTTTCGAGATAGAGAAGAAACTCCAGGAAGTATCTGATATCCCCATTTTCCATGACGACCAGCACGGAACGGCCGTGATCGTTCTCTCCGGCCTTATAAACGCGCTGAAGGTTGTCGGGAAGAAGATCGGGGACGTGAAAATCGTCATGAGCGGCGCAGGAGCGGCAGGAACGGCCATCTGCAAGTTTCTCATGTCCGCGGGGGCGAAGAACGTCATCATGTGCGACCGGAGCGGCGCCATCTACAAGGGACGTCCGGAGCACATGAACTGGGCGAAGGAGGAACTCGCGGAGCTTACGAACCCCAACGGGGAAAAGGGCTCGGCGGGGGATGTCATGAAGGGCGCGGATGTGTTCCTGGGCCTCTCCGGGCCGGGGATCATCGACCAGGAGATGGTGAAGGGCATGGCCCCGAAAGCGATCATCTTCGCCATGGCGAACCCCACCCCCGAGATTTACCCCGACGAGGCGATCGCTGCCGGGGCCGCAGTAGTAGCCACCGGACGGAGCGATTTCCCCAACCAGATCAACAACTGCCTCGGGTTCCCCGGCATTTTCAGAGGGGCTCTCGATGTACGCGCTTCCGTGATCAATGAAGAAATGAAGCTGGCCGCCGCATACGCCCTCGCTGGACTTGTTCCTGACGAAGAGCTTCGTACCGACAGGATCATCACGGAAGTTATGGATGACCGCGTCGTCCCGGCAATCGCGGCCGCAGTGGCTGAAGCGGCACGTAAGACGGGTGTCGCGAGGATCTGAAAGTGGCCGTAACGGCATAATTCCATTCATAGAAGGAGGAAGGATAGGAATGAAACGGATTTCAGTCGTGTGTCTTGCTGCGCTTTTGGTGTTCGCGGGAACTGCCGCATTTGCTGCGGAGTTCACCCTCAAGCTGGGGCATATTGCGGACCCTCAGAATCCCTACGCTCAGGGAGCCGTGAAGTTTGCCGAACTTGTGAATGAAAAAACCGGCGGGGCTGTTGAAATTCAGATTTTCCCCAGCAGCCAGCTGGGGAACCAGCGGGATCTCATCGAGGGACTCACCTTCGGCACGGTGGACATGACCCTCACCAGCACAGCGGTTCTCGGGAACTTCCTTACCGAGGCCGCTGTCTTCGACCTCCCCTTCATCTTCCGGGACATCCCCCACGCCTACAAGGCTCTCGACAGTGTCGGCATGGAGATCTGCAAGCCTCTCGAGAAAAGAGGAATCAAGGTTCTCGCAATGTTTGAAAACGGCGTCCGCCACATGACCAACAACAGAAACCCCATCCGTAAGCCCGAGGACGTGAAGGGCCTCAAGATCCGCGTCATGGAGCAGCCCATTTACATCGAGATGATGAAGATCCTCGGGGCGAGCCCCACCCCCATGGCCTTCGGCGAACTCTTCACCGCCATGCAGCAGGGCGTCGTGGACGGCCAGGAGAACCCCGCAGCCCACATCTATACTTCCCGCTTCTTCGAGGTCCAGAAATATATCTCTCTTACCGCCCATACCTATTCCGCAGAGCCCCTGCTCGTAGCCATGGGCGTCTGGAGCAAGCTCCCCGAGGCGCACCAGAAGGCGATCCAGGAAGCGGCATACGAGGCCCGCGACTGGCAGCGCGACCTGTGCAGGCAGCTCGAAAACCAGTACTGGGATAAGATCCGTGAAAGCGGCAAGAGCGAGATCAACGACGACGTGGACAAGGCGGCCTTCATGGAGGCAACAAAACCCGTGTGGGCAATGTTCGAGAAGAAGCTCGGCAAGCAGAACATCGAAGCCATCGTAAACGTGCAATAGTTTTCCAGGGAGGGAGCGGCCTGACACCCGGAGCCGCTCCCTCTTATTTCTCCCCGTCCGAACGGAGGCGAACTGATGAAAAAAATCATCACATTTATGGAAAAAACCTTTGCCTTCCTCTCTATGGCAGGCATCGGCCTTATGCTGATCATCATCTTTCTCCAGGTGATTTCGCGGTATTTCTTCGGCTACACGGCAAGCTACTCCGAAGAGCTTTCCAGGTACCTTTTTGTCTGGGTGACGTTCCTCTCTCTCCCGGTGGTCTCGAGGCAGGGAGGGCACATGATCGTGGGACTCCTCGTCGAGCGGTTCACGGGAGAACGGCTCCGCCGCCTGAAGATCGCGGGCTGCCTGTGCAGCATGGCGTTCCTGGCGATCATGATCTGGCAGGGCATCCGCATGGTACAGCTCTCAGTCTGGCAGACCTCTCCGGCAATGGAGATCCCCATGTCCTACCTGTACTACGCCATTCCCCTGGGATGCGGCGGCATGCTCCTCGTGACCCTCGAGGATCTGTTCTCGGTCTTAAGGAGGGAAGAGGCATGACTGACATTACGCTCTGGCTGATGCTCTTCTTCTTTATCGTCATACTCTTAACGGGAGCTCCCATAGGCGCCGCGCTTGGACTCTCGTCAGCCATCGTCATCTACACCACCATGAACGTTCCCCTTGTGGTGGTGGCCCAGCGCATGTTCACATCCATCGACTCATTCTCATTCATGGCCGTTCCGTTTTTCATGCTCGCGGGATCGTTTATGTCATCGGGAGGAGTAACCAGGCGGCTGGTCGACTTTGCCAACGCCCTCGTGGGAGCCCTCGCCGGAGGTCTTGCCCTGGTGGTTGCCGTTGCGGGGATGTTCTTCGCCGCCCTTTCGGGGTCGTCAGCTGCCACTACAGCGGCTATCGGCGTGGCCATGATCGATGAAATGGAAAAGCGGGGCTATCCCAAGTCCTTCGCCGCGGCAGTGGTGGCCACGGGAGGCACGGTGGGTATCGTCATTCCTCCCAGCGTTACCATGGTCGTCTACGGCGTTATCGCCGGCACGTCCATAGGAGACCTCTTCATGGGCGGCTTCGCTCCCGGGATCCTCATGGGCGGCGCTACGTGCCTCGTGAGCTGGTTCATTGCCAGGAAGAAAGGGTACAAGGGCGAGGGAAAGGTGAGTTTTGCCCGGATAGTAAAAACATTCAAGGACTGCATATGGGCACTGCTGATGCCCGTGATCATTCTCGGCGGCATCTACGGCGGCATTTTCACCCCTACGGAGGCATCCGCAGTGGCAGCGGTATACGGAGCATTTATCGGCCTGTTCGTCTACAGGGACCTTAAGTGGAAGGACATCCCCAAGGTCCTCCTGGGTGCTGCAACAAGCACCACTATGATCATGTACGTGGTGGGGGCCGCCAACCTTTTCGGCTGGATCCTCACGAACGCCCAGGTTCCACACAGGATCGCCGCAGGTTTCTCTGCAATGACGGACAGCCCCTTCGTCTTCCTCATGCTTGTGAACCTCCTGCTGCTGTTCATCGGGACCCTGCTCAACGCATCCGCGGCAGTGGTCATCCTGACACCCATCCTGCTCCCCGTAGCCCTGTCTCTGGGTATCGACCCGGTATTCTTCGGTGTACTCATGGTAGTGAACCTCGCGATCGGATGCATTACGCCTCCGGTGGGGCTTGATCTCTTCGTGGTCTCGAGCATTACGAAAATTTCAATCGACAAGATCATGAGAAACATAATGCCCTACCTCATCGCACTCCTTGTCGTGCTCGTCATTCTCACGTGGATACCCGACATCATCCTGTTCCTGCCGAGGCTTCTCAGAGGAATCTGATACCGGTCTCCCGTCCGGCGTGCCGGGCGGGAGTTTTTACAGGAGGACCGGACATGAAGGAAATTGTTGACGCCCTTGCCAAAGCGCTTTTGGAATCGGACAGGTCCGTGGTCTTCACTGGAGCGGGCATGAGCACGGAATCAGGTCTCCCAGACTTCCGGTCTCCCGGAGGCCTGTGGGGAAAGTACAAGCCCGAAGAACTGGCCTCCACTGACGCACTCAACAGGAATTTTGAAAACTTCGCGTCATTTTACAGGCAGAGGATAGCCACTATCGGTGAGGTAAAGCCCAACAAGGGACACCTTATACTCGCAGAATGGGAGCGAAGGGAAGTTATCTCGGCCATCGTCACCCAGAACGTAGACGGTCTCCACCAGGCGGCGGGATCGAAAACAGTGTGGGAACTCCACGGGACGCTCCGGAAGGTCCGCTGCCAGTCATGCGGAAAAGAATACCCAGCAGAAATGTACTCAACGGAAACGGCATGCGGGAAATGCGGGGGAAAACTCCGGCCCGCAGTTGTGCTCTTCGGGGAGATGCTCCCGGAGGATGCACTGTCCGCAGGAATGGAACTCGCTTCTTCCTGTTCCCTTTTTCTTGTACTCGGTTCGTCCCTGGCGGTTTCCCCCGCGAACCTTCTCCCCGAGAGAGCCAAAAGAAACGGGGCATCCCTTTTCGTCGTCAACAACACCCACACCCATCTCGACCGGCTTGCCGACGGAGTGATCCATGCATCCATAGGCGAAGTGCTTTCAGCTGTCGACGAACTTCTGGCCCTGAACGGCTAGCGGTACGGCAGGAAAAGGAGGAGAGGCAGGTGTCACTGCAGGGCTTCGAGAATTTACCAGCGTCGGAACTTTCACGCGCATTGGAAGATGGGACCATCTCCTGCCGGGAACTGACGGAACGCTGTCTTCTTCGGATAGCTGAATATGACCGCAGGGGGCCGACACTGAAGGCAGTCATTTCAGTGAACCCCTCCGCGATTGAGGAAGCGGAGGCTCTCGACCGCAGGTTCCGCGGCGGCAGGGCGACCGCAGGACCGCTCCAGGGTATCCCGGTGCTCCTGAAGGACAACGTGGAGACACAAGGTCTTGTTACTACGAGCGGCTCCCTTTCTCTGGCGGACTATGTTCCCGATAATGACGCCTTCATCGTTCAGAAACTGAGGAAAGCAGGCGCCATCGTGCTGGCCAAGGCGAACATGCACGAGTTTGCCGTCTGGGGCGAGAGCGTGAGCTCGATCCTCGGGCAGGCTCTCAATCCCTATGATCTCACGAGGACTCCGGGAGGCTCGAGCGGCGGCACCGGGGCCGGGGTCGCCGCCTGTTTCGCCGCAGCCGGAATAGGAACGGACACGGTCAACTCCATCAGGTCCCCTGCGTCAGCGTGCAGCTGCGTCGGGATCCGCCCGACCCTCGGGCTGGTGAGCCGCCGTGGAATCGCCCCCTATTCCCTCGACCAGGACACGGCAGGCCCCATATGCCGCACGGTGGAAGATGCAGCGCTCGTCCTTGACGCCATCGCCGGGTATGATCCCCTGGACCCGGAAACTGCGTGGTGCGCGGGACATATTCCTCCTTCATACAGGGATTTCATCGGCAGGGAAGGACTCAAGGGAAAAAAACTGGGGATCCTGAAAAGCTTTTTCGGTGACAGACCGGAGCACGGTGAAGTGAATGCCGCCATGGAAAATTGCCTGAGTATCTTGAGGGACTGTGGCGCAGAACTCGTGGAAGTCCAGGATCCGCCGGCCCCGGACAGTCTTGTGTCCGAGGTCAGTGTTCACCTCCACACATTCAAAAATGATCTTGAGGAATACTTGAAAAGCCTCGGCGAAAAAGTACCGTATCATACCCTTGAAGAACTCATCCGTTCGGGAAAAATTCACCCGGGTATCCTGGACAACCTGAAAACTGCAGCCGGGCTGGGCAGGGAAAGCGCCGGATACGCAGAACGCACAGTCGCCAGGCTCCGGATGAGGACACGGATCATGAAGACCTTCGCTGATCTTTCCCTCGATGCCCTTGTCTTCCCCCACCAGAGAAAGCTTGTTGTCCCCGCAGGAGAGATCCAGACCGAAAGAAACGGTGTACTCGCCGCAGTGACAGGTTTCCCGGCTATTGTCGTCCCCGGCGGCTTTTCCCGTCCGACCGGGACCGCTCCCGGAGGAGTTCCCATAGGGCTGGAGCTCCTGGGCCCTCCATGGAGCGAGGGGAATCTCATCTCCATTGCCCATTCATTTGAACAGCAAACCCTTTTTCGCAGATCGCCCTTCAGCACACCGCCGCTTTCCTGAGGTACAATTAAAAACGGCCGGAGGAGACCCGCGGTCTCCTTCGAACTTTTTTTGCGGGGGGAGATGAAAAAGATGATGACCTATTCCATCGGCCTCGTACCGGGGCCTGTTTCGGTACCGGAAGAATTCCGCAGGGCCTACCTGGAGGACTACGGAAGCGCCGACCTCGAGGAAGATTTTTTCCGCCTCTGTGAGGAGAACAGTGAGCTGCTGCGCCTCGTTCTGAAAACAGGAAACACGGTGACAATACAGAGCGGAGAGGCCATGTCCGTTCTCTGGGGTGCCCTGAAGAGCTGCCTTCTTCCCGGAGACCGGCTTCTTGCCGTCTCCAGCGGCATCTTCGGCCGTGGATTCGGCGAGATGGCGGAGATGACAGGGGCAATCGCACGTATAGTCGAGGCCCCTGACGGCGAGTTCCCCGACGGGGAAACGATAAGGCAGGCGGCGGAAGAATTCCGTCCCAGCATGATCACCGCCGTCCACTGCGAGACCCCCGGCGGCATGCTGAATCCCGTGGCAGGGCTCGGGGAAATCGCCCGGAGCGTCGATGCCCTTCTCTGCGTGGATTACGTCGCCAGCGCAGGAGGAGCCGACGTGAGGACGGATGAATGGGGCATCGATATCGGGCTCCTGGGAAGCCAGAAGGTGCTCTCTCTTCTTCCCGACCTCTCCATGGCGGCCGTGAGTTCCAGGGCCTGGGACGTTATGGAACGGGTGAACTACGCCGGCTATGACGCACTTCTACCCTGGCGGGACGGGGTAAACAACAGATATCTTCCCTACACTCACAACTGGCATGCCGTGAGTGCCCTCCGGCTCTCTCTCCGCCGCCTTCTCGGGGAGGGACTCGAGGCTTCATTCGAGCGGCATGAAAAAACCGCCCGATACTGCCGGGAGCGCCTGTCTGCCATGGGGGTCAGCCTCTACCCGAAGCGGGAGGGACTCTGCTCCCCCACCGTGACGGCCGCGATGGTGCCGGAGAACTGGACGTGGAAGGAACTGGACGAGGCGCTCCGGGGTCACGGGATGGCAGTGGGAGGGAGCTACGGCACCCTCGCCGGGAAAGTCTTCAGGATCGGTCACATGGGAAGCCAGGCGAATTTGGAACTTGTAACGAGAGGCATGGACGTTCTTGATGAAGTACTCGCCTCGAAATAGGCAATTATTCGTTTCAGAAGGGAAGGGATCCGCATGAGATGGAAATTCGCTCGAAAAGTACTCCTTGCCGCGGCAGTCGTTCTTCTTTCTGCTGCATTGGCATTTGGTGCGGACGGCCGTGTCACCCTGCTTTCCATGAACGACGTCCACGGCCATATTTACCCGGAAGACGGAGAGGGGGGGCTCGCAAAGGCCGCGACAGCGATCCAGGAGATCCGGGAAAAAGACCCCGGCAACACTTTTTTCCTTCAGATAGGGGATGTAAACGAAGGGCCCCTTTTCTTCTACTTTCACGGAAAGGCGGAGATGAGAGGGCTATCTCTGCTCGGAACGGATGCGGGTACGCTGGGAAACCATGAATTCGACCTCGGGGAGGACGTGCTCTTCGAGACAGTTTCCTATGCCAGGTTCCCCATAATCGTCTCGAACCTCCGCCTCAGGGACGGCACTCAAGCACCCTTCCCCACTCACGTGATCAGGAAAAGCGCCGACGGGCTCACTGTGGGTTTTTTCGGTCTTGTCACGCCTGAACTGGGCTCTATGACCATGGGAAGCGGACATTTCAGGGCGGGGCAGGATCTCCCGTCAGAGGCGGAGAGGATGGTTCGCCTCCTCCAGCGGGAAAAATGCGATGTCATCGTCCTGCTGAGCCATTGCGGCGCAGACGTCGACAGGCAGATCGCCCGATCGGTGAAAGGCATCCATGCCATACTGGGAGGGCACAGCCATACCCTCATGGAGCGGGGCGATTTCGTTGAGGGACCTGAAGGGTGGGTCACGCTCATAGGACAGGCGGGATCCTACGCACGGTATCTCGGGGTAATGGAACTCACCCTGGAAAACGGCGCAGTGGACAGGGAATCGTCAATATGGCGGGTCGAGAAGCTGGGGAAGGATATTCCGGAAGACCTGAGGGTGGCCTGGCTGATAGAACCTTTTCGCGAGAGGCTGAATAAAATGCTGTCGGAACCCCTGGCCCCCCAGCCCGAAGACCTGGATGGCCGCAGGGATACTCTCCGGAGAGGAGAGGCTCCACTTGGCAGTTTCATTGCCGATGCCTTCCGCTGGAAAACAGGATCGGACGTCGCCTTCGTCGCCGGAGGCAGCATACGGGGAGACAGGATCTATCCGGCCGGATCGGCGTCCTACGCCACCATCACGAATATGATGCCCTTCGGAGGCTCTCTCTGGAAAGGATCTCTCTCCGGAAGAGACCTTCTTGAAGTCCTCGAGACAAGCGCTTCAGGATACGAGTCCCCCGGGGACGGATATGATTCCGCCATGAGGGTTCCCACGGGAGGATTTCTCCAGGTCTCGGGAATCCGGTTCACCATGGATCCCCGAAGGCAGCCCCTCCTCATCGACAACAACAGCGTGATCCGAAGGGCCGGGACCAGGGTGGTCAGGGCGGAGGTACTGCAGCCCGACGGTACATGGGGACCGATACAGCCGGACAGGCAGTACTCAATCGCCACGACGGACTGGACAGGCGGCGGAGGGGACAAGCACGCGGCTCTGAAGCGAAACGGCGCGTCCTTCAAATCCGCGGAACAGATGTACCTTGAAGCGGTGGCTGAATATATCCGCTTCCTGAAGGAAATGCGCTCACAGATTGACGGGCGCATCAAAATTCTCGAATAACGGAGGGATTTTTCAAATGGAAAGAACGAGAGTGGGCTTCGAAAAACTTCAGGTATACGTGGCTGAAATGATGGAGAAAGGACTGGGCTACTCGCGGGAAACGTCGGAAATTGCAGCGGCTGTTCTCGTGGAGGCTGACGCAAGGGGACACGCCTCGCACGGAACAGCCAGGGTCGCCCTGTACCACAGGCTTATCAGCAACGGAAAGGCCGACCCCCGGGGCGTCGCCGAGATCGTTTACGAAACGCCCGTCTCCATGGTCATTCAGGGAAATAACGGGTCGGGTTTTGCCACGTCGAAAATGGCCATGGAGAAAACCATCGAAAAGGCCAGAACCAGTGGTACATGCATGACGACTGTCAGGGAATCAGGGCACTTCGGCATGGCGGGATACTGGGCTGAAATGGCCGCCGATGCAGGAATGATGGGGGTAGCGCTGACAAACACCATCCGGGGCGGGATCCCCCTGTTCGGAAAAGAGCGGCTTCTCGGCACAAATCCGATCTGCGTCGCCATTCCCACGGGGAAAAAGCCCCATTTCATGCTCGACATGGCCACGACAACTGTAGCTATCGGAAAGATCGAGGTGGCCGCACGGAGGGAAGGCACTATGCCCATCGGATGGGCAGTGGACGAAGAGGGGCACGACACGTCAGACGCGATCGGCGTCGCCGAAAGGACCCGTTCGGGAAAAACCAATTTCGGAGGACTCCTGTTTCTGGGAGGAGCAGGTGAAACCCTTGGAGGACACAAGGGGTACGGCCTGGGACTTCTCGTGGAACTGCTCACGGCAGGCCTTTCCCTCGGAGCTCCCACGTACGAAACCTACGGGCAGAAATGCGATGTATGCCATTACTTCCAGGCTACCAGGCTCGACCTTTTCGGTGATGAAACAAAAATCGGGGAACACGTGGAGTCCATCCTGGAGAAACTCCGCACAAGCCCGAAAGCCCAGGGACAGGAGCGGATCTACATCCACGGAGAAAAGGAATTCGAGAGACGGAAGAAAGCCCTCGCGGAGGGAGTCTATCTCGACCCCGCCACCTGGAGCAAACTGGATGAATTCGCCGACCTGTTCGGAATGACCCGGCTTCTCCCGTAATACTATTCGGCACATAAAAAACCGGGGGAGGAGGGCTTCTTTTTCGCTCCTCCCCCGGCGCCTCTAAAGAAATATGCCTGCCGCTGCTGAAACCGCCACAATGATCGGAGCAGGGACCTTCCCGGATATGAGGCACACTGCCGTAAGACCTGCGGCGGCTCCCAGGAACTGTACAGCAGGTGATCCTCCCCTTGCAGCCATGCCGCCGGCATAGGAAGCAAAACTGAACATAGGGCCCGGAAGCCCCTGGACAAGACCGTAGCCTGCAAGAAACTCCTGCCCGGTCATGAAACAGCTGATCTCCACAAGCTCGCTGAACATCATGGGAACTACTACCTGTCCCCCGCCGAACACGAGATAGCCGTACCGGCAGAAATCCTCGAACAGTTCGAGAAGGAGAAACCCCGTCCCTTTCGCGAGGACTGGGGCACCCGCCGCAAAGGCAGCGAATAAGACCAGGTACCGCCAGGGAGGAGAGATCTCCGGCCTGCTCCACATGCCCGGTTCCCGTCTGAAATCAGCATGGATGTTCCGCCTGCCGCAAGCACTGCCGGAAAAACCCACGGTCCCCGTACGAACCAGGCGGCAGAGAAACCGAGAACCGCCAGAAGAGCCGTTGCGCGGTCAACAACAACGTTCCTCCCTATCCGGAACGCAGCGGCAATGATGAATCCGGCCGCCGCAGGACCGATGAAGCGGAGTACTCCCGTTGAGATCCGGAACGCTTCGAGGAACTGGTACAGGAACGAGAGGGCGGTCATCGCCAGCACCGCCGGCAGCGCCCATACTGCCATGGTGAGGAAGGCAAGTAGCGGCCCTCCTGTTTTATAGCCGATGGATACTATTGTCTGGGTGCTTGTGGGTCCCGGAAGGATGCTGCGGAGTGCCGTGAGTTCCACGAGCTCCCCTTCGTCAGGATATTTCCGCCTCACCACCATCTGGTCCAGAAATACACCCATGTGGGCCTCTGGCCCGCCGTATGCCCCAAGTGAGCATACGAATACATCCCATAGGAACCGGGTATACGGGACCTTCCGGGAAGAGCCTCCAGTATGCCGGTTTTGTGCCGCTTCGTTTTGTCTGCCGGATTTCATTCAGGCCTCCTGCAGCAAAAAAGCCGCCGGGGATAACCGGGAGACACGTGTACTCTCCTCTTTCCGTCACTGCGGATCAGGCGATGTCCCCCGGAATGCTGCGGAGATCCTCTTCCCAGGGTGCTGATTCCCCGTCGCTCGGTGCACGGTAGTCCCCTCTCGGGGAAAGAGAGCCCCCAGTGCCGACCTTGGGCCCGTTCGGCACACAGGACCGCTTGTACTGGCTGATTTTGAAGAACCTGTGCACGAAGACCGACAGCCAGTGTTTTATTTCCTGCAGGGTGTACTCCCGCCGCTTTTCCGGCGGGATGTCAGGCCATTCCCCGGCTTCCCTGTCCCGCCAGGCACTCCATGCGAGGAAGGCGATTTTCGACGGCAGATAGCCGTACCTGAGGGCATAAAAGAGGGTGAAGTCCTGGAGCTCGTAAGGGCCTATGACCGCCTCGGTACTCTGGGACGGTCCCTCTCCGCCGGAACCGGGAACAAGTTCGGGGCTTATCTCCGTCCCGAGGATATCATGAAGGACAGGGGACGCACCGGGGCCGAACAGATCCACGGAAGCGGCCCACCGCACAAGGTACTGGATCAGTGTTTTCGGCAGGCTTGCATTCACGTTGTAGTGGGACATGTGATCCCCTACCCCGTAGGTGCACCACCCCAGGGCCAGTTCACTCAGGTCGCCTGTACCCATGACCATTGCCTTCTCCGCACCGGCGATCCTGAACAGCAGCGACGTTCTCTGGCCGGCCTGAACATTCTCGAAGGCAACGTCATACACAGGGCTGCCCTCGGCAAAAGGGTGCCCCATATCCCTGAGCATCTGCATGCAGCCCGGACGGATATCTATCTCCGCCGCACTGACCCCCAGTTCATCCATGAGCTTCTTCGCGTTCGAGGCCGTCCTGCCCGACGTGGCGAACCCGGGAAGGGAGTACGCCTTTATGTTTGTCCTTGGCAGTCCGAGAAGGTCCATGGTCCGTGCGCACACGAGCAGCGCATGGGTGGAGTCCAGACCTCCCGATACTCCGATCACAAGGCTGGAGATATCCGTCGATTCCATTCTTTTTGCCAGCCCGTGGACCTGGATGTTGAATATCTCCCTGCAGCGCTCCTCCCTCACCGCAGGGTCCGAAGGAACATAGGGAAAACGGGGGACAGGGCGAAGAAGAGGGATCCTTCCCCGGGGAGCTTCAAGGGGGATCCGCACTCTCCGGAAAGAACATTTCCCGTTTCTCCCGCTCCCGCCCGAGAAAGTGGTCAGAGTCATCCTGTCCTTCACGAGACGGCTGAGGTCGATATCCGCCAGGATCACCTGGGAATTCCTGGAGAACCGCTCCGATTCAGCCAGTATTTCGCCGTTTCCGCCCACCAGTGCGTGGCCGTCCCATGCGAGATCTGTAGTGGATTCGCCGGGGCCCGCACCTGCGTACACATACGCGGCGATGCACCGTGCGGACTGGTTCGAGACAAGGGAACGCCTGTAATCAGCCTTTCCGATGGTCACATTCGATGCGGAGGGGTTTGCGATGACCGACGCACCGTGGAGGGCTGCATGGCATGAAGGCGGAACGGGAGTCCAGAGATCCTCGCAGATCTCACAGAACAGCCTGAAATCCTGGATGCCGTCTGCCTCGAAAATAAGGTCCGCTCCCACGGGGATGTCTTTCTGTCCAAGGATGTCGAGGGAATCCGCGGGCAGGTCGAAGGAAGGCTTGAAATGGCGCATTTCGTAAAACTCCCGGTAGTTTGGAAGAAAGCTTTTCACGGCAATACCAAGGATCTTCCCCCTGAAAAGAACTGCGGCACAATTAAAAAGGGCATCCCGTATTTTCAGAGGAAGTCCCACCACCGCCGCAATGTTCATCTCTGCAGACGAATCGAGGATCCTGCCGAGGGCATCGAGCGCCATGCTCTGGAGCGCGTCCTGAAAGAAAAGGTCCTCGCAGGAATATGCCGTGATCCCAAGCTCCGGAAAGACGGCGAGCACGGCTTTCTGCCCGTGGGCCTTCCTCAGCAGTTCCAGGCTTTTCTCGGCGTTGAAGGCCGGATCTCCGACCCTGACAACAGGCACGCATGCGGCAACCCGAACGAAACCATGGCTGTACAGGTTCGCGAATTCTGTATTCATACCTCCGAAGCTCCCCTCTGTATGTATTTCAGGGTGAATTTCCAGCTAAACAATACACCAAACCGGAAGTTTTATCATCCTGCCCGCGAAAATCACATTTTCTTCCCCGGAAACGGCACATCGGCCACAGCTGAGGTTCCGGCGGCATTCTGCAGATAAAAAACCTGCCGGTATATCGCGGAAATTGGGGAAGGAAGTATAATAAGTCTGACTGCAGGTCCCGGGGAAAACCGGACAGGCGGAACAAAAAACCGCGGAAGCGGCGTCTGCACAACAGTGCGGACAGAGGAGGAGAAGCGCCTTGAGAGACGCAAAACAGCAGCAGGGCAGCACGTTCAGGGATACCGGGCGCACCGCCCCCTGGAACAGCAGGAAGGTACGCCCCAAAGGGAAGAACAGGGAGAAACTGCCTCCGAACAGGATCTGGTTATGGTTTCTGGCTATCCTTGCCCTGAACTACCTCATGGTATCGTTCCTTACCCCGGACACCGAAGCCCCGGCAACAATTCCCTATACCCTTTTCCGCGAAGAGGTGTCGAAGGGAAACGTCCATGCGATATACAACAAGGGAGAAATTCTGTGGGGTGACTTTCGCACCCCTGTTCCTTTCGTATCGCCGGAAACCGTAAAAACCGGAACAACGGGGACGAAAAAGAACGTGACTTTTTTTACCACAACCCTTCCCTCCTTTGTCGAAAGCGGACTGGAAACGTTTCTGATCAATCACGGAGTTGAGATTAGCGCCCGTCCCATGCACGAGGAGCGGACAGTCTGGGAGAGCATCCTCTACGGATTCGGTCCGGGGCTTCTCTTCATTCTCTTCTACATCTGGCTCTTCCGGAGATCGGCCGGACAGGGACTCGGAGGAGGACTTATGGGACTGGGAAAAAGCAAGGCCCGCCGTTACGACAGTGAAACAGAGGAAAGAGTGACCTTCGAAGACGTGGCAGGAATCGACGAGGCGGAAAACGAGCTGGTGGAGATCGTCGACTTCCTGAAGGACCCGGAAAAGTACACCAGGCTGGGAGGAACCGCACCGAAGGGCATACTTCTCGTGGGGGCGCCGGGAACGGGCAAGACCCTCCTTGCAAAGGCCGTCGCCGGAGAAGCCGGTGTACCGTTTTTCTCCATGAGCGCGTCGGAATTCGTGGAAATGATCGTGGGGGTTGGTGCCGCAAGGGTACGTGATCTTTTCACACAGGCACGGGAAAACGCTCCCGCGATCATATTCATCGACGAGCTCGACGCCATAGGACGTGCCCGCGGTCAGACCGCAATCGGCGGCTCAAGCGAGCAGGAGCAGACCCTCAACCAGATACTGACGGAGATGGATGGTTTTTCCAGCAGGAGCGGCGTCATCGTACTGGCGGCGACAAACCAGCCGGAAGTTCTTGACAAGGCTCTTCTGCGCCCGGGAAGGTTCGATCGCCGCGTAGTGGTCAACCTCCCGGACAGGCCGGGGCGGGAAGCCATACTGAAGGTCCATACCAGGGGAATCCCCCTGGCCGATGATGTCAGTTTCAGGGAAGTCGCGGCAACGACTCCCGGATTCTCCGGAGCCGACCTGAAGAACCTGGTGAACGAGGCGGCCCTCCTGGCGGCCAGGCGCGGACAGGATGAAGTCCGGTCAAAGGATTTTACCGATGCGCTGGAAAAAATCGTCCTCGGGCCTGAGCGTCCGCTCCTCCTCAGTGCAGCGGACAGGGAGCGGATCGCCTACCACGAGGGCGGGCACGCTGTCCTGGGACTGGCCGTACCGGGAGCCGATCCCGTACACCGGGTCACAATCATGCCCAGGGGTCAGGCTCTCGGCGTCACCTACCAGAGGCCCGAGAGCGACCGCTATAACTATTCCGAAGACTATCTCCGGGGCCGGATCGTGGGCATACTTGGAGGCAGGGCGGCTGAAGAAATAGTCTACGGCACGAAAACAACGGGGGCTGAAAGCGATATCGAGCAGGCTACCGGTCTGGCCTACAGAATGGTGACACGATGGGGAATGAGCGAACGGCTGGGGATGGTGCAGCTCGCGCCGAGAGAAAACCTCTATCTTGCAGGCCCCGGCATGTTCGGGGGAGCGAAACCGTACAGCGAGGAGACGGGGAAAGCCATAGACGAGGAAGTACTCAAAATCATCAATGAGTGCCATGATGAAGCAAGGAGGCTTCTGATTCTGCACCGGGATTCTCTCGACGTACTTGCGGCCGCACTGGTGGAAAGGGAAACACTGGATGAACGGGAGATCCTGGAGGTTACGGGGATGAAATACGCTCCCCAGCCTGAAGGTCCTGTTTCTACCGCCGAAAAGGAAAAAACGTACGGAGAGACTTCACCGGCTGAAAATCAGGGCGGATGACAAAACTCCCAAAAAAGAAAGAAAGGCAGTATAATTCAAAAAACCGGTTCTTATAACTGCATATTGTTTCACACCGCCATATTAAAAGAAAGAGGGGATACCCGGTGGCGTACGATCGGATACCATATGGATCTCTTGTCGAGCTCTCCGCCTTGATTCTCGAAAAAATCAGCTACCCTGCCTCCAAGGCCGGCATCACGGCATGGGTGCTCGCGGAAGCTGACGCGCGGGGTGTATCTTCCCACGGGGTCACGAGGCTCAGGGTATACAGGAACGAGCTGGAGGCGGGACACGCCAACCCCGCCGCCGATCCCGAAATAGTTCACGAGACTCCCATTTCACTTGTTGTGGACGGACATTACGGCGTCGGGGCCCATATTTCGAAGTTCACCATGGAGAAGGTCATCGAGAAGGCGAAGGCAAACGGAACATGCTTTGCCTCAGTGCGGAACTCCAACCATTTCGGAATGGCGGGCCTGTGGGCGGAGATGGCTATAAAAGAAGGGCTCATGGGGGGCGCCTTCACCAACACTATCCGCTGCGCTGTCCCGACCCTCGGAAAGGAGCGGCTCCTCGGCACCGATCCCATTGCGGTGGGCATTCCTTCCGACAGGGACCTCCCGTGGCTCCTCGACATGGCGACCACCACGGCTCCCAGGGGAAAGCTGGGAGTCTACAAGCGAAGAGGCCTCGATATGCCGGAAGGCTGGTTCGTCGGCGAGTCAGGAGAAACTGTCACTGATCCTTCCGAGGCTACCTCCATACTGGCCGACCCCACGGGAAAATGTGGAGGCCTTCTTTTTCTCGGAGGGGCGACGGAACAGATGGGCGGCCACAAGGGCTATGGGCTCGCCATGCTCGTGGAAATGCTCTGCGGTCCTCTCGCCGGGGGCCCGTGGACACGGGACGTTTTCCAGACCATGGATGCCAACGTGGGGCATTTCTTCTCCGCCACGCGGCTGGACCTGTTCGGAGATGAAAAGGACATTCGGCACAGGGTCGGAGACATGCTGAAGGCTCTCCGCTCCTCTGCTCCCTCTGAAGGGAATGAAAGGGTATACATCCACGGCGAGAAGGAAGCGATCCGCCGGGAAGAAGCACTGGCAAAAGGCGTCCAGCTCGATGACGCCACGTTTGAAATGCTCGAGGGATTCGCCGGGGAGTTCGGACTGACACCCCCGAAGAAAATCTGACGAGGAGGTGCGCCATGGCACGAATTACCTTTCCGTACGAAGGTTTCGGCGATGCGGTCATTCCAGATGAGAACCTGATGGCGGTCCTTGCCCCGAGAACAGCGGAAATTGCCCGGGGAGGCGACCTGGAAGAGGTGAAAAGGTCTCTCCGGGAGCCAATCGGAACCCCCTGTCTCAGGGATATGGTAAAAAATGGAGATTCCGTCCTTATCCTGATCGACGACAACACCCGCACGACACCTACGGCACGCCTGCTTCCCCTTCTGCTCGAGGAGCTGGCGTCGGGGGGAGCCTCCCCCGACAGGACTGCGATCCTGATCGCGCTGGGGACTCACCGCTTCATGAGCGACGCGGAGGTGGAGGCAAAAGTCGGGAAAGACCTTCTCCAGAAGATACGGGTATTCCAGCATGACGCCCATGATGAGAGCAGCCTTGCGAACCTCGGGACGACGGAACACGGGACCGAGGTCTGGATCAACAGGCTCCTTCTCGAATACGACCACGTGATCGCCCTCGGACACATCACTCCCCACCGGGTCGCGGGCTTCTCCGGCGGCGCAAAGATCGTTCAGCCCGGTGTGTCCGGAGTCGTCACAACGGGGCAGACCCACTGGGTGAGCGCCCTTTACGACGGGGCGGATATCATGGGAACGATCGACAACCCCGTCCGGCGGGAAATGAACGCGGTGGCAAAAAAGGCCCGGCTCTCGTTCATAATGAACGTGGTCCTTGACCGGGAAGAGCGGATTTACAGGTGCGTGTGCGGGGACCCTGAAAAAGCCCATGTCGCCGGCTGCGAGGCATCCCGGGAGATTTACGGCATCCCCTTCTCCGAATACGCCGATATCGTAGTCACAGACACCTTCCCCGCAGACAGCGAGCTCTGGCAGGCCGCCAAGGGAATCTACGCGGGGGACCTTCCCCTGAAACAGGGAGGGATCCTCGTAACCGTCACTCCGTGCCCGGAGGGGGTGGCCCAGGGACATCCGGAACTCTCGGAGATCGGGTACCTGCCCTTTCAGCAGGTGAAAGAGATGGTGGACCGTGGGGAATTCGACGATCTGACAATGGCGGCCCACATCGTCCACGTTGGACGGATCATCAGGGACAAAGGGAGAGGGATCATGGTCTGCCCCGGCATTGAAAGAGGCACCTCCGAAAAACTGGGCTTTATTCCCGCTGAAACTCCCCAGGAAGGCATCGATCGTGCCCTCTCCCTGACGGGACCGGGGGCCAAGGTCATCGTCCTGAAGAACGGAGGAGACATCCTCCCGCTCTACTCTCCCAGGTGAGGTGCGGGCTCATGAAAAATCTGCTGGTCATTGTAACTGCGGTCTACAAGTCGGTCCTTACCGTGATGACCATGGCACTGTTCGTTATCGTCGGAGTGAGCGTATTCACGAGGTACTGCCTCAACAGCTCTCTTGGGTGGTCTGACGAATTATCCCGCTTCCTCTTCATCTGGGTGACCTTTCTCGGGGCGGCATATGCATATGCGCTCAGCGAACATATCGGCCTCGACTTCGTGGTGGACAGGATCAAAAACTATCGGGCCCGGATCATGGTCCGCCTTCTCGGCGAGATCGCCATCGGAGTGGTGATATTGACCATCGCCTGGTACGGCTGGGACGTAGCCGCCTCCGCCACGAACGTATCCCCGGCACTGAGCATACCGATGACCTGGATCTACGGTGTGGTCCCTCTCACGGGCTGGCTGATGATGGTCATGAACGTTCTCAAAATACGGCACTGGGTTTGTCTGCTTTTCAAGACTGATCCCGCTCCGGAGGGGAGGTAAACTATAATGCTGTGGCTTTTCCTCGGAATTCTTTTCTTTTTCACCATCTTCGGAGTACCGATCGTCTTCTGCCTCGGCATCGCCAACATCGTGATGCTCATTGTGATGAACATTCCGCTTACCGCACTTGCCGCAAAGGTCATCCAGGGTGCTGACAGTTTTCCCCTGCTGGCCATTCCCTTCTTCATGTTCGTCGGCGAAGTGATGAACCGCGGCGGGATAGCAAAGAGGCTGGTCGACTTCGCGGACGCCCTCGTGGGGCACATCACCGGAGGACTGGGACATGTCTCGATCCTCAGCAGCATGTTCTTCGGCGGGATCTGCGGCTCTGCCGTTGCTGAAACTGCCGCGATCGGCGGACTGCTCATTCCCCCCATGAAGGAGCAGGGTTTCCCCGCCCCCCTCGCCGCAGCGATCTGCGCATCGGCAGCAGTCATAGGCATCATCATCCCGCCGAGCATACCGTTCATACTTTTCGGCATCATCACCAGCACGTCCATAGCCAGGATATTCCTCGGAGGGATCGTTCCGGGGATCATCGTGGGTATTGCACTGATGATAACCACGTATTTCATCACGAAGAAAAAGGGAATCGCACGACCGGATGCGGGAAGAAAATTCTCCCTGAAGCGGGTATGGCAGACACTTGTCAGTGCAGGGTGGGCTCTGTCCATTCCCATAATCATCGTAGGCGGCATTCTCGGAGGCGTTTTCACGGCGACCGAGGCAGGGGCTGTTTCGGCCTTCGTAGCCATGATCCTCGGACTCTTTGTGTACAAGGAAATCTCGTGGAGGGACCTGCCGGGAATCTTCCTCTCCACCGGGAAATCAACAGCCACGGTGCTCTATCTCTGCGGCATGGCCATGTGTACCGCATGGCTCCTTACCAGGGCACGGGTCCCCTTTGAACTGGCTGCCCTCGTCCAGTCCATCACCAAATCCCAGATCGGCGTCCTTCTCATGACGAACGTCCTTCTCTTTTTCGTCGGATTCGTTATGGACCTCACTCCGGCCATGCTCATCCTGGCTCCGATCCTTCTGCCGGTGATGCAGCAGGTAGGAATTGATCCCGTCTACTTCGGAGTGCTTATGTCCATAAACCTCGGCATAGGTCTTATTACTCCCCCCGTGGGGACTGTACTCTATGTGGCCACCGGGGTGGCCGGGATAAAATTCGAAGAGCTCGTGAGATCCATAGCTCCCTTCGTGGTAGCCGAACTTGCGGTTCTCCTGCTGCTCATCTTTTTTCCGCAGGTCATCCTGTTCGTTCCAAACCTTGTGATGCCGTAAATTGGAAATACACACGGGAAAGGGGTGATGGACTGCCACGGAAGCAGGAAAAGACATTCCGGGCGTGCGGTTCTTTTGGATAGTTCACAAATTGAAAGGGGAGAAAAAAATGAAAATGAAACCAGTTTTTGCAGCCATTCTTCTTGTTGCCTTCTTTGCCGCGGCGGCCTCCGGCGCCGAGTACACGATCACTGCGGGAATCGGGCTCAACGACAAGTCGGCCCAGTTCCAGTCCCTCAAGTTTTTTAAAGAACTTGTTGAGAAGAACTCCGGCGGGAAAGTCGAAGTTGTCCTCTTCCATTCAAGCCAGCTCGGCGACGACCGGACCATGATGGAGGCCCTCAAGATGGGGACACAGGAGATGACGTGCCCCTCCACCGCGCCCATGACTGCTTTCGTCAACGCCTACAAGATCTATGACCTTCCCTTTATCTTCGCAAACGAGGAAGTGGCGGACTATATCCTTGACGGTCCGGTGGGGAAAAAGCTTCTCGACATGCTTCCCGCCCAGGGGATGGTAGGGCTCGCGTACTGGGAAAACGGCTTCCGCATGCTCACGAACAACGTCCATTCTGTGAAAACTCCCGATGACCTGAAGGGGCTGAAGATCAGGACCATGGAAAATCCCATCCACCTGGCAGCATTCAAGGTAATGGGTGCGAACCCGACTCCCATGGCTTTCGGAGAACTGTTCTCCGCCATGCAGCAGAAGGTTGTGGACGGGCAGGAAAACCCATGGGGAACCATTTTTCTGCAGAATTACTTTGAAGTCCAGAAATTCGCAACCGATACAGGGCACGTATACTCGCCCTTCGTCCTGCTCATCTCCAAGGGATTCTGGGACGGGCTTCCAGATGACATGAAGAAGGTTGTCCAGGATGCCGCCGACCAGTCGAAGGTCCACAACAGGGAACTCAACAGGAAGATGAACGCCGAATACCTGGAAAAGCTCAAGGAAAAAATGGAAGTAACCATTCTGACCCCGGAACAGAAGGCTGCTTTCCAGGAAGCCTGCCAGCCCATTTATCAACAGTTCGCCAGGGATATAGGGGAAGATCTTATCAAGGAAGTGCAGAAGCTCACATCAGAGTTCAAGAAGTAGTTTTCGTGCAAGGAAGCGGGCTCCCCCGGTTCGGGGGAGCCCGCTTCCTTGCGTCTGGAGCCC